>JADHED010001203.1_pt1 | contig 23617 bp, 20 predicted proteins | sample 8952041 | NCBI WGS metagenome assembly JADHED01 (sample SAMN16124423, study PRJNA663239) | bioreactor sludge metagenome | isolation source: sludge (control) | place: India:Bengaluru | collected 2018-09-08
CCTCGGCTGCGGCGCGGGCGTCGTCGAGGCGGGCGGGCGCGTACCACCCCTGGCGGACCAGCGGCTGGACGCGGCGCAGGTTGGCCTGGGCGTCGCGGGCGCGCGCCTCGGCGGCGGCGATGTTGGCCTCGTACACGGCCAGTTCGACCGGCCGCTGGCCCTTGCGGGCGTCGGCGGCCTGGGCGGCCGCGGCCTGGGCCTCGGCGGTCGCCTGATCGTACTGGGCCTGGACCTGGGCCGGATCGACCACGAACAGCGGCTGGCCGGCGGCGACCTCCTGGCCGCGACTGACGTGGACGGCGCGGACCGTCCCGGCGACGGGGGCGGCCAGGTAGAGCGCCTCGCCCTCCACATAGCCCGACAGGACCTGCGGCTGGCCCAGGCGCGGCAGCGCGACCAGCAGGGCGACGATGGCGGCGGCGACGGCGATGAGGCCGCCGACCAGGATGCGCTGGCGTCTCATGCGGCGGCTCCTGGCAGCGCCATGCCGCCCAGGATGGTGTCGACGTGCTGGGCCAAGAGGGCGCGGAGGTCGAACGGCTCGGCGCCGACGGGCACGAAGGTCTCGCGCCAGAGCACGGCCACCAGGATCGGCGAGATGAGCTGGAGGGCGTAGGCGCGGGGGTCGCCCGGCCTGACCTCGCCGCGGTCCTGGGCGGCGGCGATCGCCCCGGCGAGGGCGCCCAGGGCCTGCGAGACCAGCTCGTCGTGCCACACCCGGGCGATCTCCGGGAAGTTGCGCGCCTCGCCCACGACCATCTTCAGCACCCCGCCGATTGGGGTCGTTTCGATCACCTGTCCCATCCGCGCCGCCACGCTCCGCAGCAGGTCGGGCAGGGGGCCGGGATGTGCGGCGATCATTGCGCGCACGGCGCCGACGTTGGGGGCGATCGCCTGGACCACGACGGCCCGGAAGATGTCTTCCTTGGTCTCGAAGTAGAGATAGACCGCGCCCTTGGAGACGCCGGCCCGCCGGGCGATCTCGTCCAGCCGGGCCGCGGCGAAGCCCTTTTCGGCGAAGACTTCGAGCGCCGCCGCCACGATCTCGGCAGGCCGTTCGTCCTTGCGCCGGCGGAATTTGGGCTCGCCGCTGTCCATGTGGAGCCTCCGATAAATAACTGACCAGCCGGTTATTAACGTGTGCGGCAAAGTCGCGCAACGCCGATATTTTTCCCTCGGGCGTCAAACCGCCACATGGGGGATTAACCCTCGGCGCCTATTTCCTGCCCCGGTCCGCAGCGAAAGGACCGCAGCCCCCGCCGCGCATCCCCCCTGCCGCGGCGCTTCAACCCATCCGCCTCGAAGCCGGCGATCCGTCCGGCGAAGGCGCATCTTTGAGTAAGGGTCCTGATGACGGACTTTCGTGCGCGTTTCCGGCAGCTGGTCGAGCGGCGACCGCTGGCCATCCTCACCGTCGCCGGCCTTGTGGCGGCCACCGCGGCAGCCGCGGCGCCGTTCAGCCAGCCGGTGAGCCGCGCCATGATCGGCACGGCCGTGCAGCGCGCCGTCGAGGCGGCGCCTGAGACGGTGCAGGAGCCTACCTACGAGCTCGTCTGGGTCGGGAAGGATCTCGACGGCGACGGCCGCGGCGACTTCACCAACCCCACGGGACGCCAGCCGCGCGGCGAGGACGCCTATGGCGAGGGCGAGTTCGGCGCCCGTCGCGACGGCGGCAGCCGCCGCCACGAGGGCGTCGACTACATGGCTCGCGCCGGCCAGGCCGTCCGGGCGCCGATTTCGGGCTATGTGACCAAGATCGGCTACGCCTACGCCGATGCGCCGAACCTGCGGTTCATCGAGATCACCAACCCGGCGCTGCGCATCGCCGCACGCGTGTTCTACGTGAACCCCAAGGTCGAGGTCGGCCAGCCGGTCGCCATGGGCCGCCCGATCGGCACGGCCAAGTCGCTGCAGCGGATGTATCCGGGCGGCATGACGGACCACGTCCACCTCGAGATCATCGATCGGCGCGGCGTCCGCATCGACGCGGCCAAGATCATCTCGGCCCAGTACCAGCCCACGGAAGTGGCGGCGGACTAGGGCTTAAGCAGAGCCGCAAGCTCGGCGCCGGTCACCGCCTCGGACAGCCGGTCGAACCGGCCCTCGGCGGCGATCTCGCGCGCGGCGCGGAGGAATCCGCCCCAGGCCGCGCGAGCCAGCGCCCCGCCCAGGCTGATGCGGCGCACGCCCAGGTCCGCCAGCTCGGCCACCGACAGGCCGGGCGCCCACATGAGCACGTTCAGAGGCTTCGGCGACACCGCGCGCACCGCGGCGGCGATGTCCCCGGCGGTGCGCAGGCCCGGCGCGTAGAGGCAGTCGGCTCCGGCGTCCGCCAGGGCGACCAGCCGGTCCAGGGTTTGGGCCAAGTCCATCTGTCCGATCAGCAGGCCCTCGGCCCGGGCGACCAGGACGGCGCCGGCGGCCCGGGTGACTTCGGCCGCGGCGCGCACGCGGTCCACGGCGAGGGCGGTCTCGTACAGCGGCTTGCCGGGGGCGTGGCTCATGTCCTCGATCGACAGGCCGGCGATTCCGGTCTCCAGCGCCATTCGCACGTTCGCAGCCACGTCCTCGGGCGCGTCGGCGTAGCCGTTCTCGAAGTCGGCGCTGACCGGCAGGTCGACCGCGCCCGTCAGCGTCGCCAGATGCGCCAGCGCATCCGACAGAGGGATCTCGTTGTCGAGCCGCCCGCTGGACCAGGCCATGCCCGAGCTGGTGCTCGCCAGGGCGGGGAAGCCCAAGGCCTGCAGCATCCGGGCGCTGCCGGCGTCCCAGGGGTTGGGGATCACGAAGCAGCCAGTTTCGTGAAGGGCATGGAATCGCGCGCGAGACTCGGCGGGAGTCGGCATGGCGGGCCTCCGACGGCAGAGCTTAACGAGGAAAGCTTGGGGATGGGAACGAGCACAAAACGAATCATGACCGAATCACTGACTCGCAGCGATTCAGCTTCTGTTCCCTACGAGATATTGTAGCTGATTTGCTTCGAGGCACAACGAAGCGTCTTTTTGGGGCGCGACGGATCGCGCGCCGCGCCGGCTCGCCTTGACGGGCCGGGGGCGTTCCTCTACATGGCCCGCTCTTCGCGCGGGTCCACACCCAGCGCGCCCAGAATTCTTGCGAAGGTTATCTCGCCATGTCGCGTCGCTGCGAAATCACGGGTGTCGGGCCGATGGTCGGTCACAACGTGAGCCACTCGAATATCAAGACCAAGCGTCGGTTCATGCCGAACCTGGTGTCCACGACCGTTCAGTCGGAAGCGCTGGGCCAGTCGTTCAGCCTGCGGATCACCAACGCCGCGCTGCGCACCCTGGACTTCAAGGGCGGCCTCGACGTCGTCCTGCTGAAGGCCCGTGACGAGGTGCTCTCGCCCCGCGCGCTGAAGATCAAGCGCCAGGTGAAGGCCAAGCTCGCCGAACAGGCCGCTTAAGCCACTCTCCAGAGTGTCGTTCCGAGAGGGCCGCCCGCAAGGGCGGCCTTTTCATTTGCCGCTGGCCTATCGCGGCGGCGTCCAGTCGAACGCCAGCAGCAGCGTGCGCTGGTCTGTGGGCAGGCCGCTGTAGGTCCCGAAGTTGTCGTCCGAGATCAGGTAGAACCGGATCCGCCCCTTGGGGCCTACGGCGGCGGCGAGGCCCTCCAGGTTGTCCACCGTCATCGGCCGCGCGATCTCCATCCCGTCCAGCTTGCGGCCGGCCCGGTCGATGATCCGCAGGCGCACGACGTTGCCGGTCAGCGGCGAATAGCTGCGCAACAGATAGGCCAGCCGCCCGCCGGGCAGCGGCTCGAAAGCCACCAGCTCCGAGCCTTCCAGGTCCAGGTCGCGCTCCCGCACGCACGACGTCGAGATGCGGCACAGGAACACCCAGCCGCGATCCTCCAGGCCGACCCGGTAGGCGTCGGGCGCTACGTCAGGCGCCGCAGCGAGGGCCTCCATGCCCTTGTTGAAGGTGAACCTGATCTCTGGCGCAGGGGCGCGGCGGGGCGTCGCGCCGGGGCTGGAATAGACCAGGACCCGGTCGTTCTGCTCCATGCTGACCACGAGGGCGCCGTTCGGCAGCCGGGCGACCCCTTCCGAATCGAATTCGCGCTGGCCCCCGGCGTAGAGGTCGGCGCCGTCCTCGCCCTTCAGCGCCACCAGCGTGGCGTCCACGACCCCGGCAAGGCGTCCCGCGGCATCCAGCACAAGGCGACCCTCCAGGAAGTCGGCCTGGTCGCCCACGGCCATGAAGCGGCCGTCGGCGAACACCTTCAGGTCGGAGAAGCCGTGCAGCCGGCTGGTGTCGCGCGAGGTGAGGACGAGGCCGCCCGCATAGGCGAAGGCGCCGACTCGCTCGTCCGCGGGATCGGCCGGCCGCAGGGGCACGGGCACGGCGTCGACGCGCACCGCCGGGCCGACCGGTATCGGCGCAGCGGGCAGGGGCGGGGTCTGCGGCTGGCAGGCCGCCAGGGCGAGGACTGCGGCGAGCCCCGCCCAGCGCCTCACGCCGAGACCTTCCGGACTTCCTTGAACGTCGAGCCGCGGGCCGGACCCTGCGGGCCCTGGGTATTCGGCGGCGGCGCCAGCAGGCTGGCCGTCTTGCGGGTGACGCGCCGGATCTCCTCGTCGAACAGGTCGGCGAGCTGCTCGACCATGGCGCCGGCAAGCTGTTCGACGTCCACGATGGTGACGGCGTTCTTGTAGTAGCGGGTCACGTCGTGGCCGATGCCGATGGCGATGAGCTGGACCGGGCTCTTGTCCTCGATCTCGGTGATCACTTCGCGCAGGTGGCGTTCGAGGTAATGCCCGGAGTTGACCGACAGGGTGCTGTCGTCCACCGGCGCGCCGTCGGAGATCACCAGCAGGATGCGGCGCTGCTCGGGACGACCGATCAGGCGCTGGTGCGCCCAAATCAGCGCCTCGCCGTCGATGTTCTCCTTCAGCAGGCCCTCGCGCATCATCAGGCCGAGGTTGCGGCGGGCCCGCCGCCACGGTGCGTCGGCAGCCTTGTAGATGATGTGGCGCAGATCGTTCAGACGGCCGGGCTGGGCAGGCTTGCCGGCCTTCAGCCAGTCCTCTCGCGACGAGCCGCCCTTCCAGGCCCGGGTGGTGAAGCCGAGTATCTCGGTCTTCACGCTGCAGCGCTCCAGCGTGCGCGCCAGGATGTCGGCGCAGACCGCGGCGACCATGATCGGCCGGCCCCGCATCGAGCCCGAGTTGTCGATCAGGATGGTGACGACGGTGTCGCGGAACTCGGTGTCGTCCTCCTCCTTGAACGAGAGCGGCGCGGTCGGGTCGATGATCACCCGCGTCAGGCGCGCAACGTCGAGAATCCCTTCCTCGAGGTCGAACGACCAGCTGCGGTTCTGCTGGGCCTGGAGCTTGCGCTGGAGGCGGTTGGCCAGGCGCGAGACGACGTTCGACACCGACGCGAGCTGCTGGTCCAGGTAGGCCCGCAGCCGGGTCAGCTCCTCGGGATCGCACAGCTCCTCGGCGGCGACGATCTCGTCGTGGGCGGTGGTGAAGACCTTGTAGGTGACGGCGCGGCTGTCGCCCGAGGGGTCGGGACGGGCCGGCTGCTCGCCTTCGCCCATGTCGGGCGGCTCGTCGGTGTCCTCGGCGTCGGGGTCCTGCTCCGACTCCATCATCTGGCTGTCGGCGTCCTCGGCCTCGCGGGCCGTGGTCTCGTCCTCGTCCATGGTCGACTGCTGGGGCGACTGGGCCTCGCCGTCGCTGTCGTCGTCCTGGTTGGAGTCCTCGGGCTCGCCCTCTTCGCTGCTCTCGTCGTTGTCTTCCGGCTGCTCGGGCGCGTCCGACAGGTCGTCGCCCATGGAGAGGTCACGGATGATCGTCCGGGCGATCCGCGCGTAGGCCTTCTGGTCGTCGACCGCTGCGGCCAGGCGGTCGAGGTCCTCGCCGGCCTTGGCCTCGACGTCGGCGCGGAACAGGTCGACCAGCGCCCGGGCCATCGGCGGCGGCGGCTCGCCGGTCAGCCGCTCGCGGACCATCAGGCTGACGACGTCTGCCAGCGGCGGGTTGGCCAGGGCCTCGACCTCGTTGAACGCCTTGCGCTGCCAGGCGTGGTTCATCACCGCCTTCAGGTTCTCGCGCACGCCGCCCATGGCGTTGGCGCCGATGGCCTCGATGCGGGCCTGCTCCAGGGCGTCGTAGATCGGCTGGCCGGGACCGGAGTGCGGCCGCGTCTTCGCGTGCGCGGCCGGGTCGTGGTGGGCGATCCGCAAGGCCATCTGGTCGGCGAGGCCGCGGATGCGGGCGGCGTCGTCCGGGGTCAGGTCGCGCGGCGGGTGGGGCAGGACGGCGCGGTTGCCGGACAGCTGCGGCCCTTCGCCCGAGTAGACGATCTCCAGGTCGGGCGTCTCGGCAAGCGATCGCGCGGCGTGCGCCAGCGCGCGCTTGAAGGGCTCCAGGGGGCTTTCCGGGTTCTTCGCCATGTCAGTCGGTCATAGATCAGGCGTGACGCGGCGGGAAACAAGGAATCGTGTGTTCGGGAACGGCATCGCGAGAGGCCGCGTTTCGACGGCTCAGGTTCATGACCGGAGGAGAGACGTCATGCTGAAATGGGCCCTGATCTTCGCGATCGTCGCCATCGTGGCCGCCGCCCTGGGTTTCGGCGGTATCGCCGGCGCTGCGGCGGGTATCGCCAAGCTGCTGTTCTTCGTCGCCGTGGTCGGCTTCCTGCTGTTCCTGGCGCTCGGCGTCTTCGCCGGCCGCAAGCTGACCGGACGCTAGACCGTATCTCGCGGGGCTCGCGCCCCGCCGGACACCAGGCTGAAATCGGGCGGGGCTCGCGCCCCGCCAAATCGGGCGGGGCTCGCGCCCCGCCCGACACCGCTACTTCTTCGCCAGATAGGCCTTGGCCTGCTGGCCGACGACGTCGACGAGGTCGCCCATGGCGATGTTGGCGTCGATGAGATGCAGGCCCCAGTCCTTGGCGATGGCGCCGCCGGGGCCGGTGACGTCGCCGCTGATGACGTCGGTCCGCGGGTCGCTGGGGTCGGCGTTGATCCTGGCTTCCAGATAGCTGAAGCCGTCCTTCGAGACGCATTGGCCGGTGATCAGGCCGGGGACGGCCACGAATGGCGTCGTCGGGTTCGGCTTGCCCTTCACCCACTCCGGGGTCGGCGCGGACGAGCTGGCGATGTTCATGCCATTGGAGAGATAGGCCTTGAGCGGCCCCGAGCCGCCGCCGAGCGCGGCGGGGTTCGTGCAGGCGGCCTGCATCCCCGGCGCCATGACGCGGCCGAAGCGGCTGTTGGCCGGCGGCGGGATGGTGTCGCGGAAGGTGACGTAGCTGATCGCGCATCCCGTCTGCGTCGCCGACCTGCAGAGCGGGATGGTCTTGAAAGCCCCCGTATCCTTGCCGGCCTCGACGGCCAGGTTCGAGCCCAGGATCATCGCCGAGATGAGCTGCTTCTGGACCGGCTTGCCCTCGACCTCGGCCGGGATGAGCCGCTGGAGCACGCCCGAGCCCTGGGAGTGGCCGATCAGAACGACGCCGCGGCCCTTGTTCTCGGTCGCGAGGTAGTGGTTCCAGGCGTCCACCACGTCCCCGTAGCCCACCTGGCGAGCCGAGGGGTCGGTGGCGCCGGCCATCGGGGTCCCGGCGGTCATGGAGCGGAGCGCGGTCAGGGTGAACTGCCGATAGATCGGGGCGAAGATCCGGCATTTGGAGCCGAAGCGCGCGAGCTGCTGCTTCACGACGTTCAGCTCTTCGGCGTTGGCGGTCATGTCCGAGACCACGCCAGGGTCGTTGGACACGGTGGGATAGACGTAGAAGCAGTCGATCTTCGCCTTCGGGTCGGCCTTGAAGGTCTCGACCTTCGACGAGCCGTCGGCGGCGATCACGGTGGTGGTCAGGTCGATGGCGCAGGCGTCGCCGGCCTTGCCCGGCCAGCACAGCCAGGCCTCGGGCTTACCGTAGTCGTTCTTCGGATAGGCAGCCTGGGCCTGGGCGGTCCCGGCGGCGAGCGCGGCGCCCAGCGCCAGAGCGAGAAGTCGAGCAGTCATCCGGTTTCCCCCTGGGAGTCGACGTTCGATTTTTCGAAACTTGCGTATGATGATGCCCCGCGCCGGGCGGCGGGTCCAGCGGCCTTCATGCGCGCGCCGATTCTGCCCTAAGGTCGCGCCCCAGAGTTGCGGGGGAAGCGCGAATGGCGGCTGCGGAGAAGACGGCAGGCTGGCCGGCCCGAATCTGGGCCTGGATCGGCGGGGGGCTAGTCGCCCTGGTCGGCCTGCCCCTGCTGCTGGGCGGCGGTCTGCTGATCTGGAAGGACGGCTCTCCCTATTATCTGTTCGCCGGCGCCGCCGTGTTCGCCACCGGGGTGCTGCTGATCCGCCGTCACTGGGCGGCGGGTTTCGTCTATGCCGCAACGCTGCTGGCGACCCTGATCTGGGGTCTGTGGGAGGCGGGCTTCGAGTTCTGGCCGCTGCTGCCGCGCCTGCTGGCGCCGGCCGTTCTGGGCCTGTTCGTCCTGCTGGTGATTCCGACTGCGCCGAAGGGCCGCTTCCGCACCCATGCCGCCCTCGCGGTGGCCGCGCTGTCGATCCTGACGCTGGGCACCCTGGGCGCGGCCATCCCTGCCCTCTATAGCTGGGGCCAGGCTCCTGTTCCCGCGGGCCTCCGCGCCGCCGCCCCGCCGGCGGTGGCGACCTCGGACTGGCGCTACTACGGCCGCGACCCTGGTGGCGCGCGCTATGCGCCGGTCGACCAGATCAACCGCGAGAACGTCGAGACCCTGAAGGTCGCCTGGACCTTCCGCACCGGCGAGAAGCCCAACAAGGGCAGCCAGGACCAGAACACCCCGCTGCAGGTGGGCGACACGCTCTATGTCTGCACCCCGACCAACGTGGTCATCGCCCTCGACGCCGACACCGGCAAGGAAAAGTGGCGGCACGACCCCAAGGTGAAGCCGTTCTTCTGGAACCGCTGCCGCGGCGTCGGATACTGGGACGGTAGCCAGCCGACGGTCGCCGTGGCTGGGAAGGCCGCGTCCGCGCCGCCGCCGGCGGGCAAGGTTTCGGCGAAGGCCGAGGCCAAGGCCGTCCCCGCGAAGCCCGCGTCCCCGCAGCCGGCTTCGACTGCGCCTTCGCAGGTCGCCGCCGCCGCGACGGCGGAGCCGGCCGGACCGCTCTGCCGCCGCCGCATCATTTCGTCCACGATCAACGCCCAGCTCTACGCGCTCGACGCCGAGACCGGCCGCCGTTGCCCGGGCTTCGGCAAGGATGGCGTGGTCGACCTGACCGCCGGGATGGGGCCGATCAAGCGCGGCTTCTATTTCCAGACCTCCGTCCCCACCGTCATCGGCGATCGGATCGTCATCGGCGGCTGGGTGATGGACAACCAGGAGCTGGTCGAGCCGTCGGGCGTGGTCCGCGCCTTCGACGTCCGCACCGGCGAGCTGGTCTGGGCCTGGGACCTCGGCAATCCCGAGATCACCAAGCTGCCGCCCGAGGGGCAGTCCTACACCCGCGGAACACCGAACGTCTGGTCGACGCCGGCCTTCGATCCGGACCTGGGCCTGATCTATCTGCCCACCGGCAACGCAACGCCCGACTACTGGGGTTCGCACCGCTCGACCCTGTCGGAGGCCTATTCCTCGTCGATCGTCGCGCTGGACGTCGCCACCGGCCGCGAGCGCTGGTCGTTCCAGACCGTCCACCACGACCTGTGGGACTACGACGTGCCGTCCCAGCCGATGCTGATCGACTTCCCGGTCAAGGACGGGACGGCCCCGGCCCTGGTGCAGCTCACCAAGCGCGGGCAGATCTTCGTACTCGACCGGCGGACGGGAACGCCGCTGACCCGCGTGGTCGAGGTGACCGTCCCCTCCGGCACCCAGCCCGGCGAGTGGACCTCGCGCACCCAGCCCTATTCGGTGGAGATGCCCACCGTCGGCGTCGAGCGGCTGACCGAGGCGAAGATGTGGGGCGCGACCCCACTGGACCAGCTCGCCTGCCGGATCATCTTCCAGAGCGCGCGCTACGAGGGCGACTTCACCCCGCCCGGCGGGCACACGCCCTCGATCCAGTTCCCCGGCAACGCCGGCGGCATGAACTGGGGTTCGGGCGCCTATGACCCGCGGCGCGGGCTGCTGATCGTCAGCGACGTTCGGATGCCCCAGCTCGTGGCGCTCAAGCGCTCGGCCAAGGCGCTGCTGGACCCGGCGCTGTCCAAGGACCGGCCGAAGCCGAGCCTGAAGGCCGTCGCCTACGAGGCCGACAACAACTGGATGCTTAGCCCGGTGTTCGCTCCGTGCCTGCAGCCGCCGCACGGGATGCTGACGGCGATCGACGTGAAGTCGCGCCAGATCGTCTGGCAGGTGCCCGCCGGCACGGCCGAGGCGCAGGCGCCGCTGGGCCTGCAGTCGGGGCTGCCGCTCCCGATCGGCACCCTCGGCATCGGCGGGCCGATGACCACGGCCGGCGGCGTCACCTTCCGCGCCGCCACCACCGATCCCTACCTGTGGGCCTACGACAATGCGACGGGCAAGGTGCTGTGGCGGGGCAGGCTGCCGGTGGCCGCCTCGGGCACGCCGATGACCTATGTCTCGCCGAAGACCGGCAAGCAGTACGTGGTGACGGTGGCCGGCGGGGCGATGGGCTCGCCGCTGGCGCCGAAGGGCGACTACGTGATCGCCTATGCCCTGAAGTAGTTCGGACTCCGAAGGGTCGTCATGGCGCCAGCCTGGCCAGAAGCTGCGGAAGGGGTTTCTGAGCTCGCGCCAGATCAGGCCACGGCTGGGGCTGCGTCCGATGTGTCTCGCCTCATGACGCTCCTGGCGGGAGCCCCGCGAACCATCACCGCCGAGGAACTCCGCATCGTAGCAGAGGCGAACCACCTGTTCGTCATGAGGGAGCAAGGGCGGATTGTGGGGCTACTCTGCCTTGTGCCGATGCATCTCCCGCAGGGCGTTCGTCTTTGGCTCGAGAGCTTCATCGTAGACCCTGGCCGTAGGCGGGTCGGTCACGGCCGCGCGCTGATGGCCGCCGCTCTGACAAGGGCTGCGACTTACGGCAGCGTGCCTGTGAGCCTCACGTCAAATCCGACGCGGACCCTTGCCCATCAGCTATTCGAACAGCTGGGATTCGTGCGCGCAGAGACGTCTGTCTTCCGGCGAATTGCTTGACGGGACGGCGGCAGGCGCCCGCTCAGGCCACCCGCACCCGCGCCGTGCTCTCCGGCAGGTCCTGGCCGAACGCGCGCTGGTAGAACTCGGCGACCGTGCCGCGCTCCAGTTCATCGCACTTGTTCAGGAAGGTCATGCGGAAGGCGAGACCGATGTCGCCGCCGAAGATCTCGGCGTTCTGGGCCCAGGTGATGACCGTGCGCGGGCTCATGACGGTGGAGATGTCCCCGTTCATGAAGGCGTTGCGGGTCATGTCGGCCACGCGGACCATGGCGTTGATCGTGCGCTTGCCCTCGGCGGTCTGGTAGCCGGGAGCCTTGGCCAGCACGATCTCGGCCTCAACGTCGTGGCTGAGGTAGTTCAGGGTGGTCACGATGGACCAGCGGTCCATCTGCGCCTGATTGATCTGCTGGGTGCCGTGGTAGAGGCCGGTGGTGTCGCCGAGGCCGATGGTGTTGGTCGTGGCGAACAGGCGGAAATACGGGTTGGCGCGGATGACCCGGTTCTGGTCGAGCAGGGTCAGCTTGCCCGAGGCTTCCAGCACGCGCTGGATCACGAACATCACGTCCGGGCGGCCGGCGTCGTACTCGTCGAAGACGAGGGCGATCGGGCGCTGCAGCGCCCAGGGCAGCATGCCTTCGCGGAACTCGGTGACCTGCTTGCCGTCCTTCAGGACGATGGCGTCCTTGCCGACGAGGTCGATACGGCTGATGTGGCTGTCGAGGTTCACCCGGATCAGCGGCCAGTTGAGGCGTGCGGCCACCTGCTCGATGTGGGTCGACTTCCCGGTGCCGTGATAGCCCTGGACCATCACGCGGCGGTCGTGCGCGAAGCCCGCGCAGATCGCCCGGGTGGTTTCCGGATCGAACTTGTAGGCCGGGTCGATGTCCGGAACGTGCGGGTCACGCTCGGAAAACGCCGGGACCTTCATGTCGAAATCCACGCCGAAGGTCTCTCGCACGTCGACCTGGCGGTCGGGCGTCAGCGTGATGAGCTTGTCTTCTTGGGTGTCGAAAGCGGCCATGACGCGGTTCGATTACAGGCTTGCCGTGACGGACGCAAACAGGTGTTTTGTCGGAAACGGCCACCGGCGCAGAACTGGTGCGGACAAGGGGAAATGCGGATGGGCGAGAACGCGCGTATCGTCAGGGACTTCATCGCCGCCTGGTCGCGGCTGGATGCGGCCGAGCTGGCGGCGTTCTTCACCGAGGACGGCGTCTACCACAACATGCCGGCCCGGCCGGTGGCGGGGCGCGCGGCCGTGCAGGCGTTCATCGCGGGCTTCATCAAGGACTGGACCGCCACGGAGTGGGACGTCCTCAACCTCGTCGAGGCGGGCGACGTGGTGATCGCCGAGCGACTGGACCGCACCCGTGTGGGCGACAGGCCGGTCGACCTGCCATGCTGCGGCGTGTTCGAGATGTCGGGCGGCAAGATCAAGGTGTGGCGCGACTACTTCGACCTCGCCACCTACACCCGGGCGCTCGGCGCCTGATCGACAGCGGAGGGATCGTCATGGCGGATGGTGCGACGGGCGGTTCGATCCAGGTGCGGCCGCGGGAGAGCGGTTTCGGCGCCGAAGTCACCGGCGTGGACCTTTCGAAGCCGCTGCCCCCGGCCACGCTGGCCGCGATCCAGGACGCCTTCGCCCGGCACGCGGTGCTGTCGTTTCCGGACCAGCCGCTGAGCCTGGACGAGCTGGAGGCCTTCACGCTGCAGATCGGCCCGTTCGGCGAGGATCCATTCATCAAGCCGATGCCGGGCCGGCCGAACGTGCTGGAGCTGCGGCGCGAGCCGGACGAGAAGGCCCCGAACTTCGGCGGCGGCTGGCACTCGGACTGGAGCTTCCAGCCGGCGCCGCCGTCGGCGACGATCCTGCGCTCGGAGGTGACGCCGCCGGTGGGCGGGGACACCCTGTTCATCGACGCGGCGCGGGCCTACGACGACCTGTCCGACACCATGAAGGCCATGCTGGCGCCGCTCCGGGCGATCCATTCGGCGGGTCGGCCCTATGGGGCGCAGGGGATCTTCGCCCGCGAGACCGAGAAGCGGACGATGGAGATCATCTCCTCGCCAGAGGCCGACAAGACCCATCCGCATCCGCTGGTCCGGACCCACCCGGTGACGGGGCGCAAGGCGCTGTTCGTGAGCCCGGTCTACACGGTCGGCGTCGAGGGGTTGACCGACATGGAGGCCGACGCGGTCCTGGGCTTCCTCTACAAGCACCTGCTGCAGGAGAAGTACCGGCTGCGCCACACCTGGAGGCCGGGGATGCTGCTGATGTGGGACAACCGCTGCACCATGCACTTCGCCGAGGGCGGCTATGACGGCCACCTGCGGGTGATGCACCGCACGACCGTGGCGGGCGAAATCCCGGCCTGAGCGGCTACCAGAGGCTCTTGGCGGCGCGGGCGGGCCATTCCTGGTCGTAGGCCTTGCCCCCGACCTCGCCCGCGCTGAGTGCGGCCAGGATCTCTCCCGCCGTGGGCAAGGTGGCGGGGTCGACATGGGTCGCCGGGTCCCAGAGCCTGGAGCGCACCACGGCCCGCGCGCACTGGAAGTAGGCGCGCTCCACCGTGATGACTATGGCCGTGCGCGGCGCCTGGCCGTCGACCGCCAGCGAGGCCAGCAGCGCCGGATCGGCCGAGATCACCGCCCGCCCGTTCACCCGGAAGGTCGTGCCCGATCCGGGGATCAGGAAAAGCAGCGCCACGCGCGGGTCGCGGACGATGTTCGACAGGCTGTCGATGCGGTTGTTGCCGCGCCGGTCGGGCATGACCAGCGTGCGCGGGCCGTCGATGCGCACCGCGGCCCCGGCGTCGCCCCGCGGGCTGCAGTCCAGGCCTTCCGGCCCGACGGTCGCCAGGGCGACGAAGGGCGAAGCTTCGATCAGCGCCCGGTAGTGCGGGGTGATGTGATCCGTCTCCTTCACGGTGGAGGCGGGAACCGGCGCGACGTCGTAGATCGCGGCGAGCTGTTCGAGCGTCTCGATGATCATGCCCGGGATCATGCGGCGCCGGGGCTACTCCGCATAGCGGGGCTTGATCGTCACGAGGCCGACGAAGCTCAGCAGGCCGGCCGCCGCCAGGTAGAGGCCGACCGGCGCGAGGCCGCCGCGGTCGGCGAGCATCTGCGCGGCGATGGGGGCAAGGCCGCCGCCGATGATCCCGCCGACGTTGAAGGCGATCGACGCGCCCGTGTAGCGCACCCGCGGCGGGAAGAGGCTCGGCAGGAACGCGCCCAGCGGCCCATAGACGAAGCCCATCATCAGCAGGGCCAGCGACAGCCAGAGCCAGATCAGCGGCAGGGAGCCGGCGCCCATCATCGCGCCCATGGCCGCGCCGACCGCCAGGGTCCCGACGCAGCCCGCCATCAGCACCCGGCGCGGGTTGGCCACGTCCGACCACCAGCCGGCGACCAGGATGCCCGCGGCGAGGAACAGGATCGCGCCGAGCTGGACGGCGAGGAAGGTCTCGCGACTGTAGCCCAGCTTCGTCGTGCCGTAGCCGAGGGCGAAGGCGGTCGAGAGGTAGAAGATGGCGAAGCAGGCCACGACCGCGAAGGTGCCGCCCAGCAGGGCGCCGGCGTGGCGGCTGACCACCTCGGCCATCGGTACGTGGCTGGGCTCGGCCTCCTCCAGCGCCTTCTGGAAGGCAGGCGTCTCGCCGATCTTAAGCCGCACCCAGAGGCCGAGGCCCACCAGGATCGCGCTGGCCAGGAACGGCAGGCGCCAGCCCCAGGCCTGGAAGTCCTCGGCGGACAGGCCGAGGCCCAGCAGCAGGAAGAGGCCGTTGGCGGCGATGAAGCCAACCGGCGCGCCGAGCTGGGGGAACATGCCGAACCGCGCGCGCCAGCCGGGCGGGGCGTTCTCGACCGCCAGCAGGGCCGCGCCGCCCCATTCTCCGCCCAGGCCGAAGCCCTGGCCGAACCGCAGCAGGCAGAGCAGGGCGGGCGCCACCCACCCGGCCATGGCGTAGGTGGGGAGGAAAGCGATCAGCAGGGTCGACAGGCCCATGGTCAGAAGCGAGGCCACCAGGGTCGACTTGCGGCCGATGCGGTCGCCGAAGTGGCCGAAGAACGCCGCGCCCACCGGCCGGGCGAAGAAGGCGACGGCGAAGGTCGCATAGCTCTGCATCAGCTGGGCGGAATCCGACGCCGCCGGGAAGAACAGCTTCGGGAACACCAGCGAGGCGGCCGTGGCGTAGATGTAGAAGTCGTAGAACTCGACTGCCGTCCCGACGAGGCTGGCCGCCAGCACGCGGCGGGTGGAGGCGCCGCCGGCGCCGGTCTGAACTGAAGCCACGATCTTGTCCCCTCGTTGGTTTCGGCTTGGGGCCGCGGATCGCGACGGTCAAGTCGCATGGCGTTTCGCAGCGATTGCCGCTAGGGCGGGGCCATGACCGCCGACATCGATCCCTTCTACGCCATCTCGATCAGCGGCCTGGCGCAACGGCTAAAGGCCGAGGGCCGTCAGGTGATCCACATGGAGTTCGGCCAGCCGTCGACCGGCGCGCCGAAGGCCGCCATCGCCCGCGCCCACGAGGTGCTGGACGCCGAGGCCATGGGCTACTGGGAAAGCGCGCCGCTGAAGGCCCGCATCTGCCGCCATTACGCGGAAACCTATGGCGTGACGGTGGAGCCGCAGCAGATCACCCTGACCTGCGGCGCTTCGCCGGCGCTGGTGCTGGCCCTGTCGGCGACGTTCAACCCCGGGGACGTGATCGCCATGGCCCGGCCGGGCTACGTGGCCTACCGCAACAGCGTGAAGGCGCTGCACATGGTCCCGCTGGAGATCGAGTGCGGGGCCGCGAGCCGCTACCAGCTCACCGCCGACATGCTGGCGAAGGTGGAGCCCGCGCCGGCCGGCGTGATCCTTGCCAGCCCCGCCAACCCGACCGGCACCGTGATCCCGGGGGCGGAGCTGGAAGCCATCGCCCGCGTCTGCCGCGAGCGTGGCATCCGGATCATCTCGGACGAGATCTATCACGGCCTCAGCTATGCCGAGCCGACCCACTCGATGCTGGAGTTCGAGCCGAACGCCATCGTCGTGAACAGCTTCTCCAAATACTTCAGCATGGCCGGCTGGCGTCTTGGCTGGCTGCTGGTCCCCAAGGCCGAAGCCTCGCGGGCGGTGGCCTACATGGGCGCCCTGTTCCTGACCGCGCCCTCGCTGGCCCAGCACGCGGCCCTGGTCGCCATGGACAGCCGCGACGAGCTGGAAGGCCACCTCGCCACCTATCGCCGCAATCGCGAGCTGCTGCTGGAGGCCCTGCCGGCGCTGGGGCTGGAGAAGATCGCCCCGCCCGACGGCGCCTTCTACATCTGGGCCGACGTCGGCCGGTACACCGACGACAGCCTGGCGTTCTGCAAGCAGCTGCTGCAGGACACCGGGGTCGCGACGGCGCCGGGGATCGACTTCGACCCCGTGGAGGGCCGCCGGTTCATCCGCATGAGTTTCGCCGTCTCGACACCCGAGATCGAGCAGGCGATCCGCCTGATGATCCCCTGGTTCCAGGCCCGAGCGGCGAAGGCGGCCTAACATGAGCGCGCCTCCGTCCCACACGATCGCTGAGCTGGGGGGTGTCGCGGTGCTCCTCGCCTTGGGTGAAGGCGCGCTGCTGGACGGCGATCGCGCCGCCAGCGACCTGGTCGGCGACGCGCTGGGCGGTGGTGCGCGCGCCGTCGCGATCGCGGTGGAGCGCCTGCCGCCAGCGTTCCTGAACCTCAGGACCCGTCTGGCGGGAGAGGTGATCCAGAAATTCGTGAACTACGGCCTCAAGGTCGCGTTCGTGGGCGACATCTCCGAAGCGGTCGCGGGCAGCGACGCCCTGCGCGACTTCGTGCGCGAGTCCAATCGCGGGCGGCACGTCTGGTTCGTGGCGGACACGGACGAACTCGCGCGCGAGCTCGCCGCTTGACGGCCCCTGCGTCGGCGTCGTCTCTCGGCGCCTTCGAGGATCAGGTACGGAGTGGGGCGATGCAGACGCGCAAGCTGGGTCAGTTCGAAGTGTCGGCCATCGGTCTGGGGTGCATGAGCCTCAGCCACGCCTATGGCGCCCCCCCGCCGCGGGAGCGGGCCGAGCAGGTGCTGCTGGGCGCGCTGGACGCCGGCTACACCTTCTTCGACACCGCGGCGGTCTACGGCCTCGGCCACAACGAAACCCTGGTCGGCGAGGTGCTGGGACCGCACCGCGACAGGTTCGTGCTCGCGTCGAAGTGCGGCATCACCGACGCCACCGGCACGCAGCGCGGCATCGACGGCCGGCCGGAAACGCTGAAGGCGCTGTGCGACGTCAGCCTGCGCCGGCTGAACACCGACGTCATCGACCTCTACTACCTGCACCGTTGGGACCAGCGGGTGCCGATCGAGGAGAGCGTGGGCGCCCTGGCCGACCTGGTGAAGGCGGGCAAGATCCGCTCCATCGGCTTGTCGGAGGTCTCTGCCGACACCCTGCGGCGGGCCCATGCGACGCACCCGATCACCGCCCTGCAGACGGAATATTCGCCCTGGACCCGCAATCCCGAGATCGCGGTGCTGGACGCCTGCCGGGAGCTGGGCGTGGCCTTCGTCGCCTTCTCGCCTGTGGGCCGCGGGTTCCTGGCCGGCGGCGTGCGCGACGCGACGGGGCTGGAGGAGGGCGACTTCCGGCGCGGGATGCCGCGGTTCCAGGGCGAGGCCTTCGCCCGCAACCTTGAGCTCCTGTCACGCTTCGAGGCCATCGCGCGGGACGCCGGCTGCACGCCCGCGCAGCTCTGCCTCGCCTGGCTGCTGGCCAAGGGCGACGACATCATCCCGATCCCGGGCACGACCAACCCGGATCACATGCGCGAGGACGCGGCGGCGGCCGAGGTGGTGCTGTCGCCTGAGATCATCGCCCGGGTGGACGCGACGGTGAACGGCGAGACGGTGACGGGCTCGCGCTATTCGCCCCAGCTCCAGGCCTCGGTCGACACCGAGCGGATGCCGGGGGAGTAGCCCTCAGCCGGTGGGTGGGGTGCGATCGCGGATGCGGTCGAAGCCCGCCTTGATCGTGGCGAAGCGGGCGTCGATCACCGGCTCGAACTCGTTGTCGGTGAAGATGTAGGGCCAGTCGCCCTCGATCGCCTCCCGGACCAGTTCGCCGACGTAGGCCGGGTCGATCCCAGTGGAGACGCGCGTGCGGACGGTCTCGAGCCATTCCGCCTCGGCGCTCGCGCGCGTCTCCTGCTGGTCGGGAAAGCGCTCGGGCCGGTTCCGCGCGGAGTCGACGATCCGCGTGCGGATGAAGCCGGGGCACAGCACCGAGACGCCGATGCCCCGCGGCGCCAGCTCGACGCGCAGTCCTTCGGACAGCGAGACCACGCCGTACTTCGTCACATTGTAGGCGTTGCCCGAGCCCGAGATCAGGCCGGCGATCGAGGCGGTGTTGACGATGTGGCCGCCCTGGCCGTGACGCTCGATCAGCGGGCCGAAGATCTCGACGCCCCAGATCACGCCCATCAGGTTCACGCCGATGGTCCAGTCCCAGCTGGAGTCGGTCCAGGCGCCGTAGCTGCCGCCGCCCCCGACGCCGGCGTTGTTCACCAGGATGTGGACGTCACCATAGGCGTCCAGGGTCGCCTGGGCGGCCTTGCGCAGCTCGTCCTTCAGCGAGACGTCGGCGACCACGCCCGAGACGTCGGCGTTGGTGGCGCGCAGGCCCGCCAGCGCCTTGTCCAGAGCCGCCTGCTCGATATCGCACAGCATCACCTTGACGCCGGCCTGGGCCAGGGCGGTGGCGATCCCCAGGCCGATGCCCGAGGCGCCGCCGGTCACGAAAGCGGTCTTGCCCGCGAGGTCTCTCATCTGGCCTTCCCCTTCTCAGATCCGCCGTTCCAGTCCGGCCCAGAAGGGCTCGCGCAGCTTGCGCTTGAAGATCTTCCCGGAGTCCTCTCGCGGCAGGTCGGCGGCCAGGTCAACCCGCTTGGGGACCTTGTAGCCGGCCACATGCTCCCGCAGGTACGCCTTCACCCCGGCCTCCGAGAGGTCGGCTCCCTCGCTGGGCTGGACCACAGCGTAGACCGCCTCGCCGAACTCCTCGTCCGGGATGCCGAAGACTGCGCAGTCGGCGACGCCCGGCATCTTGAGCAGCTCGGCCTCGATCTCGGCCGGGTAGATGTTCACACCGCCCGAGATGATCATGTCCTTCGCGCGGTCGCACAGGTACAGGAACCCGTCCTTGTCGAAGTAGCCGATGTCGCCGGGAGCGATCAGGCCGGCTTTCTCGCTGTCGCGGCGCTTCTGGTCGTCGCCGTGATAGGTGAAGTCGGCGACCCCGCGGATCCTGGCGACCACTTCCCCGACCTCGCCGGCGGGCAGGCTGCGCCCCTCGGCGTCGATGACCCGGACGTCGGCCTCGGGCCAGGGTTTGCCGACGGTGCCGGGGTGGCTGAGCCAGTCCTCGGAGGTACAGAAGACCACGGCGCTGGTCTCGGTCGAGCCGTAGTATTCGTTGATGACCGGCCCCCACCACTCGATCATCGCGCGCTTGATCGGCGGCGGGCAGGGCGCGGCCGCGTGGACGACGAACCGCAGCGACGACAGGTCGTAGCGGGCCTTCACCTCGTCGGGCAGCTTCAGCAGCCGGTGGAACATGATCGGCACCATGTGCAGGTGCGTCACCCGGTGGCGCGCGATCATCGCCAGCAGTTCTTCCGGATCGAAGCGGGGCTGCAGGATCACCGTGGCGCCCAGCCGGGCGGAGGCCAGGCCGTAGGCGTTGGGCGCGGAGTGATACATCGGTCCGGTCACGACGGTGACGATCTCTTCCGGCGGGCCGAAGCCGGCGAAGCCGAACGCGCGGGCGATGACCGACGCGGTGATCGCCGACTGCTCGGGGGTCGGCGGACGGCGCCGGACGCCCTTGGGGTGTCCCGTCGTGCCCGACGTATAGATGACGGTGCCCGGCGCCTCGGCGTCGGTCGCCTCGATCGGCGGGAAGCCTTCCAGCCAGGACGACCAGTCCCGGAAGCCTTCGGGAACGGGCGCCGGGTCGATCCCGTAGGCCTCGGCGATCTCGGGCGGCGTGGGCACGACCAGCACCGGCACGCCCGGCGGCAGGGACTTGCGGATGGGCTCGATCAGGTCGGCGTGGATGACGATCGCCTTCGCGCCCGAGTTTTCGAACAGATAGGCGGCCTCGTCGGCGGTGTAGTGCCAGTTCACCGGGGTCGGGTAAGCCCCGAGCAGTCCCGCGGCGAAGCTGGCCTCGAAGAACGGAAAGTCGTTCCGCAAGTAGAGGGCGATCAGGTCGCCTCGCCCGATACCCAGGCTGGCCAGCCCGCTCGCCGCGCGCGCGGCCCGCGCCTGCACGTCGGCCAGGGCGAGACGCCGCCCGCCGCTGATCAAGTCGCCCATGTTTCCATCCCTGACGCTCGTCGCGGCGCCTGCAGCGACCTTAACCCGGCCGGGCGGGACCGCCAGCCTGCCGTCACGTCAGCGTTGGGCCGCAACTCCCGGAGGAGATGCAGCCGAGGCGTGTGTCGTTTGAGGCATAGATCGACGCGCTGATTGCGCCGTTACGTCAAAGCAAGTTAAGAATTGCTCTCAGAGGGCGACCAGCGAAGCGCCGGCGACTGCATTGAGCTTCATCAATACATCAAATGCCGGCCCCAGGGCTGCGACACTGTCGCGGTCGAAAGTCTTACTTAACATTCGTCATGCGTGTTGCGCGCGTAAGCGGGAGCATGCGTATGACGGACACCTACGACGTCGCGGGGCGGCTGGATTTCATCGGCCTCGACCAGGCCGGGCGCGAGGCCCTGCGAAAGCTGCGTCCGTTCCTGGAGGCCGAGCTCGGCCCGGCGCTCGACGTCTTCTATGGTCGGGTTCGCGCCAATCCGCATACGCGGTCGTTCTTCCGCGACGAGAACCACATCAAGGGCGCGCAGAGGGGCCAGCTGGGCCACTGGTCGACGATTGTCGACGGCCGCTTCGACGAGGCCTACGTCAAGGGCGTCCGGACGATCGGCGCCACGCACGCCCGGATCGGCCTCGAGCCGCGCTGGTATATGGCCGGCTACGCGCTCATCACCGAGGCCCTGGTCCGCAAAATGATCGACGCCCGCTGGCCCAAGGGGCTCGGCGGTCGCGCCAAGGGCGCGCAGGAGACTGCCGATTCCATCGTCGCCTTCCTGAAAGCGATGATCCTCGACATGGACTTCTCGATCTCGACCTACCTGGACGCGCTCGACGCCGATCGCCAGCGCCTCCAGGCGGCGCGTGACGAGGCCGAACGGGACCAGGCGGCGGCCGTCCGTGCGCTGGGCGCCGCCCTTTCCAGGCTGGCGCAGGGCGAGCTCAATGCCCGGGTCAGTGTGGACGTGGCCCCCGAGTTCGAGGGCCTGAAGGGCGATTTCAACGATGCGATCTCGGCGCTGGAACGCGCCATCGGGTCGGCGGCCGAAGCGGCGAAGGTGGTGGGCGAGGGCGTGGGCCAGATCGGCGTCGCGGCCAACGACCTGTCGCGCCGGACCGAGCAGCAGGCGGCCAACCTCGAGGAAACGGCCGCCGCCCTCGAGGAGATCACCGCCACCGTCCGCCGCAGCGCCGAGGGCGCGCAGACCGCCAGCCAGGTCGTGGCCGAGGCCCGCGCCGCGGCCGAGCGTTCGGCGCCCGTCGTCGAGCAGGCCATCGGCGCCATGGACAAGATCGACCACTCCTCCAGCCAGATCGGTCAGATCATCGGGGTGATCGACGAGATCGCGTTCCAGACCAACCTGCTGGCCCTGAACGCCGGTGTCGAAGCCGCCCGGGCCGGCGAGGCCGGCAAGGGTTTCGCGGTCGTCGCCTCCGAGGTGCGGGCCCTGGCCCAGCGCTCGGCCGAGGCCGCCAAGGAGATCAAGGCGCTGATCGCCCAGTCGGAAGACGAGGTGAAGGCGGGCGTCGGCCTGGTGGGGCAGACGGGCGAAGCGCTCATGACCATCGCCGAGCGGGTCACCGCCATCGACACCCTCGTCGCCGAGATCGCGCTGTCGGCCCGGGAGCAGACCCGGGCGCTCAGCGAGGTGAACATCGCCGTGAACCAGCTGGACCAGCTCACCCAGCAGAACGCCGCCATGGTCGAGCAGACCACGGCCGCCACCGACGCCCTGAACGGGCGCACGGTCGGCCTCTCCCGCGTCATGTCGAGCTTCACGGTGAGCAGCGGTCCGGTCGCCGCGGCGGTCAGGACTCGTAACGCGGCCTGATCCACGTCCGCCCCGGCGGGCGCCAAGATGTCGCAGCCGTAGGTTGCGGCAGGTCAAAGTCGCGTTAATCGCCGCGGTGTCTCTCCCGATATGAAAGAGAGGGACACCGTGGCCGACACCTACGCCGTAAGCGAACGACTGGATTTCATCGGGCTGGACCGGGCGGCCCGGGACGCGCTTCGCGGCCTTCGTCCCTTCATCAAAGCCGAGATCGAGCCGGCGCTCGAGGTCTTCTACGCCAAGGTTCGCAAGACCGAGCAGGTGCATCGCTTCTTCAGCGATGACGGCCATATCCGGAGCGCGCAGAACGGCCAGGCCCGCCACTGGTCGGTCATCGCCGACGGCCAGTTCGACGAGGCCTATGTCAGCGGCGTGCGGCGCATCGGCGAGACCCACGCCCGCATCGGCCTGGAGCCGCGGTGGTACATCGCCGGCTACGCGCTCATCACCGAAAACCTGCTGCGCCGGCTGGTGGAGAGCCGGTGGCCCAAGGGCTTCGGCGGCCGGGCCAAGGGCGAGGAAGAGACGGCCGACGCGATCACCGCGCTGGTGAAGGCCATGATGCTGGACATGGACTTTGCGATCTCGGTCTACCTCGACGCGCTGGAGCGGGAGCGCCAGCGCCTGGAGGTCGAGCGGCGTGAGGCCGAAGCGCACCAGAACGCGGCCATGCAGGCGATCACCGACGCCCTGGCCCGGGTATCCCGCGGCGACCTGCGCGCGCGGATGGACATCGACTTGGCGCCCGAGTTCGCCACGCTGAAGGCCAACTTCAACGGCGCGATGGATGCGCTGGAGCGGGCGATCGGCTCGGCGTCGGACGCCGCCCAGGTGGTGGGCGAGGGCGTCGACCAGATCGGGACGGCGGCCAGCAACCTGTCGCGCCGCACCGAGCAGCAGGCCGCGAACCTGGAGGAGACCGCCGCGGCGCTGGAGGAGATCACCACCACCGTCCGCAAGAGCGCCGAGGGCGCCTTGGTCGCCAGCCGTGCGGTGCTGGAAGCCCGCGCGGAGGCCGACCGGTCGGGCGCGGTCGTGGAGCAGGCGATCGGCGCCATGGACGAGATCGACGGCTCGTCGAGCCAGATCAGCCAGATCATCGGCGTGATCGACGAGATCGCGTTCCAGACCAACCTTCTGGCGCTGAACGCGGGCGTTGAAGCCGCCCGCGCGGGCGACGCCGGCAAGGGCTTCGCGGTCGTCGCCTCGGAAGTGCGGGCCCTGGCCCAGCGCTCCGCCGAGGCCGCCAAGGAGATCAAGGCGCTCATCACCCAGTCGGGCGCCCAGGTGA
>JADHED010001204.1_pt1 | contig 23608 bp, 20 predicted proteins | sample 8952041 | NCBI WGS metagenome assembly JADHED01 (sample SAMN16124423, study PRJNA663239) | bioreactor sludge metagenome | isolation source: sludge (control) | place: India:Bengaluru | collected 2018-09-08
GATCCACTCGCCATCAAGCGGCTAAAAATCGCCATTGATCAGGCCAGAGAATATGGTCTGCTTGGAAATGATATTTTTGGAACAGGCTTCAACTTCGACATCGAATTGCGATATGGTGCCGGAGCTTTTGTTTGTGGTGAAGAAACTGCGCTGATTCATTCGATGGAAGGAAGCCGCGGCGAACCTACCTTCAAACCTCCTTTCCCTTCGGTTGAAGGTTACCTTGGCAAGCCCACCAGTGTAAATAATGTCGAAACTTTTGCCAACATCCCTCCTATTATCAATAAAGGCTCCCAATGGTTTGCAGCAATAGGAACAGAGCGCTCCAAAGGGACAAAGGTTTTTGCCCTTGCAGGGAAAATCAATAATGTTGGATTAATTGAAGTTCCGATGGGAACGACCTTGCGTGAGGTAATTTTTGAAATCGGTGGCGGCATCAAAGACGGCAAGAAGTTTAAAGCTGTTCAAACCGGCGGACCTTCGGGCGGATGCTTGACTGAGAAACACCTTGATATTCCGATCGAATATGACACTTTGATCGCTGCCGGCTCGATGATGGGCTCGGGTGGGATGATTGTGATGGATGAAGATGATTGCATGGTTTCGGTGGCAAAATATTATCTCGATTTCACGGTTGAAGAATCATGCGGAAAGTGCAGCCCCTGCCGCATTGGCAACAAAAGACTACACGAAATTCTTGAAACCATTACCAAAGGACAGGGTACACTTGAAGACCTTTCGAAACTGAAAAACCTCAGCAACGTTATTAAAGACACTTCCCTTTGTGGTCTGGGACAAACCTCTCCTAACCCCGTTCTTTCGACCATGGACAATTTCTGGGGAGAATATATTTCGCACGTGGTTGACAAAAAATGCACTTCCGGCGTATGTAAATCGCTGATGCGTTATGTGGTGATACCCGAAAATTGTATTGGTTGCATGGCTTGTGCAAGGAATTGCCCGGTAAACTGTATTACCGGAGAGCGCAAACAAGTACATTTTATTGATCAGGAAACCTGCATAAAATGTGGTACATGTCTCGAAAAATGTAAGTTTAACGCAATAGCCATTATTTAATCATTATCAGAAAAGTTTAATTATGGAAACTATCAAACTTATCATAGATAAAAAGCTTGTTGAAGTCGAAAAAGGAACTACCATCCTTCAAGCTGCGAAGAAAATTGGAATCAACATTCCTACCCTGTGTTACATGAACCTGGGTGACATGAATATTGAAAACAAACCAGGCGGATGCCGTGTGTGCGTAGTTGAAGTTGAAAGCCGCCGTAATCTGGCACCAGCCTGTGCTACCGACTGTGCCGAAGGGATGGTTGTAAATACCCATTCAATCAGAGTACTCAATGCGCGTAAAACCGTTGTTCAGCTCATATTATCCGACCATCCTTTCGATTGTCTGATTTGTGCAAAGTCGGGTAATTGCGAATTGCAGAGCCTGGCCCATAAATTGGGAATCCGCGAAATTCCTTATCAGGGCGAACATTCAACCTATCGTAAAGACACTTCACCGTCTATCATTCGTGATGTTGATAAATGCATCATGTGCCGTCGCTGCGAAGTAATGTGCAACGAAGTGCAAACAGTTGGCGTACTTTCGGCAATCAACCGTGGTTTTAAAGCAGTGGTTGCCCCAGCTTTTGAGATGAACCTCGACCATTCGGTTTGTACATATTGCGGACAATGCGTTAATGTTTGTCCAACCGGTGCATTAACCGAAGTTGACCACACCAACCAGCTCATCAACGACCTGGCCGATCCTGAAAAAACTGTAATCGTACAAACTGCTCCCGCCGTTCGTGCTGCTTTAGGTGAAGAATTTGGATTAGAGCCTGGTAGTCTGGTGACTGGAAAAATGGCAAGTGCGCTCAGGGAACTTGGCTTCAACTATGTTTTTGATACCGATTTTGCTGCCGACCTTACCATTATGGAAGAAGGTACAGAGCTTTTAGGAAGACTTACGAAGCACCTTGCCGGTGATAAGGACGTAAAACTTCCTATTTTAACTTCATGCTGCCCTGCATGGGTAAAGTTTTTCGAACACAATTTCCCGGAAATGAAGGATGTTCCTTCGACAGCACGCTCACCACAGCAGATGTTTGGCTCGATTGCCAAAACCTATTTTGCTGATAAAATCGGCGTTGACCGGAAAAAATTGATTGTGGTTTCGATCATGCCATGCGTTGCTAAAAAATATGAATGCTCGCGTGATGAGTTTAAGGTTGACGAAAATCCTGATGTTGATTATTCGATTTCGACCCGCGAACTGGCCAGCCTTATCAAACGTGCCAACATTGATTTCCTGTCGTTACCTGATGAAGATTTCGATCGTCCGATGGGCGAATCTACCGGTGCCGGTGTAATTTTTGGAACTACCGGTGGTGTTATTGAAGCAGCTTTAAGAACGGCTTATGAAATTTATACCGGCAAAACACTTCAAAAAGTTGATTTTGCAGAACTGCGCGGCCTTGATGGTGTGCGTTCGGCAACTGTTGACTTTGACGGTTTAAAACTTAATATCGGTATCGCTCACGGGTTGGGTAATGCCCGCAAATTGCTCGAAGAAATCAAAGCCGGGAAAAGCGTTTATCATGCCATCGAGATTATGGCTTGCCCCGGTGGCTGCATTGGCGGCGGCGGACAGCCTTATATTCATGGTGATTCGTCAATACTCAAGGCACGTCATAAGGCCATTTATGCCGAAGATGCCGGAAAGACCCTCAGGAAATCACACGAAAATCCTGATATCATCAAGCTTTACGAAGGCTTCTTAGGCAAGCCTCTGGGCGAAAAAGCGCACCATCTGCTGCACACGCATTACTTCGACAGGAAAAAAGAAATATTTATCGACTAACCCGGAAAAAATAGGAGATCAACAATATGTCATCTATTAAAATTAAATTAAAAGAAAAAGACATCGCACAGATTGATGAAATCTGTAAATCTTTCGATAACGAGCCGGGCGAACTCATCAATGTCCTGCATAAGGTACAAAGTGTATTTGGCTATCTTCCGGCCGAAGTGCAGGATGTTGTGGCCAGCAAACTGAATATGTCGGTGGCCAAGGTTTATGGTGTGGTAACGTTTTATTCGTTCTTCACCATGATCCCGAAAGGCCGTTTCCCGATTTCGATTTGCACAGGTACCGCTTGTTATGTTCGTGGAGCCGAAAAGGTTTTAGACGAATTCAAAAAGCAACTCAACATCAAAGTTGGCGAATCAACACCTGACGGGAAATTCTCACTAACTTGCCTGCGTTGCGTTGGAGCCTGCGGACTTGCCCCTGTAGTTCAGGTTGGCGATAAAACCTTCGGCCGGGTTTCACCTGACCTGGTGAAAGATATTCTGAAGAATTACGAATAGTAAAAACAATGATTTTTGGTTAATTTTTTCAAGGTAATTGTTTGATTAATTGATTTGATTGAACCCTGCATCTGATTGGTGCGGGGTTTCTTTTTGTTTTAACCTCACCATTACCCGGTGCTGGGCGGCATTTGCAATGCCGCCCACACACCGGATTGCAACAATGAATAGGAATTACTACTGACCGACTAAAATTGTTTATCCCCTACGGGGAAAATTTAAGGATATCGTATCTTAATTCTACAATACTTTATCGCCTACGGCGAATTCCGCGTAGCGGATAAAGTATTGTAGAAAAAAGCTCACTCCATTTTTTTTAAATACCTCGTAGAGGTTAAAGAAATCAAGCGTTTAAGTAGGATAGGATAATTTTACCCGGTCACTAGTGAATAGCAATCATTTTTATAACCAACTTTCCTAAAGCGGAATTACAAATTCCGCTTAGCAAGCTTATAAACCTGACAGCGTCGCCAGACCTGTCAGCGTTTATTATAGTTTTTTTTAACGCTGTCAGGTGCTGCGCACGCTGACAGGTCAGAGTTTCCCCGGCGCTGGCCTGCATTTGCAATACCGCCCGCAAACCGGATTGCAACTATAAATGGGAATTATTTGTAATAACCAACTTAACTAAAGCGGAATTTGAAATTCCTCTTAGCCTGGTGTTGGGGTTTTGGCTTAGATATTCATTCGATTTCAGTTCGGCAACATCAACTGATGAAATCTGATGCTGTTAAAATAAAATTGCATCCGACGTACACTTTTTATATTTTTGTACGCAAAAAAAATTTGGATACCAAACTAACCATCAGGTTGAACGAAAATGTTATCGAACGAGCCAAAATTTTTGCTCAAAATAACAACATCAGTTTATCAAAGCTCATCGAATCATATCTTGATCTGCTAACGGAAAAGCGATCAGAAACAACCGGAATTACACCATTGGTAAAGAGTTTAACAGGTGTTATCCAATTACCCGAAAACTATGATTATCGAAAAGAATACACTGATTATCTAAATAAAAAATACGAATGAAAAGCCTGTTGGTTGATACAAATACTGTGATTGATTTGTTGGCAAAAAGAGATCCGTTTTACATGGATGCAGCGTTATTGTTTTCGATGGCTGACAAAAAAATTTTAAAGTTGGGCGTTTCATCACTTACCTTTGCAAACACAAATTATATCCTGTTAAAAGTAAAAACGCAAGATGAAGCCAAAGCCATCCTGCGTAAATTTAAATTACTTGCAGATGTTTTACCGCTCGATTCCAGGATCGTTGATTTAGCCCTTAATGATACCAATTTTAATGATTTTAAAGATGCATTGCAATATTATACCGCAATCGAAAATAACCTCGATGCCATTATCACCCGAAATCTTAAAGACTTTAAAAAGTCAAAAATTCCGGTCATGACTGCTGAACAGTATGTTAAAAATGAGCCACTAAATGATTGATAAATTGAATTGACAGTACCCCGCATTTTGGATAGTGCGGGGTTTCTTTTTGTTTTAACCTCACCACTACCCCTTTCCATCCCAATAACTTTTCGGAGGAGAAGGGCAGGAAGAATAATTATCTGAAAACGACACCAGAATCTTTACTTTTCAGCCAAAATTCATGCTTTGTTACCTCCTGGTTTTCATTGCTTTAGAAAACCCAAAAAATTGTCTTGACAAAATTTTATTTTCTCTTCACGAATTTTTATTTTGTCTTGATGAATTGATCATTTTCTCCTGATGAATTTTATAGTTTCCGTTGAGGTAATTTTTGATAAGCAAAACTTACCGGAAATCAGCATTGGTAGCCTAAGATTAAACGTTAAAATGAAGGACTACCCAAAATTGATGTATTTCAGAAAAATTATCACTTTTCTATCATAAACCTTGCTATTCACAAAAATCAAACTTAGCTTTGCCACTTCTTAAAAATTACGTTCATCAATTAATTCGCCCCAATGCTCACAGTTCATAAAATGCCGCTTAAAAACCTCTTCCTTACCGGGATTAGTTCGGTCTATGATAAAACACTGAACCAAAACGAGCTACAAACCTTTACCAGCCTTAACTTTGAAGGTAATTGCATGTTTGATTTTTTAGGCAAAAAAAGCTGCCGAAGGGTGACTGAAACTTTTAATAGAGACGAAACCATTCACTATTCTTCAACAAATCCCTTTGTTGGGCTGTTATTAACACTTACTTTTCTTATTACCTATTACTGTAATTTTGCATTATTTTTAGATAAATCAAATTGACCTTAATATACTATTCAAAAGAACAGTGAATTCAGATACGATAAAATATACTTTTTCAGGACACGATTCCTTTCAATGCCGACAACTTTGGCTTAAAAAGGGTTATGACTACTTAAAATCCAATAAATCTTTCAATGATGAGGACGCTGTTGTGAAACTTGGTGTTGGAAAGAACATGGTTTCGTCAATACGCTATTGGATGAAAGCGTTTAACATCATCGACAGCAAAGACAATCCGACAGAATTCGGAACAAAACTGCTTGATGATAATGGTTATGACCCATTTCTTGAAGACGATGCAAGTTTGTGGTTGTTGCATTACCAACTTATCAAGACAGGCCTTGCTTCAACCTACAGTATTATGTTTAATGAGTTCAGAAAGGAAAAACTTTTTTTCAACAAAGACACTTTTGTAAATTATCTAAAACGAATCCGGGAAGCCGACAATACTTTCAACTTCAACGAAAATACTGTTGCAGATGATTTTGTAGTTTTCATTAAAATGTATCAGAAAAGCGAAAACAGTAAAGATATTGAGGACAGTTTTTCGGGAATTCTATCTGAAATTGAATTGCTCAAAACGATTGTTAATGGTAAAGATGAACAATACCAAATTGAAAATAATGAAAGAGACAAACTGCCAGAAGCCGTTTTGCTTTTTTCGATATTAGACAACCCTGGTTACGGAGATGCAATAGGTTTGAATTCACTGGAGTTTGATCGTAACAGCCCTGCTTCGATTTTTTGCTTGAATCGTACAGGATTGACAAATAAAATTTCTGAAATTATTCATAACAATAATCAAATTACTTTCACCGACCATGCAGGAATAAAAGAATTGCAGTTCAAAATGAAACCAAATGCTTATACAATTTTAGACACATACTATGGCAAATAATTTCACAACATCGGTAAACATTCTCCGAGATACCGAGAGGGATTTCAAATACATCCCAACGCCAAATGCCAGACAGGTTGTAAATCAGATTGTGAACGACTTCAAAAAAGGAATGCGTTCATTCAACATCATTGGAACTTACGGAACAGGAAAATCTTCATTTCTTGTTGCACTTGAACAAAGCATTAGAGGCGCTAAAAGATATTTTGATGCGAGCTTTATTAACAATCCCACGGTTGATTTTGTAAAAATTATTGGCTCATACACATCAATCATAGATCAGTTTGCTGACACTTTTGAGGTTACAACAAACAAAAACAAAAATGAAAATATTCTATCGGAAATTTTTAACCACTTTCATTCTCTTGGAAAGACCAACAGAATATTGTTTTTGTTCTTAGATGAGTTTGGAAAATTTTTAGAGTACGCAAGCAAACACAATCCCGAAAACGAACTCTATTTCATTCAACAGTTAGCTGAGTTTTGCAACAACCCTAAATACAATATTGTTTTAATCACAACAGTTCACCAAAGTTTTGAATCGTATGCCTATTCTCTTACAAGCTCACAAAAACAAGAGTGGATAAAAGTAAAAGGCCGGTTTCGTGAAATTACGTTCAACGAACCCGTTGAACAACTTTTATTTTTAGCATCAGAATTTGTTGCCGGAAATATTGAAAGCAAGCCATCAAAAGAGGCAGTTGAAAAGTGCTTGAAGTTGGCTGAAACAACTAAAGCGTTCAACTTCAACAAAGATTTTCTGAATACGATTGCAGAAAAACTTTTTCCGCTTGACATTCTTTCTGCTAACATCCTTACACTCTCATTACAACGCTATGGTCAAAATGAAAGGTCTTTATTTTCATTCTTAGAATCCACCGACCACACAGGACTTTCCAAATACAACAAACTTGAAAACCCGTTTTACAATTTGAGTTGCGTTTACGATTATTTGCACTTCAATTTCTATTCGTTCCTGACTTCAAAATACAATCCCGATTTTTCTGCATGGAGTTCAATTCGTTCAGCAATCGAGGAGGTTGAAAGAGCATTTGACAGTTCTATCAGCGATTATACAAAAGCAATCAAAACAATTGGCCTGCTTAATGTTTTTTCAGCAAGTGGAGCAATCCTTGATAAAAACTTTTTAAGCCTTTATCTTGAAAATGCTTGCGGAGTTTCAAACCCAAGTATCATTGTTGACAACCTTGAAAAGAAAGGGATAATTCGTTTTCGATCACACAGCAAGCGTTACATTTTGTTTGAGGGAACTGATTTAGATATTCAAACAGCACTGATTGAAGCAGGTAATAAAATTTCAGAGGTTGGTGATGTAACAACTTTGTTGAATAAGTATTTTCAGTTTTCACCAGTATTTGCAAAGCTGTATTCTTATGAAAAAGGAACACCAAGATTTTTTGAATTTATAATTTCCGAACACCCAATTACGAGAATCCCATCGGGAGAAATAGACGGTTTTGTGAATTTAATATTTAGTAGCAAAATTGAAGTTGGAGAAATTCAAACAGCATCAGAAAATCAAAAAGAAGCAATTATATATTGCTTTTTCAAAAACTCCACGGAAATAAAATCTTTGCTTTTTGAAATTGAGAAAACTCAAAAGGTAATTGAAGAAAACAAAGATGATAAAGTTGCCAAGAGAGAATTGGAAAACATTGTTGAATCACAAATCCGCTTACTAAATCATTTTATCACCGAAAGCATGTACACTGGAAGCAAAGAAGTGATTTGGTTTTTTAATGGTTTTTCAAAATCTATTTCGGACAAGAGGGATTTCAATAAACTATTATCACAAGTTTGTAATGAGGTTTACTATGCAACACCAGTTTTTAGAAATGAATTGGTAAATAAGCACAAAATATCTTCCTCAATACACACTGCTAAACGCAATTATCTTAAAGCCTTAGCCAACAATTGGGATAAAGAAAACCTTGGTTTTGAAGATGGAAAATTTCCACCGGAAAAAACTATTTACTTAACACTGCTCAAAGAAAACGGTATTTCACCCATAAGGGAAAATCCTTTTGATTTAGTTAATATCAACAAGGAATCCACATTCAATAAACTTTGGAAAGTTTCAGAAAAATTTATTGAGAATGCAAAGTCTGAACCAACAAGAGTTTCTGATTTTGCTGAGGTGTTGAGTAAGCGACCATTTAAACTAAAGCAAGGTTTCATAGATTTTTGGATTCCTACATTTCTGTTTATCAAACGAGATGATTTTGCAATCTTCAATGACGATGGATATATTCCAAATTTGTCAGATGAGAATTTGGAACTCATAACAAAATATCCTGAAAAATACACTATTAAAACATTTGATATTGAAGGCGTGAAGTTGGATATTTTCAATAGCTACAGAACATTTTTAAATCAAGCAACTGAATCGAAGTTTACCAATGAATCATTTATTGAAACGATAAAACCTTTTATAACTTTTTACAAAGGTTTGCCAGAATATTCGAAGCACACAAAACGATTGAGCAGTTCGGCGTTGAAAATACGAACAGCAATAACAAACAGCAAAGACCCCGAAGAAACTTTCTTTGAAGCATTTCCGAATGCTTTAGAAATTTCATTAAGCACACTACAAAAAGATAAATCAAAATTGCAGAGCTACACAATTAGTTTGCAAAATGCAGTTCGTGAGTTGAGGACTTCTTATGATGGATTGATTCAACGATTGGAAGATTTTATATGTAATGAATTTGTTGGAAAGAAAGTTGAATTTGAAGAATACAAAGAGTATTTGCAAAAACGATTTGCCAAACTTAAAAAACATTTACTTTTAGCAAATCAAAAAACTTTTGTACAGCGAATTGATTCGGCGTTGGATGATAAAAAGGCATGGCTAAATTCCATTGCGCAAGCTATTACAGGAAGAACACTTGAAATGTTCTCTGATGAAGATGAAATTTTGCTCTATGAAAAATTCAAGTCAACGATTTTGGAACTGGATAGTTTGACAAACATTTCAAAAGCTGACATTGACGAAAACAGCGAAGTAGTTCTTGGGATTAAGATAGACACTTTCTTTAGCACAATTAATCCAAAAATAGTGAGAGTACCAAAGAATAAATCTATTGAAATTGAACAATTGAAAATTGCATTGAAGGAGAAACTTGGCTCTGATAAAACTTCTAATATTGCGGCAGTAATAAACCTTTTAAAAGAATTATTGCAATGATCAAAGTAAGACATGTTTTAGGAATATCAGGTGGTAAGGACAGTGCAGCATTAGCCATCTACATGAAAACAAAATATCCTACACTGAATATGGAGTTCTATACATGCGACACTGGAAAGGAACTAGAAGAGACCTACCAACTCATAAAAAATTTAGAAGTATTTCTAGGTATCAAAATAAATTTGCTGCGAGCCGCTCAGTATAGTTCCGAAGATCCGTTTGACCATTTCTTAAAAATGTATGGTGGATTTTTACCATCATCAACTGCACGCTGGTGTACGAAAAAACTAAAACTTGAGCCTTTCGAAAATTACGTTGGAACCGAACCAGTGATTTCTTATGTTGGCATTCGGGGTGATGAAGAACGGGAAGGGTATATTTCAACGAAGAAAAATATTCAATCAATCTTCCCTTTCAGAAAAAATATTTGGAGTGAAGATGTAATTGCAAAGATGTTTGCTAATCAAAACTATGAGAAACTACAGACATTATCAAAGAATGTTGATTTTGGAAGGTTTCAGGAAAAGGCAAATCAAATCATTGCCAAAAAATTAGACACATCTTTCACCCAGGCACAGAAATTAAATTCATTGCTTGACACTGATGTAAAAGGGTTTAATCATTTGGTTTTTGAATTTCTGAAAACAACCGATTACCCATTGACAAAAGAAACTTCGTTTCCACTTTTAGACAACGATGAAGTTTTAATACGAGAAGATATTTTCAGAATACTTGAAGAAAGCGGAGTTGGGGTTCCTGCCTACTACAACAAAGTTGAATTTGAAGTGAAAGGAAAAACAGGACAGTATTCAAGAAGCCGTTCAGGTTGCTACTTCTGTTTCTTCCAACAAAAAATTGAATGGGTTTGGTTGTATGAACAACATCCTGACCTTTACAAGAAAGCGATGGAATACGAGAAAGATGGCTACACATGGGGACAAACAGAAAGTTTGGAGGAACTTATTCAGCCTGCTAGAATGGAGCAGATCAAAACGGACTATTTGAAACGAATGGAAAAGAAATCACAAAGCAAATCGCCATACCTTATTAATATTCTGAGCGAAGCAGAAGGAGAAGGGTGTGCAGCTTGTTTTATTTAAAATGTAATTCAATATAGATGAAATTTAGAATTGAGATTTGGACAGTTTCTCAAATACAAGAGAATTATAACAGCGGAAACCTCAACCTAAACCCGCCATATCAAAGGAGGTTTATTTGGACACTAAAAGACCAACAAACACTTATTGATTCTATTCTGAGAGGATATGCAATTCCAAACATTTTTCTTTTTGAAAAGAAGAAAAATCAGTATGAAATGGTTGACGGTCAGCAAAGATCAAGAACAATAATTGGCTTTATTGAAAAGCAATTCAAAACTTTCATAGGGGAGTATTACAATAAGAAAAAACATGGAGCAATTTTTCTGAAATACGAAATCCCAATTACTATAATTGAAAAGATTGAGAATGATGAATCCATTGAAGAATTTTATTCTTTAGTAAATAAAGCAGGAATTCATCTGAACAGACCAGAATTAAAAAAAGCAGAATACTTTGATACAAGGTTTTTGAAACTCGTAACTGAATTAGCGGATGATTCTATTTTCCAGAACTTAGAACTTTTTACTGATGCATCTACAAAAAGAATGAATGACATTGATTTTGTTTCTGAGTTGGTCACTCATTTAATCGAAGGAAATTCTGATAAGAAACTCAAAGTTGATAAAGCATTCGAGAATGATATTACTGAAGCGAAATATAAAGAATTAAAATCTCAGTTTATTGATGTTATCAAGCTATTTAAAGAGTTTGATAATAGATTTCCGCTGAAAAAAACTAGATACAAACAACGAAATGATTTTTATACCTTGTTTGGATTTATTCATAAAAACTCCACTCTTACTGCCAAAACTTTTCTCTATTACTATGAATTGCTGCTAAAGTTCAATGATGATATTAACCCATCAAATGAAAAATGTGAACCCTTCCAATTCTATGCTTTTCATTGTATCAGCCAGTCAAATTCTAAGAATGCACGAGACGAAAGATTGAAAATTATAGAGGAGTTATTTTTAAATTTGAAGGAAACACCAAACAAAACTCAAAAGGCGGTTCTGAAGTTTTATGGACTCAAAGATTCAGATGTAACTCAAAAGGAGGGTTACACAACTATTAATTTGAAATCATTAAAATAAAGTTCGTGTATTTTAAGTCAGGCAATATCAATCTTTCACCTAAGTTACATCTGAACACAGTCAGATATGACAACATTGATTATGTTCTTTCTCCTCTTAGCGATTCTCATGATAGGAGTAAAGGAGGGAACTCAAATGTTTTTAAAATTACAGACCCACAAGCAGAAGAATCTTATGTTATTAAGTTCAGTAAATATGATGTTAATAACCCAATAAAACCATTCAATAATATTAAACGAATTGCACGTTTTGGAAGAGAAATCGAAGCACTCAAAATTTCAAAGGAGAAAGATTTTCAAAATGTAATTCAATATTACTTTGATGACTACAGAGAGATCGGAAAGCGAAAATTTCATTACTATGTAATGGAAAAGGCAGATGATGATTTGACAAATTATCTTGACAGGAATGATATTACAGAACAGCAACGCTTTTTACTTTGTATTCAAATTCTGAATGGCATCAAAGAACTTCATAGCGAAGAAATTTATCATCGAGATATTAAACCTGACAATATTCTCTTTGTAAATAAAGCTTGGAAAATCGGTGATTTAGGTCTTATTGACCATCGCAATTCAGATTTTGATATAAAGGAGGTAGGAGAAAGAATAGGTCCTATTGGTTGGCTTTCTCCTGAAGCTGCGAATAAATATTTGAATGAAGGAAAGGGCAAATTGAATAAATTTGGATTCGATTGCAGCATTGATGCTTTCTCTGATATTTTCCAACTTGGGAAATTGTTTTGGTATATCTTTCAAGGAAATATTCCAATCGGTCAAATTAAACGGAGTGATTTTAAACTAAAAGACAAGGAGATTTTTGAAATACTTTATATGATGCTAAACCACTCTAAAACAAGACCGACATTAGAAGAAGTTGAAGCGGGTTTCCAATCACGGTATAGTTCTTATGCTATTTAAATCCAAATAATGTCAAGGTCAGAAAATTTAATATATTTTGACAACAACGCCACCACTTCAATAGATGTGCGAGTGTTGGATGCAATGCTCCCATTCCTGAAGGAAAATTATGCTAACCCAAGCAGTACACATCATTTCGGAATTCAGATAAACGAAGCAGTCAAAAAGGCAAGAGTTCAGGTTGCAGATTTGATTGGTGCAGAACAAAACGAAATTATATTCACAAGCGGTTCTACAGAAGCAATCAATATTGCTTTGAAAGGTGTTGCAGAAAATTATTCTGCAAAAGGAAAACACATCGTAACTGTTTCAACTGAACATCCAGCTGTGCTTGATACTTGCAAGCATCTTGCAAGTAAAGGATATGATGTAACCTATTTGCCGGTGAGCAATGACGGTTTAATTGATTTGAACGAACTAAAAAATTCTTTGAGTGCAGTCACAATGCTTGTGTGTGTGATGTATGTAAACAACGAAACAGGAGTAATACAACCGATAAAAGAAATCGCTTCACTTGCGCATGAGGCGGGTGCATTATTCATGACAGATGCAACACAGGCAGCAGGGAAAATTGAAATTGATGTTGATGCTTTGGGAATTGATTTGTTGTGCATGAGTGGACACAAAATGTATGCACCCAAAGGTGTAGGTGCATTGTATGTAAGGCAACGCATCAACCGGGTGAAACTGCCTGCATACATACATGGAGGCGGACATGAACAAGGGTTGCGCAGCGGAACGCTGAATGTAGCTGGCATAGTTGGATTTGCAAAAGCATGTGAGATTGCTCAACTGGAAATGAAACAAGATGCTGAAAGAATTTTTCTATTACGCGATGAATTAGAAAATGAAATGCTGAAAATTTCAGGTGCATTTGTAAATGGTAGCAGAGAAAAAAGAATTTATAATGTGAGCAATATTTGTTTTCCTGGCATAGATGCAAATGTGTTAATCGGGAAAATGAAAAACATTGCGGTGTCTAATGGTTCAGCATGTGCCTCCGCAGTTTTTGAACCTTCACATGTTTTAACAGCAATGGGATTGAGTAATGATGATGCTTTTGCATCAATCCGTTTTTCATTGGGCAGATTCAATAATCAAAGCGAATTGAATAAAGTTGTCAAAATCCTAAGATCTGAAATAAGTTTAACTTCAAATAAATTAATCTAATGGAAAAAATAGCAAACAATTGGAGTAAAGAAGACCAATTTTATTGGGTAAATTCAATTTCAAAATATGTAGTTAGAGAAATTGGAAGGACAGAAAGACAAGAATGGGTAATACTTGATGATAAGGGTATGATGCTTTCCTGTGAATGGAGAAGTAATAAACAAGATTGCTTTATTGAGGCAGATAGAATTTATAAAGAAGAAGTATTATCGGCTCATGCTTAAAGAAGTCAACTGGTCAATAGATAGAGATTACAAATCAGGGTCGGAAAACGAGCCAATGCAGTTTTATTTGGAGGGACTGTCAAACAGTTCTGAATTTCAATTATTGCTGGGCTATTTTAGTTCCGCTGCTATTAATTTGTTGTCGGTTGGTTTTGCCACATTTATCAGTAAAGGTGGTAGAATGAGAATGATTATTAATCATCTGCTTTCCGAAAAGGACAAAGAAGCAATTCTGAAGGCGGAAAATATTGATGCAATAAACAAGGTCTTTGATTTGACTGATATAGTTTCGCTTGGAAGAATACTTGACGACTATGATACTCATTTTTTTGAGTGTTTGGCCTATCTTATTGTAGAAAAAAGAATTGAAATAAAAGTAATCAAACCCAAAACCGGAAAAGGAATTGCTCATTATAAATCGGGCGTGTTCAGCGATGGAGAAAATTTTGTAGGATATAAAGCATCATGCAATTTCACGTTGTTCGGTTTGTCTGAAAACCTTGAAGAGTTGGAATCATTTTTAAGTTGGGAAAACGGCAGATCAAATAAGCTCATTAAAAAACAGTTGAAAGTTATTGATGATTACTTTACAGAAAAGGATAATGATGTTGAATATTTGTCCGTAAATGAAATAGAAGTTGTTATCAGAGATAAGTTCGGAAAGAAAGATATCAATGAACTTATTGTTCAGGAAGAAGAACTTATAAAAAGGAAGATGAGTTTGACAGCTAATAAAAAACTCAAGGAAACAATTTTAAAGCTGTATGAAAACATTGAAATAGAAAGGAAAAGTCCAAGATTTCCATATAAAGACGGTCCGAGAGAATATCAAAAAAATGCCTTTGAAAGTTGGAAAAATAACAAACAAAAGGGCTTGTTTGCTATGGCAACAGGTACGGGTAAGACAATTACCTCTCTTAATTGTTTATTAGAAATATACAAGCATTTGGGTTATTATAAAGCAATGATTTTAGTTCCCACAATTACCCTCGTTGACCAATGGGAAGTTGAATGCAAGAAATTTAATTTTGACAATATAATAAAAGTTTGTTCAAAAGCCCGAAATTGGAAAAGTAGTGTTGCCAATCTTCGTATGCTGGAGATGTCCAACGCAGATGATAAATTATCATATATTATTATCGCAACATACGCCTCATTTGTACGGTCAAATATTTTCCCTGAGCTAAGTAAATTCCCTAAACAAAAGTTACTATTCATTGCGGATGAAGCTCACAATATGGGTAGTGGGCAAATGATCAACCGCTTGAATGAAATACCATATCTTCGTCGAATAGGGCTATCTGCAACTCCCTCAAGACAATACGATGATAGTGGAAATCAAAAATTAATGCATTTCTTTGGATGTACCGACAAATTCACATTTGAATATTCAATGGCAGAAGCGATTGAAAATGGTGCGCTATGTAGATATTATTATTATCCGCATGTTGTAAGCTTGACAGAGGCAGAAATGGAGCAATATGTAGATATTTCAGCGAAAATTGTAAAAATTTTGGGCTTCAAAGATGCAGATAGTCAAGAAATATTGAAACGACTTCTTTTGAAACGCAAACGCATAATTCACAAAGCAGAAAATAAAAAAGCTGTATTTGAGGAAATAATTCAAAATCGGATGCAAGAAAAAGGCAGTTTGAAATACACTTTAGTTTATGTTCCTGAAGGCAATAAGCCTGATGACAACGAAGCAGACATTTTCGATAAGACTGATATAATTGAGCCGGACGAAGATACATTGCACTTAATTGACGAATACACTCGGATTGTTAGAGATATTGATGCACATATTGTTGTTCGTCAATTTACTTCAGTTTCAACAGACCGAGAACCCATGTTAAAAGAATTTGCTGATGGCAAAATTGACGTACTAACTTCAATGAAGTGTTTGGATGAAGGCGTTGATGTACCACGAAGCGAATTGGCAATTTTCTGTGCCAGCACAGGAAATCCTCGCCAGTTCATTCAACGTCGGGGTCGCGTTTTGAGAACTCACAAAGATAAACATGTGGCAGTTATTCACGATTTAGTTGTTATTCCAGATAACTGCTTTAATGATAACAGCTTTGAATTAGAAAGAAATCTTGTCGCAGGTGAACTAAGAAGAGTCAGAGATTTTGCAAAGCTTTCGGAGAATCTTTTCGACACAGACAGAGAATTACACAATGTGCTCAATCATTATAATTTATCAATCTTTAACTAAACGTTATGGTTAAGTATTTAACAAATGGAGACAAAATATTGCAAGCTGTACTTAGTGATCAACGACTTTCTGAGTATGCTGAGTATAGTCCTGCCGAGTTTGAAACGATTTCAGAAGCTCTTGATTCCGATAATCCCTTTGTTTGCGCAATTGCAAAAATTATTGATGGGAACCAACGCAAATCAACGGAAAAGGAAATTTATAATGAAGTTAGTAACTACTTAAAACAAACTATATGATACTCAAAGATATAAGGATAAAGAATTTCCGAAGTTATTATGGAGAAACCACATTCTCTCTATCCAAGGGTTTAACTCTTATCATAGGGGGTAATGGTGACGGCAAAACTACATTCTTTGAGGCTCTTGAATGGTTATTTAACACCAGCGCAGAGGATAAAAAGGAAAGCAACATTTCCGCCATGCGAAAATCTGAATTGGAAATTGGCGAAAGCGATGAGGTATCTGTTTCAATAACTTTTGAACACGAGGGAGAGAAAGAACTGGAAAAAAGTTTTACGTTTGAAAGAATCAGTGCAGATTATGTTCGTACAAAAGACTTTAAGTTCATTGGCTATGAAAATGATGGCCCGGAACGCTTGTCTCTCAAAGGTACAAATTTGCTTGAACGTTGTTTTGATTCTTTCATTCGTAAATATTGCCTATTCAAAGGAGAGAGTGAGTTGAATGTTTTTAATAACGAAACGGCATTAAAAACATTAGTTGACACATTTTCCGGTATTAAGCAATTTGAAGATTTAGTAGCTTTAGCAGAAGGCTTTGAACAAAAATCACTTAATGCTGTCAATAAAGAGATGCAGAACGATCAGAAAGTTTCCAAAAAAGCAAAGGATCTTGATTCAAAGCTTATTTTATTAAATCGTGAAATTTTTGATTGCAAAAAAGATATAACTACCCAAGAAACAGCAATCAGTGATTATTCTAACAAATTGGAAAATTTGGAACGTTATCAGGATACGTCTGAATTGTATCAAACTATTAAAGAAAGAATAAAGTCCTTATCCGAAAAGCAATCAAAACTAAGAGGAATGATATCCTGCGATTACAATACAAACCTTTTGGATGAATTCTGGATTTTGCGTTCTTTCCCAAAAATTTTGAATGAATATCAGAAAAAATCCTCAGCATTAAGCCGCGAAAAACGCAAAATCGAAAAGCAAGAAACTGAACGTAAGGCAAAAGAAGAAGGTAAGCGTGAGGCAATAGAGCAAATACAAAAACTTGCTAATGGAGTAGTTCCTCTACCATGGAATCTTCCTGATAAAGAAACAATGCAAGAAATGATTGACGAAGAAGTCTGTAAAGTCTGTGGACGAGAAGCCCTCAAAGGAAGCGTTGCATACGAATTTATGGAGAATAGACTAAACGAATACCTTCGCAACGTAGAATTTGAAGCAAGTGCAAAGGAGATTTCAGTTTCCGAAAAGAAAATACTTTTCACAAATTCCTACATTGATGAATTACATAATAAACAGATTCAGATGAGTGGTAGCATAGAACAGGAGATTTCAAGTATTGCTATTGAGATCAATGATCATTTGGCATTCATAAATGACAGGAAGAGAGACTTAGAAAAAATAAATAAGGCTATTCAAGATGCAGAAGATGAAAAAAATCGCCTGCTCATTCAATCGCCTGGTATAACAGAAGATTTATTGGATAAGAATTTTAAAGATTTGAAAGGTTTTCTTGAAACAAAATCTCGAGCGGAAAAACGTGCTGCTGAACTAAAATTTAAGTTAGATGGATTAGTAAAAGAAAAAAATGAGATTCAAGCCGAATTTAATACTCTTGAACCTGGTAACAAAATGACAAAGGTATATCAACGTGTTCATACTGCATTAGAGTGTATTATGAAGGCATTTATGAATGCAAAAGAGAAAAATATCTCCACATTTCTTACAATGCTTGAAGAACAAGCTAATAGTTATCTTAAAAAGTTGAATGAGAATGATTTTTATGGCATTGTTCGCATAATAAAGACTATCAATGGTTCTGCCCGAATTGAATTACACAGCAAAAATGGTGATTTAATTAATGATCCGGGCGGTGCTCAGAGGACAACAATGTACATGTCTGTTCTATTTGCAATCTCTAAGATTACCACACTAAAAAGAGAGCAAGACTATCCGCTAATTTTCGATGCTCCAACTTCCTCTTTTGAAGTTTCCAAAGAAGATGTCTTTTATAATGTAATAGATAAAATTGATAAGCAGTGTATTATTGTTACAAAAGACTTGCTTCTAGCTGATGAAGGAACAGGGCAAAAGAAATTGAATAACGACAAAATACAGCAGCTAACTTGCTCGGTTTATCGCATCAGCAAAGCCATTGGCTACAATCCTTTAGATTTAACTACAATAAAAACGGTTACAGAAAAAATCAAATAAAATGGCAGCAGAAAAATTATATGATTTGTGGGCAAAGCGCAATCCACAATGGGAAACTCGTTACGAAGATTCTATTATTAAACACTTCTGTGAATATGGAAAAGGTGCTACCACAATGAGAGATGATCGTGGAAAAATCTTCGGTGCCGGTTATGAGATCTTTATTGTGGCATTTTTCATTGGTTTGTATTATAATCAAAGGAGACCATTAATCAATGATAATCAAAAGTATAAGAGTTTTGGACAGCCAATTCAATTTTGGGGTAATATTGATTCGGTCAAGGGTAGAAAAGCATATCCTAAACTTCGCGAATATATTTTTGCTGCGCTAATTGCTAAAACTGATGTAGATTTTATTGCTTTAGAAAAAGATGAAATTACAGCTCGCAAAGCAGTTGATTTGCTAATGCAAACAATGGAGGAATATGCAAATTGGGGTTTTAATTTCATTTCAGACAAAATGATTGACAATCCAAATCACTTTTATTCAGAGACAGCATTTTTAGAAGTATTTCTTTCGTTTGGTGTTTCTTTAGCAGTTGAAGTAGAAGAACCAGAATCTTTGAATTAAGCACTGGCAACCCCATTTCATATTCCGGTGCGCTGCACCTTAAAAAACGACTACAATCATTTGTGCTATTAATATTTCGCCACGCTGTGGCTTGCCTTTTGGCTTTATAATACATCAAATTAAAGGTGAACCGCAACCGACATTGTAATTGAAAAGCATCAAAAAATTGGTTTAATTCGATTACTATAAAACCTGACATTGCCTGCCAACCATCAGACTATCAGCGTTTAAATGGATATTCCGGAATATCCTTCCAAAATATAACATACAAATCATTTTTACTCCCGTTTGGAATCAAAACTTAGAGTAAAAACTTGTTTACGATTGCACTTCAGGCGCTGGACAATCATTATTGGAATCGTTTTTAATGCATTTGGTTTTAAGATTAAATAGTGTTTTTTAACAATTTAAAGACAAAATGCTGCACAAAACATCCTTGATAATTCGCTCAAATTTAAGATAAATTACTCATATTTAGTGGTTTTTTACCAATAACAACAATTACGCCATTTTACAAATCATGATATTAAATTATCTTTAATCTTCCACACTCCCTTATATGTCAGGCGAATAATGTTTTCAACATTCAGAATGTTCAAAAATTGTTTTGGATGGAGCTGTATAATCGTTGTATTTTTGCATCATCCACTTCGGCATACATATTATAACCGTGTGGTGAAATAAATAAAATAATAACAAAATTTTTGAAGCCATGTTAAACTATCGTTTAATTCAGCGTCAGAATCCCAGAGAACCTGGGAGTCCCCGCAAGTATTATGCTGTGGGTGTTTCACAAGGTGTAACTGACGTAAGGGAGTTGGTTGATCGTATATCCGATCTCTCAACTGTGACATCTATCGACACGTTAGCAGTGTTGGAAGCATTGCTTAAAGTGATTCCTAAAGAACTGTCGAATGGCAGGATTGTACGTCTCGGAGACCTGGGAACATTCAGGCTCACACTCAAAAGCGAAGGCTCGGATCAATCCGACAACTTTAACAACTCATTTATCAAAGGAACAAACCTGATTTTCCGGCCAGGAATACTTTTCAGGAATGTGCTTAAGAACGTTGGTTTTGCTAAAGCCAAGACTGGTCCAAGCTCTTCGTAAATTTAATGCTTTAATTAAATTAAAAATGCCGTACAAAGTTACGGCATTTTTTATGCTTTTAGCAATAGCCCATCATCATAATATAGCTAACAATTGTGAAAATCACTGGAAAATCAGAATTAACCTATTGAATTACCTGAATTTAAAAATGTAATTTAAAATGCTTTTAAATGAAATTCTTCCAATTGGGAACCAGGTAATGTCCGGCTATTAGAACCAAATAATTATAAAGGCACAAAATTTCATTTTACATTTCGGTGAAAATATGTCCCGGTGCGCTGCACCTCCAAATCCAGCAAAATTCCAATAATTCTATTAATATTTCGCCACGCTGTAGCTTGCCTTTCGGTATTCCACAACTCCACTCTTCCCCCCGATAATCCAGATAATCCCGATAGCTATCGGGATCGGGATCGGTGTTCAATTCTTCCATTCCCTCTTCTCTGTGTTTCTCAGTGCTCTCAGTGCCTCCGTGTTTAATATTTCCAATTCTTCCATCCTTTCTCCGAAATAATTTAATAAGGTTTCCAAAATCAAGGGAAATCTGCATTTCTACTAAGGTCGAAGAATGTAAAATAAGGTTTTTGTTAAATGGCAAATTCAACAATTATTTAAGCTGTCTGCCAGTTGGTAGGCCGTTTTATCGGCGGGTGACCTGGCCAAAAAGCACCGGCAGTTCCATTTCATATTCCGGTGCGCTGCGCCTTAAAGAAAGACTACTATCGTTTGTGCTACCTACATTTCGCCACGCTGTGGCTTGCCTTTTGGTTTTTCACCACTCCACTCTTCCCCCCGATAATCCCGATAATCCCGATTGCTATCGGGATCGGGATCGGCGTTCCATTCTTCCATTCCCTTTTCTCTGTGTTTCTCAGTGCTCTCAGTGCCTCCGTGTTTAATATTTCCAATTCTTGTTAAATGGCAAATTCAACAATTATTTAAGCTGTCTGCCAGTTGGTAGGCCGTTTATCGGCGGGTGACCAGGCCAAAAAGCACCGGCAATTTAATTTCATATTCCGGTGCGCTGCACCTTAATAAACGACTACTATCATTTTGTGCTATCAATATCTCGCCACGCTGTGGCTTGGCTTTTGGTATTCCACCATTCCATCATTCCATTCTTCCATTTTCAAATTGTCAAATTCTTCCATTCTTCCATTCTTCTTTCATTGTCAAATTTTCAAATTTTCAAATTGTCAAATTTTCAAATTGTCGAATTTTCAAATTGTCCCAATGAAAAATATCAAAAATTCTCTGTCGGTTTTGGGGATTTTTGGAATAAGATTTATAATTTCGCGATGTTGCTTTCAGTAGGGGGTTCATCTTTGGTGTAACCTGCTCTTTTTTAAGATGAAATGAAAAAACATCCAAAGTGAAATGAAAAGAAAAACCGGTCTTGCAATTCTTACAATAGTTCTTCTTTCGGTGTTTTTGCCTTTTTGCAAAAACCTTCCTTTTGATAATAAAGAATCAGAAACCCCTACCCTATCAGGATTAGCTGACACTAATTCTTCTGGTCTCCGTAAAGTAACGTTTCTCCCCTATTGGGTTATCAATGCACAGTTTGCGGGGTTTTATCTGGGCAAAGAGTTGGGCATTTACAAAAAGTATGGGATTGATCTCGAGATCATTAATTTCCAGCCGTTTTATTCTTCACCGGATCTCCTCAGAACAGGTGAAGCCGATTTTGCAGCTCTCTGGCTTATCAATGCCATCAGCGTTAAAGCTTCAGGTATTGATATTGTTAACATTGCCCAGTTTTCATCACGATCGTCGCTCATGTTGGTAACCAAAAAATCGAGTGGCATCAACGAGCTGGAAGACATGAATAACAAAAGAGTTGGTGTTTGGGCGGGTTTTGATTTGCAGCCCATGACCCTTTTTAAGAAATTTCATCTTAATGTTGAAATTGTCCCAATTGGCAGCACCAACAACCTTTTCCTGAATGATGGCGTCGAAATTACCGCAGCCAACTGGTTCGACGAATATCATTCGATCATCAATTCGGGCTATAATGCAGATGAATTAAACACCTTCTTCTTTGCCGATTATGGGTTGAATTTCCTTGAAGATGGTATTTATTGTCTGGATTCGACTCTAAAACAAGACCCAAAGTTATGTGCTGATTTTGTAAAGGCGACCGCCGAAAGCTGGACATTTGCCTTTAATAATCCCGACAAAGCCATTGATATTGTTGTTGCTAAGGCACAAGAGGCCAAAATACCGGTAAACAGGATTCACCAGTACTGGATGCTCGACAGATACAGAGATTTGTATTTCTCGTCAGGAAAAACTACTACCGAACTCTCGGAGAAAGATTATATGTTTGCTGCCAAAGTAATGAAAGAAAGCAACCTGATAACCGAAATAACACCATTTAAAGACTTCTTTAAGCACTATTCAAAATATTCACGATAAGCTAAGATTATTGAAATGTTCAATCTCAAAAAACTCATTCAACAACGGAAGGGTCTTGCCTTTAAAATCATCGTTTCCATTTTTGCCAGCATCGCCATTATCTTTTTGGTAATTTTTCTGTTCTATTACAAATATTCGAAAACCATCGTCGAAAAGAGCCTTAAAACAAATGCCGAAAACCTGACCAAACACAGCGTTTCACAAATCGAAAAAATTCTTTATGCCATACAGAAAATCCCCGACAACTATTCAAAAATCATCGAAAGTGCTGATTTTTCGAAAGATAATCTGGAAAACATCCTTTTGCAGGAAGTAGAGATAAATCCTGAAATTTACGGCGCTGCACTTGCCTTTGAGCCTTTTATTTTCGACCCGAAAGAAAAATATTTCATGCCCTATTATTTCCGGAATAATGGGAAACTCGAATTAAAGCATTTAGGTGATGCCCGTTACGATTATTTTACAATGGATTGGTATCAGATACCCAAAGAACTCGGGCATCCGGTATGGAGCGAACCCTATTTTGATGAAGGGGCAGGAAACACAGTGATGTCAACCTATTCGGTGCCTTTATACCGCACAATTAATGGTCAGAAGAAATTTATCGGAATTCTTACCGCAGACGTTTCGTTGGATT
>JADHED010001214.1_pt1 | contig 23608 bp, 18 predicted proteins | sample 8952041 | NCBI WGS metagenome assembly JADHED01 (sample SAMN16124423, study PRJNA663239) | bioreactor sludge metagenome | isolation source: sludge (control) | place: India:Bengaluru | collected 2018-09-08
ATCAAGAAAATGGGGATCCTGGACAACATCCTGTTCGTGCTCAACTGCGATTTCAACGAGCACCCGTCCATCGAGGAGCTGACGTCGCTGGCGTCGCGCGTCGCCGAGGAACTGTCGCTCATCCGGCCGGAGCCGGGCCTGTTCGCCTTTTCGGCCCTGTTCAACCTGTTCGCATCACAGGACGGGCGCCTGAGCGACAAGGACCGCCGGCGGCTCGAGGCGTGGCGGGCCGACCCGGAGCTGGTCGAGTTTTCGTGCCGGGAGTCGGAGCGGTTTTCGGCCGCGTTCGACGAGACCCTCACGCGCAAACGCTACGCGCTGCTCTACCAGAACCCGATCGAGCGGCTGAGCGCGGTGAACGCCGGGATGGCGAACTGGATCGGCGTCAACCGCGACATCCTCTCGCGCGACGCCTCCGCAGCCGCCGAGATTGCCGGCCGCATCCGCAGACACCGGGAACGCTTCGACCAGATCCTGCAGGCGTTGCAGAGCTCGTTGACCGGCGCGGTCCCGAAGATCCGGGAGCAGCTCGGAGCCGACGTCAACCGCTTCCTGGACGCCGGGGCGGGGGAGGTCATGCAGGCCGTGAACGGATTCATCTCCCGATATGCCATCGCACCGGGCGCCCACGCGGAGACCCTTCAATCCGGCGGGTTTTCGCACGCCCTCTACCAGGCATTTCAGGAGTTCAAGCAGGCTCTGGACGCCTTCATCACCGAGCAGGTCAACCCGGACATCATCCGCTTCATCGCGGCCGAGGAGGAGAAGGTCCGGGACGCGGTGGAGGGGATCGCCGCCCCCTACCGCAGCCTGATCGAGGACGCCTACGGGGAGTTCTGCTACCTGATGAAGACTCTAAACATCTCCGTCGACTGCTCCCGGCCCGGAGCGCTCGAGCTGCCCAGCGTCGAGAGCCTGATGCGGACCTCGGGGTTGAGCCTGCCGCCGCTGGCGACGACGATCGGCTACACGGCCCGCATCCGGACGGAGGCCATTTTGCGCCGCGGGCTCTACCGGGCGGTGACGCACCTGAAGAAGGTGCTCAAGAAGCCCGTGGCGACCGGCGAGGACGATCTGCGGGCGCTGAAGGAGGGCGTCAGGCGGATCAAGCAGGAAACCCGGAACTCCTTCGTGTTTCACCTGCGCGACTATCAGGAGAACCTGAAGTTCGCCTATCTCTTCCGGCTGAGCGAGATGGTCGCCCAGCGCCTCTCGCACGCCGTGGCCGAACAGGTGAAGGCGTACTCGTCCGACTTCGCGACGCTGGCGTATCGGCTGAGCAGCCGGCAGGAGGACAAGCAGCAGGCGGCCACGGTGCTGGCGGAGATGGACGCCCGCTCGAGGAAAGTCGCCGAGGGCCTGCTGCGGCTCAAGCAGGAGGTTTCCGGCACCGCATGAGGCGGATCAGGCTTCCAGCCGGGCGAGATGCTGGCGCGCGAACTCGATGCCCGCATCGAGGCTCAATGCCAGGCGGAAGCAGTGGATGGCCTTTTTCGTCTCCCCGAGCGCCTGGTAGTTGACGCCCAGGTTGGCGTAATCGATGGCCGAGGTGGGGTCGAGATCGATCACCCGGCTGAATGCGGCAATCGCTTGAGCGTGCTCCCCGCGTTTGAAGTGACAGAACCCCGTCAGATTGTGCAGGTCCGTGCGCTCCGGGTCGAGCGCGACCCCCTTGTTCAGCCAGTCGAGCGCTTCCTCGAACCGCCCGAGGGTTTTGCACGCGGACCCCAGGTAGCTGTAAATGCTGGGGGTCTCCGACGCGTCCGGGTTCAGGTCGAGCGCCGACCGGAAGTGCGGCAGGGCGGCTTCGGGGTCGCCGGAGTTCAGCCGGACCAGCCCGAGATAGAACTCCACGTAGTATTTCCCGGACAGGGCGGAGCGGATCGTTTCGAGCACCCGGACGGCTTCCGCCGCGGGCAGGGTCTCGGCGGCGTGTTTGGCCGAAACCATCGCGACGCTGGTCGAGCGCGATCGTTCGCGGAAATGCGCGCCCGGGATGATGGTGTAGTAGGCCGGAATCTGCAGCTCGGGGTGGGTGGTTTCGATCAGAAGCACCTCGAGCCCGCGCTGGGACAGCGCCCGGACGCAGCGCTCGATCTCCACGCGGATGTTGGTGTCGGAGAGGTCGGGCAGCGCGGAGAGGTCCGTTTGCCGGGACGGGCCGGTCACGTACCCCACCGCTTCGAGGCTCAGGGGCTTGGGCAGGCCGCTGGCGACATAGTTGGCGGCGGTGTTGAAATCCCCCGCGAGCTGAGCCACCTCCGTCAGCGCGCGGCTGAGGGCCTTTGCAGGGCTAGGGGTGGTGCCGGCCGTCCAGACAATTTCGCTTTCGCCGGGGAAGGTCGCGGGGTCGTAGGCTAGGACCCCCACGGTCGGGATCCCCATGTCGAGCGTGAAATCCGAGATGAACAGGCGCACCCCGCACTGCGCGTATTTCGCGAGCATCTCGTCGACCATGGGGTCGACGGCGGGGCCCACCCGGATCGCCGGCACCCGCAGGCGATCGTGGCTGACGATCGAGCAGGTGTGCCGTTCGACGATCTCGCAGATCCCCTGAAGGATGGCCTCCTCTTTGCAGTTGCCGGCCGACGGCCCGTTGAACTCGTTGATCGCGAAGAACCAGTCGAAGGGGACCCACACCGTTTCGCCGCGCGTCAGGTTGAACGCTCGGGTCCACTTGAAGGGCAGGGACTCGAAGACGGGGCGGATGGCGTCGAGGTCCCCGGAGTCGTCGTGCACGGAACGGGCGACGGCCTCGAAGGGAAGCGCGGGGCCTTTCACGGCCGCAAACGGCGCCGGTTGGAAATGGGCGGGGTTTTTGACGAAGCTGAAGAAGCTGAAGCGTTCGGCCAGCTCCATGACGGCGCTGGCTTCGGCCTGCGACGGCGTGGCCCCCTTGCCCATCTGCTTCTTGGTCCCGATGACCCGCTGCGCGTCGGCTCCGCAGCGGCTCAGATAGACGGGGATGCCCAGCCGGCCGGTGTCGATCCGGACCGTCTCCTTCAGGATGTCCAGCCGAACGGAAGCCAGCCGGGCACGGAAGCGGCGAACGGTCTCCTCGGGGGAGAGCACCTTGTCCTGGTCGAGGGTGAACGCCTTGAAGGCATCGGATAGTGTCAGCTGCATTGGAACACTCCCGGGGAAGGTCTTTCGCGTCAGATTTTGCTTGACCGGCTTCCCGTCTGCAGGTATATAAAAAAAATTTTGTGGGGATGTAGCTCAGCTGGGAGAGCGCGGCGTTCGCAACGCCGAGGCCAGGGGTTCGATCCCCCTCATCTCCACTTTCAAAAGATTCTATTCCATAGCATGAGGCTATGAAAATAGAAACAGGATTTCGCTCCGAACCTGGTTCGTTTGTCATGCCCGGCTCTGAATTCGGGTGGCCTGCTGAAGGCCACCCGAATTTTTTGTCCGCGGCCCCACCACCGGAGGGCTGAGACCATGGGCCGCAAGGCTGAAGTCGAGCGCATCACCAAAGAAACCACGGTCCGACTGTCGATCGACCTGGACGGTGAGGGCCGGGTCGACATCGCCACGGGCATCCCCTTTTTCGACCACATGCTGACCCTGGTTGCCGTGCACGGCTTCTTCGACATCACGCTGCAGGCGCAGGGGGACCTCGAAGTGGACTCGCATCACACGGTCGAAGACGTCGGCATCGTGCTGGGGGACGCCGTCGCCTCCGCCCTCGGGGACCGGAAGGGGATCCGCCGATACGGCCACGCCGTGACCCCGATGGACGAGGCGCTGGCAGCCGTCACCGTGGACCTTTCGCGGCGCCCCTACCTCGTGTTTCAGGTGCCGGCCTGCGACAGCGCAGAGACCTCCTTCAACCGCACGCTGGCCAAGGAGTTTTTCAAATCGGTCGCCAACCACGGCGGAATGAACCTGCACCTCACCGTGCCCTACGGCGAAAACGAGCACCACGTGCTCGAGGCGGGTTTCAAGTCCTTCGGGCGGGCGTTGCGGCAAGCGGTGGACCTCGACCCGCGTTCCGGAGGCGTCCGGTCCTCCAAGGGCTCCCTCTAACGGTGCATGGAGCCCGGAACACGCCATGTGGGTCATCCCGGCAATTGACCTGAAAGACGGCAAGTGCGTCCGCCTCAAACAGGGCCGGATGCAGGACGAGACCGTCTACTCCGACGACCCGGTGGCCGTCGCCCGCCGCTGGGCCGATGCCGGCGCCGAGTGGCTCCACGTCGTCGACCTCGACGCGGCCGTGGAGGGCCGTTCGCGCAACCGGGACTGCATCGTGCGCATCGTCGAGGCCGTCGGGATCCCGGTGCAGGTGGGGGGCGGTTTGCGCACTGGCGCCCACGTCGAGGAGTGCCTGTCCCTCGGTGTCCGTCGCGCCGTCGTCGGCACGGCGGCAACCGGCGATCTCACCTTTCTCCGGGACCTTTGCCGCCGACATCCGGCCCGGATCGCCGTCGGAATCGACGCGCGCAACGGGCGGGTCGCCACGCACGGATGGACCCGGACCACCGACATCGAAGCGGTGGATCTGGCCCGGCGTGTCGAGGAGGCCGGTGTCGCGGCGATCATTTTCACCGACATCCACCGCGACGGGATGCAGAGCGGTCCCAACATCGATGAAACCCGGAAGCTGGCCGAGGCCGTCCATCTGCCCGTGATCGCCTCCGGCGGCGTGGGATCGCTCGAGCACATCCGGGCGCTGCTGCCGCTTGAGCGCGTGGGCGTGGTCGGGGTCATCACCGGGAAAGCGCTTTACTCCGGGGCAATCGAGTTTGCGCAAGCCCGTGCGCTGGCGGCTCGTCTGCTTGACAAACCGCAAGGTGAAAATTAGTTTTTACCCCTTATCCAGGGGGTTGAGTGACCATCGGCACGTCCGGCAAGCTTTGACGCGACGTGCCTGGCATTTTAGAGGAACTGCCGCCGGGAAACCCTTCCCGCCGGCGGAGGTTATCTGTTTGGCCAACCACATCCCCGAAGAGAAGATCGCCGAGATTCGCCACGCGGTCGACATCGCGGAGATCGTGTCAGAGTCGGTTTTGCTGAAGAAAGCGGGGAAAAACCTGGTGGGGTTGTGCCCCTTTCACTCCGAAAAGACCCCCTCGTTCACCGTGAGCCCGGACAAGCAGATCTTCCACTGCTTCGGCTGTGGTGCGGGCGGAAACGTGTTCAGCTTCGTGATGAAGCGGGACGGGCTCCAGTTCGGCGAGGCCGCGCGGATGCTTGCCCGGCGCTGCGGGGTCGACCTGCCGGAAAGGCCGCTTTCCGGGGCCGAGAAGCGGATGGCGAGCGAGCAGGAGTCGCTCTTCGAGATCAACCGCGTGGCGGCCGATTTTTTCCACCAGCAGCTCGTTCGGCCGAGCGGGGCCGACGGGGAGGCCGCGATGGCCTACCTGGAGCGCCGCGGTCTTTCCCGCCAGACGGTCGTCGATTTCAGAATCGGGTACGCCCCCAAGGGGTGGGATCACCTGATCGGGTTTCTGGCCCGCCGGCGGCACAGCCCGGCGTCGATCGAAAAAGCCGGGCTGGCGGTGGCCCGCAAGGACTCCTCCGGGCACTACGACCGATTCCGAGACCGGGTCATGTTCCCCATTTACGACGACATGGCCCGGGTGGTGGGTTTCGGCGGGCGGGTGATGGATGACTCGGTGCCCAAATATTTGAACTCGCCCGAGACCCCGGTCTATCTCAAACGCCGGATACTGTACGGTCTGCACCGGGCGAAGGAGGCCTGCCGCAGCCTGGGCACCGTCTACATCGTGGAAGGCTACCTGGACCTGATCGCCCTGCACCAGCACGGGGTGTTCAACGCCGTGGCCACGTTGGGAACGGCGCTGAGCCCCGAGCACATCCGACTGCTGACGCGCCACGCCTCGCAGCTCGTGCTGGTTTACGATTCGGACGAGGCGGGCATCCGCTCGGCACAGCGCTGCGTCGACATCTTCTGGAAAGAGCACGTGGATTTCCGTCGCGGGGACGTGTTCCGCGACGAAACCGCCGACACGCGCATCCTGGTGCTGCCCACCGGTCACGATCCCGACTCCTTCGTGTTCCAGAATGGAGCGGATGCGTTCCGATCGCTCGCCCGGGGCGCCCCCGGCATCGTCGGTTTCCTGATCGACCGGGCCGTTGCCCGGCACGGGTTGACCACGGAGGGGAAGATACGCATTGTGGCCGATCTGCAGGCGCCGCTGACGGCCGTCAACGACTCCGTCGCCCGGGCGCTCTACGTCAAGCAGCTGGCCGAGACCATCGGGGTGGCGGAAGAGGTGATCCATCGCAAGTTGATGGAGGCCGGCACACGGAGCCCAGGGGAGGGATCCCCCCCGCCGCAGGCCTCCGCTGCGGAAGTCGGAGAACGGTTCGAGCAGCGGATCGTTTCCATGATGCTCCAGTTCCCCGAGATCCTTCCCGAGGTGGTCGGCCGCAGAGCCCTCGACTGGTTCGCCTCCGGCCGGATGAAGGCCCTCGGGGAAGCGGTCCTCCGCCACGGGTTGAAGACGACCACGGAGTTGCCGGAGCTTCTGGCCGGAATCGAAGATGCCGCTCTGAGGGAAAGCCTGGCGGAGTTGGCCATGGGTGAGGAGTCGTGGACCCTCAAGGGGTGCCGGGCGCTCCTGACCCGGTTCCTGGAAACGCGCCAGAAATCCTCGACCGGGCGCTCGCTCCAGCTGGCGATCGAAGCGGCGGAGCGCGAGCGCAACGAGGAGGAGGTCATGCGGCTGCTCGAAGAGAAGCAACGCCTGGCGGTACGACGCGAGCGTCAAAAAATGTCGATCCTGCGCGACAAACCATGACCGTTCCGTGGAAGCGGTCCTGCAGCGGATCGCAGCAGCGCGCATGAGCCCATGCGCAACGTTCTAAGGGAGAGGCCCATATCCATGTCCAAGAAGACGGCAAAGAAAACCGGAAGCCATAAAAAGGCGCCCAAACCGGCACCCGCCCCGAAAAAGAAGGCTGCTCCTCCGGCCAGGCCGAGCAAGCCCGCCAAACCCAAGGGCGCCCAGCCGGTCGCCGCCAAGCGACCTGCTGCGCCCAAGGCCGCCAAGCGCACGCCTCCCAAACCCGTCGAGGAGCCTAAAAAGTCCCCGGACCTGAAAGTCAGCAAGAAAGTCATCCAGGACCTGATTGCCAAGGGGAAGAAGCAGGGGTTCCTGACCTACGACGAGATCAACAACGTGCTGCCGGAGGACATGCTCTCTCCGGACATGATCGACGACACCCTCATGCTCTTCGACGACAACGGCATCGAGGTGGTGGACGAAAAGCAGAACAAGAAGGTCGTCAAGGTAAAAAGCCTTCCGGAGACCCGCGCCGTCAGCGACGACCTCGACGCCGGTGACTACGGGTCGGTGACGGACCCGGTGAAGATGTACCTGCGTGAAATGGGCATGGTGACCCTGCTCAGTCGCGAGGGGGAGGTGGAGATCGCCAAGAAGATCGAAGCCGGCGAGCAGGAGGTCCTCAAAGCGCTGCTGGAGGCGACCAACGGGGTCGACGCGATCGTCGAGCTCGGTGAAAAGATCGAGGGCGGCGTGCTGCGGCCCAAGCACGTGCTGCGGGACATCGACGAAGGCGACACGTACAGCGACGAGGTGCTGCAGACCGAGAAGTTTCTGGAGACGATCCGGCAGATCAAGGCGCTGCACGTCGAAAACCGCGCCGTGCGCGAGGCGGCATTCGTCCTCGACGGCGACCCGGAGGAGCAGCGCAAGGCCAGGCGCAACCTGCAGCGGCTGATCTCGCAGATCTTCGACCTGCTCAAGGACTGGCGTCTCGAAGCCACCGTGATCGACGACATCGAGGGCAAGATCCTCGCGGAAATCGACTGGTTCGAGACGACGAGCAAGAAGATCTCGCGATTCGCCGATCGCTACGGGTCTTCGATCAAGGACCTGCGGGACCACCTGAAGTCCAAGACCGCGTTCGTGCGCTGGGCATCCGAACACAGCAGCGCAACCCGGGACGAGCTGGCCTCGACCTACCTCGAGATCCGCGACACCATCGAGAAGATCGCCACGCGGGAAAAACAGATCGCCGCCAACAGCCGGAACCTCAAGCGCATCATGACCAGCGTCGAAGAGGGGCGATTGAAAGCGAAGCTGGCCAAGAGCGAGCTCACCAAAGCCAACCTGCGCCTGGTGGTGAGCATCGCCAAAAAGTACACGAACCGCGGGCTGCAGTTCCTCGACCTCATCCAGGAGGGCAACATCGGCCTGATGAAGGCCGTGGACAAGTTCGAGTACCGCCGCGGATACAAGTTCAGCACCTACGCCACGTGGTGGATCCGACAGGCCATCACCCGGGCGATCGCCGACCAGGCACGCACCATCCGGATCCCGGTGCACATGATCGAGACGATCAACAAGCTCATCCGCACGTCGCGCTACCTCGTCCAGGAGCAGGGCCGCGAACCGACTCCGGAGGAGATCGCCGAGAAGATGGAGATCCCGCTCGAGAAGGTGCGCAAGGTCTTGAAGATCGCCCGCGAGCCCATATCCCTGGAAACCCCCATCGGGGAGGAGGAGGACAGCCACCTGGGGGACTTCATCGAGGACAAGAAGTTTATGCTGCCCTCGGAAGCGGCCGTGAGCATGAACCTGGCGGAACAGACCCGCAAGGTGCTGGCGACCCTCACCCCGCGAGAGGAGAAAGTGCTGCGCATGCGCTTCGGGATCGGGGAGAAGGCGGACCATACCCTGGAGGAGGTCGGCCAGGACTTCGCCGTGACTCGCGAACGCATCCGCCAGATCGAGGCCAAAGCCCTGCGCAAGCTGCGCCACCCGACTCGCAGCCGCAAGCTGAAGCACTTCATCGAGACCTGATCGCGGAGCTCGCCGCGCGTTCGTGCGGGCTGTTCTCCGAAGGGCGGTTGCTTGACAAACTTTCGGTCGGTCGATAGAACCACCCCACGCAAGCTGCTGATACGGGCCCATAGCTCAGCTGGCAGAGCCACCGGCTCATAACCGGTCGGTCCCTGGTTCGATCCCAGGTGGGCCCACGCAGCACATGGATGACCGGTTGATGGGGCGTGGGCGGCGACCACGCCTTTTTGCTGCGCGGGTGACGACGCGATCGCATTGAACGGCAGGCCGCCGTATGGCAACCACCGTCGCTGACATCGTCGAGATCCTTGAAACGGTTGCACCTCCCGCTCTGGCAGAGGCGTGGGACAACGTGGGGTTGCAGGTGGGCGACCTGCGCTGCCCGGTGTCGCGGGTGTGGGTCGCGCTCGACCCGGCTCCGGCCGTCATCACGGCCGCCTGTCGCGCCCGGGTCGACCTCTTGGTCGTCCACCACCCGCTGATCTTCAGGCCGCTCAAACGGATCGACGGCGCCGCTCCCCAGGGGGCGAGCATCCTGGAGGCCGCGGCTCAGCGGCTGGCGGTCTACGCCATGCACACGAACTTCGACGCGGCGGCCGGCGGCCTCAACGACGCATTGGCCAGGCGGATCGGGCTGCGTCGACCGGGGATCCTGGGCGCTGGTGCCGGTGCGCCGCCGGGGGCCTGCGGCATGGGGCGCATCGGCCGCCTGGCCACCGGGATGAGCGCCCGCGAGCTTGCACACGTGGTCAAGCAGCGGCTGGCCATCGGGCGCGTGCGGCTGGCGGGCGACCCCGGGATGCGGGTCGAGCGCGTGGCCCTCGTAGCCGGCAGCGGCGGCAGCCTGCTGCCGCTTTTTTTACAGTCGCAAGCCGAGGTGCTCGTGACGGGCGACCTGGGCTACCACGACGCGCGCGAGATCGAGGCGGCCGGCAGGGCCGCCATCGACGTCGGGCACTTTCACTCCGAAAAGGTGATGGCGGAGGATGTGGCCGCCCGGCTGCGGCGACGGCTGCAGCGCAGGCGCCCTCCGGTCCGGGTCGACGCCTGCACGCTGGAACGCGACCCGTTCGTTTTCGTCTAACCGGACTCTCATGTTGAACTCGTAACCGAGAAGGATTCATGGCAAACGAGCTGCGCGAACAGATCTCCCGCCTGGTCAGGCTGCAGAGCACCGAAAGCGAAATCCGCAAGCTTCAACTGCTGCTGAGCCAGGTCCAGAGCCGCACGGCGGCGCTTGACGCCCAACTCCAGGAGTTCGTCGATGCCGTGGAGGCCGGCAAACAACAGGTTCTCGACCTGACCAGGGCCTCGCGCGAGCTGGATGCCGATCTCAAGGAGAACGAGGGGCGCGTCGCCAAGAGTCAGGAGAAGCTCCGGGCGGTCAAGACCAACAAGGAGTACCAGTCCGGGTTGAAAGAGATCGAAGACCTGCGCACGATCGGGTCCCGGATCGAAGAGAACATCCTGGCGCACATGGACCGGATCGAGTCGGCCAAGCAGGCGGTCGTGGAGCACCAGGCACGAATGGACCGGCACTCGGGTCTCATTCGCGACGACAAGGAGTCCGTTCTCCGGGAGGCCGAGGATGCCCGGGGCCGGATGCAACGGCTCGAAGCCGAAGCCGCCGATCTTTCGAGCGGGATCGCCCCCAACGCCTTGTCGCTCTACCGCCGCGTCAAAGCGAAGAAGGCCGACGGGTTGGCGATCGTGCCGGTCTTCTCCTCCGTCTGCCGCGGGTGCAACGTGAACATCCCGCCGCAGATGTACAACGAGCTGCAGCGCGTCGACCGCTTGAAGAACTGTCCCAACTGTGACAGAATCATTTACTGGGCAGAACAGGAGGACCGGCCGGAGTAAATCAGGCGATCGCCGGCCCGCACAGGGCTGGAGGAAAGTCCGAACACCGCAGGGCAGGGTGCTCCATAACGTGGAGTCGTGGCGACACGAAGGAAAGTGCAACAGAAAGTACACCGCCTCTCGTCGCGGTCTCAACGCCGCGGCGGGCGGTAAGGGTGAAACGGTGCGGTAAGAGCGCACCAGCTTCCCGGGTGACCGGGAGGCTCGGCAAACCCCACCCGGTGCAAGACCAAATAGGGGGGCGTTCGAGGGTTGCCCGCCCGAGCCCCCGGGTAGGTCGCTCGAAGTGCCGGGCAACCGGCACTCCAGAGGAATGGTCGCCACCCGCGCGGGGGTAACCCCGCGCGGGAACAGAATTCGGCTTATGAGTTGCTCCGACCGGCCTCCGAACTCTGCCCCTCCCAACCCTCCCACGCCTCTCGAACACGAGGACCGATGGATCCGAGCCCTGTTGCGTGCGCACCCGCTCGCGAGACGACCGACGTCAACTTCGCCGGCAAGGTCGGCATCTTCTCGCACGACTACCTGAAGTGCAGCCTTTACATCTGCGAGATGGACAACCAGTCCCCGGCGCACTTCAGCCAGAAGTTCTTCTCGACGCTGGCGTCCGCATCCACCCTGCTGGAAGATTTCCTGGATTATCACGGCGCCAAGAACAACAAGAACTGGTATTTTTACCGCGAGCTGACCGCCGCCATGCGGCACATCGCCCTGGCATCCAATTTCCAGAAACACATCTCCAACCGGTTGCGCTATTACGACCTCCCGGACAGCTCCGACTTCCAGAAAGATGGCGAGGCGGCCCTGCTGTTCCTCAAACAGTGCCTGCAGAAAATGGCTCCCGTCGTTCTGAGCGAGGCCGGCCGGTTGGGGATCTGCCTGCCGGCGGACCGATACCAGGACCACGACTTCCCCAGCATCCAGACCACCGACATCCTCGAGTACGACATCGACGACGAGAACAAGGGCGAGCAGAAGCAGAACATCGTCAAGATCGCCAGCGAGTTCCTCAACATCATCAAGAGCTTCGACCAGATCAAGTTCTACGACCGCTACAGCCTGCCCGAGATCGTCGGCATCGTCCCCGACAAGGTGAACGAGGTCGAGATCCGCCGCTACGAGATGCTGGTGCACAACCTGCAATCCTCGTTCGACACCTACGTCATCCACGGCGGGTTCCGCTACGGCAACCGGAAGCTCAAGCAGCTGCGGGGGTTTTTCTCCGTCGTCTTCCACCTGCTGCAGATGATCGGGCGCCTGCTGCACTTCTACGAACGACACCTGCACGCAGCCGGATACAAGAACACCTACAAAAAGGTCCAGGACCACCTGGCGGCGCTGGTTCCGCCGGATCAGCTGCTGGACTGCACCATCAACTACGGGCTCTACTTCGTCTGCCACTTCATGGCGTTGGGCAAGGAGCACGCCCGGATGATCCTCAACGAGAACATCGAGCGCTCGTCGGTGCGCGTCGGCGTGCCGCAGAAGCTCGGGTTTCACGCGCGGCCGAGCCTGCTCGTCGCCAAAATCGTGCAGCACTACGGCGGCCAGGTGGAGCTCGTGATCGGCGAGGACCGGTTCGACGCCAGCAGCGTCCTGGACATCCAGTGGGCGGGCGGGAAGATCCAGAAAGAGAACCTGAAAGAGGTGGTCTTCGAGGGGGACAGCCGCACGCTCAAGGACATCCAGACCCTGGCATCGGTCAACTACGGCGAAGACCTGATGGGCAAGGGCGTGCCGCTTCCCAAAGAGCTCAAATACCTGCGATAGAAGGCGTGCGCTCCATGCCTGCCGCCATCCAAGGTCCCAAGAGCGTGGTGAGTGCCCTCGTCGTGGCCGCCGGGAGCGGGAGCCGTTTCGGCGGCGGCACGCCCAAACAGTACCGCTTGCTGGCCGGGGTTCCGCTGATCGTCCGCACGCTGCGGATTCTCGACGCCTGTGCGGCCATCGACCGAATGGTCCTGGTCGTGCCGGCCGAAGACCTGTCCCGGCTCGCCGCTTCGCTGCTGCCAGGCGCGGGCGTGGTCAAACCCGTCGTCCTCGCCGCCGGCGGGGCGAGCCGGCAGGAATCCGTCGGCAACGGTCTCGACCACGTCGCGGATGACGTTTCTCTCGTGGCGATCCACGACGCCGTGCGCCCCCTCGTCAGCGGCGCCTGCATCGCGGCCTGCGTCGAAGAGGCCCGGCGAAGCGGGGCGTGCACCGCGGCGCTACCCGCATGGGACACGCTCAAACGCGTCGAGCCGGACGGGTCGATCCGGGACACCCTTCCGCGCGACCGCGTCTGGCTGGCGCAGACCCCCCAGGTGTTCCGGACGGACCTGATCCGGGAAGCGCACGCCGCAGCGCGCAGCTCCGGGTGGACCGGGACCGACGATGCGGAGCTGGTCGAGCGGATCGGAGCCCGCGTGCGCGTCGTCCCCGGAAGCCGCATGAATTTCAAGATCACGACCCCCGACGACCTGCACCTCGCGGAGATGCTGCTCTCCCACGCTCCGGCCTCCGATTGACACCCGTACCGCCCGTATCTAATTTTGGTCGTTTCACAAACGCCACCGAGAGGAGCATCGCATGCAACGTCCGAAAGACCCGGGAAGCCGCGAACGAGATCTGGCCGGCGAAGCCTACATCCGACAACTGCGCGCGACATTCGAGCAGATGCCGCACGACATCCCGCTGCTGCTGTTCGCCGACCGCGGGGCGGACAACGTGTTCGCCCAGGCCGCGCGCCAGGTCATCCGGGCTTTCCGAGAGCTCAGCCCACGGATCACGCTCAAGGAATACGATCTCGCCCACGAACTCGCCCGCCGCTACCAGGTGACGACGTCGCCCACGCTCGTCATCGCGCCGGATCGCTACGCCATCCGCTGGCTGGGCGCCCCCATGGGCGAGGAGGCGCGCACCTTTTTGGAAATCATGCTCCTGGTGGGCGCCGGCAAGAGCAACCTGAGCGAGCAGTCGGCCAAGGTGATCCGGCGCATCGACTCGCCGCGCCGGGTGAAGGTGTTCGTCAGCCCGACCTGCCCGTACTGCCCGCAGCAGGCCGTCAACGGGGTCAAGGCCGCCATCGAGCTGCCCGAACACGTGTCGCTGGAGATCGTCGACATCCAGGCGGAGCCTGAGATCGCCAACCAGTACGGGGCGCAGAGCGTTCCCATGGCGTTTGCCAACGACGTGCTGATCGGCCACGGGGCCCAAGCGGAGGAGGTCTTCGCTTCCTCGCTGCAGAAGCTGGAGCCGCAGACCATCTTCATCCCCGAGAGCGATGCGGAGCAGGTGGACACCGACCTCTTGATCGTGGGCGGGGGGCCGGCCGGGCTGACGGCCGGCATCTACGCGGTTCGCAGCGGGTTGAAGACGGCCATCGTCGAGCGCCAGGCGCTCGGCGGGCAGGTCGCCCTCACGCCGGTCGTGGAAAACTACCCGGGGTTCACCTCGGTCGGGGGCAAGACCCTCGTGGACATCCTGGTGAGCCACGCCTTGCAGTACACCCAGATATTTTTAGGCGAAGACGTGGTCGAGGTTAGCCACGGCACCCCGATCGTCGTGCGGACCAGCCGGCGCACGTTCCGGGCCAAGACCCTGCTGCTGGCGACCGGGGCAAGCCACCGGACGCTGGGGGTGCCCGGTGAGTCGCGGCTCTCCGGCCGCGGGGTCAGCTACTGCAGCACTTGCGACGGACCGCTGTTCAAAGGCAAGCGCGTCATCATGGTCGGCGGCGGGAACAGTGCGGTGACCGAAGCCTTGCACCTGGCCCACATGGGGGTCCACGTGACGCTCGTTCACCGCCGCGACACGCTGCGGGCGCAGGAGGTGCTCTCCAGGCAGCTCGCCGACAACGGGATCCCGATCACGTGGAACACCGAGGTGGAGGAGATCCGAGGCGAGGACCGGGTGCGGGAGGTTCGGCTGCGGAACAACCGCACCGGCAAGACCAGCACGCTCAAGGTGGATGGGGTTTTCGTCGCCATCGGCTACGAACCCGCCGTGCGGATTGCGCAACAGATGGGGTTGGAGTTGAACGCGGAGGGTTACATCCGCCAGGACGGCCGCCACCGCACGAGCCTGCCCGGCGTCTACTCCGCCGGCGACGTCGAGGGCGGGTACAAGCAGATCGTGACCGCTTCCGGCCAGGGCGCTGAAGCCGCCATGACGATTTTCGAAGACCTGATCAACCCGTACTGGATGACCGATCAACGGATGGAAGCCGCTGCGGCAGCCGAGCGGTAGAGACGACGCGATCGACGCCATCCTCGGCCAGGACGATCGAGCGACCTATCCGTCGGCCGGCCTCCATCGCCCTCGCGTCCAGGCGGGTGGCGGCGCCCGCGCGGTGCACCAGACGGCCGTAGCGTCTCTTCGCGTACGCGCGCAGCCCGGGGTCCATCACCTTCTGGAGAGCGGTGGCGCGTTCCGCTCCCGGATCCCGACCGACGGCAACCGCCTCCAGGCGGACGCGAAGCCCTTCCAGGATCCCCAGCACGAAATCGTCGAACCGCGCTCCGCGCCCGATCGCGACCGGATCCCACTCGCATCGCGCCACCCCGGCGATCAAGCCGGAGACTCGCCCGGCGGTCTGGACGTTCTTCGGTGTCCCGCTGATTTCGAGCACCCGCCCCATGCGCCCCTTGGACACGACGTAGGCCGGGACCCAGACCGGCATCACGAAATAGAAATCCCGCAACAGCGCGGCCAGGTGATAGCACGAGCGCGAGTGGCGCAACGCCGGAGCTCCCACGAACACACTCATGTACTGCCGGGGCGCATTCGACGCGATCTGGCCCCGGGTGTGCCGGGCCATGAGCTCGTGAGCCTTGAGCATGGCCGCCTCGGCCTCGTGGCGGTTGGGGCTGCCCGCCAGGCGCAGGAGCTTGCGAATCCTGCGGGTCTCCCGGTCGCCGTCCTCGTTCGCGGCGAGCTCCACGCGTTGCCGCAGGGTGGGGAAGGTCCCGGAGGCGCGCGGATCCGCGCCCAGCATCCCGCAGGCCGTGCAGAAGGCCGGTCCGTGGGGCGGCTCGTTCAGGCCGTTCAGGGCCTGGTCCGCCACCTGGTGGGCCATCTCGTGCAGCAGCACATCGCGCACGTCCCCCCAGTCGCGGGTCAAGGCGAGCGAGCGGCTGAGGCTGATCTCCTGATGCTCCCGCGACCAGGCCCCCCAACGATGTTCGAACGCTTTCAGGGCAAAGAGCGGCCGTCGCAGCAACCGGCGGACGGAAGGGGCCAGAGCGGCGCAGGCCTCGTCCCACTCGCAGGCCAGCCCGTGGACGATCAACCGCTCCAGCTCGACCGTGGGAGGCAGGGGATCGGCCATGGGCTCAGATGGCGCACAGCCGCTCGGCGGCGGCCACCAGGGTCTCTTCTTTCTTGGCGAAGCAGAAGCGCAGGACCCGGTGGTCGTCCCGGTCGTGGTAGAAGACCGACGGCGGGATGGCGGCCACCCCGTGGTCGACGGTGAGGCGGCGTGCGAACGCCATCTCGGGCTCGTTTGAAATGGCGTCGTAGCCGAGCATCTGGTAGTAGGTCCCGTGGCAGGGCAGGGGACGGAAGCGCGACTCGCGGATGAGCTCGAGAAACCGGTCGCGCTTGGCCTGGTAAAACGCCGGCAGCTCGAGGTATCGGCGCGCGTCGTTCAGGAAGTCGGCATACGCGTGCTGAATGGGGGTGTTGACGGAGAAGACCATGTACTGGTGGATTTTGCGCAGCTCCGCCGTGAGCGCTCGCGGCGCCAGGCAGTAGCCGACTTTCCAGCCGGTGGTGTGATAGGTCTTGGCAAACGAGCCGACCACGAAGCTGCGTTCCCGCAGTTCGGGATGCCGGATCATGCCCTGATGGCCGAGGCCGTCGAAGACGATGTGCTCGTACACCTCGTCGCTCAGGACCACAGCGCGGGTGGGGCGGAGGATCTCGGCCAGGGTGTCGAGATCGGCCGAGCTCAGGACGGCGCCCGTCGGGTTGTGCGGGAAGTTGAGCACGACCAGCCGGGTGCGCGTGGAGAGCAGATCCCGGAACGCGTCCCAATCGATGCGGTAGTCGGGAAAGGTCAGCTTCGCGTATACCGGGCGCCCGCCGCTCAGGCGCACGATCGGGGCGTAGCAGTCGTACGCCGGCTCCACGATGACGACCTCGTCTCCGGGGTGCACCACGGCCGTAACCGCCGCGTAGATCGCCTCCGTGCCGCCGGTAGTGACCGTGATGTCGGTTTCCGGGTCGTAGCCCGCGCCATAGAGTCGGAGCACCTTGAGCGCGATGCCTTCGCGCAAGGCGGCGACCCCGTGCATGGGGGCGTACTGATTTCGCCCGGCGCGAATGTGGTCTGCGACGAGCTCCTTAAGCTCGGGGTGCGTGTCGAAGTCCGGAAAGCCCTGCGACAGGTTGATCGCCCCGTGCTGCAGCGCCAGGTTGGTCATTTCGGAGAAGATGGTGAGTCCGACTTCGGGAAGCTTCGAGTGCATGGCGGTTCCATTCCAGGACGATTCCGCAAATGACGTGCATGCGCCGCTTTCCGAGAGAAATCGCCGGTGCTTTGCCGGTTGGCGGAATCGTCAAATTTTCTGTAGATAAGAGAATCGAAAGGTGCTGTCAATCGGGAAGCGCCCTCGAGGAGGCGAAATGGCTGCAGTAGACGATGGCCGATACCCTGATCGCCCGCGCGTGGCGGTAGGCGCCGTGGTGTTAAAAGGCGAGCGGGTGCTTCTGGTCAAACGGGGTAAGCCGCCGAGCGCAGGCACCTGGGCCATCCCCGGCGGAAGCGTAGGGCTCGGTGAAACCCTGCGCCTGGCGGCCGAGCGCGAGGTGTTGGAGGAGACCGGGGTGCGCATCCGCGCCGGAGAGCCGGTGCTCACCTTCGAGACGATCGAGACCGACCCGGACGGGCAAGTGCGTTTCCACTACGTGATCGTGGACCTGGCGGCCGAGCACCTGGGCGGGGAGCCGCAGGCAGCCAGCGATGCCGACGAGGCGCGCTGGGTGAGCGCGGCCGATCTGCAGCGGCTGAACGTCAACCGCAGGACCCGCGAGCTGTTGAGGGACCGGTTCGACTTCGGGGCGTGAAAGAAAATCGGGAAGGAACGTTCAGCTGAGGCGCTATCGCATCGGCTCGATTTCGACGCGGCGGTTCTGCTGGCGACCTTCGGGCGTGTCGTTGGACGCGATCGGGTCTTTGGCCCCGAGGCCCACCGCCTGGAGAAGGCTCGGGTTGACCCCCTTGCCGGCCAGATAGCTCTTGATGGAGTTGGCCCTGAACTGTGCGACGCTCAGGTTGTACGTGGCGGAGCCCACCGCATCGGTGTACCCGCGGATGGCGACGGAAAGGTTGGGCTGGCTCTTCAGGTAAGCCGCGATCTGGTCGAGGGCGGAGGTGACGTCGCGGCTGAGCTCGTTGGAATTGTGCGGGAAGAACAGGATGACCTTGCCCTTGGCAAACGGGTTGGTCCGGAGCGTTTCCGCAGAAACGGCCTCCAGCGGCGTCCCGGGAGGCGCAACGGCCACGGGCGGCGGCTCGGCGGCCGGCGGCGGGGCGGGGCGCGGCGCAGCCTTTTCAGGCAGCGGCGGCGGTTCCTCCTCCGACTTCCCGCTCGGGCCCTTGTACGCCTGGGGCGCGATGTCCTCCAGCCCGTATCGCTGCGAGCCCGCGGTGCGGTACTGGTAGATCATAAAGCTGGTGAACCCGAGCATGAGCAGCAGGACGAGACCGACCGGAAGCCTCCAGGACGAGCGTTTGTCGGGCTCGGGCTCCGCGGACTGTTCTGCGGAAAGGGTTCCCGCCGAGGCGGTCTTGGCCGCGCGCATCTCCGGCAGGCGCAGCTCGCCCTCGCATTCGCGGATGAGGTCGACGTCGACCGTCTTGGCCCCCGACGCGTACCCGGTCAGGAGGGCGTGGTCGCAGATGATGTTGATCAGCCGCGGGTACCCGCCGGAGAAGACGTGGATGCGCTTCACGGCGTCGGGGGTGAAGATCTCGCGCCGGGCGCCAGCCACTTTGAGACGATGCTGGATGTACTGCGGCGTTTCCGTTTCGGTGAGCGGCTCGATGTGATAGCTGACCGTGATGCGCTGCCTGACCGCCTTGCTGCGTTCGTCGAGCAGGGTGCGATTGAATTCCGTCTGCCCTACGAAAAAAATATTGATCAGCTTGCGGTTGTCGAGCTCGATGTTCGAGAGCAGCCGGATTTGCTCGAGCATTTCCGGCGTCAGGCGCTGGGCCTCGTCGATGACCAGAAGCACTTTTTGTTTCGAGGAATAGGCCCTGAGCAGGAACTGCTTGAACTCGATGAGGAAGTCGCCCTTGGACGTGAAGCGGCGATCCATCTTGAATTCTTCGGCGAGAAAGTTGAAGAAATCGATCGGCTCGAGGCCGGGGTCGGGGACGGTCGCGACGATCGCAGCCACGTCGATCGTTTTGACCAGAAGCTTGATCAGGGCCGTTTTCCCCGTGCCGATCTCGCCGGTCAGCAGCAAGAATCCCTTGTCTTCAAGAATGCCGTATTTGAGGGTGGCCAGCGCCTCGGTGTGCTTCTCTCCAAGCCACAGGAACTTGGGATCCGTGGTGATCTGGAAAGGCTTCTGGGTGAGTTGGTAGAGCTTGAGGTACATTCGGCCTACCTGAATGTGAATGGCAACGGGGTCGCTTTGCCCGGCGGGGGCTATTTCCCCCGGATGAAGCCCCGACCGTAGTAAAAATAAATGGCGATCCACAGCATGAAGAACAAGAAGACATAGGCGCTGCGCTGGCGCACCAGCTTTTCCCGGCGTTTGTCGATCAGGTTCGCGGAGTTCTTGAGCTCACGCTTCACCGTGTCGAGCTCGCCCATCAAGCTGTCCAGGTCGGCTGTTTCGGCGTAGGTCACCAGCCGCTTGGACTTGGCTTCGAAATCCCGGACGTTGTAGCTGTCGAACATGATCTTCTGTTTTTCCGTGAAATAGGATGCCTCGTGGATCTCCTTGGCGATCTCGGCACAGTAGAATTTACGATAGGGGTTCCGCTTGGGGACCTCGCCCAGCTGCCGCACCCGGCGTTCGATGTTGCCTTCCAGTTCGTTGGCGATGTCGGCCTGGATCTTCTCGAGGTCTTTGATGCTGGAGTGGTTCTTGAGCAGGTCTTCGCCGGACAGGGCCGAAAAGAAAAAAATGAGCAGCGCGGACGTGAGACAGCTCGCGATCAACTTGAAAACCGTTGCCAGCTCCCGATTCACTCTCAGCATCCGCCGCCACACCTTTCGCGTCCGATTTTCCAGTCTAACTCGCCAATTTAACTTGCTAAAATTTTATTCTATCTTAACAGGAGCGCCGTTGTCAACCGGCAGGCTTCCGCACAGCGGTTCGAGCGCCTCAACTTGGACATTTCACGAGTTGCGCCGGCCGCAGCCGCGAGGCGTCGGGCCATGACGCCGTACTTCGAGTACTGCGAATGGCCCGCAACGTAGCGGATGCGGCCGCCGCAACTCGCCCGAAGGGTGAAAATTTTTCAGCATCACTTGCCCCGAAAAGCCATTCGCTTACGGGGACAAACCGGACCCGGCGCAGTCAGCCGCCTCCCGAATCACGTTATCTGATATCGTTGCCCATCTCGTCGATGCTGAAAAATTTTCATGAAATGTTCGGGTCAATCCGCTTTGGACGCCGAAGCCCGGCGCAGGGAGGCGCGGATCTGTTCCACGTCATTCGAATCCTCCATGAATCGTTCGACCCAATCGGCTGGTTTGCCGAACTCGCGCGCCAGCGCTTGGATCGCCTCGGCGTAGCTCGTGTGCCGGGCTTCAGGACCGGTCCAGTATTGTTCAGGTCGCCGCGGGTTGTAGAATTCAATCCCCGCCGGCAGGTCGGCCGACGTCCCGGCGGTGCGGACCTGCACTGCCTGCCGGCGACCGGCCAGCGTTTCCCGGATGATCCCCAGGTCATTGGAGTCCCCCATGTTCTCCTCGACCCACTGGGGCGATCGTTCGAACTCTTCAGACAGGGCCGCAATCGCTTCCGGGTAGGTGGTGTGTTTCCGGTCGGGGCGGCTCCAATATTTCTGGGGACGGCGCGGATCGTAAAAAGGGACGCCGCTCGGAGTCGCCTGAACCTGTGCTGCAGGAGGCGCATGGTCAACAACGGCAGATGCCGGGACCGGGGCGGCAGGTTGCGGCGCCGATGACGCCTCGGACGGCTGCAGGTGCGCAGTGGGTCCCTTTTCGATCCGGTCGACGTCGGTCGCGGGATAGCTCAGAACCCCCCCGTCGTATTCGCAGTGAACCATACCGTTTTCCTCCCAGGCCCTGCCGTGGCAGAGCGTGCGCATGCCGTCCTTGAAAAATATCGAATCCGCCCCCCTGCCATCAGGGCTTGGAAAGAGCAGAATCAGCGACAACCAGAAGGTGACGACAAGAGTTCCCTGCATCTGCATATTCCACAGCGAAGTGACGCCGCGCTGACACATCCCCCTCCAGGGGGAGCAGTGTGGTTCACATAGCAGCTTCGAGGGAGAAAAGAAATGCGCTCCCCGAAGGCAGGGTCCGCGTCTTACACGGGCTGGGGTGGGGGGGATGGGGCTTTCAGAGTGTCCTTGACGGCCCGGAGCAGATCGTTGCGGTTCAGGGGCTTGGAGAGCGTGCAGGTCGCCCCCAGCTTCTGGGCTCCGCGCAGGTACCCCTCCGGCCGGTTCAGGCCGCCGCCGGACATGGCTATGATCTTCAGCTCCGGGAAGTCCTTTCTCAACTCAATGATCATCCCGATGCCGTCCTTGTTCGGCATGATGAGGTCGGTGATGATCAGTTCAGCCGGAGTTTCGCGAAACACGCGGATCCCTTCGCTTCCGTCCTGGGCTTCGCGAACGGTGTAACCGGCGCGTTCGAGAATCAACCGAACCATGGACCGGATCTGGGCTTCGTCGTCGATGATCAGGATGGTCTCCATATCTATCCGTAATGATAGGTTTTTAGTATCAGTCAGGGCATTGCGAGCACCTGTTGCCAAGCCTTCGCTTGCAATACTATCGGCTTTTCGCCAGCAAACTAAAGCGGAATGAGACCGATCAGGTGCACGGACCTGCACAATCCACCGCCGCCGTCCTGAAAACGTTCTTCGAATTCATTCCGTTTAATGCGTTGACTTGAGGGCATCTTTATGGTTAAAAGTTCCGTTACAGTTTAATAAAACCATATGATTTTTCTCGTTTTTTTTTAGCCTCGAGGCTGCCCGGGCAGGCTGCTTATCAGATCCTCGTTGTACCCGCATGACGCCACTTGTACGTCAGGGGGCGGAGCCATAGATAAAAAGCTAACCAAACGTGAAAGCTTCCCGGTTAAAACGGCCCTGAAAGAGTCCCGTGGTCTTTACGTCGCCCTTTCAGTGGGTTCGGCGTTGATGGGGGCACTTTTTCTGGTGCGCCTTGGCGCAGATGTCAACTGGGATGGGGTGGTGTTTATAGCCGCAGCCAAGAAATTTTCCGCCGCCGGCTTCAGCGAGGGGTTTTCGGCTTGGCCGAAATTTCCGGCTTATCCTTTTCTGATCAGCATGGTTCATCATCTGATTCCCGACTGGGTTACGGCAGGAAGATCGATATCGCTGGTTTCATCCATAGTTGCGGTTGCAGGCGTGTATCGGCTTGCCGAGGAGCGGTTCGGCACCGAAACGGCCCTCCTGAGCTCGCTGGTCTTCACCTTTCTCCCGGAAACGTTGCTGCAGTCGAACTCGATTTACAGAGATCCGGCTTTCCTGGCGGCCTTCATCTGGTCCATCTATTTCTTTCAAAAATCGATTGCTTCAGGAAAACATGGCACATTGGCTGCCGCTCTGTCGCTTCTGCTGCTGTCCAGCATGTTCCGGGCGGAAGGCCTTTGCGTTCTGGTCGTCTATATTTGCGTACTGCTGATCGATGCTTGTCGAAACGCGGCCAGCCGGAAGAAGAATTTCAGACTCATGTTGATCTGCATAAGTGCGCTATGCCTCTCCGGGATGATTTTCTTCGCAGCCTCCAAGAGCAGTTCGGAGTACATTGAGCAACTCGTAACCAGCTTCAGCGGATACAACAATTCAAGATTGGCGGAAAATTACAAGCGCTTGTCGGAACAGCTCCAAGCCATAAACGACGTCACCCCGAGCAGTGATGTCGGAGTGCATTTCGGAGGCTTGGCCAAGCGAATGATACCAGTTATTTTCGGGTTGGGTCTCATCAACGTCTTCGCTTCGACTCTTTTGATTTCCAATGCCGTCCTCGCCGTCATCGGTATCAAGAACACCCAATGGAATGCTTCCAATAGTTTCATCATCGCAAGCGCCGCAAGCTGCCTTGCCGTGTTATATTTTTATTTTGTATCGTACGACCTGATGCTCAATCGCTGGGTCCTGCCGGCTGTTGCGTTGGTTTGCCCATGGGTAGGTGCGGGCATATACCGAATATTTCAGTCGATTCAAAAACTGCGGTATGCCCGCCTGCTGTATGCCGGCGTTATTGCCGCTCTCGTTATGAACTCCGCCATCGAATTCAACAAATTTTTCAAGGCCGGCGACAACCTCGCGAGGACGGCCGGAGCCTGGATTTCCAGGCAGGGCTACTTCGATGAGGCCAATACGGTGTTCAATGATCCAGTGGTTGCATTTTATGCCGGGATGGAGCTTTCCTTTACAGGGCGCCATGACACCCCCTTGTACCTGAACAATGACGACAAAACATTCACATCCATCGAAGCGTTCGCAAAGGAGAGAAAGTCGGATTTCATCGTGGTTTATGTGAAGACAACCCGAATAGCCAGCATTGCCCATTTTCATGATTTTATGAAGTTAAAAGAATTCGAGATCGGAAATAAGATGGTTCTCATATTCTGCTCGCTTTCGAAATACCCTCAGGTAATCTCGCAGCCGGGAAACTCGAAGGCAAACTCGACCTAAAAGTTCAGGAGGAAACTGCATGCATTTCATCGATCTGGCAACTCAGCAGAAGCGGATCCGGAATAAAATTGATGCCAAGATAG
>JADHED010001215.1_pt1 | contig 23594 bp, 19 predicted proteins | sample 8952041 | NCBI WGS metagenome assembly JADHED01 (sample SAMN16124423, study PRJNA663239) | bioreactor sludge metagenome | isolation source: sludge (control) | place: India:Bengaluru | collected 2018-09-08
CATTAATTAAACTAACACCATAACTATTAAACCTTGTATCATAATCTTTGAATATATTACCTCCAAAATTCAACCCGCCACTATCCACTCCTTTGTTATAATACATACCTTTTAATGACATGTATAGGTTCTTAGCCGGCTGATATCTTATTACCCCTAACAACTCTGCAAAACCTGCACCAAGTGGATGCGCTAATGGTTGATTGTAATGTGTATAGTTTGCAGTACTGTCAAAGTGGGTATATGTAAAAGGACGTACAACATTTACTTCACCTTGCAAATCCAAGTTCTTTACAGTGAACGCATCAAAATATTTACCACCTAATTGTATGGCAAATTTATTGGCCCAATAGCCATTACCTGCTACCAGTTCTTTAGATGTAAATTCATCTAACAATGCCTGCCCGTAAAATTGCAGGTGCTTCGCAGCTATGGCTTTGAAGTTGAAACCCAACACCACGTTATCAGGGCTGCCAAGTGAACGCTCTATCTGACGGTACAATATAATAGGTACCATATAACTGAATTCATATCTGTCTCTGCGGTCAAATATTACACCTTCAAATATGCCTACATTTAGCCACCTCGTAGCGTTGATGCTCAGGTGGTGCATAGTTGCATATTTATGTGGCAATTCTCTGTCTGCACCACGTGTATATTGCGGTGTCAATTCCATATACAGATTTTGATAATTAAATTTCCAAACCCTCGTATTCAATCGCAAGAATGTAGCACCGGCAGAAAAATCACTCAGGAACATGCTGCGCATACCATCTCCTAAGAAATGTTTATCGTACCCGAATGTTACATTAATATGATCTTTCACAGCGGCAAAGTCTATATAGCCGCGTGCTGTGAGGTAGTCAAATTTATTTCCGCCTTTTCTGGTAAAGAAGTCATTACCCGGCACTGCATCTGCACTGTCAGACCATGCTGTCGCGTAGCTTGGCATAGCTTCTTGATTATCGGTAAACATTGTATAGAAGCCTACCTTTTTAGCAATTAACCCTCTCGCTTCCAAGCCACGGCTACTGGTAAAAAGTGAACCATTATTTTTCTCATACATACCTTGTGCGGTAATGATGGGATTGGCAGACAAAAAGAAGTTGTCATTATTTACATATATCAGGTCTGGCTGCTTTTTGTAGAAGTTCTTAAGTATAGGCCGCTTAGAATCTATTGCACCGTTTTGTTCCAGCGCCCATTCGCCGCTTACAGATATTGCATGTGCTACATTGTATTTATCTATCTCACTTAGGTTATCTATACGCGATTCCTTTCGCTGCCATTGCAAAAACTCTACTGCGCTTTTGCGCGATACAGGTTTCACAAACAGAAACAAGTCGTCTGACAGCCTGCCTGAACGAGTCTCCAACCTGTCGAGCAGGTGATAGTCTTCCTGATTCAGTTGCAGATAAGTTGTTTGTGCCTGTGCGGCAATTGCTGTGAATGCAATGGATAATGCGAGTGATGCAGCTTTTTTGTACATAGAATATGTTTTCTACAAGCGTATGCGCTAACTTGCCACAAAAATATAGTTATAATTCAGTTTATCAGTTATTTATATGGCTACAGTATTAATAAAAAGTGCTACAGTTGTTAATGAAGGAAAACAGGAAGTAACAGATGTGCTTGTAAAAAACGGGCGTATTGAAAAGATAGGCACAGGCATACAACCGGAAGCTGATTGCAGAGAAATAAATGCGGAAGGGCTTTATCTGTTGCCGGGTGTTATAGACGATCAGGTACACTTTCGCGAACCGGGACTTACACACAAAGCCAATATCGCGAGCGAGGCACGTGCAGCTGTAGCAGGTGGTACTACCACTTTTATGGAGATGCCCAACACCGTACCTGCAGCACTGACACAAGAGTTGTTGGAAGATAAATATACTATAGCTGCCAATAGCTCTGTTGCCAACTACTCTTTCTTTATGGGTGTGGCAAATGATAATGCAGATGAAGTATTGAAAACAAATGCTAAGAAACAAGACATTTGCGGTATTAAAATATTCATGGGTTCCAGCACGGGCAATATGCTGGTAGATAATTACCTGACACTAAATAAACTCTTTTCTGAAAGCGAATTGCTGATTGCTACACACTGCGAAGACGAACGCGTAGTAAAAGCAAACAAAGAAAAATACCCCAATGCAGACCACGCATCTTTCCACCCGCTGATACGCGATGTAGAGGCTTGTTTCGAAAGTTCTTTCTCTGCCGTGCAACTGGCAAAGCAACATAATACACGCCTGCACATACTACACATATCTACTGCTAAAGAATTGCAGTTGTTTACCAACATGCTGCCTTTGGAAGATAAACGTATCACATCTGAAGTTTGTGTGCATCACCTGCACTTTACTGCCGATGACTATGCACAATACGGCAACCTGATAAAATGCAACCCTGCCATCAAAGCACCCGAAAATAAAGCAGCCCTGTGGGAAGCATTGCTTGATGACAGGTTGGATATTATTGCAACAGACCATGCCCCGCATACTTGGGAAGAAAAACAACAACCCTATGCACAAGCTCCTGCAGGCGTACCGCTGGTACAACACTCGCTATTGCTGATGCTGCAATATGTAAAGCAGGGTAAAATCAGTATAGAAAAAGTAGTAGAGAAAATGAGCCATACACCTGCTATCTGCTTTCAGATTGCAGAGCGCGGTTATATACGCGAAGGCTACTGGGCAGATATGGTATTGGTAGATATGAACAATCCATACACTGTTACTAAAGATAATATACTGTACAAGTGCGGCTGGTCTCCGTTTGAAGGTCATAGCTTCCCTGCAACGGTAAAATATACGCTGGTGAGTGGACAGATAGCATACGAAAACGGCACCATCAACGATAGCGTACGCGGACAAAGACTGCGTTTCGACAGGTAATGCAAAGCGATAAAATCACACTCAAAGACCTTTCCATATTTGCTGCCGATGAAAACGGCAGCATTTTTGGTTTGCTGGCACATACCACCACACAGGCAGGCAAGGATATGTTGCGCAGGCACATACAATCGCCACCTGCTACACATCAGGACTTGATGCAGATGCAGGATGTAGTAAAATTCTTTACCCGCAATACAGATGTATGGCCTGCCATCATTACAAACGGCACATTGGTAATGATTGATAAATTCTTTGACGCTGCCGACACACAATCTACCCCACCCGCAGGCATCAACCTGATACTTGGGCGCTATTTGCAGAAATGGCTGAACAAAAACGAATACTTCTTTACGCAGTTTTCCCTATCGCACATTGCAGACTTTATGAAAGGCTGCAGGCAAATGACGGCCCTGCTGGAAAGAAACGACCTACCCGAAATGCTGCGCCGCGAGCTGGAGCTGGTATTGCAGGAAACCAACCACCGCCTTACAGAAGAGTTATTACTGGTAAATAAAGACACCCCTTATCGCGACCTTGCGCTGCTCAACTACAAAGTGCGCCGCGAGATGAAGCATAATATCAACCGCCTTGTAAACCACTATGCAAGGCTGGATGCCTGGCAGGCTATGGCAAAGGCATCATTGCTGCACAGTTGGCATTTCCCTGAATTGCTGCCACCTGATGTTTCGGTACTTGATGTAAAAGAACTTTACCATCCATTACTGCAACAGCCCATACCATACACCATCAACCTGCAAGACAAGCAAAACTTCCTGATACTGACTGGTGCCAATATGAGTGGCAAAACCACTTTTATGCGAGCACTGGGTGTAGGTGCGTTGCTGGCACATATTGGCATGGCTGTACCCGCAGCAGCCATGCGCATCAGTTTTCTGCAAGGCATCATTACCAATATGCATGTAGAAGACAACCTGATAAAAGGCGAGAGCTACTTTTTTGCAGAGGTGCAACGGATGAAGCTGACAGCACAACAATTGCAAAACCGTGGCGCACATCTGGTACTGATGGACGAACTTTTTAAAGGCACCAACGTACACGATGCCTACGAATGCACAAAAGCTGTCATAGATGGCCTGCTGAACCATCCGCATCATTTGATGATACTTTCTACCCACCTGTACGAGGTGGCACAGTATTTCAGTACCAACACATCTATCAATTTTGCCTACTTCACCACACAAATGGCAGGCGATGAGCAATTCCTATTCACTTACGAGCTGAAACAGGGTATCTCCAACGACCGTATAGGCTATCGCATCCTACAAAAAGAAGGTGTGCTGACGTTGTTGCATAAACAAAAACCATAAGCAGCTGTTTTAGCATAAGATTATAATATTAAGATTTGTAATTTGAGCCTAAAGCGCACGATAACGTGTAATTTTGGCAGCACTATTTATCAGGCGTGATAATTGAGTACCGTTACAATAGACGAAACATTACAAAATGACTGAATTCAGGCCGGGGCGCTTTCAGATACTTCCTCCGATAGTTAAGAACTTAATTATCATTAATTCCATTATGGTATTTGCTCAATACGTATTGGGCAAATTCGGCATAGACCTTTCAGATTATCTGGGCCTACACTATTGGAAGTCTGTCTACTTCAAGCCTTGGCAGTACTTCACGCACATGTTTATGCATGGCAGTTATTTCGATATCAACGCTACACTTACACACCTGCTGTCCAATATGTTTGCCTTATGGATGTTTGGTAGCATACTGGAAAATGTTTGGGGGCCAAAGCGCTTCCTTACCTTCTATATAGTTTGCGGCTTGGGTGCAGCGGCATTACACATGGGCGTATTGGCTTATGAATACCGTGTGATTGAACAGGCTTTTACCCAATACCAGCACAATGCTACACTCGATCAATTCAACCTGTTTCTGAACCAGCGTGTGAAAATGAGCGGCAATCCATTGAGTATGCAGCTATACGAGATTGCAAAAGTGTGGAGCAATTCGCCATCGCAGGATTTAGCGAATGAGTCTATCTCTGCTATCAATCAATACCTGCATGGTTTGAATTATAAACCTACTGGACAATATATCCCCGGTATATATGATGAGGCTACTGTTGGCGCATCCGGTGCGGTATTCGGTATCTTGTTTGCATTCGGCTACATGTTCCCTAATACATTATTGTACTTATACTTTCTGGTTCCTATCAAGGCAAAATATGTAGTGGCCGCTTATGCTGTAGTCGAGCTGTTTGCAGGTATACAAAACTCTGCAGGCGATAACGTAGCACACTTTGCACACCTTGGCGGTATGCTGGTAGGTTTCATACTTTTGAAAATCTGGAATAAACAAAACAGGAGCAACTTCTATTAAGAGCAAAAGACATGTCAATGAATACATCGCGCAAACGTTCTCCTTTATCTTCTATACCGGGCTATAGCCAGAATGCTGTGCTGCAAATTATAGTAGCATCCGCAACGGGTTATATCACCTTCCACCTGATACGTGTTATACTATTAGTAGCAGGTTTGAGACCCGAATATTTTGAAATCAATTTCACCCCCAATGTAGCATTGCCTGCCATTGCTAATTTCGGCACAAAGTGGTGGACGGTATTTACCTACGGGTGGACGCACGATGGCTTCTGGGTGTTGTTTACCAATATGGTATGGCTCTATGGCTTCGGTTCGGTTATGCAATCGCTGGTAGGCTACAAGCAGGTAATACCGTTGTTTGTTTACAGCCTGACAGTGGGCGGTCTGTTTTATGAAATGGCACAACTGATGCCGGGCGCAGGTAGTGCAAGCATTATGATGGGTGCACATGCAGGCGTAGTAGGCGTTGCAACAGCTGTTCTCACGCTTTCACCTTCTTACCGTTTCTATCTGGCACCTACATTCAGCATACCCATATCGGTACTCGCTATCATCTTCTATGCGCTGATGCTGGTAAATGTAAATCTGTATACACCATCCCTGTTTATGCTGGGCGGTGGCGCACTTACAGGCTTTATATACATGATGCTGGTAAAAAACGGCAAGCAACCCGGCATGTGGGTTTACAATATGTTCGATAAGCTGAGCAATATGGCAGAACCTGATGCAGACCGCATTCGCGAAAAGAACAGCAAGAAGCGCAACGAGGCCTTGAATGCCTACACCGCCAAACAAAGCAATCAGAAAAGAATAGACGATATACTCGATAAGATAAACCAGAAAGGCTATGACTCGCTTACGAAGGAAGAAAAAGACATCCTGATGAAAGCAAGCAAAGACAACAACCCATAATCGACCACAACATTGAAAGACAACAAACCGGGATTTCTACGCAAGCTGCTTCGCTATACTTTACTCCTGCTGAATGTTGGCAGTGTAGTATGGTTAGCGTTGTGCGCACTTGCGGCCATCAAAAGCCCACTTGAAGTTAGTCACCTTGCACTCGTTACGCTTACCACACCTTTCGCCATTATAGCCAATGTACTCTTTGTATGCATCTGGCTTTTTACAAGCAAAAAAATACGCTCACTGCTATCACTCATAGCATTGGTAGCATGTTATAAACTAATATTGGTAGTTTTCGGTTTTCACTTTGGCAAAAACGATATGGCCAAAGCAAACGACCGCCTGCGCATTGTAACACGGTATGGGCATCTTCAAAGTGCCGCGCGATAAAGCTTTTGAAAAAGATATAATTACTTACCTGAAAGAGTTGGATGCAGACATTATGTGCCTGCCGGAATATTCTGTACCGAAGACAGACTCTATGAAGCCCTATGCCCGTAAGATAATGGAGAATGGCAACTACCCGGAATATCGATTCCATTACGATAATACATTGGGCACGACGATATTCTTAGGCACCGCAGTATTTACACGTCATCAGTTCTTCAACTACAAAGCCCATCAACTTGCAGAGTACACCTTCCTGCTACAGGGTGATGTGGCACTGCCCGGTGGCGATACCATGCGCACATTCTATGTACACCTCAGCACCTTTGGCCTGAGCGATGATGAAAAAGCATATATAGAGTATGTAAAGAAAAACAGCTCTGCGCTTACAAACAGCCTCGGCCTCACCCGCTCTTTCATCTGGAAGTTTAACTATGCCTTTGCCAAGCGTGCAGAGGAAACAGATAAAGCGGCAGCCATCATCGCACAAAGCCCTTACCCGGTAATGATTTGTGGCGATTTTAATGATTTGCCCGGCTCTTATACATATACCAAACTGCGTGGCAATCTAAACGATGCATTTGTAGACAAAGGCAAGTTCCTCGGCCGTACTTACAGCCAGATATTGCCTACCCTGCGTATAGACCATCTATTCTACGACCCTAAAATCCTGAAAATAGTAGGTTTCGATTGTCCGCACACAGAGCTTTCAGACCACAGGCCGGTTATTGCCAATTTTGAAATAATCCGCAAGGCTGCCCGCTAAAGCCTTATTTTTGCACATTATTTTACAATATGTCCGATTTACACATATACAATTCATATACAAGAGAAAAGGAGAAGTTTGAATCCATAACACCCGGCCACGTAGGCCTGTATGTTTGCGGCCCTACCGTATCCGGCGAATCTCACCTTGGTCATGCTCGTCCGTACATTACGTTCGATGTGGTGAACCGCTACCTGCAACACCTTGGCTACAAAGTGCGCTATGTGCGCAACATCACAGATGCAGGCCACTTCGAAGAAGAAGGCCGCGATGCGGAAGATAAGATTGCAGGCAAAGCACAGTTGGAAAAACTGGAACCTATGGAACTGGTACACAAATACACCAGCCTCTTCCATTGGGGTATGCGCCTGTTCAACAATCTGGAGCCAAGCATAGAGCCTACAGCTACAGGCCACATCATAGAGCAGATAGACATGATTCAGAAAATCATGAAAGAAGGCTATGCTTATGAGGTGAATGGTTCTGTATATTTTGATGTTAAGAAATACGCTGAGAAATATCCTTACGGAAAACTCTCCGGCCGCATTATAGAAGACCTGCTGGAAACAACACGCGATCTGGAAGGACAGGACGAGAAGCAAAACAAAACAGACTTTGCACTGTGGAAGAGTGCTCCGCCTGAACACATCATGCGTTGGAACAGCCCATGGGGCGAGGGTTTCCCGGGATGGCATATTGAGTGCTCTGCGATGAGCCGCAAATATCTTGGCGAAACATTTGATATACATGGTGGTGGTATGGACTTACAATTCCCTCACCACGAAAGTGAGATTGCACAATCTACCATTGCACACGGTCATGCACCTGTGAAATACTGGATGCACAATAATATGATAACCATCAACGGCAAGAAGATGGGCAAATCATACAATAACGTTATCAAGCTCACTGAATTATTCAGTGGTGCGCACCCGATATTGGAGCAACCTTACCACCCGATGGTGGTACGCTTCTATATACTGCAAACGCACTACCGTAGCACGCTCGATTTCTCGAACGAAGCCCTGCAAGGCTCTGAGAAAGCATTGCGCCGCCTGTGGGAAGCATACGAAGTATTGAAAAAGCTTGCACACCCCGGCAACGAAGCAGCAGGTGATGCTGCACTGGATGCACAGGTTGTAACATGGTGCAATGAGTGCGCCGACTTCATGAACGATGACCTGAACACTGCAAAAGTGATTGCCAACCTATTTGAATTGGCACCGGTTATCAATAGCATGAAGGGCGGACAGATAGCTATGAATGCATTGAGCGCAGCAACCTTTGCATTGCTGCTTACTACGTACAAAACATACCTGGAAGATATACTTGGTTTGCAACCGCTACAAGCGCAGCAAAGCAATAAGATAGATCAGGTACTGTCGCTGCTGATAGAAATACGTAAGGATGCACGCACACGCAAAGACTTTGCAACATCAGACCAGATACGTAACAAACTGGCAGAAGCAGGCATTACGTTGAAGGACGAAAAAGACGGTAGCGTCTCTTATACTATAGAATAAAAGAAAGATGAAAAGAGCCGGCAAGCTATTTACATACCTCAAGGATTTTAAACTGCAGGTAGCACAATTCTGCGTCACTACGCTATTGGCTGTAGTATTCGGATTGTTTTCATTCACAATGCTTGCACCTGTATTGCAGGTACTCTTCGGCACGGGGACTACACCCCTTGCCGATACCAAAGCAAAAGGCGGTTTAAACATTGCCGGCTACATCACACAATGGATAAACGACTTCGTAGCACAGCACGACAAGCTAACATCACTCACTTACATTGTTATAACGGTTATCGTATTCACTGTACTAAAGAATCTGTTCATCTATCTTTCACTCAATATCCTGAACCCCATCAGGTATGCAGTACTACGCAAGCTCCGCGATGACATGTTTACCAAAATACTATCATTGCCGATTGGCTTCTTTACAGAAGAGCGCAAAGCAGACCTGATATCGCGTATGACCAATGACATCAACGAGATTGAGGTTTCCATCATGAACGTGCTGGAGTCCTTCGTTCGCGAACCGTTGACCATCATCTTCGTGTTGGTATCAATGATACTCATCAGCCCTCAGCTTACAGTATTCTTAGTATTATTCCTGCCAATTGCAGGTTTTGTTATTGGTCGTATTGGCAAGTCGCTCAAAAAGCCATCAAACCTTGCACAGGAATACCTGGGTAGCATACTTGGCATAATAGATGAAACCATCGCAGGTATGCGTGTGGTAAAAGCATTCAATGCAGAGCGCCACCAGCAACTGAAATTCAGAGAAACAAACAATACACTCTTCCGTGTTCGCAAACAGATATCAAGGCGCAAAGAACTTGGTTCGCCTATGTCTGAAACCATGGGTGTAATAGTAGTATGTATGATACTGTGGTATGGTGGCAAGCTCATCTTCTCCGGGCAATCATCGCTTACAGGTCCGTTCTTCCTTACCTATATCGGGTTGTTCTACATGATTATCAACCCAATCAAAAACCTGTCTACAGCGCTCAACAATGTGCAGAAAGGTGCAGCAGCACTGGATAGGATAGAACACCTGCTGAACGCAGATAATACCATTACAGACAAGCCTGATGCTAAATCTGTTTCTACATTCAGCCAATCGATAGAACTGAAAGATGTACGCTTTGCTTATGGCGATAAAGTGATACTGGATAATATCAACCTTACTATTCAGAAAGGTAAAACTATTGCCCTCGTCGGTCCGTCTGGCGCCGGTAAATCTACACTGGCAGATTTAATACCTCGCTTTCACGATGTAACAGCGGGTGAGATATTGATAGATGGCGTAAACGTAAAAGACTACAAGCTGTTCGACCTGCGCAAGCAGATGGGTGTTGTAAGTCAGGAGCCTATTCTTTTTAACGATACTATCTACAACAACATAACATTGGGCACAGGTGGTGCTACCCCTGAGCAAGTGCAAGAAGCTGCTAAAATTGCCAATGCCCACAACTTCATTCTGCAAAAGCCTGAAGGCTATGAAACAGTAGTAGGCGACAGAGGTGCAAAACTGAGTGGTGGCGAACGCCAACGTGTTACCATAGCGCGTGCCGTACTCAAAAACCCACCAATCCTTATATTGGATGAAGCCACATCATCGCTCGACACAGAAAGCGAACGCATTGTGCAAGATGCCATCAATACATTGATGAAAAACCGTACGTGCGTAGTCATAGCCCACAGGCTATCTACCGTACAGCATGCCGACGAGATTATTGTACTGGAGAAAGGCAAGGTGATGGAACGCGGCACACATAATGAACTGATAGCTAAAAACGGCTTGTATAAAAAGCTGGTAGACATGCAGCAGGTTAAATAATACGGTATATTTGTATTGTTTAATACCCCCTCTGATTGATGAAGAAAATACTTGTAACAGGTGGTTGTGGATACATTGGCGGTCATACGATTGTTGACCTCATTGCCAATGGCTTCGATGTTATATCTGTCGACGACTTGTCTCGTGGTTCGCTGCGCATGTTGCAGGGTATTGAAAAAATAACAGGCAGGCCTGTAAAAAACTACAAGGTAAACCTGTGCGATGCAGACGATACAGAAACAATCTTTATAGAGAACCCCGATATAGTAGGTATCATTCACTTTGCAGCATTCAAGTCTGTTCCCGAATCTGTAGAAGAACCACTTAAATACTATAGTAATAATCTCGATTCATTAGTCAACATACTGAAGTGCGCACAGACATACAAAGTCAACCACTTTGTATTCTCTTCTTCGTGCTCGGTATATGGCAATGCCACAAAGCTACCTGTAGAAGAAACAGCACCATTGGCTGAGCCTGAATCTCCGTATGCACGTACCAAACAGATTGGCGAGGCCATGTGCAGAGATCTTGCAAAGCAGTACCCCGACTTTAATGTAACCTTACTGCGCTATTTCAACCCCGTTGGTGCACACCCTTCTGTATTGATTGGCGAGCTGCAGGACAAGCCTGAAAATCTGGTACCTGTTATTACACAAACAGCTATAGGCAAGCGCAACGAAATGCAGGTATTCGGCACAGACTACCCAACCCGCGATGGCTCTTGCGTACGCGATTATATACATGTAATGGATATTGCCAATGCACATACCAAAGCATTACAGTACACCCTCGATGAACATAACAGCACAAACTGCGATGTATTTAATCTTGGTTCGGGTAATGGCGTAACGGTACTAGAACTGATTAATGCTTTTGAAAAAGTATCGGGAGAGAAGCTGAATTACAAATTAGGCCCACGCCGCCCGGGGGATGTTGTAGAAGTCTTTGCCAACAATGCAAAAGCACGTGCCCTCCTCGATTGGGATATCAAATATTCGCTCGACGATATGATGGACACAGCATGGCGATGGGAAGTAGCGATGAAAAAAGAAGCAGCTAAAATATCAATGAATTAAAAAAGCGGGTCAATTGCCCCGCTTTTCTTTATCGTTATATCGTTCTTTACTATTTAGAGAACAACCTGAATATATCCAGCCCGTTTGCGTATACCATCAGTGCAAGCAATAGCACCAGGCCTACTGTAGTAGCGCGTTCCATTATCTTCTCGCTTACCTGGCGTCCTGTTATCATTTCAAACAGTAGGAAGATAACATAACCGCCATCTAAACCCGGTACAGGTAGCAGATTCATCACTGCCAGTATGATAGATACAAATGCTGTCAGCATTAGAAAGTCTTGCCAATCAAAAACAGGCGAGAACATTTTACCAAAGCTCACTATACCACCTACACTTTCAGATGCCTTTACTTCTTTAGATGTGAAAATCATTTTCAATTGCTGCCAGTAATTAGCCACCTGCTCGAAGGTATAAGTAAAACCTCTGCCAACAGCGGTAAACACATTGTAGTTTATCTTTTCATACTGATAGTATTTAGACGCATCAATCTCTCTGTAGATACCCATCAGCTTATTAGCGGGCATTACACCGGTAGCACTCACTATCACACCCTTACGTACCAGTGTCATTGTAACACTCTGTCCTGCCATGTTTTGTTTGAATGCTTCGTATTCGTCAAAGTATTTCACAGGCTGTTCATTCATAGCAATAATGCTATCGCCTTCCTGCAAGCCCATTTTAGCAGCTTCGCTACCTTTTTCTATTTCCTTTACTACAAAAGGCATACGCGGAGCAATAAAACTCTTTTGACCTTTCAATATCTTGCGGATAGTACCTTCAGGTATTTTCACATCTACCTGTTGTCCGTCGCGCATTACCTGCACAGTCTTCACACCATCAAAAACGATACCGTACGTTATTTTATTAAAACGCTCAACAGGCTTACCATCTAATGACACTACCTTATCGCCACTTTTAAAGCCAATGCTCTGACCAATGCTATCTACTGCAATACCATTCGTGGCATTTTTAACAGGCAGGTACTCTTCGCCCCACACACCAAATATCAATGCATAGATACCGATAGCTACAAGCACGTTCATAATGATACCACCCAGCATGATGAACAAACGCTGCCATGCTTTTTTAGAACGGTATTCCCACGGCTGCGGTGGTTGCTTCATGGCTTCTGTATCCATGCTTTCGTCCACCATACCTGCTATTTTCACATAGCCACCTAACGGAAACCAACCCAGACCGTATTCCGTATCTCCTTTCTTCTTTTTGAAGAGCGAGAAATTGAGCAGCCCGGGGAACGGGAACAGAAAATCGAAGAACAGATAAAACTTCTCTACACGCGTTTTGAAAAGGCGCGCAAAGAAGAAATGGCCGAATTCGTGAAGTAATATGAGTATGGATAAAGCAGCAAACAATTGTATCGCCTGCACGGCTCCACCTGACATTAAAAGCATTGAGTTAAATAACATGATTTGCAAAAATAATATTTAGTGTGATAGTTGGCTGTGTTTTACCAATTCAGACGCTACAGCACGTGCTTCTTTATCAGATAGACGATAATCATCGAGTGTGGCATTGCCTACAAAAGCTACTTTGCCCATTACATTCTCTATAATGTCGCTCATTTCTATAAAGCTCACCCTATTGTTCAAGAAAGACTGTACTACTACCTCGTTAGCGGCATTCATTACACATGGCACATTGCCACCCTTTTCCATAGCCTCCATAGCCAGTGCAAGATTGCGGAATGTTTTCAGGTCGGGCTGCTCGAAAGTGAACTTGCTGTAATCCCTGAAATCGAACCGCTTGAAGTCATTTTGTACGCGGCGCGGAAAGCCCAGTGCATATTGTATAGGTAGCTTCATATCCGGCAGGCCTAGTTGTGCTTTGATAGAACTATCCGTAAACTGTACCAGCGAGTGTATGATAGATTGGGGATGTACTACTACTTCTATCTGCTCATTCTTCAGCCCGAATAGCCATTTTGCTTCTATCATCTCCAAGCCCTTGTTCATAAGGGTTGCACTATCGATGGTTATTTTGGCACCCATCGTCCAGTTAGGATGCTGCAATGCATGGCTTGCCTTTACATTCAGCAGGTAGTTGGTCTTTTTACCTAAGAAAGGCCCACCTGATGCCGTGAGTATTACTTTCTCTATTGTATTCCAATCTTCGCCTACCAGGCATTGGAAGATGGCAGAGTGTTCACTATCTACAGGCACTATCCTTGCACCTTTTTCAGCAGCAGCCTGCATTACAATATCACCTGCTACTACCAGTGTTTCTTTATTGGCCAGTGCTATGGTCTTGCCTGCATTCACTGCAGCCAATGTAGAAGAAAGACCTGCAAAGCCAACAATGGCAGTCAACACAGTATCTACATTATCCCACTGCACTACATCATTCAGGGCATCTGCACCTGAGAATACTTTTATTGGCAGGTTCGACAAAGCGTATTTTACCGCTTCGTAACTCTCTTCATGGGTAACAACCACCGCATTGGGGTTGAATTTGCGTGCCTGCTCTATCAGCAGGGCACTGTTACTATGTGCACTCAGTATCTCTACCTCAAACAATTCCGGGTGCGCAGCCACAACCTCTAAAGCCTGTGTACCTATCGATCCTGTTGAACCTAATATGGCTAAACGCGTCATTATGTATTAAATATTAATGTGTTTACTTTTCAGATGCCCAAAGGTATGCAAACAGCCCCAGTTATCGGGCATTTAACATAGGTTTATTAGAGCATCTTCAAAGCTAATGGCAATATGTTTTATATTCGTAATGGCTAACATCATTTCAAAAAACATTAACATCTGTATCAGCTATGCTGCAACAAGCCACCATCGACTTCCTGAAAAAGCTGGAAAAGAACAATAACAAAGAATGGTTTGACAAGAACCGCAAACTATATGAGGCTGCCAAAGCCGACTATGAAGCTTTTGTAACTGCCGTGCATGCAGAGCTCACCAAGCTGGAACCACGACTTGCAGAACACAAGGCCAAAGATTCCATCTTTCGCATTTTCAGAGATGTGCGCTTTGCCAAAGACAAGACACCATACAAGGCAAACTTCGGTGCCTACTTTTGCAGAGGTGGCAAAAAAGCACCCGATGCAGGTTTCTACATGCATTTGCAGCCGGGTGGCAAGTCTTTTCTGGCAGGCGGCATGTGGATGCCCGAAGGTCCGGTGCTGAAAAAAGTGCGTCAGGAACTGGACTATAACTTGAAAGAGTTTCAGGGCGTCATCAACAAGACCAGCTTCAAAAAGCTGTTCAAGAAATGGGAAGGAGAAACATTAAAGACCATTCCGCAGGGCTATACGGCTGATAACCCTGCTATAGAATTCCTTAAAATGAAGAGCATAATAGTAAGCACCCCAATGGACGATGCTGACTACACTTCAAAAACGGCAGTTTCGAAAGTGGTAAAGATGTTTACAGAAATGAAACCATTAGTAGATTTTCTCAATAGGTCGCTGGATTAAATCAGTTACGAAATACAAGAAATTCGAAAGGTCGGTCAGCAGGATCGGCCTTTTTTCTTTTCTGCTTTTTGGCTTTGCTCTTAGAGCGATACACGTCCATCATTTCAGATGCGTGTTCTACCTGTTCGTCGGTATCTACCTTATTCACTACTGCCATCAGTTCTTCAACCCGTTGGTCGAAGTCGTCTTGCCAACGCCGTGCAGCCTTGGTAGTTACTAACAATTCTCTGGATGTCTGCTTCATTCAGGTCGTTTTTTAGGGGGTTCTAAACTCGATACTTAGAAAGTTAAAACATTTTTTTGCGAGAAGGAATAGCAGTTTTGTGATATATAATTTTTACAACAAGGATTAAAAGGCTTGGTGAAAATGGTTACAAACGGTTACGGATTGATGACAACAAAGACTATTTAAAATTTTATTCACTCTGTAACTTATTGAATGATAATGCTATTTGATGAAATTGTTGCAGTTTGTTGCAGTTTTTCAATAAGCGTTTTTTGTTTCTGTATAATAGAAAATGTTTAACCATTGGCTAAAACAGACAACAATAGCTTAATGAAAAAAATATGATGGCTTTACAATGCAATTTAGGGTTTATGTCAAAGAGCAGCACTGTATAACACAGGAACTACAAATTTACAACAAATAACTGTAATTATTTCAGATATAATCTTAGCCCTTCAGCTATTCTATATGCACCTGTTTCAGACAGGTGATTTTTATCGCGATAGAGAATGATGCTATCTGATACCAACGGACTTTGGGCAAACAGATCGCCTGACAGATTAAGCAGTGTAACAGCTTTGCAACGACTTCTCATCGTTGACAGGAAGTCATTATTAGCCTCTTGAAAAGAAGTAGCAGTTTCAGAAAATGCCTTCCTGTTTGTGCCAAACAGCTTTTGGATTACCAGCATTTCATTGACGGTGGTTTTTAGTTCCGGTAGTGACTCTATTACAACTATGTTTCTACCCATCGCTTTCAATGTATCTATAGTGGCAGACAAGCCCAACCACAATAATCTTTGCTGTGACAAATCTTCTCCCTCTTTACGATCAATCAATTCGAACTTATCAGCGACAATGTATGGAGTAGTATAGTAGGATGTCCACCTTGCAGAGAGGACAATCGTTTTGATTTCGGGATGCTGCTGTATGAACAACAGGCTGTTTTCATTAAAGGATTGCAAGCCTGCCATATCATTTGCAAAACGAAGCTCCAAAAGCGGCGGACAGGATGAAGCACATAATACATACCCGGAAGCACCATTTTCTTTAGCTATAGCATCTACACCCGGTGCGAGTGCTCGGGCATGAGAATCGCCCCACAAGAGAAATCTCGGCGCAGACGTATCAGCACCCAAGCGGTAGGGCTGCAATTTTGTAAAGTCTTTTTTATTAGCGGCCTCCAGCTTGTGCAGTTCTTTCCATATTCTATCTCCCTTACTATACAGTACAGCATCATAGCGCGCTTTTTCTACACCACTGATACCATCACGATTGTTGATAAACAATAAAGCCAACACTAATAACAAAACAGCACTACCTGCAACACCCCAAACTGTGTAAGGATTTGTTGCTGCTTTTTTGGAACGGAACGGTTGTTCAATAAACCTGTAAGAAGCATAGGAAACGATGAATGTAACAGCTATCAATATTGTCTTTTGCGCCAAACTGAGTGGACCAGTAACCAAAAATGATGTAAATACCCACAGCGGCCAGTGCCACATGTAGAGCGAGTAGGATATCTTGCCCACAAACACCATAGGGCGAGATGCCAGCAGGCTATGTGTAAATGTGCCGCTTACCGTGCCGTATATTATACAACAAGCACCAGCAACAGGGAGCACGGCATTCCAACCCGGGTAAATGATACCTTCTCTATACAATACTACACCTGCCAGTATCATCAATACACCTGCGATGGACAATAAATTATTGAGCCATTGCTTCGACGAAGTTTTAATTAAACCTGTTGCCAGTATCGCGCCGCACATTAATTGCCATGCCCTTGTATGCGGCCAATAGAAAGCTTGCTGCGGATTGTGTGCAGTAACAATGATATTGGTAATGAAAGACAAGATGGCTACAATAATCAACCCATATTTATAACCACCTTTGGCATAACTAAGTAAGAGATAAATACCGAGTGGAAAGAAGATATAAAACTGCTCCTCTACCGAAAGTGACCATGTATGCAGCAGCGGGTTTTCCTGCATGGAGGGATCGAAGTACCCGGGCTTTCTTAACAACAAAAAATTGGAAACAAACAGCAAGGAGCTTTTCAGCACATGGTTGATGCTCTTGTACTGCTCACTAAAAAACAGCAAATAGCTAACCAATAATGTAAATGCATACACCACAACCGTAAGCGGCATAATGCGGCGAATACGGCGCTTGTAGAAATCTGCAAATGTGAATTGCCCCGCATTATAGTCTTGCAGGATAATGCCTGTGATGAGATAACCTGAGATAACAAAGAAAACATCGACCCCGATAAAACCGCCTGCAAAGCCTGACACCTGCAGGTGAAACAGGATAACGCTCAATACGGCAATGGCACGCAGACCATCTATTTCAGGACGATATTTTAAAGACATATTATCGGGCTAAAAATAGTGTAATACAGCTACATTCTATCATCACGCAATAAGAGTTGCACACGCTACAAATTGGTGACCATACAAAATGTCAAAAGTGTTAGCTTTAAGTATGGTCATCTACAGGTTAATATTAGCCATTTTAGTCTTTTTTACAACAAGCGTTTATGCCCAAAGTATGACTACTAAGCGCATTATTATAGATACCATCATAGACGAAAGAACAGAGAAAAAGCAAAATGATATCTATACGAGGTATTTTACTTTAATTGAAGCACATCTACCGGAAGAAGATATAATCAACAAGGTTGAGGTAAGTAAATCCAAATGGGCAACTGATAATATATCGAAAGAATATGCAGCATATATAACTAATACTAAGAAGGAAGACACATGCTTTATTGCAGTAATAAAATCCTCTCAACTTGACTCTGTAGATGTCCACCTGTTATTTGACGACAAGGGTAGCCGTATAATCATTAAAAATATCGGCATATACCCTGAAGATATACACATCAAAAAATGGGTAATCAGGGAGAATTATCTCCCTAAACCATATACCTTTTCCAAATCTATCCATAAAGTACTTGACTCAAACAGAACTACCTGCTACAATTGCTGGTCTTATCGAGATACAGGCACTTATTATACCCCTCGTTATAAACCTGCAAAACGTATGAGAACAGTCATTAACGGTACACAATATATTATACACCTAACCACCGTTTTATCGGACCCTATGATAAATATATACCACGGGTATCCCAGTAAACGCCAGCAAAGACGGCACGATAATAACATATACCCATACAAGAAATTCTCGGCTTCATATGAAAGCAGTCACTATTACTATAAGGGAGAAGTATCTCTATTGCATTAATAAAACTGTGTAAGATATGGATAACGTTCGGCGTACAGTTCCTTTACCTTGTCAAGTATGTTCTGTCGCAGTGCATCTATATTGCGGCGTGCTGTAGCCGATACAAATACACAACGGCCTCCTGTTTCGTGCTCCCAGCGAGATTTCAGTTGGCGTAGCAGGTCTTCTTTCACTTCACTATCCAGCCATTCATCAAACGTGCGTTCTTCGTACAGGTCCATCTTATTAAAAATGGTAACAATAGGCTTGTCGAATGCTTTGATATCCTGCAGTGTCTTATTCACTACACCCATCTGGTCTTCGTAAGCAGGGTGAGAAATATCTACAACGTGCAGCAGACAATCTGCCTCGCGCACCTCATCCAGCGTACTCTTAAAGCTTTCTACCAGATGGTGCGGCAGTTTGCGGATGAACCCTACCGTATCACTCAGCAGAAAAGGCGTTTGTTCGTACACCACTTTGCGGGTGGTAGTATCAAGCGTTGCAAAGAGTTTGTTCTCTGCAAATACTTCCGACTTTGTAAGCAGCGTCATCAGCGTGCTTTTACCTACGTTGGTATAACCCACTAATGCCACACGGATATACGTACCGCGCTCCTGCCTTTGTGTAGCAGCCTGCTTATCTATCTCGCCAAGGCGGCGGCGCAGCAGGGAAATCTTATCTTTTACTATACGACGGTCCGTTTCAATCTCCGTTTCACCCGGACCGCGAGAACCGATACCACCACCCTGGCGCTCCAGGTGCTTCCACATACCACGCAGACGCGGCAATATGTACTGATATTGTGCCAACTCTACCTGCACTTTTGCCTGTGCTGTCTTGGCACGGCGGGCAAATATGTCGAGGATAAGGTCGCTTCGGTCTATCACTTTCACGCCAATGGCATCTGTGATATTACCTATCTGCGAACCCGTCAGTTCGTCATCGAAAATAACCAGATTTACACCTTTTGCCTTCACGAACTCGCGTATCTCTTCAATCTTACCTTTACCTACAAAGGTTTTGCTATCAGGGTGTGGTAGCTTTTGTATAAAAGACTTCACGGTTTCGGCACCGGCCGTTTCTGCCAGAAACGCCAACTCTGCCAAATACTCCATCGTCTGCACTTCGGTTTGTGTTTTGTGCACCAAACCTACCAGTACAGCCTTCTCCTCGTTTTTAATAATGTTCTTATTCTCAATCATCTTGTCAGAAACAAAAACCACCCGCTAAGCGGATGGTTCTGTATACAAAAATACGTTATTTGTGTCAAATACTATCAGATAAGGCGTTCCTGTTCGCGCAGCCAACGTTCAGGTATTTCGTCGTTGCTGGCAGCTATATAGTCGTTGTAAGAACATGGCACATAAGAGCCATTCGGCAGCTTCATCCACCAGCGGTTGGTACGTTTGCTCTTCAGGAAAACGGTTTCGTTTTCCGTAAATGCTACATGGAAGGAGATAAACTCTTCATGGTCAGTCAGTTTAGCCTCAGACTTGCGCACCAGATAGCCATCTATAAAATACCAAATCATCTGCGAGATGAGTTTGGCAGTCATATTATGTACATCGTGCGTAGGATCGTAGCCATAGATGCCGAAAGAACTGAGGTTGGTACCCATACCCGCATAGCGTGTCAGGATACAAGCCTCATCGCCCGTAAAACCGTTCGGCGAACCATTTACATTTACAGGTGCATCGCTATACCTTACTGCAGACATATCGAAGCTGAACATGTGGCTGTTGCGCAGTACAGGCTCTACATCTTCAAAATGCTCGCGCACTTTGCCAAGACGGAAGAAATCGAAACGAAGTTTGTCCAGTGTTTCCAGCATACGCGGATGCGCATAATAGCTCTGGAAACCAATATGGCTGTAGTGTGTTATGAAATTGGGCTGGCCTGTCAGCATATCCATCAGGAAGCTGCGAGATGTTACTGCTTCTTCCTCATCAAGGTCTATCAGCATATCTGCCACGGTAGCATTTATCATCTTTTCAGATTTCTTGAATGCTTCGTACTGCTGCAGTGTAAGGTCGTGAGAACCACCGAGTACTATCACTGTTTTGCCAGCCTGTTGCAGCTCGTGCAGCACGGTACGAAGTGCCGCGCGCGAATCGCCGAGGCCTGCACCTTCCAGTATATTGCCCGCGTCGGTAATTTTTACCGCAGGGTGCCATGAAAACATTTTATACAGCTCCTCACGAATGGCATTTGGCCCGTTGCTGTAGCCCAGTTCTTCGTTCTCGCCCCTTTGCTCGCCACAACCAATGATTACTATCTCTGCATCGTCCCAGTCAAAATTGTCCTGTGTGGCAAATTGTATGTTGGCACCCAACTGCATAGGCTGGTAGGTACCTGTTGGTTTGGTTTCAATAAAATGCCTGTTGGCAAAGAAATGGGTTAAATCCTGCATGTGTTAATTTGATTCGTTGGCTAAAATAGATAAATGTTGGTTGGGTATATAACGCGGGTACATAAATGAAATTGTTAAATGCATAGTAAAATAGGTATTTACCCCCCGTTTTCTGCCTTATTTTTATATTTTTGAGCGATAAGGAAATTGAATGTCTGCCGTAAAAAAAGCAAAACCATCATATATATATGCCATCATAGGTATCTCACTGGTATTATTCCTGCTGGGCAACCTGGGCTGGCTGATGATAAACGGGCGTGCGCTGAGCCGTGTATTTAAAGAAGATATACAGGTGGATGTGATACTGCACGATAATACCCGTACAGAAAACATCCAGAAAATGAAAATGATTCTGGATAATCAGCCTTTTACCAAAAAGGCTACCATCATCACTAAAGAAGAAGCTGCGAAGAAGTTTTTTGAGGAAGGTGGTGAAGATTTTACCGAACTGCTGGACTTTAACCCGCTGTACGCTTCTATATCGCTCAATCTGCACTCGGCATATGTAAATAAAGACAGCCTGGCAAAAATCAAGGCGTTTGCGATGCAGAGCAATATTGTGCGTGATGTAGCATACCCAAATACGATTGTAGATAATATCAACAGTAATTTCAGAAAGATAGGTTTGATACTGGGTGGTATATCGCTGCTGCTGTTTATAGTAGTAGCCATACTGATAGACAATACCGTGCGTCTTGCTATGTTCAGCAACCGCTTCCTGATTAAGACTATGCAGATGGTGGGCGCTACGCGCTACTTCATATCCCGCCCGTTTGATAAACGTGCGATATTGAATGGTTTGATAAGTGGTATCATATCTGCTATTGGTTTGTGGTTGGTTATCTCTTTTGCTGAGAGCCAGTTCCCGCCCATCAAAGCGCTGCGCGAGCCTGCGTTGCTGTTCACGCTGATATTCGGCATGATAGTGCTGGGCGTACTGATATCGCTGCTGAGCACACACCGCTCTGTAGTGAAGTATTTAAAAATGCATGTTGACGACCTTTATTAAAAATTCTTTCCTAATATTGTAGCTATGGCAGTAACTAAAACAACAAAAGATTTAACGCCTAAAGGCAACCAGACTTTCCTGTTTGACAAAGGCAATTATATGTGGATGATTGCAGGTGTTGTTGTAATACTCATCGGCTTCATGCTGATGTCCGGTGGTAAAAGCCCTGACCCGCACAAATTCAATTATGATGAAGTGTACAGCACTACACGCATTACTGTTGCGCCACTGCTGATACTTTTGGGCTTTGCAATAGAAGTATATGCTATCATGAAAAAGCCTGCTAACCAAGCTTAATCAAAATTGCTTTATAACGAAGAAGCCCCGTTCTATGAACGGGGCTTCTTTATGTCTGTAAGTATCTATTAACCGCATATAGTATCTATCACTTTGAATATGCGCTCGAAATCTGCATCTGTAAGATTGGAACCTGAAGGCAGGCAAAGACCATCGCGGAACAATCTTTCTGAAGTACCGTCTCCATAGAAAGGTGCACCTGCAAATATCGGCTGCATGTGCATCGGCTTCCACAACGGGCGGGATTCTATATTGTCTTGCTCCAAAGCCAGGCGTAGTGTTTCTCTTGTTATGCCACTTGCAGGGTCTATCAAAATAGTAGTAAGCCACCTGTTGCTGAAATAGCCTGCAGGCTCATCTACAAAAGATACACCCTTCAGGTTTTTCATTTTGTCGTAGTACCTGTTGTATATTGCTCTGCGTTGTTCTACACGCTTAGCTAACACTTCCATTTGCCCACGACCTATACCTGCACAGATATTGCTCATGCGGTAGTTGTAGCCAATGTGTGAGTGCTCGTAATGTGGAGCAGCGTCGCGCGCCTGTGTAGCAAGGAAAGTTGCTTTCTGTGCCAGCTCTTTGCTATGTGCTACCAATGCACCACCGCCGGATGTAGTAATGATTTTATTGCCATTGAAAGAGAGCGCACTCATTACACCATAAGTGCCGCACATCTTACCATCTATGTAAGAACCTAAAGCCTCGGCAGCATCTTCTATTATGGCTATACCATACTTATCTGCTATGATTTGTATCTCGTTTATCTTAGCAGGCATACCGTACAGGTGTACGGGTATGATTGCCTTTGGTGTTTTACCTTTTGCTATCCTGTCTTGGATTGCCTGTTCCAGCAATGCAGGAGACATATTCCATGTATCTGCTTCGCTATCTACAAAAACAGGTGTAGCACCAAGATATGCTATGGGATTTGCAGATGCAGAGAATGTCATGCTCTGACAAATCACCTCATCACCCGCCTGCACGCCTGCCAATACCAATGCAAGGTGCAATGCAGCCGTACCTGAACTAAGTGCTGCTACATGTACATCTTCCTTCAGGAATGCCGTAATGTCTTTCTCGAAATTATCGACATTGGGGCCCAGTGGTGCTACCCAGTTTGTATCAAATGCCTCGTGGATGTAGCTAAGCTCTGTACCACCCATGTGCGGAGATGAAAGCCAGATTTTTGAATTCATGTATCGCTAATCTTTCTTTGAAGTTTTAATGACGCG
>JADHED010001217.1_pt1 | contig 23556 bp, 12 predicted proteins | sample 8952041 | NCBI WGS metagenome assembly JADHED01 (sample SAMN16124423, study PRJNA663239) | bioreactor sludge metagenome | isolation source: sludge (control) | place: India:Bengaluru | collected 2018-09-08
AGAGCCCTCCGTAGTACCCGCCCAGTCCCCCGACCCCGATCACCCCGATTCGCATGTGGTCTCCTCCTCCCGCCGCAGCGCGTCCATGTCCCTGCCGGGAGCCGCCAATTTACGCGGCATCCGGAGAACAAGTCAACGACGGGCCAGGACGGATCCGGGGTCCCGTTGAAGCCGACTCAAAATGTGACCGGCCGAACGCCCCGGTCGCCCTCCTCCGCCAGCCTGCGAATGAAGTCCGCGAACTTCTGCAGGTTTCCTTCGAAGGGCTGTGACAGCAGCTGTAGACAGTCATCGAACCGACCGAGCTCGCGCGCGATTTCGGCCCTGAACATGCGCTCGACGTCCTTGGTTTCGTCCATCATCCCGGAAAGCGCCTCCAGGTTTTTCAACTGTGCTTCTGAAAATTTCGGCGCAACCCCTTGCGCGCGGCGCCAGGCGTCGTTTGCAGCCCACCAGGCCCGGTGTCGGACGTAACGCTCCTTCTCCCTGGGCAGCGCCTCTGCGTTAACGAAAGCGAGCAGCTCGGGCTCGGTGGGTTTCATCACCGGGAACTTCCCCTCGGCGGCATCGAAACCCCCATCGACCTCGACGGCCTCGTCGACCCAGAACAAGCCGCCGCAGAGCGGGCACTTCGCCAGCCACGGGTGGTCGGGCAGCATCCTGGCCTCGCGCTTGCCGTCGGTGTAGACAACGGCGCCGATGGTGTTGCCGGACACCGTGGCTTCCTCCACCACGTGGGCCTTGCAGCGCGGGCACTCCCGCACGATCATGTGGGGGATGTAGGCGTCGGCCGCCAGGACGAAGACCAGAACAAACGCCAAGGCTCCCGCCGCGGAACAGGATCTTCTCATCTATGATCTCCTTTCGATGCCGATTGGGATGATCTTCTCGAAACTGCCGGTTCTCAATGGATGCTGCTCGTCCTGGCCGCCGGGGTCACCCGGCGGATCGCGGATATCGCCCTGCTCTCCATTTCGATGACCGCATCCCGGCGCTGCGGGTCGTACTCCAGCCGCGCGCGGGTTTCCTCGCTCGCCCAGCATGCCACCCGCAGGTCCCCGCTCCGGACACCCGCCTCCTCGAGCTTCATCGTCCTGAAGGCCAGGCCGCGGGCGTCGGCCATGCTCACGCCCGCAACCCGCACGACGGCCCTGTAGAGCCGGTCCAGGTGAAAGTGCAGCACGAGCTCGGCCTTGAGACCCTTGAGGATGCAGCCGCGGACCCGTGCAGTGTCGTTGTCCTCCATGACCATCTTCGGGAACAATGCTTTTACCTCCAGCTTGTTCATACCCCACCTGGCCCGGCCGAATCCCTCGCGCGAAACGCAATCCTCCGCCTTGGGTTGTGCCGTGCGGTCGACATACACGTTCCCCTGTCGGAAGGCCTGGCGCATGCGCTCCGTCTCCTCGCTCGGCCAGAGTTCTCCGGCCCTGTCGCACAGCCCCAGGGCGGTCTCGAAATCCCCGGCCGCAGCGTGGGCCGCCGCCAGCGTGCCGAGGAAGTCCGGGATGTCCTTCTTGAACACGCCGAGGGCGCAGAGCGAGTAGGCGATGGCGGTCTTGCCGTCGCGCAGCCTCTCGTCCGGACAGGTGGAAAGGGTCCAGGCCAGGTTGTTGGCGGGCCACGGGAAGCCCGGGTCGAGGTGGGCCGCCTGCCCGAAAAGATGCATCGCCTCGCCGTAGTCCCCGGCCGCCCGCACCTCCACGCCCTTGTTGTAGAAGGCCAGGGCGGCCATGGGTTTCTTGTCTCCCATCTCCCAGTAGGCCTGCGCGCGGTGGATCCAGGCGTCGTTGCGCCAGTCCGGGTTGGCGGCCAGGTACCTCTCCACGTTTTGGATGCGCTCCTGCTGCTCTTTCCGGGCTTCGGTGTTTTCCGATGCGTCCACGTGTCGTTCACCCCCCAGGCCGCCTGCACGCCCATCGCAGGGGCCTGCCGGCGGCATGCTCTTGGCGGTTCACTTTCCCGGGCTCCGGGTGAAGGTGTGATTCGTCCCGGCCCCGCCCGGGGTGGGACGGTCGATGTACCCCGGGCTGCTGGTGTAGGTGGTGTTGCCGCTGCGCGTGGTCGTTCCTACGCCGACGGCACCGGTGCGGGTGTCCGTAAACCGGTGGGTGGTGAGGCCTCCCTCGCGGGTGGACTGCCCGCTGAACCCCGGGCCGGAGTGGTAGCTCGTGTTCCCGTTTTGTATGGACTGCCCGGTGCTCACGGCCCCCGTGCGCCGGTCGGTGAAGGTGTGGGTGGTGACGGCGCCGTCCGTCTTCGACACCCCGTTTTGAAACGGCCCGGAGTGGTAGGTCGTGTTGCCGTTCACGGTCGACTGCCCCACGGCGACCTCGCCGGTCTGCGGGTTCGTGTAGGTGTGCGTCGTCACGTTGCCGTCCGTTACCGAACGCTGGAGCCACTGCTGGGCGAAACCGCTGGACGCCGCTGCGACCAGGCACGCCGCGAGAATCATGGCCGAAAATATTCGTTTCATGGTTCACCTCCTGGCCAAGATTTAGAAAGCCCTGCCTGACCTGCCTGCGATCTTACCAGCCCTGTTTGACATATCCGGTCACACTTGTTCGCCCTTAAGCGCTTTTCAAAGCGGCACCCTCTGTCATCAATGCCTCGGGTTCTCCTGTCTGCGCTCGGGCGGGGTCCCCTCCCGGCGGCGGGTGAGCGGTATACCTGCACCGGGGTCTACGGCTCTCGAATGACGGGTTTCAAATTGCGAACGGCGCGGCCGCGCCTCCCCGCCCGGTTTGAATCGGAAACGGCCGGAGCCGTAACCGGGGCGTGGATCTTCTCAGGATCGAAGGGAAAATGCCGATATCGATGAGAAGACGGATGCTTTGCGCTTTTTGGGGGAATCATGCTTGTTGCCGGGCCCGCGAACGATTTGGCCGATTGGACCCCGACCGCGGGGTACCCTCACCGCCGCTACGGCTTCCCAACCTTCAACCCCGTCCAGAGCGCCGTCCTGCGGTTGCAGCATCACCCGGGCAACATCGTCATCGCGGCCGAGACCAGCGCGGGCAAAACCGTGGCGGCCGAGCTCCTGATGGACGTCACCCTCGCCGCGGGCGAAAAAGTGATCTACCTCAGCCCGCTTAAAGCCCTCACCGAAGAGAAGTGCGCCGAGTGGGGGCGCAACTTCCCGAGGCACCGGCTTGCCGTGATGACGGGCGACTACGAGCTGCCTCCCGATGCGGTCGGGGAGCTCGACGCGGCCGGCATCGTCCTGATGACCTCGGAGATGCTGGACTGCCGCACACGCAAGTTCGACACCGAAGCCAACCTCTGGATGAACGCCGTCGGACTCGTGGTGGTGGACGAGGCCCACATCCTGACCATGCCCCGTGGGGACGCCGTCGAGGTCGGGCTGATGCGCTTCACCCGCTACTGTCCGGGGGCCAGAATCGCGTTTCTGAGCGCCACGGCCACCAACACGCGCGAGCTCGCGCGCTGGCTCACGCGCCTCAACGGCAAGCCGACTGAGATGGTCGAAAGCCGCTGGCGGCCGGTCCCCCTCACGCGCCACTGCGTCGAGTACCCTCGCCCCCAATCCGGAGCGGGCAGCTATCAGCGCACGGAGCGCGTCAAGCAGGCGGCCGCGCTCGAGTTGGTCCTCTCCAAGCCGGACGAGAAGTTCCTCGTCTTCGTGCACTCGAAGCGCACGGGAGGCGATCTGCTGGACCTGCTCCGCTCCCGCGGCGTCACGGCGGGCTTCCACAACGGTGACATAGACCTCGAGAGCCGGCGCGAGCTGGAAGCATCCTTCAAAGACCGCGAAAACGGCATCCGCGTGCTGGTCAGCACCAGCACGGTCGCCTGGGGGGTCAACCTGCCGGCGCGCAACGTCGTGATCCTCGGTGTGCACCGCGGTTTCGACTCCGTGGACGAGCTCGACATCATCCAGATGGCGGGCCGGGCCGGCCGCTACGGGGTCGACACGGAGGGGGACGTCTACCTCGTCGTGGAGGAAGGCACGAAGCCGAAGTGGGAGAACGCCTTCCTGCAGCCGCGGCCGGTCAGGTCAACCCTGAGAGAACACCACCGTCTCGCGTTCCACGCGCTCGGCGAGATCTACGCGAAGCACGTGCGCACCCGCTCCGACATGGCGCGCTGGCATGAGCGCAGCCTGGCGCACCTTCAGGCGATGCCGCTGCTCTCTCAGCGCGACGTCCCGGCGGTGGTGCGCCATCTGGAAACGCTCAACATGGTTTACCCGGGCGAGGATTTCCTGCGTTTGACCGCGCTCGGACGGGTTTCCGCCCTGCTGTATCTCGAGCCGGTGGACGTGGAGATGTGGCGCAAGAACTTCAGCCGCGTCTTCCGCCTCGGACGGGGTGACGACCCGGTGGCACTGGCCTGGGCGCTGGCCTCCGTCAGGTCCTCCCAGGCCATCGGCGGCGGGCAGGAAACAGAAGATCTCCAAAACGAGTGGGCAAAGCGCCTGCGGGCGCTCAGCCTGATACCGCTGACCGGGGCGCACTTCCAGGTGGAGGCCGTCCATCGCTGCCTCGTCGGCGACCGCGGGTACGCCCGCATCGGTGCGCTCATGCGCGCCTTTCGCTTGGACGCCGGTCGCATCCTCCGCGGCCTGCGGATGATCGACGAGCAGCACTGCCGCTGGAACCGTCATGACCTCTGGGACGACCTGGAGGGCCGCCTGCCGGCCCGCAAGAGAAGATGGGTCGCGAAGCGCCGGGGCGACAGGCTCGAGGACGATATGGCACTGAGCCTGGAAGACCTGGGAGACGGGATGATGCTCGCGGGCGGGGGGCTGGTCGGGACGAAGGCTTCCGGACTGCTGGGAGCCATTCTGCGCACCCCCGGGTTCGCGGGATTGCGGCAGCTGACGCTGCGCCGGGGCTCCCCGCACGACCCGCTCTGCCACGCGAGCCCGGAAACCGGGACGGTCACCGTCAACCTCGAAAGCGTCTGGAAGCGAGCGACCGATCGCGCGGGGGATTCAACCCCGGACGCAGAGATCCTCTTCAAGGCCTGGCACCACCTGCTGGTCGCGGCGACGCTCGGCCTGGCCAACCTGGCAACGGCCCGCGACACCCCTCACGCCGCCGCAAGCGGCCCTTACTTGACGGGAGCGTCGCTCCGTTCCCTGCACCTGCGCACGATGCGCCGGTTGGCCGTCCACATAGACATTGAAGCGCCGGGGGTCGACACCGTGCCCTACTTCCGGCTCAAGCTGGCGGAGCGCCGCCCGGCCGCGCCAGGCGGCGGCGAACGCGAAGGTTCGATTCCGTCGTACCGTGAGCTGATCCTAAGGGCGGATATCGGGCAGGTGCCGGTGCAGGGCGTTTGTCGGCCGATGCTTAAATGGGAGGCCTGCGGCCGTTCAGCCCGGACATTTCGTGAAATGTTCGGGTCAGCCCTCGGGCTCCACTTCCAGGATGCGGTCGACGCGTAAGAAAGCCGGGGACCCGGCCGCGACGCCCGCGGCGTGCAGCCAGACGAACCAGTCCCGTCGCACGACCGCCCGCGGGGTCACCGTGAAGTCCGCCGTCTCACCCTCGGCCACGGCGTAGCGGATGCGCACCCGCCGGCCCCGGGCAGCCTCCGATTCCAGCACTGCGGTCACGCGCTCGTCCTGCTCCCATGCCTCGGCCTCGCGCGCCCGGCTGGCGGTCACCAGGTCGTTCAGCGCCTTGCCACGCACCGCGCCGGTGCGCAGCCCTTCGAGCGACAGGTCGTGGATCTCCTTTTCGGTGCGCAGCTCGAAGGCCGGATCATCGCTGCGGATCAGTACCCCGTCGCGCAGCATCGCGAGCTGCCGTTCGGCCCACGCCCATCGCCCCTCCTCCCAGGCGTCCTTCAGCCACGTGAGCGCGCGCGGCCCGAAGTAGGGGTCCTCCTGCGGCGTCGGGGGCTCGAGGTCGCCGCGGCAGTGCAGCGCCGTTCCGATCTCCCCCTCGAACACCTCTGCCATCGCCTCCTGCTCCTCGCGCGTATCGCCGGTGGGCAGACCGGCGCCGGCGGTGTCCAGCGCGTGCTTGAGCTCGTGCAGCAGGATCGCGACCATGGACTTCCAGACGGTGTGCCCCACGCTGAAGGGGCTGTTGCCGTGGGCTGCGATGCGCAGCGCGTTCTCGAGGTGGCGGAGCAGGTTGATGGTCACGGTGCGGGTGCGCGGCTCGAAGGTCCCGAAGACCTCCTGCCCGTCCACCACGGTCGTGCCGGAGGGGTCGAACGTGACCGCCCGGATCCCGTGGTCCGGGTAGGAGATGAAAACGAGATACATGACCCGAAAGAAGTTTTCGGACACCAGGTGCGCGTTCAGCACCGGGACCCCGGCGATCTCGGTCCGCGTGTAGCGGCCCATCGGCCGTTCGCCCGGCCGCTGCGGCCGCGGGGGGCCCAGCAGCGGGTCGCCCGGCCGCTTGCGGCCGTGGGAGACGTCGCTTGCCCACTTCAGAAACAGGCTGTGCCGGCCGCGCGGCCGGTGCGGCCGGTGCGGACGACGCGCCACGCCGCGCCGGGGGAGGATGTCGTCATCTGCATCGTCCCGCTCCCGGTCGAGCTCGCGCTCCAGCCTGCGGCGCTCGAGCTCCTCGTCGGCCATCTCCTCGGCCAGACTCCCGGCCATGGCGATCTCCTGCCAGTCGAAATCGTCCAGAATGCCCATTCCTCCCCTCCCCTTCCGGCCGTGGCGGGACCGCGGCGCGTCAGCCGCCGCCCGCTCCCCCCTCTCACTATTTCGCCCGCCGACTGCGGGGCTTTAGCCCGGATACGGCTCCGGCAGCATCCATTTCAACACTGCCGGGCAGCGTGCGCCCACATGCGAGTGGCCCGGCGATTTGAAATCGCCCTTCGCGCAGCCGTAACAGCACTCCGGCCGCATTCGAAAGAAGGAGGATCGCATGAAATTCTATTTTCTCAGAGAGGATTTCGAGAAGCTGACGGCTTTAATCCGCGAGGTTTCGGATCGCATCCGCGAGATCGGCCAGGAGATGGGGGCGAGCTGCCGCGAGGGTGCGGAGACTTACCACTTATGTTTAAAGGCCAGTACCATTAAGCCGATATAAGTAATTTAGAACGATCAGCGTCAATGTACTTGCAGGCGGAGGACTCATTGCACTATCGAATTTATATAGACGAAACCGGAAATTTTTCCAAAAAAACACCAGTTAAAAGTAATACCGATTTCGTAGCCGGTTGGGTCAGCAGGGATCTCCCAGAAATCCCGCTCGACAGATTGATCCGGACTGCATTGCAGTGCGTCAATGCAAAGCTGCCAGAAGGAGTGGCGTCTCCGGACAGGTTGGTTATCCCCAAACACTTGCACTTTTTCCCGTTGCACTTGCCGCACCTCAGATCGGGCAGCGATTCGGCGATTCGATTCCCGATAGGGCTTGTGCCCGAGGCGGTGCGGGCGGTTTTTAAGGCTATAAGGCCCCACACGTTTTTAACCTTTAGATCAAGGGGATTTCCCCATTTCTACACTAACGAACAAGGAGCCTACGCAGATATTCTGAGGGCAACGATCCTACAGATAATCGACCGTCTGCACTACCTCCCAGAAGATTTCATCGAGGTTTTCATTGCAGCTCGTCGAATAAAGGAGTTGGTGGGGGAGTTTGGATTTAAGGACCCGGATGCCTACGAGCAGCAGTTTTGTGGAAGCTTATCAAAGGAGATCAAATCCGTATTCCAAAGACGAAAAATCAGGAAACCGATTGCCGTATCGGTTCGGAACGGCAAACGAGATGTCGGCCTTGCGGTAGCAGATTTCGTCTGCGGCGCTTGCCGCTGGACGAAAGAGGATTACCTGCAGGAACTTCCGACCGGGTCTGCTATTGACCTGAACATCCACAACGCATTCGTTTATATCTCAAAGCGCCGGATTTCACGAATCATCGATCTTTACGAAACTGACCCCGCCCAAGGGCTTCTGCAGGCCTTTTGCCACTATGCGGAAAAACCATTTGATCATGAAATCAGCGTCCTGACAGACCAGCTGATTAAGAAATGTGACTGTGCTGCTATCCAGCTGTTCGCGGCTCAGCTTGCGACCTACCTCCAAAACCAGATCGTTGAGAATCCATTTCGCTACCAATGCCTAAACTCTGCCGAAAAGCTTCTGAATTGCATCGAACCGCGAATTCTATCCGACAGCGTACAAGCCGTCGTCAAGTCGTACAGAATAAGGCTAACAGGACATCGCGGAGACATCCAAATGGGTACTGTGAATGGATATCTCGAGTTTCTGGATCAAAGAGGTCCGGATGTGCTGGGGAGCCGATATTTAACAGCGCAGGAACGCGTGGAGGCGGTATTAACCGCCGTCCAGCCGGCGGCGTTCAACCGATTCAAGTTCGAGGATGTAGAAAATTACCTTCTTGATGAATACAGACGGTATTTGGCAACATTTCCGGAATCCCACTCCGGGGTTGATGAGACCCTCGCAAGACTGGAGGGAACAATCGGCCAGATGTTCGGCTTCCTTTGCGACTTTCCTGGACAGGGGGGTTATTTCGACGAGGCCTTGAGGCATCTAAAAAGCGACATTTCGCGCTGCCGAAAAAATTCGCCATTCTGGCGACAAGGCATGGGTTACCTGACCACCTTGCTGTTCAAGCAAAACGACTTCGAGCATGCCGCCAATTACTTTCTTCAAGAAACCAGCCACGAAGGGACCCCACCACCCCTTATCCTCGACCTTGCTCAAACTGCAGCTTTCAATTGCGAGCAGGACGACTTTTTTCAACTTCATCGCCTTTACCTGTGTGCGCTGGCGTTGAAGAAAGGAATGAAAGTTAGCGGCGAAGATCGGATCAAAGAAAAGCTCATGGTGTTAGAGTCTCCGGATGGCTACCCCAGGTTCCAGAGCTTAAAATGGCTGGGGGTGATCTTCGCGTTGAAGGGCGATCTGCGGACAGCGATCGAGTTGTTTACTGCGGGCATAGGCGGTAGAGAGCAAGGCTTTACCATCGAGGTCATCAAGCTCCCGCTGAAAATTTTGCTCCATTGGGCCCGCCTAACAATCGGTGAAAAATCGGATCTTGATCTACCGCAGCAGCTTGAAAAGCTCGAGAAAACGGAGCCCGGAATCCGTGAAACCCTTACGCGGCTAAACATTGACAAGTTTCATTCCTGGGACAATTCGTGGGACCCGTACCGAATAGCCGCATTGATGCCGTTTTATTTTGCATAAATCCGAGTAAAGGGTGTGGCGATGGAAAAAATTAAAGTGACCTGTCCTCAATGCAAGAAAATCATCAAGGCACCTGCCTCCTTAGCCGGGAAAAAGCGTCCTTGCCCTGGCTGCAAAGCCATCATTGTCATCCCCGAAAAGGCATCTCAGCCCGCACCGGCTCCGGTGACCGATAACAACCAGGTCATTTCGGCGAGCCGCATCAAAGAGTTCGATTCCCGCCTTGAGGGCATTTCGAATGAGTTGAAAAGCCACATCGACAAAGTCGGGCGAGAGTTACATGCACTGGAAGGCATCCAAAAAGAGCTGCGGGAGAAGATTTCCGACTCCACATTGGAGGATAAAACCCGGGAGGTTCTCGCCCCGCATCTCGATCGAATCAAAGAGGCTCTGACGGCTCTGCAGATCGAAAAAGGGGAGCTTGAAATCAGCGAAAGCGAGCGCCGGGAGATCGTGCACCGCTACAAGATCGGCACCGTCGACCGCCTACGCCAGGAGCTCGAGGAGCAGGAGAAAATCATCGCCAATAAGGATCGGGCGCTGTCCGAAAAAACCGCAAGAATCGATGCGCTCGAGCGGGCGAATATCCTCGCCTCGATCGACCGGACCAATAAGGACTGGCCGAAATACCAAGACATCCTCGAAAAATACGAAAGCGCTCTGAGCGAAAATAAAGAAATGCTCGCGCTTCGCGTTGAGAAAAACGACCTCCAGGCAGAGAACCTTAAGCTGCGTGCCCTAGAGGAAACCTACCGCCAAAATGTCGAAAACTCAGTCCGGAATTTCGAACTCGAGAAGCTTAGCCAAAGCCAGGCCGACATCATCAAAGGCCTCCAAAATGAAAAAGGGCGAAACCTCGATACCATCACCGGTTTAAAAAAGGAAAGCCGGCGGCTACACGAAGAGCTGAACGAAACCCACGCCAGCCTCATGGAACAGGGAAATTGCCTGATCGATGAGCAGCACAGAGTCCAAGAACTCAATCAGACCCTTGAACCCTTAATCAAGAATCAAGCGGCGGTTGAGAAGGAACGTCTGGACCTGATCCAAAAGAAAACGCAGCTTGAAACCGAATGGCGCCAGAAACGAGAAATACTCGAAAGGGAATTCGAAGTCTACCGCAAAGAAATTGAAGACAACACGGAGGGGCGCATCCAAATGCGCTTGGACAACCAATATCGAAATGAACTTGAGAATCTCAAACACGAGCTCAAGAACCTTCGCGAGCGGTACCAGCAATCCGAGTCGGATCTTCGCGAAGCTCTATCTGAAAAAGCCGAGTTCGACCGCAACAAATCGTTGGCCTTGAAAGATCTGAATGATCTCGTTGAGAGGAGTAAGGATCTGAAAGAGCAGATCAAGGCACTGGAAAAGGAGTTGAGCACTCAAAAGGCTGCCATCACGGGCTTAAAAGCCGAAGCGACGGGTCTTGAACAACGCTGCGACCTCCTGCGGAGGGATCTCGAAGACCTCAAGGAGCAGAGAAACAATCTCGGGAAGAGCGTCGGCTATGAGCGACGCATCGAGTCAATTGTAGACCCCTGCTTCAAGGAGATCTTCCCGGTCGCGGAGTGGGAAGGCCCCGAGATCCAATGGCTTGATAAACTCGAGGACAGCATCACAGAGGCAGAATTCGTCTTCCAGAAGCGTCTCCTTTACGCATTCCACACTTCCTTGAAAATCTCCGATATTTCGCAGCTCACGGTATTAGCCGGAGTCAGCGGGACGGGCAAGTCGGAGCTCCCTAAGCTCTATGCGCACTTCGGCGGCTTCAATTTTCTTTCCGTTCCGGTACAGGCGACGTGGGACAGCCCCCAGGATATCTTCGGCTTCTACGACTACCTGGAGTGTCGCTACAAGGCAACAACCTTTCTCAGGACATTAGTGCAGAGTCAGTCAAACGGGGGCCACGGTTTAGTGGATGGACTCCTGATCATTCTCCTGGATGAAATGAACATAGCCCGCGTCGAGCTTTACTTCAGCGAGCTGCTGAGCCGCCTGGAAAACCGGCGCAGCTTGGCTGCGAACGCAAAGTCCGATTTGGGCCGGATGGAAATCGACGTCGGCGCCGGTGCACCCCCCTACTCATTTCCCCTCGGCAGAAACGTGATGTACGTCGGGACCATCAATGAGGACGAGACCACCAACGCCCTTTCGGACAAGGTTCTCGACCGGGGAAACGTCATCTCCTTCCCAAGGCCGGCGACTCTGCACAGCCGCAAGTCTCTGAATCCGATTTCCGATTCCAAGTTCCGTTTGGCGCGGTCCACCTGGAAGAAATGGATCCGTTCGCCCAGCGAATGTTTGACTGGTGATGTCTTAGGGGAATTAAGAAGCGACTTGGAGCGCATCAATTCGGCCCTGTCGCATGTCAACCGGGCGATCGGCCACCGCGTTCTGCAGGCGATCGAGGCCTATGTTGCCAATTACCCTGGGGTCAGGGATCGTGCGGATTCCTGGAAAATCCCCTTTGCAGACCAAATCGTCCAGCGGATCATGCCCAAGCTCCGCGGCATCGAGGTGGAGAGCGACGCAGGCCGACGCTGCATCAAAGGCGTCGGCGAGGTGGTGAACAACTACGACATCAGTAAGGACTTCGAGGTTTCCCTGGAATCGAGTGACGGCGTTTTCCGGTGGACCAGTTCCAAATACATCGAGAATCCTCCTACCTGCGGATAGTCATGCGACCGGCGACCAACAAACTCTACGCGATTCCTCCGGAGATCGACTCGATCAAGGGGGAGGTGTTCGACCTGTATGCCGAAATGCGCCGCCGCGGACCTTGGAACCTGTCCACGGCCCATGCGCTGACGCTGGTGTTTCTGAGCGATCTGCTGACCCGCACCTCGGCCTCGGCCTTCGACCCGAGGACAGGCGATCCGCAGTTTCAGGAGACGGGGGCGACCTACGCGGCGCTCCGCGCCTGCCTCGGCAGCGAATTGGCCCCTCCCGAGATGGACGGGCTGATGCGCCAGCTCCGGTTTGTTGGACCAGCCCTGGAGCAGATCTTAAGCTTACCAAGCATAGGCGTTTTCCGCCGCCGTGAGGCTCTGCCGCTCGGCAAGGCTCGGAAACTGGATGCGAGCTGCGTCGCCTGGCTGGCGCGTCAACAAGGACGCAGCCCGGCGGAAAAAGCCAGCGTCGCGCGCCGCATCAAATGCGTCAAGCGCTATTTTTCGCCAAATCTCCACGAGAACAAAGTGACCGCGCGGGTCATACTGGAACTCGAGAGGGCTCTCAAGCAGAGGAGGCTGTTGACCAACGGCGGCAAGGATGGCGCTCGCTGCAAAATGAACGGAGATGACCCATACAGCCTCGAGCGGTGGATTGGGACTGCTCCGGCGGAAAATCCTTTTGACAAAGTCGTTCCCGCCTCACGGATCGCGCCAAACAACCGGCTGCTCCATGACCTGCATTACAGCAAGGTGTGGCGAGTCTGGCTGTGGTGGACTCGGCGCAAGGAGTTCCTGAAGAAGGGATGGCCGCTGCAATGGCCCGCGATTGTCCAGGTATTGGTCCATGCGACTTTGGCTGACCTCGAGGGCCGGCAAGCGGTTGTGACAACGGAGAGCCTGCTGCGGCCGCGGCTTCCGGAGTTCCAAAACGGCAACCCATCCCCGTACGGTTATGACGGAATCTCTTCGGTCTGCTCGCCTCAATCATCTCAAGCAAGCCATTGCGGCATTGCAACCGCAGCGGCGAACACAGCCCATGAGAGCCTATCCCTGGCATTCGTCAACCATGCGTCGGCGGTCGAAATTATTCGCTTCAGCACCCTTGGCGAGAGCCAGGGATTCCTTATCTCCGGCACATGCGTCCATCCCGAGCCGGATGGATTACGCGTGGCAAAACGACACTGGCACATCCGCCTGGACATCGCTCACCCCGACCTGAAAGAGGGCCGAGGCCTTCCTTTGAGGGCCCGCATCGCCGGGGGCGGGCAGATGAAAACCAGCCCCCTTCGATTTTTCATGGACCGTGCCGGGGTGGCTGACTTTTCGCGGCAGGTGGTCGATATGCTTTACGAGAAGGCCGCCGGCCAGACCCGGCCGCTTGTCGCCGCTCCTCCCCGGCAGACTGCTCCTATTCTCAAAGAGTGTAGTCGACTGGCCATCGATATTTGCGGCCCGGACACCGTAATGGCCTGCGGCAATGAGGTTCGAATACTCAACGGCCTCATGGCTGCGGCAAGAGTGGAGCTGCCCAGCGGACGCGGAGCTCTCAGATGGCTCACCGGAGACAAAGCCGCCCGCTTTTTCCCCGCCTCGCCCGGAGCCGCCAGCTTTTACATGCACAAGATCGAGCCGGCGCTTTCGGGCGGAAGCCTCGACGCCATGGCAAACGACCTGCCGCTGCGCCACATGCTGTCCGGTCTGGCGAAAACCTGCCCAAAGCCCTCGGGGAAAGCCGACCTGGCCATCGCCGTCACCGACACGCTCGATCCTGCAGGCTGCGCCGCTCTGCGGAACTGCCTGCCCCCAGCATGGTCGAAGGCCTGGTTCGTCTGGCGATCCGTCGCGGCGGCCATGCATTGGCGTACAACCGATTCCTTCTCCTCGGCCGCGATGAGCGTCGGGGATCGACTGCTGGTCATCGACGGCGACGCGCAGCGGCCCTCGTTTACCCTGTTGACCGCCCGTTCCGAGCCTGCGGGCTCCGACCCGTGGTACTGGGAGCGCCAACCCCCGCGGCCGATGGCCCTCGGGGATTGCACCTGGTCGTTCAACGAGGTTCTGGAAGCCGTCCTGGCGGAAAACATCGAAGCGGCGTTGAGACTCCAGCCGGCAGGGTCATCCTCGTGGCCTTCAGAATCCGAAATTCGGTCGGTCGCTGCAGGCTTGGTGGGCCGGGGTCTGGTATCTTCTGTCTCGAACGGTTCAGCCGCCGGGTTCCTTCTGGCTTCGCTGCCGGAAGGTTCCTGGGACGGCGGCCGACTCATCGTCATCGAGGTGGACAAGTCCCTCTCGCAGGCCTCGGAGCGGTTTCTCGCCGCCGTTCAACATCATTTGGGAAAATGGGTCGAAAGCCTTCGCCGCGCCGACCCTGATTCCGGTTTCTCCCGCGGTATGAACGTGCTTCTTTCGGGTTCGCCGTTCGCCCGCCCGCAAACGGTGGAACACGTACGAGCGCTGGTAGAAAAGCTCCTGCCGGGAGCGATGGCCCACGGGGTTCAAAGCCCGCGGGAGGCCGCCTGCCGTGGCGCCTGGACGTTTCTCGAGCGCCGCCGCCAAGACCAGCCCACCTGGCGGGATCTGCTGCCATCGCTCCACCTGCAGGTCACAGGATCGTCGGAATTGATCGAAATCCTGCCCAAGTCCCTTGCCCAGGACGGCTTCTATCCCGGCCAAGAGATCAAATACCTCGTCCCCAAAGAATTCCGCTTCAAGAGAGGACAAAGGGTCTTCCAATTTCCGCTTATCGCCGACCGCGAGGGCGATTCGAGCTGCAGCGTCATTGCACTGCTCGAAGACCCCTGCTTTCCTTTGCCGGAAGACCAGTCGATCACTCTCGAAACCCGATTCCGCTACGCTGAGGACGCCTACCGGGTTTTCATATGGCCAGCCGGAACGAAAACGGCCCGCTTCAAACGTCTCGAGATCCGGTGGGACCGCGCCTCCGGCGAACGGGTCAGCGGCCAAATCCGCAACGACCCGCCCTCCTTTCCCCGGCGCGCCAACTGGAGCGAAATCTGGCCGCCGGGCACGGGTGCTTTGGAGCGCTTAGCCAGAGCTGTCGATTCCTTTGCCGAGGCCGTAAGGCCGCTCTGCGAAGGGACAGTCCAGCAGCTGGCGGCACGCTCTTATAGGGACAAGACCGCTCGCGGCGAGCTGCTCTGCATCCTGCGCTCTGCTCAGGCGGAGCTCAAGCATTTGGAGTCTTTGGTTAAAGAAGCCTGGTCGCGGAGCTTCGACACGACCGGTGGAGAAGAGGTCGAAGCGTTGATCGGCCGAATGAGGTCATGGATGATGGCCGCAGCGCAGATGAATCCGCCGAACGGAACCGCGGGTCGATTGTACAAGGCGTTGCGCAACCATCGCCACACGGAAATCACCAGCGCCGTGGCGGCGCTTCAAAACCTCTCGCGGACGGTGCTGAGCCGATTGAGGCAGCATGCGCCGCCTGAGCTTCCGGAGGCGATTTTCAAGACCCTGAGGGGCTTGAGGGATCCGGAATTCCAGAAAGAGGCCCAAGCCCTCGGCAGGAGCGTCGGCTACGTAGAGCCCGGCAGGAGGGAAACGCAGATAGACGATCTGCTGGACCAAATTTCCGATATGCAGGACGGGGCGCGCCTGCCGCGCCTGCGGGACTGTCTCTGGGCCTTGGCGACCGCCTTCTGGTACGCTGAGGATCTTGTCCCGGCGATGCAACCGCGCCAGGCAGAGCGCTGCCTTGAAATCTGCCGGGCGCTGTTCACAAGGCTTCTCGGCGAGTGGCAGGATGAGCCCATCGCTGTGAACCTGTTCGATGAGGTCTGCCTGATTCTGCTCGGGCTTCTGAGGCTGCGCGGCCGCCCCGGCGGCGAGGAATTCAAGGCGGGAAACCCGTCAATGACCGAGTTGTCGGATCGGGCTGAAAGGATCGACCGTTCGCTTCAAGACCGGGGCCGCCCCCCGCACGGTCGGCTTAGGTTCCGCGAAGCCTCACCCACAGCCCTCCCCAGCAGCTTGTCGCGGATCGCCCTCGAGCTGACCGCCAGTTTGCGGGGATATCGCGCCTCCATGATCGAGGCATTGGAGGAGAGCTGAGCATGAGTCTTCGCCAAAATTTTCTATTCTGGTCTTTAGGATGGGTGTCGCGCTGGTCGATTGAAGTGGAATCGGACCGGCCGGCCGTCTCCAGGAACGAAGGCCGGTTGGTGCGGGAGTGGGTCCAGGTCAAAGACGGGCCAAGGATGCATTTTCAATACCGGGGTATGACCCATTGCCTGAAATTCGGATCGAAAACGGAGGAGCGTGAGGCGCGCGAGTGGCTTCGGGAGGTGCCGCAGCCTTTTCTCATGCGCATCGAATTGAATGGCACGGGGGAAGGGATGTGCGGCAACCTCGTCTTCATGCGGGGTATCGATCCGGCGATCATGGCCCAACCGCCCCTCATCGTGGTGAGCGACGAGGTCTTGGCGAAATCCGGAATAACCGATCGCCATGATTTCATCCGGCAGGCGGCCGAACAGATGGTGGTCGAAAGCCCCCAGGGCAGCTTGCTGATGGTGGCCCAGGTCCCCACCCTCGTTTTCAACCTCTTCGACGATCCCGGCGCGCCCGAGGTGCGCATCATTTTCGCCGACGGCCGCGAACTGGTCTGCGTCGTCGCGGGTCCGCCCGGCAGGGAGTATCTCGAAGCCCGCGAAGTGGACTCCTCCCGGAAATTCCCCCGTCCGCTGCCGCAGGTGAAATTTATCCAGGTGCCGGATGCGCCCCGGATCGTCAAATCCGCCGACCCCGACCGGGAATCTTTCCTGGGCGCCTTCCGCGCCCGCCGGTACGAGTTTCTGGAAGCTTGGCTGGCCTATGAAGCGGCCGAGTCTCACTGCAACAGGGAGCAGTTCGTCCAGCGGGTGCAGCACCCCCTCGAATATGAGCTTTTTGGCCCCCTGGACGAACAGGGCTGCTACCCCCTACGCATCATCATGGCTGCGGACATCGAAAAATGGATCTCCAAGGAGGGCACCAAGAAAAGCGGCCAAGTCGATACCGAAGCCTTCGTCGAAATCCGGCCATTGAGAAAATCGGGGAACAAACCGCAGGGCGAAGAGGTCGTGTACGGCAGACTCAAAGCCTTTGTGCTCGGCACCGAGGTGAGCCAGGCCCTCTTCGAACCGGACAACAAGCATCGGGGCCACTGCCCTCCCCCAAAAGGCCGGATCGTAGCCATCGAAGACTTTCAAAATGCCGTCCAGCTCAAACGGCGGCGCAACGCCATGGACGCTCTCCTTAAGGGAGCGGCGCAGATGCCCGAGCTGCTGGGCTACCTGGGGCAGCCGGATAACATACCGTCCGTTTCAGGCAAGGGATTGAACTACTGGCAGCGGCCCGGCGCGCCGGTTTTCAAGGGCCCCATGCAGCAGGCCCTGGTTCAGGCCGCCAAGGAACCCCGCATTTTCTTGGTCCAGGGGCCGCCCGGAACTGGCAAGACCACCTTGATCGCCGAGATCATACACCAGGTCCTGCACCGGAGGCGCAACCGCCGAAGGTCTGCCGCAGAGGACGGGGATATGGCCCATGGCCCGCTCCGCGTACTGATCTCGAGCATCCAAAAAGACACCGTTAAAAACGCCTACGAACGCCTCCTGGCTCAGGGCCTACAAGTGGACCTCTACCAAACCGACCCGTCCGATGCGTGCGAAGGCGACCGGCTTCTTTGCTCCGAAACCGCCCGGAAGGTGATCGCTAAGCTCGAGGCCTCCCCCCTCCTCGGCCGGATCAAGAATCTGCGGGAATTGAAACTCCACTTGGAAGAGATGGCTTGGGCCGGCACGAGCGCGGGGATTGCAGAAGCGCTGAGTGCTCTGCGCCAAGCCGATGCCGCCGAGGCGCTGACCCCCGACTTGAAAACAAGCCTCGATCGGCTGCTAGACCGGTTCAAGGCACACCGGGCGGATGCGGCTCGGGAGTCCGCGGCAGGCACCCCCGACCCCCATGGACCAGCCGAGATGCGGGTCGAGCTGGAGGATTTTCTCAAGGCCTCGGCCCCCATGAGCATGGAAACGGCAAAGGTCGTAGGTCCCCTCCTTGACCGCCTGCTCGCGCGCATGGATGCCCTCGGCGACAAATCGCCGGAGGCGGTCCGGAGTGCTGAGGCCAACGTCGTGCACCTGAAAAGCCGCCTTAGAGTTGCTCTCAAGCGGGGAACGCTGGACGACAAGACCATCTTGGCCTGGCGGGCTGCGCTCGAGGCGACCGGAGCCTGCAACGGCCCGGCGCAGGATGAATGCGGGGCGGACCTGTCCGGGTCTGGGAATGATGCGGCCGACGCGATCTACCGGGAGGCGCATCTCTGGATGGAGCGGGCTGCGGGAGCGGTCCGGGCGGAAATGGCGTGCCACGAGAACACCGATGAATCCATCCTGCTCCAGTGGGCCGAAATGCTACAAAATGAGCCGGCGACGATCCGCGCGCTCAAGGCTCGGCACACGTCTTTTCGCGCCGCCAACTGCCAGAAGGCTCAAAAAGCCCTGGCACTCAGCGAGGCTCGCGACGGCCGTGGGGGGCGGAGTCACCCCTGGTACGACCTGGTCATCATCGACGAAGCGGCCCGGGCGGGCATCGACATCCTGATCCCCCTGGTTCTCGCGCGCTCCGTGGTCCTGGTCGGCGACCATCGCCAGCTGCCCCCATATCTCGAAAAGCAGATCTACGAACGGATGGAGCAGAAATACAAGGAGACGGTCGACCTGAATCAAGACTCGATGTTCAACCACCTCTGGCAGCGCGCGCCGGAGTCCAATAAGGTTCGGCTCACCCGGCAGTACCGGATGCACGAGGATATCGGCCGCTTGGTTTCCAAGGTCTTCTATGAGCCCGAGCTTCACCTTGAGCACCATTTTGAGGGCGACAGGGCCAGGGAGAGGGCGCCGGCCTTCGGCCTGTGCGAAAATCGGCCCCTGGTGTGGGTCGACACCTCCGACGAGCTCCGGGAAAACGCACTCACTATTTGGAACTGGCCCTGCCGGGAGCAAAGCGCCTACGAGGCCCGGCTGGTCCTCAATCTGCTCGAGATGGCGGACATAGACGAACTAAGGCGGGCAAACAGCGGCCGGTCCGAACCCGCCGTCGGGGTCATCAGCTTCTACAAGGAGCAGGTGAAGCTGCTTGAGGCGGAGCTGGCCTCGCTGCCTGATGCCAGGCGCCGGATGGTCCAGGTCGGCACCGTCGACGGCTTTCAAGGTAAGGAATTCCCACTAGTCATCCTCTCGACCGTGCGCAGCAACCGAAACGGTGAGCTCGGTTTCCTGACCTTGCCCCACCGCATCAACGTAGCGCTATCCCGCGCCCAGCGCCAGCTGATCATCCTGGGGGACCCCAAGACGCTCGCGGCCAAACGGAGGCGCGCATATTTAAGCAAGATAGGGGAGGTCTACGGAATCCTGAGCGATCCATCCTGGCCGGGGATCGTGGTGGCAAGCCGGGAGGTGCGGGTATGAAGGTCCTGGATAGCGCCGCAACCCCCAGGATCTGGGTCCCCATCCCGGGCTACGCGCAGCGCGTCCATGTGTTGCTCCGCCGGGTGGCTTCGCTGGATGCCCTGGAACACACCCTGCTGCGCCTACTGCGGGTCCGTCCGCGGAGCCTTGCGGAGGCTGTGGCCTCGCTGGGTCTGAGCGATGCCCACCGCGAGATGGTGGAAAGCGCCCTCGAACACCTGGAGGACCGCAAATTGTCCGAACGCACGCCGGACGGCGACCGCTTTTTTTATACCGGAGCAGAGTTCGAATCCGCAGTCGGGGAGACCCTCACCGGGTGGGTCTTCTGGTCGGGAATCGACCAGAGGCTGATTCCACGGGTTTGGCTGGGCGCCGGCCCCCCCAAGCTGGACCCCGAACCCCAGGAGCCGCGCTTCCCGCAGGAGCACTGGCCGCCGAGGCCGGGCAGGGAACAAATCACGCGCGAACTGAACGCGCTCGCCCTGAGGCCGGACCTCGTCGTCTTCGACCGCCGGGAAGCCGGTGAGGCTAATTCCGGTCCGGCCTCGGCCGGAAGGCATTGCGCAGAAGTCGCCGCGCTCGGAATGGCACCCAGGCCGGAAAGCCTGAGGGGCATCATCCCGGGGCCCGCCGGGGAGAAAGACCTTCACAGGAAGCATCTCTTTGCCGCGGTGGACATCTCCCCCACCCTTTTGGGCGAAGCCATCGCGATGTTCCACGAGCCGGATGTGCTGCGCAGCGGGTTGGAGGACAGGCCGATTTCGCACCGAGTGGATAAGTGGATCTCCACTGCTTTTCCGGCGGGGTCGGCTTATGTCAAAGCCCAGGGCTTCGAAGTGAACGACGGGCTTTCCTCCCTCCTTCGTGTTCTCAATATCGACCGCCGCGAGCGTCTCCACGCGGAGGCCGAAAATTTCTTCAGGGAGAAGGCGCGCGAGTTCAATCTTCCCGAAAGGCGCCGGCTGCTGGGTGAAGAATTCGAAAGCGCTTTGCGCCGGGCGCAGACGGAACTGATTATATCCAGGCTCCGCTCGGAAAACAGCTATGCATCCAGGAAAGCCTGTGCGGACGCCATTGAGCTCATGCTGGGCGATCTTTGCCGGGAATCGACACCCCTTCTCGTGAGATTCCTTGAACACCTGAAGAAGCGTCCGCAGAAGGAGGCAGAGGAAGTCGAAAGCAAGCTGCGCTCTAAAGACCACATTGCGAAGCGCCTCAGCACTCACGGCCTCGACGGCCGGCTTGGCCCAAGCCAAGACCGCCTTCGGCGATACGCGGCGCCGAGCCAATGGGAGGGATACATCAAATGCCAGGATTCCGCGGGTGCCGGCGGGAGCCTGTTCCTCTGGCTGCTGCCGCTCGCCTTGTCCGACTCGGGGATGTCGGAAGACACCGACCGGTTGGCGCGATTTGTCCAATCCGCTCTCAGCCTGGCCCCGGAGCTTTTCTATGAGATAAACGACCTTGTGGCCGCCCGGAACAGCATCAATCACCCGAACCGGAAACACGAGAGGAATTGGCGCCTGCTGAGTCCCGAAACGATGAACGACAGGATCATGAAAGTATGGAGCGTGATAGAACAGGCAGCCATTGAATCGAAGATGTCGAATGCTGAGCCCGAATAAGATTTGTCGAAGATTGGTTTTTGAGTTAGCGCTGAATAGGGTTAAAAATATCCTCTTTTTTGGGGTATGGGTGTGATCGCCAAACCAACACGCTGTTGCCGAGAAGCTAAAATCGAGAACCAAGTCCTTGCTGTGGGCCTCTCTGCCTCAAGTCTATAGCCTCCCAGCCCAGCCGCCAGGCTGCTCCCCCCCCCTCTGATCGGGTCATCGGTTCGGATAAATGGACAGCATCCCTCCCATGAGTGATCCGTTCAAGTCTCAATCCCCTCTGATCGGGTCAAGCGCTCGCGCAGGATGCACGCGGGGCACTCCTGCCGCTTCAGCGCGCAGACCACCCGCTTCAGCGCATGCCCGAAGACTCCGCGGAAAGTCGAGCCTTTGTATGGCGGGAGCTCGGCGGCTGCGTCGAAGCGGCAGTGGAATCGGTAGTTGCCGTATAGCATGGTCCCTATTCCCATAGTTGCGGTTACGGCTCCGCGTTCCTTGTTTTCAAATGCCTCCTCACCGGTAGCTGAAGGGGAAGAAGGCCTGCGGCTGCGCCCACACAGCCTCCAGCGCGGCGTCCATGGGCCGCCCCAGCAGGGCGTTGAAAACGGGGCTATCGATTGCTCCGGCCGCCTCGCGGATCTCCGTGTCGACGGCGTCCTTGTCCTCCGGCAGGCGGCCGAGCCGGTGCAGGCCGGAGAGCGGCTGCAGCGCCATCAGGTGAACGGTCGGGCCGAGGTTCGGGAGGCGGCAGATGCGCAGGCTCTCCGCGAACGCCCGCTCGGCGTCGCTTTCGCGGCCGAGGCGCAGCGCGATGCGGCCGAGGTTGCAGGCCCAGAGCTGCCAGGGGTGCTCGTTGCGCTTGCCCTGCGGCGGGTGGTCGAGAACGATCATCAGATAGCCTTCGGCCGAATCGTCATCTCCCGCAGAGGCGAGAAAACGCGCAACGGCCGCGTGCTGCCAGGGGCTCAGCCCCTGCCCCTTCGCCTTTTCCAGGATCGCGTCTAAATCCGCCGCGCCCGTGTAGAGGCTCAACGCCTGCCGGGCCGGGTCGCGCAGACCGGCGTCCAGGTGCGCGTAGACCGCGTAGCTCTCCAGGCGCAGGAAATCTGCGAGAGTGTCCGCGAATCCATCGCGGCCGAAGGCCTCCTGCGATTCTTCCAGGCGACGCAGGAACTCTGCGTGGTGGGCGGGACCGCAGAAGGCGCAGTTCTGCGCGATGGTGCCGAGCAGTTCGCCCAGCTTGCGGTCAATCAGGCAGCCGGCTTCGAGCAGCACGGCCCGGCGCCGCCTCAGGGTGCCGAGCAGATCCTCGATCTCGGGGGCGAGAGCCGGCTCGAACCGGTAGCGGTTGTGCGCCAGGACCATGCGGTTGTTCAAGAAGTCGGCGCAGGCGTCCAGATCCGCCGCCCGGGCCGCGGGCAGGAACCTCTCGCCCATCCCCGCCCATCGCTCGGCCGCGGCGATGTCGCCGAGGTGATTCGACAGCGCCACGCCGGCCGTGCAGACGACGAGCGCCGCGACCGGCGACCGTTGCCCCGCCGACGATAGCCGGCCGGGATCCACCAGACGCAGGAAAGCCGATGCCTGCTCGAGCCGGTAGTCTGCGGCCATGTTCTGGAGGTTGCGCGCGAAGATCCTGAACAGATAGCCCGAGCCGAGCACCGCGTCGAGCGTCTCGTCCCAGCCGTGCTCGCGCCCGACCCACTCGACCCAGTGCGGGTTGACCCGGTCCATGCCCAACACGAAGGCGCACGGGTCGGACCGCATTCCGGAGAGCTCCAGCAGCTCGCGGCCCTTGCCGGGGGAGTAGAGCCGGGTGAAGAGCAGCGCCTCGCCGACCGTCCGCACCGGCAGGGTTTCGATCTCCGGGCAGCAGGGCGCGGGGTTGCCGTGAGGGTACAGGAACAGCCGAAACTTCGACCCGGCAGCCTCCTTGACCTTCTCCGGGACGAGGGCGACCTCCCCCACCCGCCCGTCTGCGAGCAGCTCGCCCGTGGCACACACGGGCTCGGGGAACGCTTCGCCCTCGGCCAGGCGCGCAAACGCGAGGGCCGCAGGCAGGCCGATCGACCGCCCGTCGATGGGTGCGTGCCCGGGGCCGACCAGCGGGAAAACGAAAACGCCGCGCCCCGGGGTAAAGGCGCGCTGCAGGCGCGCGGCCTGCCCGACCGCGTCGCGTGCTTCGCCCGAAAGGATGCCGTCGGCCCAGTCGGGCCAGGTGCACTTGTGGGGCAGGCCGGGCAGCAGCCCGGCGATGAAGTATCGGATTTGGCCCGAGCCGGAAAAGCCGATCGGCACGGGGAACGACGACCACTGCCCGGTCGCGGCCGCGGCGGGATCGAACCACTTTCCCCCGAGCGGGGAAAAACCCCTTTCGACCATGAAATCCAGCGCATCCCGGGGCACGGCGCTGTTGCGGAGCAGGCAGGCGGAGAGGATGTTCAGCTGCAGCAACTCCCGGGTGTCGGGGCGTTCACCCAGCATGCGAATCAGGGCGGGCAGCTGGTCTTTCCAGCCGTGAGCCCAGGGAATCTTCCAGATGTGGGGTGAGTAAAGCGAGCTCTCGAGATCCTGGTATGCCCCGCTCTGGGCCAGAAACCCGAGAAATTTCAAATCGAGATCACTCATCGGCGGGCGCATCCTGC
>JADHED010001220.1_pt1 | contig 23524 bp, 24 predicted proteins | sample 8952041 | NCBI WGS metagenome assembly JADHED01 (sample SAMN16124423, study PRJNA663239) | bioreactor sludge metagenome | isolation source: sludge (control) | place: India:Bengaluru | collected 2018-09-08
ACAGTCAGCCTGCTATCAGTACCTCATCGGGAAAAGATTTTGAACAGGTTCTAAGGTGCGACGCTCTACCGTGCGGCGGGCCAGGTCTATGGAGATGGGTCCGAACTGGATCACGGGCGTGGCCTCAGCGCCAGGCGCCCGCTGGCTGCGCCGCAGCTGGGCGCGCACCCGGGCCATAAGCTCACCGGACCCAAAGGGCTTGACCAGATAGTCGTCGGCCCCCGCGTCGAGCGCGGCGATTTTGCTGGCTTCGGCGCTGCGAGCCGAGAGCACGATGATGGGCATGGCCGACCAGGTGCGCAGGTCGCGGATCAAATCGACACCGTCGCCATCGGGCAGGCCCAGGTCCAGCACCACCAGGTCAGGGCGGCGGGTGCCGGCCTCGATCAGGCCGCGCTGCAGGGTGGCGGCTTCGTGCACAGTGTGGCCTTCGGTCTCCAGTGTCAGGCGCACAAAGTGGCGGATGTCGGCTTCGTCTTCGACGATGAGGATGTGGGTGGGCAGGTCGGTCATGGGGGTTGCGGGGCCGCGCGGTCAAACTTCGCTGGTGGTATCTGTATCGGTGCCCAGATCGGTGGGCGGTGTGCCACGAGGCAGCAGCAGCATGAAGCGTGCGCCCGCAGGCTGGCCTTGGGCGTTGAGGATGGTATCGCCCCGGATGCTGCCGCCGTGCGCCTGCACGATGGCGCGGCAAATGGCCAGCCCTAAACCCACGCCGGGCGTGGCGCTTTCGCGGGCGCCGCGCTCGAATTTTTCAAACAGCAGCTCTTCACGCCCTTTGGGCAGGCCGGGGCCTTCGTCGGTAATGGTCAGGGCCACCGCGTCGCTTTGGGGCTGGGCGCTGACGTGGATGGTGGTGCCTGCGGGCGTGTACTTGGCGGCGTTTTCCAGCAGGTTGACCAGCACGCGCTCCATCAGCACGGCGTCGATCTGCAGCAGGGGCAGGTCGTCGGGCAGTGTCACTTCAACCCGGTGCGCAGCGATGGCCGGAGCGCTGGCGGCCAGGGCGCTGCCCACCACTTCTTCCAGCGGCTGCCAGGCCTTGTTGAGCTGCACGGCCCCGGCTTCCAGGCGGGCCATGTCCAGCAGGTTGTTGACCAGCGCGCTCATGCGCTGGGCGGATTGCTGGATGGCGCCGGTCAGCTCTTGCTGGTGGGCAGGCAAGGGCGGCTGCACCATGGCCAGTGATTCGGCCAGGCCCACCAGCGAGGCCAGCGGCGTGCGCAAATCGTGCGAGATGGCCGAGAGCAGCGAGTTGCGTAGCCGCTCGGACTCGATCTGCACGGTGCTCTTTTGAGCCACATCGATGTAGTGGATGCGTTCGAGCGAAATGGCCAGCAGCGAGGCGCAGGTCTGCAGCAGGCGCCGCGGCTCCACACCCGGCACTTGGCCCTGACCTTGGTGTTGTGGCATGGCCACCACCAGCACGCCTCGGATGCGCATGGGCGCCTTGAGCGGCAGCACCAGTGTGGGGCTGGAGTGCAAGGTGTCCGTGCCCCGACCTGCAGGCTCGCCGCGCTCGAATGCCCATTGCGCCACGGCCATGTCCACCGGGGCGGTGCCACCGGGCAGCACCTGCAGGCGGTTGTCATCGTCGGCCACCACCAGCGTGCTGCCTGCGCTGAACTCGCCCGTGATAAAGCGTGCGCCAATCTCGGCCACCTGTTCGGGCAGCAGGGCGGCCGATAGGTCGCGCGCCATGTCGTACAGGCTGCGCACGCGGTGTTCGCGGTCGGTGGCGGCTTCGGCCTGTACCTTGAGCCCGGCGGTGAGCTGGCCCACCACCAGGGCCACCACCAGGGCCACCACCAGCATGACGGCGAAGGTGACGAGGTATTGCGCATCGCTCACCGCAAAGTTGAAGCGGGGCGGCACAAAGAAAAAGTCAAAGAACCCCACGCCCAGAAATGCGGCCATGATGGCCGGGCCGCGACCGAAGCGCAGCGCCACGCCCACCACCACCAGCAAAAACAGCATGACGATGTTGGTCAGCTCCAGCACGTTGGCCAGTGGCGTGGCGATGACGGCGGCCACGCAGCAGGCCAGGGCGGCGGCGATGTAGCCGGGCCAGAATGCAGCGCGGGGGGCTGCGGTGCTGGTGCGGGGGGCTTTGGGGTCTGTAGCTGCGCTGCGGCCAGGCAGTGTGCCCACCTGCAGCAGGTCCAGGTCGCTGGCACTGTGGCCGATCTGTTCGGCCAGCGTGGCCTGCCACGGCCAGCGCCGGGTGCTGCGCCCCATCACCACGCGCACCAGGTTGTGTTCGCGCGCATAGCGCACCAGGGCCTGGGCGGGCTGCGCGGCGGGCAGCACGGCGCAGGCGGCGGCGCCCAGTTGCTGGGCGATCTTCAGCGTGCGCTCCACCTGCGGGTGCAGGGTGGCCGACTGGCCTTGCTGCTCGGGCGTTTCCACATGCACGGCGTGCCAGGGCAGGTCGAGCTGAGCGGCCAGGCGGGCGCAGCTGCGCACCACTTTTTCGGCGTTGTCGCCCGTGCCCACGCAGGCCAGCAGGGCTTCGCGGTTGGGCCACACGGCCTCTGGCGTGGTGGTGCTGGCGCGGCGGTAGGCGCGCATTTCATCGTCCACCCGGTCAGCCGTGCGGCGCAGGGCCAGCTCGCGCAGGGCCAGCAGGTTGCCTTTGCGAAAGAAGTTGGCGGCGGCGCGCTCGGCCTGTTGGGGCAGGTACACCTTGCCGGCCTTCAGGCGCGCCAGCAACTCGTCGGGCGGCAGGCCCACCACCACCACTTCGTCGGCAGCGTCAAAAAACTGGTCGGGTACTGTCTCCCACACGCGGATGCCGGTGATGCCGCTCACGATGTCGTTCAGGCTCTCCAGGTGCTGCACGTTCATGGTGGACCACACGTCGATGCCAGCGGCCAGCAGTTCCTCGGCGTCTTGCCAGCGCTTGGGGTGGCGCGATCCGGCCACATTGCTGTGGGCCAGCTCGTCCAGCAGCACCAGACCTTCGGGGTGTTCGGCGCCCCAGGCCAGGGCAGCGTCCAGGTCAAATTCGGGCAGGGTGCGGTCTTTGTAGGGCAGGGCACGCAGCGGCAGGCGCGGCAGGTGGGCGGTCTGCGCGTCGGTGTCGGCGCGGCCATGCGTCTCGACCACGCCAATGGTGACTGACGTGCCTTGCGCTTGTGCCGCCCGGGCGGCGGACAGCATGGCAAAGGTCTTGCCCACCCCCGCGCAGGCGCCAAAAAACACCTTGAGCCGCCCGCGCTGCTGCTGGGCTTGCTCTTGCTGGATGCGCTGCAGCAGCGCGTCGGGGTCGGGGCGATCCTGCATGGGCACAGTGTACTCGTCAATTTTGAGTCAAATTGGCCTCTAGCGCTTGTCTATAAAGCGCAAATAGCTATTGTTTTGGTAGCGCGTCGAGTGCAATGTTCAAGGCCAGCACGTTCACGCGCGGCTCACCCAGCACGCCCAGCCAGGGGCTTTCGGTGTGCTGCTGCACCAGGGCCTGCACCTGTACCACCGGCAGGCTGCGAGCGCGGGCCACGCGTTCGGTCTGGTAGGCGGCGGCTGCGGGGCTGATGTGCGGGTCGAGCCCGCTGGCCGACGCGGTGACCAGGTCCACGGGCACGGGGTGGGTGTTGCCGGGATCAGCAGCGCGCAGGGCCTCGATGCGGGCCTTGACGGCGTCTGCCAGCGCCGGGTTGGTGGGGCCCAGGTTGGAGCCACCCGAGGCCGACGCGTTGTAGGGCATGGGCGCGGTGGCCGAGGGGCGGCCCCAAAAGTGGCCGGGCTCGGTGAACGATTGGCCGATGAGCTCGGAGCCCACTGCTTTGGCACCCCGGGTGATGAGGCTGCCATTGGCCTGGTGCGGGAAGGCCGTTTGCGCCACGCCCGTCACGGCCAGTGGGTAGAGCAGGCCGGTGACGATGGACAGCACGACAAACAGGGTGAGGGCGGGGCGGAGCAGGCCGCCAGTGCTGGCGGACAAGTCGTCGTGGGGGATACGGATAGGCATACGATTTTCCTTTCAATCAAATTCCGGGAGCTGCGCATCAGACTGGCGCGGCCCAGGCCAGGGGACACCGAGTAAGGGCCGCCCCGCAGTGAGGGTGTCGTTCCCCTCCCCGCGCAGCGCAGCGAAGCGAGAGGAGGGGGAAGGCGCGAAGCGACACAGGGGGAGGTCCTTGTTCAAGCCACGCCCATGGCGGCCAACACCATGTCAATCAGCTTGATGCCAATGAATGGCACCACCATGCCCCCCAGCCCGTAAATGGCCAGGTTGCGGCGCAGCAGCGCGGCGGCACCCACGGCGCGGTAGGCCACGCCCTTCAAGGCCAGCGGGATCAGAAAGATGATGATCAGCGCGTTGAACACCACGGCGGACAGGATGGCCGACGAGGGGCTGGCCAGGTGCATGAAGTTCAGCGCCGACAGCTGCGGGTAGGTGGTGACAAACGCCGCCGGGATGATGGCGAAGTACTTGGCGATGTCGTTGGCGATGCTGAAGGTGGTGAGCGAGCCGCGTGTCATCAGCATCTGCTTGCCAGTCTCCACGATCTCGATGAGTTTGGTGGGGTTGCTGTCCAGGTCCACCATGTTGCCCGCCTCCTTGGCGGCCTGGGTGCCCGTGTTCATGGCCACGGCCACGTCGGCCTGGGTCAGGGCGGGCGCGTCGTTGGTGCCGTCTCCGGTCATGGCCACCAGCTGGCCGCTGGCCTGGTAGCTGCGGATGAGCTGCAGCTTGGCCTCGGGTGTGGCCTCGGCCAGAAAGTCGTCCACACCCGCCTCGGCGGCGATGGCGGCGGCCGTCAGGCGGTTGTCGCCCGTCACCATCACGGTCTTGATGCCCATGCGGCGCAGCTCGGCAAAACGCTCCTTGATGCCGCCCTTGACCACGTCTTTGAGCTCCACCACGCCCAGCACGTGGGCACCATCGGCCACCACCAGCGGCGTGCTGCCACGGCGCGACACATCGTCCACCGCCGTCTGCACAGCGGTAGGAAAGCGCCCGCCCAGGGCCTCCACATGCTTGCGGATGGCGTCCGCCGCGCCCTTGCGCAGCAGGCGCGGGCCGGGCAGGTCCACACCGCTCATGCGCGTTTGCGCAGTGAAAGGGACAAACATAGCCTGCAGGCTGGAGAGGTCACGCTCGCGCAGGTTGAACTTCTGCTTGGCCAGTACGACGATGCTGCGGCCTTCGGGCGTTTCGTCGGCCAGCGATGCCAATTGGGCGGCGTCGGCCAGGACGGCATCCGCGACACCCGGGGCCGAGATGAACTGGCTGGCCTGGCGGTTGCCCAGGGTGATGGTGCCGGTCTTGTCCAGCAGCAGCACGTCCACGTCGCCTGCAGCCTCCACCGCGCGGCCTGAGGTGGCGATCACATTGGCCTGCATCATGCGGCTCATGCCCGCCACGCCAATGGCGCTGAGCAGGCCTGCAATGGTGGTGGGGATCAGGCACACCAGCAGCGCCACCAGCACCACCAGGCTCACAGGCTCGCCCGCACCGCTGGCCTGCACGCTGAACAGCGAGAACGGCAGCAGCGTGACCACCACGCCCAGGAACACGATGGTCAGCGCCACCAGCAGGATGGTCAGTGCGATCTCGTTGGGGGTCTTGTGGCGCTTGGCGTTCTCCACCATGGCGATCATGCGGTCCACAAAGGTCTCGCCGGGGTTCACGGCCACGCGCACCACGATCCAGTCGGACAGCACGCGGGTGCCGCCGGTCACGGCCGAGAAGTCGCCGCCCGATTCGCGGATCACCGGGGCCGATTCGCCCGTGATGGCGCTTTCGTCCACCGAGGCCACGCCGTCGATCACCTCGCCATCGGCAGGGATGGTGTCACCCGCTTCCACCAGCACCACATCGCCCTTGCGCAGGTGGGCGGCTTCGAGTGGCAGCCAGGTCATGGCGGTGCGTGGCGTGTTGCGGTCAAACTGGCCGTCCAGCTTTTTGGCCCAGGTCTGCTTTTTCAGGCCGCGCAGCGAGGCCGCCTGGGCCTTGCTGCGGCCTTCGGCAATGGCCTCGGCGAAGTTGGCGAACAGCACGGTGAACCAAAGCCACAGCGCCACAGCAGCCGTGAAGCCCTCGGGCTTGCTGGCGGCCAGCGCGGTGGTGAAGGCGCTGCCCACGTACACCACAAACATCACGGGGTTGCGCCATTGCACGCGCGGGTCCAGCTTCTTGAAAGCCTCCAGCAGCGCGGGGCGCACCAGGGCGGGGTCGAACAGGGTCAATGTTTTGCGAGTCATCACAATCTCCCAGATATTTCTTTCACGGGGTGGAGCGGGCGTCATGGATGGGGTGTTCGTTGATCGATAAATCGACCGAGATCGGTGTCAGGCAAGGCGCAAACCACAGCCATAGCACCGCTATGGCGAGGATTTGCAACGCCGCATGGCATCGATATTCGGGTGATTTATTCAACGAATGCCCGATCCATGACGCCTAGATGCTCGACCACCGGGCCCAGCGCCAGGGCGGGCACATAGTTCAGTAAACCCACCAGCAGCACCACGCCCGCCAGCAGCGCCACAAACAGCGGGCCGTGGGTGGGCAAGGTGCCATCGGTGGCGGTGGCGCGCTTCTTGGCGGCCAGGGCGCCGGCCATGGCCAGCACCGGTACGATCACGCCAAAGCGGCCCAGCCACATGGCTATGGCCAGCAGCGTGTTGTAGAACGGGGTGTTGGCCGACAGGCCTGCAAAGGCGCTGCCGTTGTTGTTGGCGGCGGAAGACAGCGCATACAGCACCTCGCTGAAGCCATGCGCGCCCGGGTTGGCCAGGCCAGTGCGGCCCGCCTCGCTCATCACCGCTACGGCCGAGCCCAGCAGCACCAGCAGCGGGGTGATGAGGATCGCGATGGACACAAGCTTCATCTCGTGCGTCTCGATCTTCTTGCCCAGGTACTCGGGCGTGCGGCCAATCATCAGCCCGGCAATGAACACGGCCATGATGGCGAACACCAGCATGCCGTACAGGCCTGAGCCCACACCGCCAAACACCACCTCGCCCATCTGCATGAGCACCATGGGCACCATGCCGCCCAGGGGCGTGAAGCTGTCGTGCATCGCAATCACCGCGCCGCAGCTCGCGGCTGTGGTGATCACTGCGAACAGTGCCGAGGCTGCGATGCCAAAGCGCGTCTCTTTGCCTTCCATGTTGCCACCGGCCTGCAGCGCGCTGGCGGCTTGGTCCACGCCCAGCGAGGGCAGAAGCGGGTTGCCCTGCTGCTCAAACGTGGTGGCTGCCACCACTGCGATCAGGAATAGGAGGCTCATCGTTGCCAGAATCGTCCAGCCCTGGCGCTCATTGCCCACCATGCGGCCAAACACCAGGCACAGCGCAGCGGGGATCAGGAAGATCGCCAGCATCTGCAATAGGTTGCTCGCGGCCGAGGGGTTCTCGAACGGGTGGGCCGAGTTGGCGTTGAAGAAGCCGCCACCGTTGGTGCCCAGCATCTTGATGGCCAGTTGCGAGGCCACGGGGCCCATGGCCAGGGTTTGGGTGGCTTGCGTGGCGGGCTCGGTGACTGGGGCACCTTGTGCGTCGAGCACGGGCTGGCCCGTGCCATCGAGCTTGGGGGCTTCGTAGTGCACGGGCTCCAGCGTCTGCACTGGCGTATAGGGCGACAGGTTCTGGATCACGCCCTGGCCTGCAAACACCACGGCCAGCACCAGCGACAGCGGCAGCAGCACCCACAGCGTGGCACGGGTCAGGTCGGCCCACACATTGCCGATGCCAGGGAGGCTGCCAGACGTGGAAGTCGTCGGCTGCAAACGTGCCGCAGCGGTCCATTTTTCACCGTCTTTTTGTCCCATAGCTTGGCTATGGGACTGCAAACCCGGCGAAAACTGTCCTCGCTGGGGCCCGTTCTCGCTATCGACGATCCACGTCCGGCAGCCTCCCGCGCCTTCGTGCCTTGAAAAGCCACGCACCAGCGCAATCACCACCACCAAGCCCGTCGCGGCAGACAGAAAGTTCTGCACCGTCAGCGCCAGCATCTGCGTGAGGTAGCTCATAGTGCTCTCGCCACCATAGCCTTGCCAGTTGGTGTTGGTGACAAAGCTGATGGCCGTGTTGAAGGCCGAGTCCGGCGACACGGCAGCCATGCCCTGAGGGTTGAGGGGCAACACCGCCTGCCAGCGCTGCAGCGCATACACGGCCAGCACGCCCAGGCCGTTGAACACCAGCAGGCCCAGCGCGTAGCGCAGCCAGCCGGTTTCCTCATCGGGCCGCACGCCAGCCAGTTGGAACAGCGGCCCCTCCAGCCGTCGCCCCAGGGCAAAGCGACCCGCCATCACCGTGTCGATGTAACGCGCCAGCGGCCACGCCAGCGCCAGCAGCAGTGCCAAAAACACTGCCAATTGCAGCCAGGCACCGGTGCTCATGAGAAGTCCTCCGGCCGCAGCAGCACGGCGACCAGGTACACCAAGAGGCCCGCAGCCAGCACGGCCGCCAGAATCATCCAGCCGCTGGTCATGACCGCCCCCCTTGGCTGCGCACCCGCAGTGTGGAACACCCTTGGGCGAGCCCGTAGGCTGCCAGCCACAACAAGCCGCCAGCCACGCCAAAAATCCAGTCCATTCACTTCTCCTTGAAAGCCCTTCGGCTTGCAGTCGATGCTAGAAAAAGGCGTATCAAGATGGCCGAAAGAGTGCGGCGTGGGGTATCAAGAACGTATCAAGACGGCGTCGAGGACGTTGAATGGCGGCGCCATCCGATATGTGGTGAATGCTATTAAAATAATAGCGTTTGGTGCATGCTTGATGGGCGCTGGACGCTATTTTGAATGTGATTGCTTGGCGGTAGGATCCGCTGCTGGGCGTATGGCCAAGGCAGGTGCGGCTTGTGCCAGCCGGGGCAGGTGGCGTGGACCCGGCACCTGTAGGTGGGTGCGGGTTGCGGGCTGAAGGCCCGTGGCGCTGAGGGCCGCCCTAGTGCCCCGGGCGGACACGTTCTCAGAGCACTAATCAGCCGTTCGCACGGCAAGAATGCTCAACGGCCCCGCGATGGAGAGTCCGCTGAGGCCCACCGTGGACGCCAGTGATGCGACATGACCACCGCCCGCCCAGATTTCGACCTGTGCTGGTTGGTGGCCAAACTGGCATGCGACGGTGGCTAGGCGAAACGGATCTCTGCGCACAAACAAGCTGGCTGCAGGCCAGTGGTTCCACAGCAGGCGTTTGCTATGGAGTTCAATGGTCCGCCAGTCACTCGTTCGCTTGATGTGGTTGATGCAAGCAACTTGCAGCGCGAGGCGCCGGGCATCTTCTGGTGCCAGCGCTGCGGTGCAGGCATCGAGCAACGTTTTCTCAAATGGCAGCAACTTGTTGGTGGGTGTGGGCGCGACGATGGGTTGTCGCGCACCGGCGATTGCAAACATGGCAATGGCCTCAGAGCTTGCGCAGCCGCTCCAGCGCTGCGCGCAGCGTTTCGTCCTTCTTGGCGAAGCAGAACCGCACCACACGCTGGTCAAAGCCATCCTCGTAAAACGCTGACAGAGGAATCGCCGCCACGCCCACCTCGCGGGTGAGCCACTGGCAGAAGTCGGCCTCGTTCAAGTCGCTGATCGCCGAGATGTCGACGCACTGGAAGTAGCTGCCGGTGCTGGGCAGCAGCTTGAAGCGCGAGCCTGCCAAGCCCTCGCGGAACAGGTCGCGTTTAGCTTGGTAGAAGGCGGGCAGTTGCAGGTAGGGCGTGGGGTCTTGCAGGTAGGCGGCCAGGCCGTGCTGCACGGGGGTGTTGACGGTGAACACGTTGAACTGGTGCACCTTGCGGAACTCGGCCGTCAGCGCGGCAGGGGCCGCCACTGTGCCGACCTTCCAGCCGGTGACGTGGAAGGTCTTGCCAAAGCTGGACACGATGAACGCACGGGCGGCCAGGCCTGCAAAGCGCGCGGCGCTCTGGTGCTCGGCGCCGTCGAACACCATGTGCTCGTACACCTCGTCGCTGATCAGCAGGATGTCGGTGGGGGCGAGCAGGTCTTCGAGCTGGCGCATTTCCTCGGCCGTCCAGATGGTGGCGCTGGGGTTGTGCGGGCTGTTGACGATGATGGCGCGGGTGCGCGGCGTGATGGCCGCACTGATCTTGGCAAAGTCAGGGCGGAAAGTGCCGGGCGTGAGTGGCACGCGTACGGCCTTGCCACCGGCCAGGTCAATGTTGGGCACGTAGCTGTCGTAGCACGGGTCGAGCACGATCACCTCGTCGCCAGGGTGCACCACGGCCAGGATGGCGGTGATGATGGCCTGCGTGGCGCCTGCGGTGATGGTGATTTCGGTGTTGGGGTTGTAGGCGCGGCCGTGCAGCGCCTCGATCTTGCGGGCCACGGCTTCGCGCAGGGCGGGCACGCCGGTCATGGGCGGGTACTGGTTGTGGCCGGCTTGCATGGCGGCGGTGACGGCGTTCACCAGTTCGGGCGCGCAATCAAAGTCGGGGAAGCCCTGGCCCAGGTTGACGGCTTTGTGTTCGGTGGCCAGCGCCGACATCACGGTGAATATGGTGGTGCCGACGTTGGGCAGCTTGCTGGGGAAGGCGGGTGTGCGGGCGGTGTTGGTGGTCATGGCGCAGCAGCTTGAAATGCGGGGAAATTCGGGATGAGTGAGGGGCTTCTGGTGGGGAGCGCAGGTCAGAGTTCGTAGTCGTTGACATGGCCCGTCATCGCGCGGGCAATCAGTTCGCGGCTCAGGCGGTCGCTGAGCAGCTCGGCAAACTTGTAGACAAAGTTGCGCAGATAGGCGCCGCGCTTGAAGGCCACGCGGGCGACGCTCTGGCCAAACAGGTGGCCCACGGGGCGCACGGCCAGGTCACCCACCGGGTCGTCGCGCATGGCCATTTCGGCCACGATGCCAATGCCCAGGCCCAGGCGCACATAGGTCTTGATCACGTCGGAGTCAATGGCTTCGAGCACGATGCGGGGCGTGAGCTTGCGCGCTGCGAAGGCGTGATCGATCTTGCCCCGGCCGGTGAAGGAAGGGTGGTAGGTGATCAGGGCCTCGTGGGCCAGGTCGTCCAGGCCAATGCGTTCTTTTTTCGCCAGCGGGTGGTCGTTGGGCACCACCAGCACGTGCTGCCATTCGTAGCAGGGCAGGGTGACGAGTTCGGGGTAGTCGGCCAGGGATTCGGTGGCCATGCCGATCTCGGCCACCTCGTCGATGATCATGCGGGCCACTTCGTGGGGCGTGGCCTGGTGCAGGCTCACGTTGACCTTAGGATAGGCCTCGCGCAGGCGGGCCACGGGCACCGGCAGCACATAGCGCGCCTGGGTGTGGGTGGTGGCGATGCTGAGGGTGCCGCTGTCTTGCGCGCTGAACTGCTCGCCAATGCGCTTGAGGTTACCCACCTCGCGCATGATGACCTCGATGCTTTTGAGCACATGCTGGCCGGGCTCGGTGATGCGCTTGAGGCGCTTGCCGTGGCGGGCAAAGATGTCCACGCCCAGTTCTTCTTCCAGCTCGATGATGGCTTTGGAGACGCCCGGCTGCGAGGTGTGCAGGGCCTTGGCGGCCTCGGTCAGGTTGAGGTTGCGGCGCGCAGCCTCTTGAACGAAGCGGAATTGGTGCAGATTCATATCGAATATTGCCTAAAGGATTGCATCATTATGCTGCAATCGTCTAAGCGAACAAGCCTCACCCCAGAAATTTCAGCCCGGTGGGCTTTCGCAGGCGATCTCGGCCATCAAGGCCGTCATGCGGGGATCTTCTCCGATGGCTGTCTGCACGTGGAATTGGACTCCGGGATGTGCGGTGCGCAGCTCTTGCACTAGCAAGGGCAAGTCCTCCCGCGCATGTTTGCCCGTGCCCAGGAACATCGGAACCACCGTGACAGCGGTGGCCCCATCGGCCACCAGTTGCCGGACGGCGTCTGGCAGGGATGGTTCACACAGTTCCAGGTAGGCGCAGATAGCTTGGCGGCCAGGGCTTTGCGCCGCAATGCGCGCTGCGACCGCCTCCATGGGGGCGCGCCACAGGGGGTCGCGGGACCCGTGGGCAAACAGGACGATGGCTTGGGTCATGGGGCGAGGCAAAGTCAGAGTGTCAGCGTCTCAGCACCAACCAGCCAAACGCCGCCAGCGAGAGCAGGGAATAGATCAGGCCGGGCGCCGCCGCTGTCAGCCATGGCGACCAGTTTTGCAGGTTGCCCGCATAGCCGAAAACGTTGTTGAGCAGGAAGAAGCTGATACCCGCCATCACGCCGCCGAACACATAGCCCGCGATGCCGCCCGAGCGGAAGTGCAGGTACGCAAAGGGCAGCGCCAGCACCACCATCACCAGACAGCTCAAGGGGTAGAACACCTTGCGCCAGAACTCTATCTCGTACTTCTGCGCGGACTGTCCATTGGCGTTCAGGTGTCGGATGAACTGAAAGAGGTCCAGCGTGGCCATGCGGTCAGGCTTGAGCAGGGACGCCGCCACCATGTCGGCGCTGATCTTGGTCGGCCACTGCAGGGAGGGGCTCTCCAGATGCTCCACGCGGGCCTCGTTCTTGTCGCTTTGCTGTTCAAAGTGACTGCGCTGCACCTTCTCCAGGGTCCACGATCCATCGGTGCCGAACTGCCCCGACGCAGCCCGGGTCTGCGACGCCAGGCGCCCCTTCTCGTCAAACTCGAAGATGCGCAAGTCCAGCATGCCGCCATTGGGGGTGAGTGCGCGCACGTTGACGGCAAACGAATGGTCTTCTTGCCGCTCCTTGAGCCATGCACCTGTGGCGCCTGCCGTGAGCCGTCCCAAGTAGCGCACCTTGATGAGCTGCGCGGTGCGGTCGGTCAAGGGGGCCAAGTAGTCACCGACAGCGAAGGTCAGCAGCACGAAGACGCCGCCGAGCGTGAGGAGGGTACGCAGTGCGCGCCAAGGGCCCATGCCGCTGGTGCGCATGATGGTGAACTCCGAGCTTTGGGCCAGGCGCGCCATCACGAAGATGGTGCCGATCAGTACCGTGATGGGCAGCAGTTCATACAGGTGACTGGGAATGCTGAGCACCACAAACAGCAGCGCGTGCGATAGCTGGTAGCCAGCCTCCCCGGCACGGCCCACCCAGCGGAGCTCATCCACCAGGTCAAAGAAGAAGAAGAGGGCCAGAAAACCTGCGGTGACAAAGGTGATGGCGCCCAGGGCCTCGCGGTGAATCAGGCGGCGAATGGTTTTCATGCGGACTGTCCTCCCGCCTCAGCAGATCGCCACAGGCGTCGCACCGTCCATTGGTTGTGGCGCACTGCCAGTACCAGCAGCGAGGCCGCCAGCATGCCGCCATGCAGCATCACCATGAAACTGGTCAGGGCCAGCCGGTCGGCGCCCACCCAGCTCTGGCCCAGGGTCATGAGGTTGTAGTAAACAATGAAGGCGAACAGCGCGAACACCAAGCTGGTGCTGCGTGCCGCGCGCGGGTTGACGCTGGCCACGGCCAGGCCCAGCAGCACAAAGTTGAGGGCAGCGAGTGCGAGGCCGAGTCGCCATCCCAGCTCGGCGCGGTAGGCGGGCAGCGGCTGCATCACGAGGTCGTAGGTGGTGCGGGTCTTCACGGCTTGTTCTTCAGCCGACCCAGGGGACGCACTACCTGTGCGGGTGCCGTACAGGCTGAACTCGCTGATCTTCACGCCGGGCTTGTCTCGCGAGGTCTCCAGGCGCTGGCCGTCGCTCAGCAGGGCCATGCGTTCACCGCCCTGGGTCTCCAGCCGGGCGCTGCGGGCGGAGGTGACGGATTCGCGTTTGCCGTCATTGGCGGCAATGAAGACGTTGTTGGCGGCCAGCGTGTCCGGGCTGTCCTTGTCAATAAAGAACACGCGGCTTCCGTTGGAGGACTCCTGGAACTCGCCCGGAGCAATGCGGTCGATGTCGCTGCGTTGCTCGTAGCGGGTCTTGAGTTCCTGGATTTGGGAGTTGGCCCATGGCCACACCAGCAGCGACAGCACAGCGATCACCACCATCACCGGCCAGGCAAATCGCAACAGGGGGCGCACCAAGCTGATCAGGCCGCGCCCGCTGGCGAACCAGATCACCATTTCGCTATCGCGGTACATGCGTGACAGCGTGCCGACGACCGCAATGAACAGGCTGAGGCTGAGAATGGTGGGCAACTGCCCCAATACAGTGAAGCCCATGACGAGCATCACGTCGGACGGGCTGACGCTGCCCTTGGAGGCCTGACCCAGTGTGCGGATGAGCATCATGGTCATGACCACGGTCACCAGCACCACAAGGGTCGCGCCGAAGCTGCGCGCCAGCTCCTTGCGGATGGATGAATCGAATAACATTGGCTGGAAGGAAAACACCAATTATGAACTTTGATCTCAAGACCCTTGAACTTGCTGCGGCAGCCTCGGAGAAATGCGACCTGCTGATCGTGATGCTTCCCGAGGGCTTCAAGCCCGGCAAGGATGCGCTGTCCGCCCTGGCAGCCCTGGCGCTCAAGAATGGAGATCTGACCACCAAAGCGGGCAAACACCTGCAGCTATACCAGGTGCCAGCCGTCGCAGCCCGCCGCGTGGTGCTGGTGGGCATGGGTGACGGCTCGGCGCGCGCAACGCGCCAGGCGCTGCAGTCGCTGGGTGGCGCCATCAAGGCGCCACACACCAAGCGCGTGGTGCTGTGTTTCGCGGGCGAGGTCCCTGCGGCGGCCGTCAGCGCTGCTGTTCAGGCCGTGGCAGATGTGAGCTATGTGTACACCACCACCAAGACCAAGGTGGAAGCACGCAGCCTGAGCCGCTGTGTAGTGGGCGTGCCGGATGCTGCCGGCGCGCGTGACGGGTTTGACAGCGGTGTGGCATTGGTGGCTGGCGTGGAGTTTGCGCGGGAATGGGGCAACCGCCCGGCCAACCATGCCACCCCCAGCCTGATGGCTGAAGCGGCCAAAACCCTCGCCAAGCTGCCACGCATCCAGTGCAAGGTGCATGGCCCCGCAGAGGTGGCGCGCCTGGGCATGGGCGCTTTCATGGCGGTGGCCAAGGGCTCTGAAGAGCCGCTGCGTTTCATCGAACTGCGCTACAACGGCGCGGCCAAGGACCAAGCGCCCATCGTTCTGGTGGGCAAAGGCATCACCTTTGACACCGGCGGTATCTCGATCAAGCCCGCGCCCGAGATGGACGAGATGAAGTTCGACATGTGCGGCGCCGCCAGTGTGCTGGGTACCTTCCGCGCGCTGGGTGAACTGCAGCCTGCCGTCAATGTGGTGGGCCTGATCCCGGCGTGTGAAAACATGCCAGACGGGCGCGCCGTCAAGCCGGGTGATGTGGTCACCAGCATGAGCGGTCAGACCATAGAGATTTTGAACACCGATGCAGAAGGGCGCCTGGTGTTGTGCGATGCGTTGACCTACGCCGCGCGATTCAAGCCTGCCGCCGTGGTGGATATCGCCACACTGACGGGGGCCTGCGTGATCGCTTTGGGCGGCGTGCGCAGCGGCCTGTTCGCTAACAACGATGGCCTGGCGGAGTCTTTGCAGGCGGCCGGCGAAGCCGCGCAAGACCTTTGCTGGCGCATGCCCCTGGATGACGACTATGCGGACGGCCTCAAGAGCAACTTTGCCGACATGGGCAATGTGGCCGGCCGTGCGGGTGGTTCCATCACTGCTGCCAAGTTCTTGCAAAAGTTCGTGGGCGACATGCCGTGGGCGCATCTGGACATTGCAGGCACCGCGTGGAAAGGCGGCGCGGCCAAGGGTTCTACCGGCCGGCCCGTGGGGCTGCTGGTGCACTATGTGCTCGAACAGTCCAGGTCGCAGGTCCGTACGGCAAAGGCCCCCAAGTCCACGTCGCGCTCTGCGACCAGCAAGGCGGCTACGGGCACTGCCCGCAAGCCTGCCGCCAAGCGGCCCGCTGGTAGCAAGTCTGCTTGACCGTGCCATGACCGAGGTGGCCTTTCACTTCAATGCGCCCGACAAGCTGGCGTATGCATGCCGGTTCGCGCGCAAGGTGCAGCGTAGCGGGGCCCGCCTGGTCATCGCAGCGCCGGCGGACGCGCTTCAGACGCTGGATCGCATGCTCTGGTTGATGGCCCCCCAGGACTTTGTGGCCCACTGCCATGCCGACGCCGACGAGGAGCTGGTTCAGGCTTCGCCGGTATTGTTGGCGCAAGATGCAAGCTTGGCGCCGCACCACGAAGTCATGCTGAATCTTCATGCGGAAGTGCCCGAGGGTTTTGGCCGGTTTGACCGCCTGGTGGAAGTCGTGAGTGCCCAAGACGAGTCAGACCGTGTCCAGGCGCGCACGCGATGGCGCCATTACGCGTCGCGTGGCTACGCCATTACACGCCATGATCTGGTGCTGAAAGCGGGCTGATGGCGCTTCCTCCCAAGACCCCTCCGCGTTTCGTGCCCACGCTCACCGAAGTGGTGCAAGTGCCCAATGCCGCAGCCCCGGCGCCGGGCGCTACGAATCCAGCAGCGCGCACGACAGTTCTTTCTCCATCGCAGTCGGCTGCGCTGGCACAGGCGGCTCCGCCCGCAGTGCGGCCCACTGTGATGCTGCAGGCCAGTGCACTGGCATCTACGGCGCGTCCTGCGGCGCCGCCCTTGCCTGCACCAACGCCGGTGGTTTCTTCTCAAGCGTCGCGCGCTGTGGCTTCACCCGCCCAGCAACGCCCATCAACCTTCGCTGCTGCAACTTCCGCAGCGATGCCGCCGGTGTCCGCACCTGTTGCCGCCCGCGCTTTGCCCGAAGGGATGGAGGAATACATGGTGCACCGCGTCATGCAGCGTGTGGATGTGGTGCTCGATCAGCGCCTTCGCGAGGCAATCGCCACAGTGGTGCAGGAGCAGACGCGTTCGGTGCTTCCGCGCCTGCGCGAAGAGATCGAATCGGTGGTCCGGCACGCGGTGTACGAAGCCGTGGCTGACGAGTTGGCCAGTGGTGCGCCGCCTCCGGCGAAGGGATGACAGGGTATTCCCCTGTGGTTTCTCTCGCGTTTAATCGTGTTCCCTAATGATCTGGCCCATAAATTGCGATATGTTCGCCTGCGTTGAGACACAAGAACCATTCTCAGCGTTTATTTTTACTGGAGATTGATATGCAATTGAAGTTGAAACTGACCGTGGTTGCTGCTATCGCGGCTGCTGCTGGTATGGCCTCTGCACAAGAGCAGGTGGTCAAGATCGGCCACGTGGCACCGGTTTCCGGCGCCCAAGCCCACTACGGCAAGGACAACGAAAATGGCGCCCGCATGGCCATTGAAGAGCTGAACGCTCAAGGCGTCACCATCGGCGGCAAGAAGATCAAATTCGAGCTGCAAGCCGAAGATGACGCTGCCGACCCAAAGCAGGGCACTGCTGCTGCGCAGAAGCTGTGCGACTCCAAGGTCGTTGGCGTTGTCGGCCACCTCAACTCCGGTACCACTATTCCCGCCTCCAAGGTGTACAACGATTGCGGCATCCCCATGGTGACGGGCGCTGCAACCAACCCCAACCTGACCAAGCCTGGCTACAAGACCACGTTCCGTATCATCGCCAACGACAACGCCCTGGGCGCTGGTCTGGCGTTCTACGCTGTGGACACGCTGAAGCTCAAGACCGTTGCAATCATCGATGACCGTACGGCTTACGGCCAAGGCGTTGCCGACGTGTTCAAGAAGACCGCTACGGCCAAGGGCATGAAGGTGGTGGACGAGCAGTTTACGACCGACAAGGCCACCGACTTCATGGCCATCTTGACCGCCATCAAGGCCAAGAACCCCGACGCCATCTTCTTCGGCGGCATGGACCCTCAAGCTGGCCCCATGCTGCGCCAGATGGAGCAACTGGGCATGGCCAACGTCAAGTACTTCGGTGGTGACGGCGTTTGCACGTCTGAAATCGCCAAGCTGGCAGCTGGCGCCAAGACCCTGGCCAACGTGATCTGCGCCGAAGGCGGCTCCTCGCTGGCCAAGATGCCTGGCGGCACCGCCTGGAAGGCCAAGTACGACGCCAAGTACCCTGGCCAGTTCCAGGTGTACAGCCCCTACACCTATGACGCCACGTTCCTGCTGGTCGACGCCATGAAGCGCGCCAACTCCGTGGACCCCAAGGTGTACGTGAACGAACTGGCCAAGGCCAACTTCAAGGGCGTGACTTCTACCATCGCCTTCGAGCCCAACGGCGAAATGAAGAACCCAGCCATCACGCTGTACGTCTACAAGGACGGCAAGAAGACACCTCTGTAATTGGAGTGTGGCTCGCTGATGTGGGGCATTTCGATGCCCTGCGGCAATCAAAAAAGGCTTCCCTCGGGAAGCCTTTCTGTTGTGAGGTGCAGCCAGTCGCGTAATTGGAGCTGGTGGATGACCGACAGCCGCTAGCGCCTCACCTGAAGTGAGCCCGGGTTCACAATGTTGGTGGGTGTGCCTTTGATGAAATTCACCACGTTGTCAAAAGCTGCACCAAAGTAGAGCTCATAGCTGTCCTGTTCCACGTACCCGATATGTGGCGTGCAGATGCAGTTTTCGAGGCGGAGCAGTGCGTGCCCCTGCAGGATGGGTTCACTCTCGAACACATCCACCGCAGCCAAGCCCGGACGGCCCCGGTTGAGGGCTGCGATCAATGCGTCCGGCTCGATCAGCTCTGCGCGTGATGTGTTTACCAACAGCGAAGTGGACTTCATGGACGAAAGATCTTCGAGCGAGATGATGCCGCGCGTCTCGTCGTTCAGGCGCAGGTGCAACGAGATCACGTCGCATTGGGAAAAGAACTCTTCCCGTGTGGCCGCTGCCTGGTAGCCGTCTGTCAATGCCTGCGCACGCGATGGCTCTCGACCCCAGACGCGCACGTTCATGCCAAACGCGCGTCCGTACCCCGCCACCAGTTGTCCAATGCGGCCATAGCCCCAGATGCCCAGGGTCTTGCCCCTCAGCACGTTGCCAATCCCGAAGTTGGCGGGCATCGAGGCGGTCTTGAGACCAGACTGCTGCCAGGCGCCATGTTTGAGGTTGGAGATGTACTGGGGCAGTCGGCGCATGGAGGCCATCACCAGGGCCCAGGTCAGCTCAGCGGGTGCCACAGGGGACCCAACCCCTTCCGCCACGGCAATGCCGCGCTCGGTACATGCCGCCACATCAACGTGGCTACCAATCTTGCCGGTTTGTGCGATGAGCTTGAGCCGAGGGAGCTTCTCGACCAATTGGCGCGTGATCTGGGTCCGTTCACGGATTAGCACGATGATGTCTGCATCTTTGAGCCGCACCGAAAGCTGCCCCAGCCCTTTGACCGTGTTGGTGTAGACCTTGGCGGTGTATGCGTCGAGCCGCGATGCGCAATGCAGCTTGCGCACTGCATCCTGGTAATCGTCGAGGATCACGATATTCATCGTTTGTTCAACTTTCATAACTCTTTGATATTCAAGGCAATTTCACTGCAACGCCTTGATTTAATTGCATTTTTTCGCTCATCCGGCCGCGCTCTTTGTTGTTGATCTTGGTTTCTGCGCTTGCCTGAATGTGGCTACACTTGCCGCCTTGGCGTAGGTTTGGCGTAGGTTTTTTGAGACCTGCGCTGCCCGCTGTTCCTGGGGGTGGCGAATGCAGTTTGACGCGAGGGCCGCAAAGGCTTTGCAGCCCGGTGCTTATATTGTCGTTGATGGCTGCAAAGGCCTGCGGCTTGTGGCGTCGACCAGTCGGAAAACATGGACCTATCGTTACAAACACCCTGACACCGGTCAAATGAAACAGGTGCGCCTGGGCTACTGGCCCGAGATGCCGCCTGTGGATGCTGCCGCCCGTTGGAACGAGTTGCGAGCCCTGCGGGACGCCGGTGGCGACCCCAAAGCCAGCCGCAAAAAGCGCGCCACGGCCGCGTCAGCTGCGCCGGCTGTTTACACCCTGGGCGACCTGGTGCGCGACTACGGCACGGGTTACCTGAATGTGCAGCGCGAGGCCAAGGGCGCCAGGGCGGTGCGCAGTCGGCTCGAAAAAGCTACGCTGCAGCACCAAGCCCTGCCGGTTGCCGAAGTTACCCGGCGTTTCGCCTTCGACCTGATCACCAGCCTGTCTGACCGGCCCGTGCTGGCCAACTCGGTCAGAACGGAGCTGGGGGCGGCCTGGGACTACGCCATGGACGCGGGGCACATCCCTGATGATCTGCCCAATTGGTGGCGCCAGGTGCTGGCCCGCAAGCTGCGCAGCAAGGGGGCCAAGCGCGACGGCGTGCACAAGGGCACCGGCAAGCGCGTGTTGACCGATGCCGAGGTGCGCGGCCTGGTGGTCGGCAACATGCACCTGTTCAGCCAGCAGGTGCAGGACTTTCTGACACTGCAGCTGTGGACCTGCACGCGTGGGGCCGAAATCGTGCAGCTGCGGCGCGAGTTTGTGCGGGATGAGAGCGGTGTGCTGTGGTGGACCATGCCCAAAGGGCTGACCAAAAACAGGCACATCGAGGATGCGGGGGACTTGCGCGTTCCCCTGTTTGGCCGCGCGGCCGCCATCGTGCGGCGGCTGATGGCTGGTGATGGTGACTGGCTATTTCCCAGCGTGTCGCGCGCTGGCGTGGTGGGGCCACAAACCCAGGCGTACATGCAGAGCAAAGTGCACTACCGGCAGCCGTACAGTAAAACCCGGCCAGACCATGTGCGCGAGCGCCTGACCGTCACCCACTGGTCGCCCCATGACCTCCGCCGCACCGGCCGCACCATGCTGGCTGCCATGGGCTGCCCGCATGAGGTGGGCGAGGCCATCCTGGGGCACGTGGTGCCGGGGGTGGCGGGCGACTACAACTTGTACCGCTATGACAAGGAGCGTGTGCAGTGGCTGGCCGCGCTCGATGCGCGGCTGGAGGTGGCTATTGGCTAATGCTTGCTTGATTCGTGGCTTATTAAAGAAAGTCCGCGTACCCGCAATGCCTCTATAGTTTCCTGTTGTGCCTTGCGACCGAGATTAGGGATTCTTAGTAGGTCGCTTGAGCTGTAAGTTATGAGTTCGCCAATTGTCTCAATGCCTCCACTCTTGAGGCAATTGATTGTGCGAACAGGCGGGTCGAGTGTTTCGATCGAAACGCCTGAAAAATTAGAGGCTTTAAATTTCTCACAAGCCACAACACTTTTCCGTAGCTGCTGATTGGCAACACCATCTGGGTAGGGGCAGTACGCCGACGCACTGAATTCATCAAGACTCGCAGTCATCTGGTGGCCAAATTCGTGGTCTAGGGCTTGTTCCTTGGATTCAAAAATTTTCCCATCTTGGGTTTTGTATGCGGTCACTACCTTCATGGTTGCTTACTCCTTAATTTGGGTACTTTCGTCGCATAGCACGTTTTTCGATTTGTGCATGGCCTGAATTATTGTCACGCAGCCTGCGCAGCCGCTTGCTTAGCCCGGGGCTTGCGTGCGCCCGTGTTGGGCGGTGGCAGCTGGGTGGACTTGGGGCGCGACGCTGCCCAGGTGGCCACCTCAATGGCCAGCCATCCAACGCGCTTGCCAGAAAGCTGGCGAGGTTCCGGGAACTTGCCCTCGCGCACCATCAACTGCACCGTGGTGGCCGAAACGCACAGCGTGGCTGCAACGGCGGGCAGGTCCAGCACCATGGGCGTGCCGGGGATGAGTAGCTTTTCGGGGGCTATGGGGTTTGTGGTGGTGGCTTCGGTCATGCTGCTTGCTCCTCATCCGGCGGCGAGTAGTCCCACTTGTCGATCAGCTTCATGGCCTCGGGTGGCAGCGGGTTGGCCATCAGCTCGACGCGGGCGCGCACCCAGCCTGCGCACATGCGGCCGTCTTTGGGCGCGTGGCAGAGGAATGGGCGGCCCTCTGTTGCTGCTTTGAGAAAGTCCATCTGCGTTTGTAGGCAGCCGTTGGGCACGGTGTTGGGCTGGCAGGCGCAGGTTTTGCACATTTCGGTGCGCAGCATGGGGGCTTGCACGTCTGCCAGGCCTGCGGCTTGTAGTCGCTGCAGGCCTAGTGCAGCCAGGCGGGTTGCGTTTTTGCCCATGGCCTGGCCTTGGGGCGTTACGCGGCGGTTAGCCATGCTGGCCTCCTTTGATGCCGTGGTGTCGCTCTGCGTGCCGAATCCCATTGATGAAGTCGGCACGCGCTTGCAGCGGCGCTGTTTCGTATCCGGCCTCTACGCAGATTGCTTTGACTTGCTCGTGTGTCAGCGGCACCGCCCCGGCCTGCGCCTGGGTGGGCTGCGGGGTGCGGCGGTTCCAAGCGGCCAGCACTTCAAATGCCGGAGACATATCAGCACCCGAGTTTTTGAATTTGCGGTGCAGAATGAAGTAGCAGTCATCAGCATGAGCGTCATGTCTGGCATCGCCTCCACAAAACGGGCACGGCAGCATGTGAGGCCATTCTGTCGGCTCAGTCATGGTTTGCCTCCTTCAAGTCTTTCCGCTCCCCCTTCCACCAGCACGCGAGACAAGTGGCCGGAGAGTCGGAGTCGTGGGTTTTGACACTGTGGCAAAAGTGCTCGCCCGTGTTGACCATGAAGGTCTGGATATGCGCGGTTGTCACGCGGTCGCTGCCGCATTCTGGGCAAGTCAGTACGGGCTCAGTCATGGCTTTGCTCCTTGCTTGCGGGCTGCGTCCAAGAACACAGCTTTCAGCTTGTCGGCGCCGCCCATGATGTTGACGATCTTGTCCACCCCGATTTCGTTGCGCCACGCTTCAATGAACGCCTCCCACAGCCGCGCCGCATCCTCCAGCACGCTGTCTGCCGCCTGGGCGGGTGGGGTGGCGCGCCCCTCTGTCAGTCCAGCTTCGTACTGCCGTTGGGCGTAGATGCGGACGTGGCCCATGATCTTCACTCCAGCCTCTCCCAGTGGGTCGGTCAGGTCGCGCAGCGCGTTCCAAGCGATTGATGCGGCGGTCGGAGTGGCCGCTGGCGCTGGCTGGCTGTCTGCCTGGGGCGTTGGGGAGGGCTGGGGTGCCCACTTGACCTCTGAGGGGCGCATCGCTTGCACGGTGCCGTCGCTCATCAGGTAGTCGTTGATCCCGGTGCTGCCGCCGTAGCCCATCGCTTTGATCGCTACTGCTGCCGCAGCCGATGGGGCGGGCTGCTGGCTGAACCCGCTTGCCTGCTGACCGCACTGCCATTCGACGCTTAGGGCTGGCTGCTGTGCCATGTTCGATTCCGGCCCGTTTTTCGACACGTCACCTGCAACGTGTTCGATTTCGGAGGGATTTTGAACATGAGTGGCGCGCTGCTGTGCCTCTACCAGGGTGGCAGGCGAGTAGGTAGCTTCAAAAATGTCGGGCTTGCAAGGATAGAACTCGCCCTTCACGCCACGGATGATCCAGTCCCCCACGTTTGCCAGCATCTTGCCTTCCAGCGTGTAAATCTTGAGCCCATCGCGCGCCACCAGATCGGCGTATGCCTCCCACGCCATGCCAGCGTGATGGCTGCGTGTGTCGGGAGGACCGTCGGTGAAGGTGATGACCTCGCGAAGGTTCTTCCCTGTCCACTGAATCGCTTCAATGGTTACGGGCTTCTTGGTAAATCGCAGCGCTTCTTGCGCCCCTTGTTGGTTTGTCATGATGGGTCACCTTCTCTCGGAATGTGCAGTTCTCGGATGCTGTCGGCCACGTAGGCCATTTCGCGCGCTCGACGCAGGGCGTCGGCAATCAGCGTTTCGGCGTTGCGCTTGAGGTCGCGGATGACGTGGCGCTCGGGGTGGGTCAGGTCGA
>JADHED010001221.1_pt1 | contig 23498 bp, 19 predicted proteins | sample 8952041 | NCBI WGS metagenome assembly JADHED01 (sample SAMN16124423, study PRJNA663239) | bioreactor sludge metagenome | isolation source: sludge (control) | place: India:Bengaluru | collected 2018-09-08
GGCTTCTGGCTGGGCGACGCCTTCGCCTCCGGCGGCTCGGCGGGCTACGACCACAAGGTTATGGGCATCACCGCCCGCGGCGCCTGGGAGGCGGTGAAGCGTCACTTCCGGGAGCTGGGCAAGGACATCCAGTCCGAGCCCTTCACCGTCGTCGGCTGCGGCGACATGTCGGGCGACGTGTTCGGCAACGGCATGCTGCTGTCGCGGCAGATCCGACTGCAGGCCGCGTTCGACCACCGCCACATCTTCCTTGATCCCGATCCGGATCCGGCCAGCAGCTACGCCGAGCGCGAGCGCATGTTCGCGCTGCCGCGCTCGTCGTGGGACGACTACGACAAGAAGAAGATCAGCAAGGGCGGCGGCGTCTTCGCGCGCAGCCTGAAGTCGATCCCGCTGACGCCGGAGGTTCGCCGCTTCCTGGGGACCGAGGCCGAGAGCCTGTCGCCGACGGAGGTGATCAACCTCATCCTCAAGGCGCCGGCCGAGCTGCTCTACCTTGGCGGCATCGGCACCTATGTGAAGGCCAAGTCCGAGACCCACGCCGACGCCGGGGACAAGGCCAATGACGCCGTGCGCGTCAACGGCGCCGACCTGCGGGTGAAGGTGGTGGGCGAAGGGGCGAACCTCGGCCTGACCCAGGCCGGCCGCATCGAGTTCGCGCAGGCGGGCGGTCGGGTGAACACCGACGCCATCGACAACTCCGCGGGCGTGGACTCCTCGGACCACGAGGTGAACATCAAGATCGCCTCGGGGATGCTCGAGCGGCAGGGCGAACTGACCCGCAAGAAGCGCGACGCCATCCTGCGCTCGATGGTGGGCGAGGTGGCGGCCCACGTCCTGGCCCACAACTACGACCAGACCCTGGCGCTCTCGCTGCTGGAGATGGACTCGGCCGGCGAGCTGGAGCCGCACGCGCGGTTCATGAGCGACCTGGAGCACAAGGGCCGGTTGGACCGGACCGTCGAGGGCCTGCCTGACGCCCTGGCGATCTCGGAGCGGCTGGCCGCCGGCCGCGGCCTCACGCGGCCCGAGCTGGCCGTGTTGCTGGCCTACGGCAAACTGGAGCTGAAGCGCGAGATCGTGGCCAGCGAAGCGCCCGACGACCCGTTCTTCGAGCAGCGGCTGGAAGCGTATTTCCCCAAGCCGATCCGCAAGTCGTGGAAGGAATCCATCACGGCCCACCGGCTGCGGCGGGAGATCATCGCCACGGTGATCGCCAACGACATGATCAACCGCTGCGGGCCCAGCTTCCCGGGCCGCGCCATGGCCTCGGCGGGCTGCGACGTGGTGGCCCTGACGGCTGGCTACGAGGCGGCCAAGCAGGCGCTGGATTTCGAGACGCTGTGGTCCGAGGTCGAGGCGCTTGACCTGAAGGTCCCGGCCAGCGCCCAGATGCAGCTGTTCCGCCGCCTGGTCGGGGCGCTGCGAGGCGCGACTTTCTGGCTGGCCCGGCGGGCCGGCCGCGAGGGGCTGTCGGTGGACGAGCTGGCGGGTCGCTATGCGCCGGGCTTCAAGAGCCTGCGCCGGCTGCTGCCGGATATCCTGTCGCCGAACGAGCGCAGCTATGTGCAGGCCGGGGTCGACAAGCTGGTGCAGGCCGGCGCGCCGGACGAGCGGGCCTGGACCGTGGGCGTGCTGAGCCCGCTGACCAACGCCGCCGACCTCGTGGATCTGGCCGAGGCGTCCAGCTGGCCGCTGCCGAACGTGGCGCGGCTCTACTACGCCACGGGCGCGGCGTTCGCCTTCGACCGCCTGCGGGCGGCGGCCGGCGAGTTCCGGGCCGGCGACATCTTCGAGCGGACGGCCCTGCGCCGGCTGATCGAGGACCTGGTCGCCGAGCAGGCGCAGCTCACCCGCGCGATCATGACCTTCGCGGGCGGGTCGCAGGCGGGCGACGACGCCGCCTCGGCCAAGGCCGCCGTCTCGGCCTGGGCGGCCCTGCGGCCCGACCAGGCCCGGGCCGCCACCCGCACGGTGGAGGAGATCGAGCACGGCGGCGGGACCTGGACCTTCGCCAAGCTCACCATCGCCAACGCCGCCCTGCGCGAACTGGCCGCCGAGGCCGCCAGCGGCCGCAAGCGGCGGGGTTAGGGGCCCAGCCGGAACGGCACCGTGCGGCGCTCGTGCTGCGGCACGCGCAGCCGCCGGTCCACCGGCGGGAAGGCGCGCTGGGCGCAGTCGTCGCGCTCGCAGATGCGGCACGAGACGCCGATTGGCGAGGCAGGACCCTTGAGGTCAAGGCCCTGGGAATAGACCAGCTCGTGGGCGTGCTCGATCTCGCACCCGAAGCCGAGGACATAGCGTCGATCGGGGGCCAGGTAGGATTCGGACCGCTTGACCACCGCCCGCGCCACGCAGAGGTAGCGCACCCCGTCCGGCATGGCCGCGATCTGGACCAGGAAGCGGTCGGGCGAGGCGACGGCGTCGTGGACGTTCCATAGCGGACAGGCGCCGCCGAACCGGGCGAAGCGGAAGCGGGTCGCGCTGTGCCGCTTGGTGATGTTGCCTGCGTAGTCCAGTCGCACGAAGTAGAATGGCACGCCCCGATGGCCTGGACGCTGGAGCGTCGAGAGCCGGTGGCAGACCTGCTCCAGGCTGACCCCGAAGTGGGCGGCGAGTTGCTCGACATCGTGCCGGCGCGCCTTCGCCTCGGCGGCGAAGCGGCGGTAGGGCATCAGCAGGGCGCCCGCGGCGAAGTTACCCAGCCCCACGCGGCACACGTCCACCGCCTCGGGACTCTTGAAGCGGGCCTCCGCCAGTTCGTCCTCGATGACATCCGACAGGTTCGCGACAGCCAGGTGGAAGGCCATCTGGAACGCGCGGGTCGCGGCGGGCTGGGACGAATTGAGCCACAGTTCGTGCGCCGTGGGGTCGTAGCGGCGCATGACGTCGTCCATCGGCGCGTAGCGGACGCGCACGCCGAGCCGCTCGCGCAGGTACATTTCCAGCAGCATGTCGGCCGAGGCGGGGGCGTCCAGGCCGATCTCCTGCGCCAGCTCCTCGGCCGCGCGGTCCAGGCTGTCGATGTAGTTGTCCTTGAAGTGGAAGAAGTCGCGGACCTCCTCGTACGGGAGCAGCGACGAGGCGGCGGTCGCTTCGTCCAGCGCGACGGCCTCCTCGGTCAGTTTCAGCCGCTCGCCCAGGCGGTGGTTGGCGCGGTGCAGGTCCAGGAACCGCCGCGCCAGGGCGGGCGCCTGCAGGGCCACCTGGCGCAGCTCGCTGAGCGGGATCGGATCGTCGCCGCCGCCGCTTTCGGCGACCGCCTCGCGGAGGTCGGCGATGAGGCGCTGGTCGTTGTCGGCCTCGAAGGTCTCGGCGGGCACGCCGAACGTCTGGATCAGGCCCATGAGGACCCGATCGGTCACCGGCCGCTGGTTGGCCTCGATCTGCGACAGGTAGCTGACCGAGATGCCGAGCTTCTGGGCGCAGGCCTCCAGCCGCCAGCCCCTGCGGCTTCGCAACTGGCGCACCTTGGGGCCGACAAAGAGCTTGTAGCGCATTTTACAATTTCACAAACCAGCTCGGGCTCGCCGTCAAGTCTTCGCACGATGTCATTTGAAATCCCACCGCGACAAAGGCGTACTCCCGCCTCGCGTGCTCAAGGGCGTCACCCCACAGGTCAGCCGGGTTTTGCGGACCTGTAAAGAAGCGCTCAAGCTCGCCGCCGGTTTCGCCGGCGTCGCCTCATCGCCTTCGGACGGAAACATGACCCGCGAGAACATCCACCACCTGCCCCGCCTCGGAATGGCCGGCGCCATGCGCCTCTTCGGCCTGACGGCCCGCGCCCTGCGCTTCTACGAGGAAAAGGGCCTAGTCGAGGCTCGCCGTGACCGGCTGAACGCTCGCTACTACGACCCGGTCGCCCGCGGCCGGCTGGAATGGATCGCGCGCCTCCGCAAGGCCGGCGTCTCCCTGCCCGACATCGAAGACGTGCTGAACGCCGAGGACGACGGCGGCCAGGGCCGCGCCTGCGCCACGGCCAAGCTGGAGCGTCGCCGTGATCAGCTGACCGCCGAGCTTGGCCGCCTGAACGAGGTGCTGGCCGAGCTGCAGGCCCCCCGCAGCGACGGCGCCGCCCGTCGCCTCGGCCGGGCGTAGACTCCACTAGAGTGAAGTTGCTCCCCGGCTAGGGGAGCAACTCTCCGGGCCTAGTGGCGGAAGACCCGCACGCCAGTGAACACCATGGCGATGCCGCGCTCGTCGGCCGCCGCGATCACCTTGTCGTCACCGATGGAGCCGCCTGGCTGGATCACCGCCGTGCAGCCGGCGTCCGCCGCCTGGATCAGGCCGTCCGGGAACGGGAAGAAAGCCTCCGAGGCGCAGGCCGAGCCCTTGAGGTCCAGGCCGAAGTCCGCCGCCCGAAGGGCCGCGATCCGCGCTGAATCCTTGCGGTTCATCTGTCCGGCGCCGACGCCCAGGGTCTGGCCCTGGCGGGCGTAGACGATGGCGTTCGACTTCACGTGCTTGGCGATGGTGAAGGCGAACAGCATGTCCCGCACCTCGGCCTCGGTCGGCGCTCGCTTCGTCACCACCTTCAGGTCGGCCGGCGTCAGGCGCGCGGTGTCGCGGCTCTGCACCAGGAAGCCCCCCGCCACGGAACGGAAGGTGTCGCCGGGCGCCATCGGGTCGGGCAGGCCGCCGGTGGTCAGCAGGCGCACGTTCTTCTTCTTCCGGAAGAGGGCGACGGCGTCCTCGTCGGCGTCGGGCGCGATCACCACCTCGGTGAAGATCTCCAGCACCTTCGCGGCGGTGGCGGCGTCGAGCTTCGAGTTCAGCGCCACGATGCCGCCGAACGCGCTGGTCGGGTCGCAGGCCAGGGCGCGCTCATAGGCCTCGCTGAGGCTGGCTCCGGTGGCTACGCCGCAAGGATTGGCGTGCTTGATGATGGCGCAGGCGGGGCCGGCCGCCGGGTCGAACTCGGCGATCAGCTCGAAGGCCGCGTCGGTGTCGTTGATGTTGTTGTAGCTGAGCTCCTTGCCCTGGAGCTGGCGGGCGGTGGCGACGCCGACCCGCGGATTCGGGAAGCGGTAGAAGGCCGCGGCCTGGTGCGGGTTCTCGCCGTAGCGCATCGTCTGGACCAGCTCGCCGGCGAAGGCCTTGCGGCGGGGCGCCGCCTCGCCGAGCTGGCCAGCGAACCAGGTGGAGATCGCCGCGTCGTAGGCCGCCGTGCGGGCGTAGGCGCGGGCCGCCAGGGACTTGCGCAGCGCCAGCGTGGTGGCGGCGCCGCCAGCCTCGAGCTCGGCCAGCACCTCGGCCATGTCGGACGGCTCGGTGCAGATGGCCACGTAGCCGTGGTTCTTGGCGGCCGAACGGATCATCGCCGGCCCGCCGATGTCGATGTTCTCGACGCAGGTCTCATAGTCGCCGCCGGCGGCGACGGTGGCCTCGAACGGGTAGAGGTTCACATAGACGAGGTCGATGGCGCCGATGCCGTGCGCGTCCATCGCGGCCTTGTGCTCCGGCGCGTCACGCACGCCCAGCAGGCCGCCGTGGACGATCGGATGCAGCGTCTTCACGCGCCCGTCCATCATCTCGGGGAAGCCGGTCAGATCCGAGATGTCCTTCACCGGAAGACCGGCGTCGGCGATCGCCTTGCGGGTGCCGCCGGTCGAGACCAGCTCGACGCCCAGGTCGGCCAGCTTGCGGGCGGCGTCGACCAGGCCGGTCTTGTCCGACACGGACAGCAGCGCGCGGCGGACGACGACCTGATCGGGGGCGGGGGGGAAATCGGGGGCTGCGGGCACGGCATTCTCCTCTGAAGTCACAAGGGAAAAATGCCCAGGCGCGCGGCTCTATGAGGCCCGCGCTCCCCGGTGGTCGCCCACCTCAAGTCGCCAGTTACGCGGACGCCGCCGCACTACGCCTGCGCCTTCGGCCCGTCAACGCCCTGCCGCGCCGGTGCGAGCTTCCAGCGCACCCGGGCGCCGGAGTCCGCCCGCCGCTGTCCGCGCATCACGAGCTGCGCGCCGGGGCCGGGCACCAGGGGCTCGAGCGCAATGTCCAGCACATCGTTGCGCAGGATCCAGCCCGAGCCGGGGCCGGACAACCGCAGCAGCACGCTCCGCTTGTCCTGCGAAACCATGGCCTGCACGCCGGCTTGCAGCGGAAAACGGAGGGCGTAGGGCACGAAGTGGCGGCCGTCGGGCCCCTGCGCCTTGGCCGTCGGGGTGAGGCGATCCTCGCCGCGCAGTTCGCCGGCCTCGGTGTCGATGTAGAGCCGCCGCTGGTGCATCAGGCCGTGCCGGGCCAGCCAGCCGTGGTGCGCGAGGTCCAGCCACAGGGCGCCGGGCGCCTCGTGGCGCTGAGCCTCGACGATGACGTCCGCATCCACCAGGCGGGGACCGAGGTCGCGGGCCGGAAAGCCCTCCAACACCTGGCCGAGCCCCCGGTCGCCGACTTCCACCGTGGCGCCTTCGCCGATGCGCCGGCCGCAACCGGGATCGATCAGGCGTCGCCCGCCCACCAGCACCTGCACCGCAAGCGGATGCGCGCAGGCGGTCCGGCTCCACGGGCCCGCCGCCGGCGCGCCGACGTCGGCCAGCACCTGCAGGCCGGGGGCGTCGAGCCGCTCGTAGCCGCCCAGCTCGCCGGGAACCGCGCGCTCGCCCGCCTCGTCCTGGGCGCGAGCGGCGGCCACATAGGCAGGCGTGCGCGCCGCGCCGCCGTGGAAGGTGGCCAGCGAGCCGTCGGCCAGGGTGAAGAACCGCACCGCCCCCGCGAGCCGGTCAATGGCCCGCTGCACCGCCTCGGGCGCGGCGAGGCCCCGCTGGACCATGGCTTCGTCGAGGGTCTGGAGGTCGAACAGCAGCTCCAGCGCCAGGTCCGCCCGCCGCGTCGCGTGGCCGCCGTCCGAGCTGACCGTCGCCGCCAGGGCGCGGGAGAGCCTCGCCAGGGCCTTGTCGAGTAGGCGTCTTCCGGCGGTCCCGCGCAGCGCCGCCCCGGCCACCGCGGCGCAGAGGCTGCGTTCGGCCGCGGTGTCGGCGCCGCCTGCCGACAGCAGGTCGCGGGCCTGCCGCGCCAGGTCGGCGGAGATCTGGGCGGTCTCGGCCTCGGAGGCCCGCGCCGCCAGCGCCGGGCCCGCGCAGGCCAGATGGTACACGCGCCGCGCCATGACCTCGGGGGCCCAGGCGAAGGCGTTCCAGCGACCGAACAGCCGCCGCCACTCCAGGGTCAGCCGCAGGGCCTCGGCCGCGCCGTCCGGACCAGCCTCGACGAGGGAGGGCAGCCAGTCGAAGCGGTGCAGCGCCTCGGCGAAGGCGCGGCTGGGGCTGGGCCGGTCCCAGGGGTCGCCGCGCACGCCGGTCGCCAGGGTCTGGCCGCCGAGCACGAAGGCGCCGGCCAGGACCGCCCGCCCGATCTCAGGGTCCACGGGGCGAAAATCGCGGGGCTGGATCCCGAAGCCCTCGACGCCACGGGCCGCGCCCAGCAGCCGAAGGGGCCGCCACTCCTCCTGGATGGCGTGGACCGCGCCCTGCAGCGCCGCGAGGGCGAGGTGGCGGCCCGGCAGGCGAGGCGCGCGCAGCCCGGCCACGACCTTCCGCTCAGCCTCTCAGGGCGGCGATGTTGGCGGCGTAGCGCTCGGGCCCGCCGCGGAAGACCGCGGTGCCGGCCACCAGCGCGGTCGCGCCGGCCGCGATGCACAGGGGCGCCGTCTCCGGTGTCACCCCGCCGTCCACCTCGAGCGGGATGTCTCGGCCCTCGGCGTCGATCATCTTCCGCAACGCCTCGATCTTCCTGAGCTGCGAATGCATGAAGGTCTGGCCGCCGAAGCCGGGGTTGATCGACATGACGAGGATCAGGTCGACCTCGTCCATCATCCACTGGATCACCGAGGGATCGGTCGAGGGGTTGAACACCACCCCCGCCTTGGCCCCCAGCTTGCGGATCTGCTTCAGGGTGCGGTTCAGGTGCGGGCCGGCCTCGGGGTGGACGCTGACGTAGTCGGCGCCTGCCGCCACGAAGGCCTCGATGTACGGATCGGCCGGCGCGATCATCAGGTGGACGTCGAAGGGAATCTTCGCGTGCGGGCGAAGCGCCTTCACAACGTCGGGACCGATGGTGATGTTCGGCACGAAGTGGCCGTCCATGACGTCGACGTGCACCCAGTCGGCGCCGGCGGCCTCGATGGCGCGCACCTCTTCCCCCAGCTTCGCGAAGTCGGACGCGAGGATGGAGGGGGCGATGATTACGGGCTTGGCCATGCCTCCGCTTAGCGTGATGCGGCGTTCACGGCCAGATGCCGCTCAACCTTCGCGGCGCAGCCGGGCCACGTAGAAGCCGTCGGTCCCGCCCGGCCGGTGATGCGGCAGGATGCGGAGGGTCCCGTCGGGGCGCAGGCTGGCCTCGGGCGCGCCGCCCTCGCCCGGCGCGGCCGGCTCCAGCCGGAAGTCCGGATGGCGGGCCAGGAACGCCGCCACCTGGCCCTCGCCCTCCTCGGGCTCCAGCGAGCAGACGCAATATACCAGTCGCCCGCCCGGCTTAACCCGCCGCGCCGCCGAGTCCAGCAGCCGGGCCTGGACCGCCGCCAGCTTGGGGATGTCGGCGGGGCTCGCCACCCACAGCATGTCGGGATGGCGGCGGAAGGTGCCGGTGGCCGAGCAGGGCGCGTCGAGCAGAACGGCGTCGAACGCGCGGCTGTCCCGCCACTCGGCCGCGTCGGCGACCACCACCTCGGCGCCGAGGCCGGTGCGCTTCAGGTTCTCGGAGACGCGCTTGATGCGGCCGGCCGAGCGGTCCAGCGCGGTGACCTTCCCGCCCGCCGCCGCCATCTGCAGTGTCTTGCCGCCGGGCGCGGCGCACATGTCGAGGGCGGTCTGGCCACGCTGGATGTCCAGCAGGCGGGCCGGGATGGCGGCGGAGGCGTCCTGCACCCACCAGCGCCCGTCCTCGAAGCCCGGCCAGGACGAGACCTCACCCTTCAGGCCGACCCGCAGGCTGCCGCCGGCCAGGATCTCGGCCTCCAGGGGCGCCGCCAGTTCCCCGGCGTCGGCCGGATCCTGCAGCGTGATGTCGGTGGCGGGCTCGGCGCCGATCAAGGCCGCGATCGCCTGGGCGTCATCCGCGCCGAAGGCCGAGCGCCAGCGGGCCGCGAGCCAGGTCGGCGCCATCAGGCTGGGGTCGGAGAGATCCGGCGGCTCGCGCGTCAGGCCGCGCAACACGGCGTTGACGAGCCCCTTGAAGGCCATGCCGCCCTTCTGAGCCGCGCAGAGGTCCACCGTGGCGCCCACGGCCGCGTGGGCCGGCGTCTTCAGCACCAGTATCTGGGCCACGCCCAGGCGCAGCACGTTCACGATCCGCTCGGGCGGCGGCTTCTTCAGGCGGGCCTGCAGGGCGGTGTCGATGGGACCCAGCCAGCGCAGGGTCGCCATCACCAGCGCGCGGGCGAAGGCGCGGTCGCGCGGCGGCAGGGCGGCCATGGCGGGGTGGCCCAGACCTTCGTCCAGCCCGGCGCGGCGCGACAGGGCGGTGGTCAGCAGGTCGAGGGCGGCGGCGCGGGCCGGCAGGCCGCGGATGTCGTCGGTTTCGCTCACGGCGCGCGGGGTGCCCGCTTGGAGCCGCGCGCGCAAGGGATTAGATCGTGCGACATGGACGACACGCCCGCCAACGCCGCTCCCGGCAAGGAGCTTTCGCCCGCCGCCCGCCGCGCCCTTGAGGAGGCGGAAGCCCGTCGCAAGGCCGCAGAGGCCCTGCCGCCGGAAGAGGGTGGTCCCAAGGGGCCCGAGCCCACCCGCTTCGGCGACTGGGAGCGGAAGGGGATCGCGGTCGACTTTTGAGGCGGGCTTCCGGGCCCTAGAGCCCCGCCATCTCCGCCGCCACGCGGCGCGCGGCCGCCGCAGGATCGTTGGCCGCGGTGATTGGCCGGCCGCAGACGATGTGGCTGGCGCCGGCCCTCAGTGCGTCGGCGGGTGTCGCGGCGCGGGCCTGGTCGTTCTTGGCCGCCCAGTCGGGCCGGACGCCCGGCGTGACCACCAGGAAGTCCCGGCCGCCCAGCTTCCGGGCCAGCTCGGCCTCGTGCGGGCTGGCGATGACACCGTCGCAGCCGGTGGCGATCGCCTGGTGGATGCGCCGCTCCACGAGCTGGCGGGCGGTCTCGTGATAGCCGGTCTCGACCAGGTCCTCGTCGGTGAGGCTGGTGAGGACGGTGACGGCCAGAACCTTGAGGTCGGACTTGCCGCGACCCCGCACCGCGGCGGCCATCACCTGCGGCTCGCCGTGCACGGTGAGGAAGTCGCAGCCCGAGCCGGCCAGCACGGCGGCGGCCCGCTGCACCGTGGTGCCGATGTCGTGCAGCTTCCAGTCGAGGAACACCTGCTTGCCGGCCGCCTTCAGCTCGCGCGCCAGGGTCATGCCCTCGCCGCCTGCGAATAGCTCCAGACCGACCTTGTAGAAGCTGACCGCGTCGTCCAGCGCGGCGACCATGGTCCGGGCCTCGTCGACCGTCGGCAGGTCGAGCGGAATGATCAGCCGGGGATCGGCTTTGACGGCGGGTTGCGCAAGATCGGCGGCGGCCATGGCTTGGCTCCGTGGGCGGGGTGGTCCGCGAGGTTCGAATAGGGCTAAGTGCGTTGCATGAGCCAGGCCGAGTTCGCGGTCAACTTCTTCGTCGCCCTGTTCGCCCTCCTGGATCCGGTGGGGAACGTGCCGCTGTTCGCCGCCGCCACGGCTGGGGCGAAGTCGAAGGACCGCGCCTGGATCGCGCTCTACATCGCGCTGTTCGCTTTCGGCTTCCTGACCTTCTTCTACTTCTCCGGCCTGTCGTTGCTGGAGTTCTTCGGCATCTCCCTGGCGGCCTTCCGGATCGCCGGCGGGGTTATCCTGTTCCTGTTGGGCCTGGAGATGGCGCGCGACGATTTCACCGCCGCGGTCGCGGATGCGGCGGACACGGCCGACGGCTCCGGCCGGGCCTTCGTGCGGCGGCGGTTCGAGCGGATGATCGTGCCGTTCGCCATGCCCCTGTTGATCGGCCCCGGCGCGATCTCCAGCGTGGTGATCTACGCCAGCCAGGCCCGTCAGTTCGGGCTGCAGGGGGCGCTGATCGGCGTGGGCGTGATCGGCGCCGTGGCCGTGGCGACGCTGCTGTCGTTCCTGGCCACCCCGATCCTGTCGAAGATTCTGGGCCGCATCGGGCTCAGCATCGTGGTGCGGGTCCTGGGCCTGATCCTCTGCGCCCTTGCGGTGCAGTTCATCCTGGCCGGGTTCGCCGAGAGCACCAGCGGCTTCATCCGGCCGTCGATCGCCAATCCCTATGGCCACTAGACCTTTCGGAAGCGGCCGCCCTGCGAGGCCATGAGCGCCAGGGCCCATTCGTCCGGGATCGCCTTGGCGATGGCCGAGATCGCCTTGTTCGGCGCGCCGGGGACGCACACGGCGCGATTGGCCTCCATGGCCTCGTAGCCGGCGGCGGCGACCTCGTCGGCGCCCATCCACAGCCAGGCCGGCGTGGAGGAGTTCGCCAGGGCGCGCGTGCCGTTCACGTCGTGGAACTCCGACCAGGTGAAGCCGGGACAGAGGGCGGTGACGTGCACCCCCTCGGCGGCGTTCTCCAGGTGGAGGCTCTGGGAGAACTTGATCAGGAAGCTCTTGGAAGCGGCATACAGGGTATGACCCGCCGCGGCGGGGACGAGCCCGGCCAGCGAGGCGACGTTGACGATCCGGCCGAACCTGCGCTGCTGCATCCCGGCCAGCACCCGGTGCGCCAGTTCGCAGGGGGCGGTGACCATCACCTGGATGAAGGCCGCCTGTTCTTTCCAGCGGGTCTCGGCATAGGCGCCGGGCAGGCCGTAGCCGGCGTTGTTGACCAGGCAGTCCACGGTGCGCCCGTGCGCGGTGAGATAGTCGAGGATGGTTCCCGGCGCTTCGGGCTCCGACAGGTCGGCCGTCACCGTCAGGGTCTCGACGCCGTAGCGCAGCCGGACCTCCTCGGCGAGGGCGTCCAGCCGCTCGGCCCGCCGCGCGGTGAGCGCCAGGTCGTACCCGTGGCTGGCCAGGATGCGGGCGAACGCCGCGCCGATCCCTGCCGAAGCGCCCGTGACGAGGGCAAGTTTACGGTCCATGGCTGTCCCCGAGTGCGACCCGTCGAAACTACGGCGTGCCGCGAACGGTTCAAGGCTAGGCTTGCGGCGGAATCGCGCGAGCGTCGCCGTCGGATTGAACGGTGTGATGTTTAGGTGTATTCGCGCCCGCCGCGACGGCATCGGGCCGGCTTGGGGACCCAGCGGTCACCCGGAGAAATGGGATGGCTGACCAGGCCGTCGACGCCGACAAGGCGAACGGAGACTCGTCGCACTCGGGACACAAGGAGGGATTCTGGGCGCTCGCCCTCGGATCCATCGGCGTGGTCTTCGGCGACATCGGGACCAGCCCGCTCTACGCCATGCGCGAGGCCCTGGGGCACTCGCGCGGCGGCGGCGGCGGCGAACTGGCCGTGCTGGGCGTGGTTTCGCTCATCACCTGGGCTCTGATCCTCGTCGTCACCATCAAATACGTCGTCTTCCTGATGCGCGCCGACAACAAGGGCGAGGGCGGCACGCTGGCGCTCATGGCGCTGGCCCAGCGGGTCAGTCCCGGAGGGCGTTCGCGGATCATCTTCTTCCTGGGCGTGCTGGGCGCGGCGCTGTTCTACGGCGACGGGATCATCACGCCGGCCGTATCGGTGCTGGGCGCCGTGGAGGGCCTGCGCGATGCGCCGGGGGCCCCCGCCGGCGTCGGGGAACTGGTGCTGCCGATCTCGGCGGGCATCCTGATCCTGCTGTTCCTGGTCCAGTCGCGCGGGACGGCCAGCGTGGCGAAATTCTTCGGCCCGATCACCGCGGTCTGGTTCCTGACCCTGGGCGGCCTGGGCCTGTTCCACATCTCGGACGACCTTTCGATACTGCGCGCCCTGTCGCCGCACTTCGGGGTTATGTTCCTGATCGACAACGGTTTCCTGGGCTTCGTGATCCTGGGCAGCGTGTTCCTGGCCGTCACCGGGGCCGAGGCGCTCTATGCGGACATGGGCCACTTCGGAAAGACGCCGATCCGCGCCGCGTGGCTCTATCTCGTGCTTCCGTGCCTGGTGCTGAACTACTTCGGCCAGGGCGCCCTCGTGCTGTCGCACCCGGAGGCGCGGGCCAACCCCTTCTTCGCGATGATCCCGCAGGCGGTCTACTGGCCCGTCCTGCTGCTGGCGACGGCGGCGGCGGTCATCGCCAGCCAGGCCGTGATCACCGGCGCCTTCTCGATGACCCAGCAGGCGGTGTCGCTGGGCCTCTTCCCGCGCATCGACATCCGCCGGACCTCCGAGACCCAGGCCGGCCAGATCTATGTGCCGCAGGTCAACACCATGCTGCTGGTCGGCGTGCTGGTTCTGCTGGTGATGTTCCGGACCTCGTCCAACCTGGCGTCGGCCTACGGCATCGCGGTGACCGGCTCGATGTTCGTCGACACCCTGCTGTTCTTCTACATCGTCCGTTACATGTGGAAGCGGCCGGCGTGGCAGGCGGCGCTGGCCTCGCTGACCTTCGGCGTCCTCGACGTGGTGTTCATCACCTCGAACCTGCTGAAGTTCATGGACGGCGCCTGGCTGCCGCTGGCCATGGGCGGCTGCCTGGTGCTGGTCATGTGGACCTGGAACCGGGGCGCCGACATCCTGTCGGACAAGACTCGGCGCGACAGCGTGTCCCTGGCCGAACTGGCCGACATCCTGAAGGCGCGCGCGCCCCACCGGGCTCCCGGCACGGCGATCTTCCTGACCTCCGACCCGGACACCGCGCCCGTGGCGCTGATGCACAACCTCAAGCACAACAAGGTGCTGCACGAGAAGAACATCATCCTTTCGGTCCACACGGCCGAGACCCCACGGGTCAGCGACGACAAGCGCGTGCGGATCGAGCCGGTGAATGACGACTTCAAGAAGGTCATCATCAACTACGGCTTCATGGAGAGCCCCAACGTGCCCAAGGCGCTGGGGCTGTGCCGCAAGCTGGGGCTGAAGTTCGACATCATGGCCACCAGCTTCTTCCTCGGCCGCCGCTCCGTGGTGCCGTCGGCGCAGTCGGGTATGCCGCTGTGGCAGGACAAGCTGTTCATCTTCCTGATGAAGAACGCGGCCAACCCCACCGACTTCTACAAGATCCCGCCCGGCCGCGTGGTCGAGATGGGCGCCCAGGTCACGGTGTGACGTGCCGCTGAGCGTCCTCAACATCCTCGGTGACGCCTTCTGGATCGTCGCCACGGCCATGATCGCCTCGGCCACCCTGGGCGCCTGGAAGGCGCTGCCGGCCGATGCGCGGCTTCCCATGCAGTGGGGCCTGGATCGCAAGCCGACCTGGCGGGCGCGCAAGCCTGTGGCGCTGGGGATGACCCTGGGAATCGCCGTGGTCTTCGGCCTGATCCTCTCGGCGAAGGCCCGCGACTCTGCGCTCGCGCCCGACGAGCGGATGATCCTGTTCCTGGTGCGCGCCGCCACCGCGCCGCTGTTCATCCTCGTGCACATGTTCTGGCTGCGGGCCGCGATGCGCACCGTAGCGGCCGAAGGCGCGCATAGGCCTTGAACCCGAGGCCCGCCTGTCCTTAAAGGCGCGCGACCTTATCCACCTGTTCCGAAAGCCCCCCACGCCATGGCCGACAAGTCCGTCAAGAAGGTCGTCCTCGCCTATTCCGGCGGGCTCGACAGCTCCACCATCGTCAAGTGGCTGCAGACCGAGCTGGGCGCCGAGGTGGCGACCTTCACGGCCGACCTGGGCCAGGGCGAGGAAGTCGCGCCGGCGCGTGACAAGGCGATCATGCTGGGGGTGAAGCCCGAGTACGCCTTCGTCGAGGACGTGCGCGAGGAGTTCGTGCGGGACTACGTCTTCCCGATGTTCCGCGCCAACACGGTCTACGAGGGCCAGTACCTGCTGGGCACCTCGATCGCGCGGCCGCTGATCGCCAAGAAGCAGATCGAGATCGCCCGCAAGATCGGCGCGGACGCGGTCGCCCACGGCGCGACGGGCAAGGGCAACGACCAGGTCCGCTTCGAGATCGCCTACTACGCGCTCGAGCCCGACATCCACGTCGTCGCCCCCTGGCGCGAGTGGGACTTCAAGAGCCGCGAGGCCCTGCTGGACTTCGCCGAGAAGCATCAGATCCCGATCACCAAGGACAAGCGCAACGAGGCGCCCTTCAGCGTCGATGCGAACCTGCTGCACTCCTCTTCCGAGGGGAAGGTGCTGGAGGATCCGGGCGTCGAGGCCCCCGAGTACGTGCACCAGCGGACGATCAGCCCCGAGGCCGCGCCGGACAAGCCCACCGTCTTCACGATGGACTTCGAGAACGGCGACCCCGTCGCCATCGACGGCCAGAAGCTGTCCCCGGCCGCCCTGCTGGCCAAGCTGAACCAGCTCGGACACGACAACGGCGTCGGCCGCCTCGATCTGGTGGAGAACCGCTACGTCGGGATGAAGTCGCGCGGCGTCTACGAGACCCCCGGCGGCACCATCCTGCTGCATGCCCACCGCGGCATGGAGAGCATCACCCTCGACCGGGGCGCCATGCACCTGAAGGACGAGCTGATGCCGAAGTACGCGTCGCTCATCTACAACGGTTTCTGGTTCGCCCCCGAGCGCGAGATGCTGCAGGCGGCGATCGACTACAGCCAGAAGAACGTCACCGGCCAGGTGCGGGTGAAGCTCTACAAGGGCAACGTCACGGTCATCGGCCGCACCTCGCCCTACTCGCTGTACGACCAGGAGCTGGTGACCTTCGAGGAAGGCAAGGTCGCCTACGACCACCGCGACGCGGCCGGCTTCATCAAGCTGAACGCCCTGCGCCTGCGCGTGGCGGCCAAGGGCGATCGCCGCGGGAGCTAGGCCGCGGTCTAGCCCTCGAACCGGTTGTACGGATACCGGTCGCGGATTTCCGCCTGGAAGAACCGACCCTTGGAGTCGGCGTCCACGAACGAGCGATGCACCTCGCCGGGGACGCCGACATAGACGTACGCCTCGCCGCTGACGAAGCGGACGAACAGCTTGGCGCGGTCATGGTCGTAGTCGATGGCCTGGATGGCCGCTGAGTCCACTTCCATCGGCCTGCTCCCTGCCGTGGATCCGAACACAGGAACGCGCGGGCCAAGCAGCTTGGTTCCCCTCGCGCCCGGTTGGCGCCAAGGTCATCCCACACGGCGAAGCTTCGCCGCCAATCAAAAAGAGGGGAGGACCGGATGCAGTCCCATGCCTATGTCGCCATCGTCAGCCTGTTGGCGCTGCTCACCTATTTCTGGATGGGCCTGCAGGTCGGCCGCGCCCGGGCGAAGACCGGGATCGCCGCGCCGGCCATGACCGGCGATCCCTTGCTGGAACGGAGCATCCGCGCCCACCACAACACCCTGGAATGGCTGCCGCTGTTCCTCGTGCCGCTCTGGCTCTTTGCGCTCTACTGGAGCGACCTCGTGGCCGCGGGCGTTGGCGTCGTCTGGATCGTCGGCCGGGTGCTCTACCAGCTCGGCTATGTGAAGGACCCCGCCAAGCGCGAGCTGGGCTTCCTCATCCAGGCCCTGGCGGTCGCCGTGCTGCTGTTCGGCGCTCTCGGGCGGATCGTCTATGTGGCGTTCGTCACGCAAGCTTGACCTATCGCAACCACAATTGTGGCGGAGTGTTGTGACCCTTACTTCCCCCATCGCGGGGGACGCCCGAGTTCGAGACCTGAAGATGTCCAGGAAACCCGTTGCTTTCGCCGTCGCCGTGGCCCTGTCCGCCGGCCTCGCGGCCTGCGCCACGCCGACGCCGTACCAGCCCAACGTAAGGGGCGCCGCCACCTCCGGCGGCTACTCCGAAGTGCGGCTGGAGGCCGACCGCTATCGCGTGACCTTCGCCGGCAATTCGCTGACCAGCCGAGAGACGGTGGAGGCCTATCTGCTGTTCCGGGCGGCCGAGCTGACCGTCCAGAACGGCTACGACTGGTTCTCGGTGGTCGACCGTGACGTGGACAAGAAGAGCCGGACCTACGTCGAGCCCGACCCGTTCTACCGTCCCTGGTACGGCGGCTACGGCTTCTGGCGCCCGTCCTGGCGCTACTACGGCCCGAGCTTCGGCTGGCGCAGCTGGGACCCGTTCTGGGGCGACCCCTTCTGGGCTGACCGGGTCGACGTGCGGACGGTGGAACGGTTCGAGGCCTCGGCCGAGATCCTCATGAACCGCGGCCGAAAGCCCGAGGGCGACGTTCGCGCCTTCGACGCCCGCGCTGTGATCGAGAACCTTCGGCCGCGCATCCAGTACCCCGCGCCGAAGTAGGGGTCAGGCGGCGTCCGCCGCGGCCCCGCCGTCTCTCGCGGCCGGGGCCGACGCAGCCGCCATGGCGACGGCCTCGTAGAGCCGCGCCGCGTCGATCGGCTTGGCCACGTGCCCGTCGAAGCCTGCGGCCAGGTATTCCGCCACCTGGTGCTGCATGGCGTTGGCCGTCAGGGCGATGATCGGCGTGCGCGGTAGACCTTCGGCCCGCTCCGCGTTGCGGATGGCGCGGGCGGCCGCGACACCGTCCAGGACCGGCATCTGCACGTCCATCAGGATCAGGTCGCACGGGATGGTGCGCCAGGCCTCCACGGCCGCCGCGCCGTCGCCCACGACGACGGGGTCGATGCCGATCTGAGCCAGCAGCGTCTTCAGCACGAGCTGGTTGACCGCATTGTCCTCGGCGGCCAGCACCCGCAGGGGTGGGCCGCCCTCGGCCAGGGCCGCCGCCGACCGCTCGGCCGCGGACTCGGGTTCCAGGCGTCGGATCTCGGCGTCGCCCAGGCGGCGCAGCGGCAGCAGCACGGTGAACCGGGTGCCGGCGCCGGGCGCGCTGTGCGCCTCAATCGCGCCGCCCATCAGCTCGGCCAGTTCGCGGCAGATGGACAGGCCAAGTCCCGTGCCGCCGTACCGGCGCGTGGTCGAGCTGTCGACCTGCTGGAAACGGCTGAACAGGCGCACGAGGTCCTGCGGCGCGATGCCGACGCCGCTGTCCTGCACCTCCACCTCCAGCACCTCGTTGCGCCAGGAGACCGCGAGCGAGACCTCGCCACGCTCGGTGAATTTCACGGCGTTGGACAGCAGGTTGCAGAGGATCTGCCGGACCCGCGTGGGATCGCCGAGGTAGGTTCCCGCCGCGCGGGGATCGAGGTTCAGGCGGAGTGTGACCCCCTTGGCGAGCGCCTGGGGCGCGAAGGTCTCCTGGGCCCCGCGCACCACATCGGCCAGGTCGAACGGGATCTTCTCCAGCTCGAGCCGCCCGGCCTCGACCTTCGACAGGTCGAGGATGTCGTTCAGGATCACCAGCAGGCTCTCGCCGGACTCCCGGATCACCGACAGCTTGCGCTGTTGCTCGGGCCGCAGGTCGGCCTCGACCGCGAGGGCCTGGGCCATCCCCAGCACGCCGTTCAGCGGGGTGCGGATCTCGTGGCTCATGCGCGCCAGGAAGGCGCTCTTGGCGTCGCTGGCGGTCTCCAGCGCGGTGTGGGCGTCCTGCAGGTCGCGGGATTTCCGGAGGCTGACCCAGATGCTGATCAGGGTGTGCAGGGAAACCACTTGCATCGACAGGCACACCAGCGCCTGGTCCACGCCCTGGAAGTGCGGGATCGCGAGGGGCACGCCCGCCGGCAGGATCACGCCGGGCAGGGCAGGGATGGCGGCTCCGGGCGAGTGGGCATGCAGCGCCTGGATGTACATGAGGTGGCTGGCGAAGAACGCCGCGGCCGCCACCTGGCAGGCGAGGTTGTCCGAACTCCACAGCAGGACCCCGGCCATGCTCCAGGTCAGGACGGCCAGCATGTAGACGACGGCGCAGGTACGGCTCGAGACGACGCGGCCGCGCACGGCGCGCTTGATCTGGCCGGTGGCGATCACGAGGGCGGCCTCGGCGAGCAGCGCTGCGCCCGCCCAGGCGGCCGCCACCCGCCAGTCGACCCCAATGCCGACAAACACCGTGACGGCGACGCACAGCACGAGACGCACGGGCGAGTAGGCGTGGATTCCCCCCGCCGCGCTCGCGAACCGCTCGTCGAACAGTCTTCCGAACAAGAGCTCCCCCCGGTGCTCACTCGCGGGACCCATATCCCGGCGCCGCCGAACGCTGGGTTAACGCAAGGGCCGCCCGTTCCGCCGCGCGCGTCCAACGGGGGCCGGGGCACGAATAGACTCCCGGACGCCGCCGCGCAGGGGCCCCCGATCGGGGGGCGTATGGCGGTCGGTGGGGCTGTTGGAGTATTCTGTGCTTATGCGGGTGGAGGGTGCGACAGATGCTTAGGGCGCCGCCCAGGGGTCGACGGGGCCACGGGTTCGGCTGGCGGGCGGTGATCGTCGCGGTGGCGCTGAACGCGGCCGCGGGTTCCGGCGCGTGGGCGGCGGCGCGGGTCGCGCTCATCGTCGGCGTCTCGAAGTACGAGAAGGTGCCCCCGCTGGCCAATCCGGCCAAGGACGCGATGCTCGTCCAGAAGACGCTGCAGAAGCTGGGCTTCGAGGTGAAGGTCCTCACCGACCCGAACCGTTCCCAGCTGATCGAGGGCCTCGGCGAGTTCGAGCAGGCCGCCAGCGGCGCCGAGGCGGCGGTGATCTACTACGCCGGGCACGGGGCGATGATCGAGGGCGTGAACTACCTCCTGCCCAAGGACGCCATCGCCACCACGAAGTCCGCCCTGACCGGCAGTGCGGTCGAGTCCGCGCGGCTCGGCGCGGCCATGACGGGCGCCAAGGCGGTTCGGCTGATCATCTTGGACGCCTGCCGCAACAACCCCACCGCCACCCGCAGCCTGGGCGGCAACACCCGCGGCCTGGCCCGCGAGGCGGGGCCCACCAGCGTGCAGGTGGTGACGCTGATGGCGGCCGGCCCGGGCGAGGTCGCCCAGGACGGTTCGGGCGGCAACAGCCCGTTCGCCATCGCCCTGACCCAGGGGCTGACCCGGCCGGGCATCACGGTCGGCGAGCTGCCCAGCTACGTCCAGGCCGAGGTCGAGCGGATGACTGAGGGCCAGCAGACCCCGGACCTGCAGGGCATCTGGCCGAACGTCCACTGGAGCTTCGACCCCAACGGCCCGGCGCGCCAGGCCCAGGCGTCCGCCGTCGACCTCACCAAGATCAAGTGGGAGAAGGACCAGGCGTTCTGGACGTCCATCAAGGACTCCGACGACCCGGCCGACTTCAAGGCCTACATGGAGGCGCAGGACCGCGGCGAGATCACCGGCTCGTTCCGGCGGCTGGCCGCCAACCGGATCCGCGCGCTCGAGAAGCTGCCGCCCGGCTCGTTCCAGGTGGCCTCGCGCTCGGCCACGCCCGGCCAGGCCCAGGTGACGAGCGCCCGGGAGGCCTTCGCCCGGGGCGACTACAGGGCCGCAGCCGCCGACTGGACCGCCGCGGCCAACGCCGGCAACGGCGCGGCAATGTACAACCTCGGGGTCATGTCGCTGACCGGCAAGGGCGCGCCCAAGGACGTCGGCGCGGCCGCGCGCTGGTTCAAGGCCTCGGCCGACGCCGGACATTCGGGGGGCATGGTCAACTGGGCGCTTTGCCTGCTGAACGGCTTCGGGACGTCGAAGAACGAGGCCGAGGGTTTCCGCTGGCTCCAGGAGGCCGCGAACAAGGGCTCGGCCACCGGCATGGGCATGCTGGCCGAGGCCTATCTGCGCGGCCGCGGCGCGCCCGTCGACCCGCGGGCGGCGGCGGGATGGCTGCAGAAGGCCGTGGACGCGGGGGACGGGCCGTCGATCCTGCAGCTCGCCGACCTCTATGAGCGGGGCGAGGGCGTGGGGCGCGATCCTCGTCGCGCCTTCGACCTGTTTGAACGCGCAGCGGTGGCGGGCGACACCGACGCCATGGTTCGTCTCGGCTATGCTTATGAAGACGGCGACGCGGTGGCCAAGGACGAGGTCCAGGCCGCGACCTGGTACCAGCGCGCGGCCGAGGCGGGGAACAGCGAGGGCATGTCCAGCCTGGCGGTGATGCTCGAGAACGGGGCGGGGCTTCCGCAGGACTACGCGCGGGCGGCGGAATATTATCGCCTGGCCGCCAACGCCGGCGACGCCCGCGGCTATCTGGGCCTCGGCAGCCTGACCGCTCGCGGCGCGGGCGTGCGGGCCAACCCGGCCGAGGCGATCCGCCTGTTCCAGGCGGCCGCCGACCGGGGCAGCGCCGCGGCCATGCGCAACCTGGGCATCATGTACGAGACCGGGCAGGGCGTGCGCGCCGACCGGAAGAAGGCGATCGACTACTATCGCAAGGCCACGCAGGCCGGGGACGAGGCCGCCAGAGGCGAACTCGACCGGCTCGGCGCAAGCTGAGGACGACGGGGGACGGAATGGACAGGCTTCGCAACGATCGGCGGCTGAGGGTGGCGGTGAGCGTCCTCGCCCTGATGAGCGTCACGGCCCAGCCGGTGCTGGCGCAGAAGAAGGACGCCGACGCCTGCGCCGCCGAGCGGGCCCCCTTGGTCAAGCTCGACAAGGAATACGACGACCTGAAGCGCTCAAAGATGAGCAAGGCCATCGGCGAGGGGCTGAAGTCGGGCGCCGTGGTCCTGGCCAAGGGCGTGGCCAGCGGCAACATTGGCCTGCCGGGTAGCCGGGGCGGCGGTTTCGGCGGGATGGGCGGCATGGGCAGCCTCATGGGCGCCGTCGGCGGCCTGGCGATGCAGAGCGCGGCCCAGCAGCAGTCCGGGTCGGCCGCCCCGGCGCCCAGCCCGGCCGGCATGTTCTTCGGCCCCGACATGCTGTCGGGCGCCTCCGGCCTCTACGTCCCCGGCGTCAGCAGCTATGGCGGCTACGGCGGCGACAACGGCAAGGCCTATGCGGCGCTGGCTGTGCTGGTGGCGATCGTCGCCACGGCCGACGCCTACGCCAAGCTCAAGGAGCAGGAGGCGGGCGGCGACCTTAAGAAGGCGTCGTACAACATCGACCAGGACGCCGGGCGCCAGCTGACGGTGGCGCGCGAGATCTCGGACGCCGGCAACGCCCTGGTGGAATGCCGCAGCCGCCAGCTCAGCGACATCAACACCCGCCTGGCCAGCGCCAGCAACGACAAGGACCGCAAGGCGATCCGCCGCGAGCGCACCGAACTTATCGGCGACCTGAAGAAGGACATCGACGTCACCGGCAGCGTCGTCGAGCAGCACACCGGCATGGCCAAGACCTTTACCCAGGGCCGGGCGATGACCGACGGGACGTCCGAGGCCGACGTGCTGGGCGGCCAGGCGCCGGCCTACGCCGAGGCGCCCGCCGCCACGCGCCTCGCAATGCCCAAGAGTGCAGCGCCCGCCGGTGGCGGCCAGGCCCAGGAGGCGCAGGCCCCGGCGGCTCCGCCCGCGGCGCTGGTGACCACCAAGGTCGCGGTTCTGCGCTCGGGCCCGGTCGCCGCCGCGTCGGCGGTCCGCACCCTGCCGGCCGGCACGTCGCTCCAGGCCAAGACGGCCCAGGCCGAGGGCGGTTGGTGGGAAGTCGATGTGGAGGGCTCCACCGGCTATGTCCGGGCCGCCGAAGTCGGCCCGCCGGGATCCGCGCCCGCCGCCCCGGTGCAGACCGCGGCCGCCGCACCGGGCCGGGGCCGTGGCAAGGGCCCGCCGCCCAAGGCCGCGCCGCCGCCGGCCGCGCCGCCCGCGGTCGCCGGCCCCAGCAATATCCGCGCCTACAATCGCCAGGTCATCGCCGCCCGCAGCGAGGGCAAGGGACGTCTGGGCGCCCTGATGACCGATATCCAGGCCGCACAGCGTCAGGACAACGTCTTCTACGCCCTGCTGTCCAACTGGCGGTGGGGGTGACTGTGGCGGGACCCGTCCTGCGGCGGACGGGTCCCCGTCGCGTCGTCAGTCGTCCCACAGGCCGACCACCCGCGCGCGGATGATGTCGTTCGCCAGCGTAATGATCCGGGCGATAAGCACCAGCACCCGCTGGGGCTGACGACGTCGGGGCCCGTTCGCGAGCGGACGGGCCCCCGGTCGCTTCGTCAGTCGTCCAGCAGGCCGACCAGCCGCTCGCGGATGATGTCGTTCGCCTGCTTCATGATCCGGTCGATCAGCTCCTGCACCGAGGGGATGTCGTGGATCAGGCCGGCCACCTGGCCGCAGGACCAGCCGCCGGCGTCCATCTCGCCGTCGCGCATGATCTTGGGATAGACGCCCGCCACTTCGGGGGCGATGTCGGCGAAGGTCAGCTTGTCGCCGAGCGTGCGTTCCTTTTCCAGCAGGCGCTCGACCCCGGCGTTGATCAGCACGCGCTCGGTGTTGCGCAGCGGGCGCATGATCAGGCGGGTGTCGAGCTCGCTCGCGGCGACCAGCGCCTGCTTCACGTTCTCATGCACCGGGGCTTCCTTGGTGGCGATGAAACGGGTGCCCATGTTCATCCCGTCGGCGCCCATCGCCAGCGCGGCCACCAGGCTGCGCCCGTCGGCCATGCCGCCCGAGGCCAGAAACGGCACCTTCAGCTCCTCGTCGGCGCGCGGCAGCAGGATGAAGTTCGTCACGTCGTCCTCGCCCGGGTGGCCGCCGCACTCGAAGCCGTCGACGCTGACCGCGTCGCAGCCGAT
>JADHED010001223.1_pt1 | contig 23494 bp, 29 predicted proteins | sample 8952041 | NCBI WGS metagenome assembly JADHED01 (sample SAMN16124423, study PRJNA663239) | bioreactor sludge metagenome | isolation source: sludge (control) | place: India:Bengaluru | collected 2018-09-08
CCGCCCCCACGCACCGACGCGACGTGTTCCGGATCGACACACCGCCAACGCGGGCACGTGCCCGCCATCACTGACCCCGGGGCGGCCCCAGCGGGCCGCCCCACCCCGTGCCGATGAACCGACACGGGACAGCGCGCGCGGCCCGTGGCGTCAATCCGCCGACAGCGCGCGCGGTGCGGTGGCGGACCGGTGCCGCCGCCGCCGTCGGCGAACTCTGGTTCGCGTCCTTGTTCGCCCTGAAATGTCAATCACTTGAGCGCGCGACGCCGCGCGGCACGCGGCTTGCTGTCCACGCCCCCGCAGGACGGGAGGCGGTGCCATGGCCGGACAGAATTCGAACACGGCGGCCCCTGCCGCGGCGACCACGCCCGCGGCGCGTCCCTGGGAGCGGCCCGTCTTCCAGGTGCTGCCGCTCACCCTCTCCGCCCGGCTCGCGAGCGGATCGGTTCGAATCGGGGCACTCCGTGCGCTCGGCGCCGGCACCGTCGTGCCGCTCGAGACGCCCGTCGGCGAGCCCTCGCGGCTGGTCGCCGACGGCGTCGTGATCGCGGCCGGCGAGGTCGTCGAGATCCAGGGGCACCTCGCGCTGCGCCTGACCCGCCTCGGCGAGGACGGCGAATGAACGAGACCGCCGCCGCGGCGCCGGGCGTCCTCGAGCTGATCCGGGTCGGGGCCTCGCTCGCGCTCGTGGCGGCGCTGATCGTGCTGTGCGGCTGGGCGATGCGGCGCGCGAACGCCGGCCGGCGGCGCGGGCTGCTCGCGGTCGAGGAGCGCGTGCCCCTCGCGCGCGGCGTGCAGCTGGTGGTCGTCAGCGCGCAGGGACGCCGGCTCGTGCTGGGCGTCGCCGAGAAGCACGTCAGCCTGCTGACCGAGCTGGACGAGCCGGAGGGCGCCGACGGCGCCGTTCCGCTGGCCGACGCCTCGGAGGCCCCGCTGGCCGCCGCGGCGGGCGGCGCTGTTCCCGGCTCCGTCGTCGAGACCATGATCAGCCGCTGGCGGAGGCGCGGATGACCGCCCGCCGGCCGCGCCCCGCGCTGCTCGCGCTGGTCGTCCTGCTGTGCCTGGCGGGCGCCGCGGCGACCGCGCCCGCCGCGCTCGGCGCGCCGGCCGCCGCACAGGGCGCCGGCGCGTCGCTCGAGCTGCGCCTCAGCGACGCCGCGGGCGGCGGCAGCTCGAATGTCCTGCGCATCGTGCTGCTGATGACGGTGCTGGCCGTCGCGCCGTCCATCGTCCTGCTGATGACGTGCTTCGTGCGGCTCATCCTCGCGCTGCACTTCCTGCGGCAGGCACTCGGCACGCCGCAGATGCCGCCGAACCAGGTCGTCGTCGGGCTCGCGCTGTTCCTGACCTTCTTCGTGATGTCGCCGACGATCGACAGGATCTACGAGACGGCCTGGGTGCCCTACGAGCAGGGGCAGATGGACGTGACGCAGGGCCTGAAGACGGCGTCCGCCCCGCTCAAGACCTTCATGCTGAAGAACGTGCGCGAACAGGACCTGCTGCTGTTCGTGCGCATGGCCAAGCTGCAGCGCCCCGCGACCCCGGACGACCTCCCGCTCCGCGTCGTGGTGCCGGCGTTCGTGATCTCCGAGCTGCGCGTCGGCTTCGAGATCGGGTTCCTGCTCTTCCTGCCGTTCCTGGTGGTGGACCTCGTCGTCTCGTCGGTGCTGCTGTCGATGGGAATGATGATGTTGCCGCCGCAGATGGTCTCGATGCCATTCAAGCTGCTGTTGTTCGTGCTCGTGGACGGATGGGGCCTGCTCGCCGGCTCGCTGGTCGCCGGCTTCCGCACCTAGACCGATGTGTAGGGGCGGACCTCGCCGCAGGCGATGGTCCGCCCGCAACGCGGGCCTCACCGCAAGCGATGGCCCGCCCGATGCAACGAGGGAAGGAACGCATGGACGAGGTGACCGTCATCACGATCGGCCGCGAGGCGCTGCGCGTCTCGCTGCTCGTCGGCGCGCCGATCCTGCTCGCCGGCGCGCTCGTCGGCCTCGTCGTGAGCGTGGTCCAGGTCGCGACGTCGATCCAGGACGTGACGATCACGTTCATCCCGAAGATCGTCACCTGCTCCGTGGTGCTGCTGATCGCGCTGCCCTGGATGATGCGCACGCTCGTCGTGTTCACGCGCCACATCTTCCAGCTCATCACCGGCCTCACGACCTGACGCCCGTGGACGCGGCGATCTTCCAGCTCCCCTTCCAGGGGGTCCTCGCGGGCGCGGCGCTCACGCTGCGCGCGGCGGGCTTCGCCACGGTGGCGCCGATCATCGGCTCGGAGGGCGTGCCGCCGCAGTTCCGCGCGGCGCTCGGCCTCCTGCTCGCGATCCTGGTCGCCCCCCTCGTGCCGGCGCCCGCGCTCGCGGCGGGCTGGCTGTTCGTGGTCGCCACCGAGATCTTCGTCGGCGTCCTGCTCGGGTTCGTCGCGCGGCTCGCCTTCGAGGTCCTGCTGTTCGCCGGGACGTTCGCCGGCTACCCGACCGGCCTCGCCTCCGCTGCGATGATGGACCCCATCAGCCAGACCTCGACGACGGCGATCGCCGTGTTCTACCAGGCGATCGGCGGGCTGCTCTTCCTGGTCACGGGGGGTCTGCGCGAGGTCGTCGCCGGGCTGGTCCGTTCGTACCAGGTGCTCCCCTGCGGCACCGCGCACTTCGACGGCGCGTGGGTGCCGATCGTGATCAACGTCACCGGGCAGATCGTGATCCTCGGCTTCCGGCTCGCGGCGCCGCTGCTCGTCGCCGGGATGCTCGCCGACCTCTGCCTGATGCTGATCGCCCGCGCGGTCCCGCAGATGAACATCCTCGTCGTCGGCGCGCCGGTCCGGACCACCGTCGGGCTGGTCGCGCTGGCGCTGTCGCTCCACGTCTTCGGGCCCGCAGTCGCCGAGGCGGTCGGCATCGCGAGCCGCGCCGCCGGCGACCTGCTCGCCGCGCTGCAGGCCTAGGCGATGAGCGACCGCGACAACAGGACCGAGAAACCGACCGCGAAGCAGGTCACCCGCGCCCATGAGCGCGGGCAGGTCGTGCACAGCCAGGACGTCGGCCACGCGGTCTCGCTGCTCGTCTTCCTCGTCTGGGCCTCGCTCGCGGGCGGCTCGTTCATGCAGGGCGCGACCGAGCTGGTGCGGGGCGGCCTGCGCGCGACCCTGCACCACGACGACCACGGGCTGCTGCAGGCCGACATCCTCCGCGCGCTGGTGGCGGGCCTGCGGATGATCGGCCCGCTGATGCTGGGCCTGATGGTCTTCGGCGTGGCCGGCACGCTGCTGCAGGGCGGCATCCACCCGCGCAAGGGGCTGATCCCGTTCGAGCTCGAGCGCCTCAACCCGATCACCGGGATGAAGCGCCTGGTCTCGACCGAGAAGCTGATCGCGGCCGTCAAGGCGGTCGTGCGCACCGCGCTCTACGCCGCGGTCGCGATCGCGGTCGTGATGCCGGAGTGGGCGGCGATCTCCGCCCTGTGCCGGCTGACCCCGGCCGCGATCCTCGAGGAGGCGTTCCGCATCGCCGCGCGCGTGCTCTCGCGCGCGCTGCTCGTCGGGATCGTGTTCGCCGTGGTGGACTACGGCGTCACGCGCTACCGCTTCTACCGCGGCCTCTACATGACCAAGCAGGAGGTCCGGGACGAGGCCAAGGAGCAGGAGAACCCCGAGATCAAGGGGCGCATCCGCGGCCGCCAGCGCGAGGTCGCGCGGCGCCGGATGATGGCGTTCGTCCGCACCGCGGACGTCGTCGTGACCAACCCGACGCACGTCGCGGTGGCGCTCAAGTACGACCGCGCGGCCGGCCACGCGCCGCTCGTCGTCGCCAAGGGCAAGGGCTACGTGGCGCTGCGCATCCGCGAGGTCGCGACCGGCGCCGGCGTGCCGATCGTCGAGGACCCGCCGCTCGCGCGCACGCTCGAGAAGCTCTGCCCGTTGGGCACGCCGATCCCGGAGACGCTCTACCGCGCCGTCGCCGAGGTGTTCGCCCACATCCTGCGCGCCCGCCGCGGGCCGCGGCCGGCCTACCGCATCCACCCCGAGGTCGAGGCCGCCGCCGACGAGGTGACGCCGTGAGCGCCGGTTCCGCCGTCCTGGACGACCGCGGGAAGGCGTTCGTCAACCTGGCGCTGCCGCTGGGCGTCGTGCTGATCCTCGCGCTGATCGTCGTCCCGGTCCCGACCATCCTGCTGGACCTGCTGATCACGGTCGACCTGGCGCTGGCGCTCGTGGTCCTGCTGGCCGCCATGTACATCCCGGGGCCGACGCAGTTCACGTCGTTCCCGTCGCTGCTGCTGCTCATGACGCTGTACCGGCTGGCGCTCAACATCGCGAGCACGCGCCGCATCCTGATGCACGGCGAGCAGGGCACGGCCGCGGCCGGCGCCGTCATCGAGGCCTTCGGCGAGTTCGTCGTCGGCGGGTCGTTCGTCGTCGGGCTCGTGATCTTCCTCGTGCTGCTGGTCGTCCAGTTCGTCGTCATCACCCACGGTTCGACGCGCATCTCCGAGGTGATCGCGCGCTTCACCCTCGACGCGATGCCCGGCAAGCAGATGGCGATCGACGCCGACCTGAACGCCGGGCTGATCACCGAACGCGAGGCGATCGGCCGCCGGCAGGCGATCCAGCAGGAGGCGGAGTTCTTCGGGTCGATGGACGGCGCCGTGCGCTTCACCGCCCGCGACGCGATCGCCTCGATCATCATCGTGATCATCAACATCGTCGGCGGCCTCGCGATCGGCATCCTGCAGAAGGGGATGGCGCCGGCGGACGCGGGCCGGACCTACACCGTGCTGACCATCGGCGACGGCCTCGTCACCACGATCCCGGCGCTGCTCGTCGCGGTGGCCGGCGGCATCATCACGACCCGCGCCGCGCAGCAGGCCCCGCTCGGCGAGGCGATCTTCGGCCAGCTGCTGCTGTCGCCGCGGCCGCTCCGGATCGCCGGCGGCACGCTGCTGCTGCTCGCGCTCGTGCCCGGCCTGCCCAAGGTCGCGTTCGTCGTGCTCGCGGCCGCGCTGTTCGCCGGCTCGCGGATCGCCGCGGAGCCCGCGCCCGCCGCCGACGACGCCGCGCTGGCCGACGCGAAGGCGGCGGCGTCCCCGAACCTCGAGGACGAGGTCGAGCCGCTGCTCGGCATCGACCCGCTCTGCGTCGAGGTCGGCTACGACCTCATCCCGTCCGTCGGGGCCGACCGTGCGGGCGGCATCCTCGACAAGATCAAGGGGCTGCGGCGCCAGATCGCGACCGACCTGGGGATCGTGCTGCCGCCGGTGCGGGTGCGCGACAACCTGCAGCTGCCCCCGAACCAGTACGCGATCCTGCTGCGCGGCATCAGGGTCGCGGGCGGCAAGATGCCCCGCGGCCGGCTGCTCGCGCTGGACGCCGGCGCGTCGCGCCAGATCGCGGGCGAGCCGACGCGCGACCCCGCGTTCGGCCTGCCGGCGGTCTGGATCGACCCGGGCACCGCCGACGAGGCGCGCACGGCCGGCTACACGGTCGTCGACCCGCCGTCGGTCCTGTCCACGCACCTGATGGAAGTGATCAACCGCAACGCCGCGGAGCTGCTCGGCCGCGAGGACGTGGCGCGCCTGGTCGACCACGTCCAGAAGACGCACCCGAAGGCGGTCGCCGAACTCGTGCCCGAGCGGCTGACGATCGGCGAGGTGCAGCGCGTGCTGCAGGGGCTGCTGCGCGAGGGCGTGCCGGTGCGCGACCTCCCGCTGATCGTCGAGGCCCTCGCAGACGGCGCGGCGACGACGCGCGACCCCGCGAACCTCGTCGAGGCCGCGCGCCGCCAGCTGGGCCGCACGATCGTCGGCCCGCTGCTCGACGAGCAGGGCGTGCTGCGCGGCATCGGCCTCGCGCCCGCGATCGAGGAAGAGCTGACGCGCGCGTTCGTGCCCGACGAGACCGGCGCGGCGGACGGGATCGCGCCGAACCGCGCGCGCGAACTCGTCCAGCGCATCGCGACCGCGGCCGGCGCCATCGGCGGCCAGGGCGCGGTCGTCGTCGGCCCGCGGCTGCGCCCCTACATGGCGGCCCTGCTGCGGCAGCAGCTGCCCCAGGTCCCGGTCCTCTCCACGCTCGAGATTCCCCCGGAGGTGACGCTCCGGGCGGTGGCGACGGTGTCCTGAGATGCTCGTGAAGACGTATCGCGCGAAGACGACGACCGAGGCGCTCGCGACCGTGCGCGCGGAGCTGGGTGACGCGGCGTGCATCGTCGAGACCCGCCGCGCCGGCAAGGGCGTCGAGGTGGTCGCGGCGGCCGAGCGTCCGGGGCCGCGGCTGACCGCCGCGCCGGCCCTCGGCGGGCTCGCCCCCGCCGCGGCGGGCGGCGCGGAGCGGCTGCGCGACGAGCTCGTCATGCAGGGCTTCTCGCTGGTGTTCGCGGACCGGATCGCGTCCGCGGCCGCCGCGAACCTCGATCCGGACCGGCTGGAGGACCGCGCGGCGGCGCTCGCCTACGCGCGCGACCTCCTGGCGCTCTGGCTGCCGAAGGCGCCGCCGGCCCCCGGCGAGGGCGCGCGCGTGATCGCGGTCGTCGGCTCGCCCGGGGTCGGCAAGACGACCACCATCGCGAAGCTCGCCGCGCGCGAGATCGCGCTCGAGGGCCGCCCCGTCGTGCTCGGCTCGGCCGACGACCGGCGGCTCGGCGGGGCCGAGCAGATCGAGGCCTACGCGCGCGTGCTCGGCGTCCCGTTCCGCATGCTGCGCGAGCGGCGCGACCTCGACCGCGCGCGCGAACTCGCGGGAGCCAAGGGGACGCTGCTCGTCGACACCCCGGGCGTCGCGCGCGGGGACCGGATCGGCATGGACAACCTGGCGCTGCTGCTCGGCGGCGTGCGCCGCGAGGAGATCGAGCTGCTGCTCGCGGCGGACCGCGACGCGGACGGGCTGAACGACACCGTGAAGCGCTTCGGCGCGCTCCGGCCCGGCGCGCTCGGCGCCACGCGCCTCGACGAGACGCTGCGTCCCGGCGGGCTGCTCACCGCGCTCACGCGCGCGGGGCTCCCGGTCCGACACCTGTGCGGCGGCCCGAACGTCCCGGACGACCTCGAGGCCGCGGACCCGCGCCGGCTCGCGGCGTGGGCGCTCCCGCGCCCCGGCGAGGCGGTGCCCGCGCCGGGCGGACAGGGCTTCGCCGGCGCCGGTTCCGCGGCGGGGGGCGCGCGATGAAGCGTCCCGTGCGGCTGCCGCGCGCGATGACGATGGCGGTCGGCTCCGGCAAGGGCGGCGTCGGCAAGACGACGATCGTCGCGAACCTCGCGATCGCGCTCGCGCGCACCGGGCTGCGCGTCACCGTCATCGACGGCGACATGGGGCTCGCCAACGTGGACGTGATGCTGGGGCTGGTCCCGCAGCGCACGCTCGAGCACTTCTTCCGCGAGGGCGTGCCGCTCGAGGACATCGCGATCGAGGGCCCGCTGGGCGTGCGCGTCGTGCCGGCCGGCTCGGGGCTCCCGGAGCTGACCCACCTCTCGTCCGACGAGTTGCTCGCGTTCGTCAAGGGCATGGCCCCGCTGCGCGAGTCGAGCGACGTCATCCTGCTCGACTCGGCGGCCGGGATCGCCGAGAACGCGGCGCGCCTCTGGCTGCTCGCCGAGCGCTTCCTGCTCGTCACGTGGCCCGAGCCGACCGCGCTGGTGGACGCCTACGCGGCGCTCAAGGTGCTGCGGCGCCGCGGGCCGCAGCAGGACGTCGGCCTGCTCGTCAACGGCGTCGCCGACGCCGCCGAGGCCGAGCGGGTGCACAAGCGTCTCGACACCGCCGCGCGCCAGTTCCTGGGCGACGGCGTCGCTTTCGACGGTCACATCGTGAAGGACGAGGCCATGGCCGACGCCGCGCGGCGGCAGCTCGCGGCCGTCCTCGCCCACCCCCTCTCCCCCGCCAGCCGCTGCTTCGAGCGGCTGGCCCTCCACGTCGCGGCGCTCGCCGGCGGGCGGATGCGCGGCGCTACCGGGCAGACATGGCAAAAGACAGCATGGCCGGCCGAACTCCTTCACTGAGGTCCGGTTCCGGCAGCGACACGCCGCTCGTCGACCCGAGCGTGGAGTGGACGCCCGAGGCCTGCTCGCCGGGGTCGGCGGCGCGCGAGCGCCTGCTGCTCGCGCACGCGCCGCTGGTCAAGTACCTGGCACACCGGATCGGGAGCCGCCTCGCCGGGCCGATCGACTACGACGACCTCGTGGGCGACGGCCTGCTCGGGCTGATGGAGGCGGTCGACCGCTTCGACCCGTCGCACAACGTGCGCTTCAAGACGTACGCCGAGTCGCGGATCCGGGGCGCGATCCTCGACGGCGTCCGCGCGCGGGACTGGGCGCCGCGCTCGCTGCGGCGCGCCGCGCGCAAGCTCGAGACCGCGATCGCGGCGGTCGAGCGGCAGTCCCGGCGCACGGCCTCGGACGAGGAGATCGCGGAGGAGCTGCAGATCTCGATCCCGGAGCTGCAGGACCTCTACGTCCAGGCCCGCGGCGTGCGGATGAGCGCGCTGCCCGGCGCCGAGGAGGAGGGGCGCGACCCGGCGGACCCGGGGCTCGACCCGCTGGCGCGGCTGCAGGAGAGCGAGCAGCGCACGCTGCTGACGCAGGAGATCGAGCTGCTCCCCGAGCGCGAGAAGCTGGTGCTCAGCTTGTACTACGAGCGTGGCCTGACGCTCAAGGAGATCGGCGCGGTGCTGTCGGTGACCGAGTCCCGCGCCTGCCAGCTCCACACGCGCGCGCTCGCCCGCCTGCGGGCGCACGTGGCCGCGCGCCTGCAGGTCCCGGCCGCGGAGCTCGCGTGACCAACCGACGCCGTGGGGGTGGGGCTCGGCCCCACCCGGGTCGCGCGCCGCGCGATGGGGGGCGATGAGAGATGAGCCGCCTTCTCTCCCAGGAAGAAGTCGACGCGCTGCTCAAGTCGTTCGAGCCGGAGGCCGAGCAGCAGAGCATCTCCGCCGAGCTGCCGTTCGACCTGCGCGCGCCGCTGCTGCTCGCCGGCGAGCGCCTCGCGCTGGTGCAGGCGTCGTGCGAGAAGATCGCCACCGCGTTCGCGGAGTCGATCACGCTGCTGCTCGTCGCGGAGCGGCCCGTCCGCGGCGTGTTCACCGGGCTCGTGCAGCAGCCCGCGACGACGGTCCTCGGTACGCTCGCCCCGGGCGAGCCGCTCGGGGTGCTGCTCGACGACCAGGGCGAACCGGTCGGCGGGGTCTCGATCCACCCCGAGCTCGCGCTCGCGCTCGTGGACCGGCTGCAGGGCGGGGAGGGCTACGCGCAGGAAGGCCCGCGGCCGCTCTCGCCGGTCGAGGCGCGGCTCTTCGAGGGCGTGCTCGACAAGCTGATCCGCTTCCTCGACCGCGAGACCCCGCTCGGTCCGGTGAAGGCCGGGGGCCTCGACCAGGACCCGATCTTCGGCCGTCTCGCGAGCCGCGGCGGCACGCTCGCCACCGCGCAGTTCCGGCTCGCGACGCCGGTCGGCGACGCGGTCTGCCGCCTGCTGATGACGCCGGTGCTCACGAACCGGCTCGTCGCGGAGGCGCCGGTGCGGCGCGACGACCAGCCGCCCGCGCCGCTGGTGGACGCGCTGTCGACCGTGCCGGTGCTGCTCGAGCCGGTGATCTCCGGCGCCAGCCTGCGGATCGCGGACCTCGCGCGGCTGCAGCCGGGCACGGTCGTGCAGTTCGAGATCCGCGAGAGCGAGGCGCTCTCGCTGCGCTTCAACGGGACGCTGCTCGCCAGGGGCGGGCTGCGCCGCGGCGCCGGCCAGCGCCAGTTCGAGATCACGGAGCTCTCGTCGCCCCTGCGGACGAGCGGCTCGAACCAGTAAGGACCACGACGATGGACGATCCCGGTTCGACGATCGGATTCGGCGGCGAGACGGAGTTCCTGCCGCCGCTGTCGCGCCACGCCGGCGGCGGGGGCGTGCTCGACGCGCTCGAGCTGCCGGTCGAGGTGCGCCTCGGACGGCTGATCTGGAGCCTCGGCCGCGTGCTCGAGCTGCGCGTCGGCGACGCGGTGCCCGTCGGCCCGGACGGCGACGACGCGGTGACGCTGTACGTGCAGGGCAAGCCCTACGCGAGCGGCGACCTCGTGGTGGTGGACGGACGCTTCGCGTTCCGGGTGCGCGAGCTGTGCGCGGCGGGGACGGACGGGGAGGGCTGGCGGTGAGCAAGGAACTCGTGATCCTGCAGCTGGCGTTCAACCTGCTGATGTTCGCGGCGCTCGTGGCCCTCGCGTGGCGCTCGCGCGCGCGCCGCCCGGCGGCGCGGCGGGAGGCGCGCGGGGGCCCTCGGGCCGAGAGCCCGCGCCCCGCTCGCGCCGCACCTCGACGACCTGGTGCAGAACGCCGAGCGCCGCGAACTCGCGGCCGAGGCGGCCCTGCGGCAGCGCCTCGCGCAGTTCAGGGGTCGCGCCGCCGGCGCGTGACGACCGACGCGTGACGGCCGGCTACCCGGCAAAACTTGCCGGGTGCCCGGGCCGAAAGATGTGGAGGCGGGGCTCTGCCAAGTGTGTGGGGGCGGGGTTCTGCCAAGTGTGTGGGGGCGGGGTTCTGCCAAGTGTGTGGGGGCGGGGTTCTGCCAAGTGTGTGGGGGCGGGGCTTTGCCCCGCCCGGGTGGGGCGCAGCCCCACCCCCACGAGAGGGAAGACGACGGCGCGGGTCTTGCATGAAGTAGCTGAGGACCGCAGAGGCGGAGGAGACGAATGTTCCCCCAGCTCTACACGGCGGCATCGGGCATGGTGGCCGGCGAGCAGACGCTCGAGATCGTCTCCGGCAACCTCGCCAACGTGCGCACGCCCGGGTACCGCGCCGACCGCCCGATGTTCGCGGAGTACCTCTCGCAGGTCGCGGCCGCGCGCGTCCCCGGCGGCAGGCCCGTGGCGCCCAACGGCGTGCTGCTGGCGTCCTCCTGGCGCCCCGAGGAGCAGGGCCCGCTGCGCCAGACCGGCAACGACCTCGACCTCGCGCTCAACGGCCCCGGCTGGTTCCGCATCGGCACGAAGAACGGCGAGCGCCTGACGCGCGCCGGCCTCTTCACGCGCGGCGCCGACGGCCGTCTCACGACGGAACAGGGCTACGACGTGCTCGACACGAGCGGCAACCCGATCAAGCTCCCGGAAGGACGGCTGGTCGTCACGCCCGACGGATCCGTGACGGTGGACGACGCCGTGGTCGCGCAGCTCGGCCTCGCGGAGGCGCCGGCCCAGGCGCTGCTGCGCGAGGGCGAGACGCTCTGGGCCCCGCAGGGCCCGGTCAAGCCGCTCATCGGCGGCACGACCCGGATCGCGCAGGGCTACCTCGAGGAGTCGGGGGTCAACGCGACGAGCGAGCTCGTCAACCTGATCACCGCCCAGCGGCACTACGAGATGCAGCAGAAGCTGCTGGACCTGACCGCGAACACCCTCGCGCGCCGCGCGATCGAACTCGCCGACGTCAAATGACGGCGTGGGGGCGGACCTCGGGTCCGTCCGCGCCTTAGGGGGATCACCCGGTGGAACGCTCGCTCTGGACCGCCGCGGCCGGCATGGCCGCCCAGCAGACCAACCTCGACGTCATCTCGAACAACCTCGCGAACGTCAACACGACGGGGTTCAAGCGCAGCCGCGCCGAGTTCCAGGACCTGCTCTACCAGACCATCAACGCCCCGGGCACCGCGTCGAGCGCGACGACGGATCTTCCCGCGGGCGTCCAGGTGGGTCTCGGCGCGCGCACCGCCGCGGTGCGAAAGATGTTCCAGCAGGGCGACTTCAAGCCGACCGAGGGCCCGCTCGACCTGGTCATCGAGGGGGACGGCTTCTTCAAGCTCACCCGCCCCGACGGCACGCTCGTCTACACGCGCGACGGCGCGTTCCTGACCGACTCGTCCGGGAACATCGTCAACTCGCAGGGCTACCAGCTCGACCCGCCGATCGTCATCCCCAGCGACGCGAAGTCGATCACGATCGGCAAGGACGGCACGGTGTCCGTGCGCCTGGCGGACGACACGACGAGCCAGCTCGGCACCATCGAGCTGGCGCACTTCATCAACCCGGCCGGCCTGATCAGCCTCGGCGAGAACCTCTTCGTGCCGACCACGGCCAGCGGCGACGAGGTGCTCGGGACCCCCGGGACCGAGGGGATCGGCACGATCGGCCAGGGCTTCCTCGAGACCTCGAACGTCCAGGTCGTCACCGAGCTGGTGGACATGATCACGGCGCAGCGCGCCTACGAACTCAACTCGCGCGCGGTGCGCGCCTCCGACGAGATGCTGCAGCAGATCGCGCAGCTGATCCGCTAAAGGGAACGCCTTGCCTGCCACGCTCCTCGCCGCCCTGCTCCCCGCCCTCCTCGCGGTGACCGGGGCCGTCGTCCCCGCGGCCGAGCCCGCGGGCGCGGTGCGCGTCCGCGACGCTGCCCGCCAGGCGCTCGGCCGGGCGGCGGAGAAGGCGGCCGGGCGCGGCCTCGAGGCGCGCGTGCTGGACCTGCGCGTCCCGCCGAACGCGCCGCTCCCCGCCGATGCCGACGCGGTCGAGGCCGAGGAGCCGTCCGCGGTGAACGGCGGCGCGCTCGTGATCCCCGTGACGATCCTCGCCCCGGGCGGCTCGAAGCGCCGCACCAGCGTGATCGCCCGCGTGGAGCTGCGCGGCCCGGTGGCCGTGGCCACCCGCGACCTCCGGCGCGGCGAGCGGCTCCGGCCGGGCGACCTGCGGATCGAGACGCGGCCGATCGCCTCGGTCGACCGCTGGCTGGCGAGCGACGAGGTGGCGGCCGGGGCGATCGCGCGCGCGGCGCTCCGCACGGGGCAGCCGGTGCCGCGGAGCGGCGTCGGCCGCGGCGCCGCCGTCGAGCCGGGCCAGACGGTGCAGGCGCACGTCTCGTCCGGGCAGGTCGCGCTGACGCTGGAGACCGTCGCCCGCGGCCGCGGCGACGTGGGTTCGATCGTGGCGGTCGTGGGCCCGAGCCAGGGCCGGCTGCTGCGCGCACGCGTGACCGCGCCGGGCGAGGTCGAGATCCTCGGCCCGGCGGGAGGACGGCGATGAAGACCCCGGTGTGCCCGTTGTGGCGTCCGTCGTTCCGGCGCCTGGCGCTGCTTCCGCTCGTGCTGCTGTTCGCCGCCTGCAAGAGCGCGCCCACGCCGCAGCCCGGCGTCTACCCCGGCCGCCTGCCCGACCTCGAGCTGCCCGACACGCCGCGCCCGATCTCCGAGGGCTCGCTCTACAACGAGGGGAGCGGCGCGGAGCTGGTCGGCGACTTCCGCGGCCGCCACGTGGGCGACGTGATCGTCGTGCGCATCAACGAGGACGCGCTCGGCTCCAGCAGCGCGGACAGCAAGATCGACAAGACGTCGAGCAACGAGCTGAAGGCGCCGACGCTGTTCGGGTGGGAGGAGCAGCTGAAGGACGCGCTGGGCCCGGCCTTCGACCCGGCGCTCGCGTACAAGACGAACAACGCGCAGACCTTCAACGGCAAGGGCGAGACGAACCGCGCCGCGACGCTGCAGGCCCAGGTGGCCGTGCGCGTGATGGCGGTGGGCACCGGCGGCCGGATGGTGATCGCCGGGACCAAGGACATCACCGTCAACCGCGAGCACCAGACGCTGACGCTCGCCGGGATCATCCGGCCCGAGGACGTGCGCGCCGACAACACCGTGTCCTCGGCGTCGATCGCGGACCTCACCATCAAGTACGGCGGCACGGGCGACATGGCGGACACGACGCGCCAGGGCTGGTTCACCAAGCTGGTCTCCAAGATCTGGCCGTTCTGATGACCGCCCGTCGGAGGACCACCCTTCTGATGACCACTCGGAGGAACGAGGGGATGCGCCGCGTCATCGTGGTCGTCCTGCTCGCCGCGCTCGCGCTCCCGGCCCTCGCCGCGGAGACCGCGAACCGGCCGAGCGTGCCGCTGCGCGAGGTCGTCGCCGTGCGCGGCGTCCGCGAGAACCAGCTGGTCGGCTACGGCCTCGTGGTCGGCCTCGCCGGGACGGGCGACGGCACGCAGGCGAAGTTCACGATCCAGAGCCTCGCCAACGCGCTGCAGCGCATGGGCGTCACCGTGCCGGCCGCCGCCATCCGCGTGCGCAACGCCGCCGCGGTGATGGTGACGACGAACCTGCCGGCCTTCGCGCAGCCGGGCAACCGCGTGGACATCAACGTCGCGTCGATCGGCGACGCGAAGTCGCTCGTCGGCGGCACGCTGCTGATGACGGCGCTCAAGGGGCCGGACGGCCGGACCTACGCCCTGGCGCAGGGCCCGATCAGCCTCGGCGGCGCGTACGCGGCCGGAGGCGCCGCCGGCAGCGCGCAGAAGAACCACCCGACGACGGGCACCGTGCCCGGCGGCGCCCTCGTCGAGCGCGCCGCGGGGGTGGAGCTCGCCGGGCGCGACACGATCGACCTGGAGCTGAAGCGCCCCGACTTCACGACGGCCTACCGGATCGAGCAGGCGCTCGGCTCCGCGTTCCAGCCCGAGGCCGCCCGGGCGCTCAACCCGGGCACCGTCCGCCTGATCGTCCCGGCGGAGCTGCGCGACCGCCCGGTGCAGTTCCTGGCCGCGGCGCTCGAGGTCCCGGTCGAGCCGGACGCGCCCGCGCGCGTCGTGCTCAACGAGCGCACCGGGACCATCGTGCTCGGCGGCAACGTGCGGATCTCGCGCGTGGCGATCACCCACGGCAGCCTGAACGTCTCGGTGACCGAGAGCTACTCCGTCAGCCAGCCGCTGCCGTTCTCCGGCGACAGGGCGCAGACCAGGGTCGTCCCGGAGACGACGATCAACGCGACCGAGGAAGCGGGGAAGAGCGTCCGGCTGGACGAGGGCGCCCAGGTCGGGGACCTGGTGGACGCGCTGAACAAGCTGGGCGTCAGCCCGCGCGACATGATCGCCATCTTCGAGGCGATCCGCGCGGCCGGCGCCCTGCACGCCGAGCTGGTGGTCATCTGATGGACCCCGTCCGGCTGGCGCAGATCCGCGCGGCGGCGGCCGGGCCCGGGCAGGCGCAGACCCGCAAGGCGGCCGCGCCGCCCGAGCAGCAGGCGCAGACCCGCAAGGCGGCGGCCGGGCCCGAGCAGGCGCAGATCCGCAAGGCGGCCGCCGGCCTGGAGGAGGCCCTGCTGCGCCAGGCGCTGCAGGCGATGAGCCGGGCGCAGCTCGAGAACGGCGGGTTCTTCGGGTCGGGGGCGGCGGAGGGGAGCTACCAGACCACCTTCGAGATGCTGCTCTGCGAGAGCCTGGCCCAGGGCGCCCCCCTCGGCCTCGCGGAAAAAATGACCGAGCAGCTGAGCCGCGACCGGAACGCGGCGAAGGCCGCCGAAACCGCACGGGACCTCGCACGGGATGCGACCTCCGCGCCGGTGTTCAGAAACTTCACACGCGCGCCTCAAGTGCCGATGGGAACGGCCGAAGAGATCAGGTGGACAGCTACGGGTCTGCCGATCACCGGTACGCGAAGGCCGGTTCGTCCCGGGGAAGACCCCCCGGGGGCCGCCGCGACGCCGGGCCCGGAGAAGGATCGGCCCCCTGGCGGGAGGATGCGCTGATGAAGATCAACAACTCGGACGCCGTGAACCGGCTCAAGGGCATGCTCGACCGGATCGAGGACGGCGAGCGCACGAGCCGCGCGGACGCCCACCCGGGCCGCACCGCCGGCGTGGGGCGAGCCGACCAGGTGCAGGTGTCGGCCCGCGCGCTCGAGATCCAGCAGCTGCGCGAGGCCGTGATCGCCAGCCCCGAGGTCCGGCAGGAGCTCGTGGACAAGCTGCGCGAAGAGATCGCCAGCGGGCGCTACCGCATCGACGGGACGCGCATCGCCGACGAGATCCTCAAGGAGAACTGACCGTAGAGGCGGCGCCTCGACGCGCGCAGCGCGTCGATGGTCCGCCCCTCCTTTGACCAGGACGACGCGACGTGCCCGAGACCGCCACCCTGCTCGCCGACCTGCTGCGCGCGGAAGCCGCCGTCTTCATCGAGATGGCCGGCCTCGCGGCGGAGCAGCGCCGCGCGCTGCTGGCGGCGGACCCGGAGCGGCTCGAGGCGGTGGTGCGCCGCGCCGAGGGGGCGACGACGCGCTTCCGCCTGCTCGAGGACGAGCGGCGCCGCGTCGAGGACGGGCTCGCGCCGGACGCGGCCGGGGACCCCGGGCTGCACGACGCGCGGGAGGCCGTGCTCGTCGCGCTCGGCCGGCTGCTGCACGAGACGTCCGTGTCGGGCTCCGTGCTGGAGAAGCTGGGGGACAGCGCGCTCGCGCGGCAGGCCGCCGTCGGCGGGCTGTTCAACACGACGTACATGCCGGACGGCCGCGCCGCCGCCTGCGGGGCGACCGGCATGCGCCTCTCGGCGGAAGGCTGAGCCATGGCCCTCGACTACCTCTCGATCGCCCGCAGCGCGATGTCGACGTTCCGGCTCGGCATGAACATCGCCGGGTACAACGTCGCGAACGCCAACACCGAAGGGTTCACCCGGCGCCGGCTCGTGCTGGGCCCGCTGCCCGAGGTGCAGGTCCGCAACGGGATCGTCGGGACCGGCGTGGACGTGATGTCCGTCACGCGCGTGCGCGACCGCTTCGTCGACACGAACGTGCGCAGCGCGCTCGCGCAGATGGGCACCGAGAAGAGCCGCCAGGACATCCTCTCCGGGCTCGAGCCGGTGCTCGGCTCGGTCAAGACGCCCGCGCTGTCGAACGCCCTGTCGAACCTGTTCGGCGCGTTCGAGACGCTGACCATCCAGGCCGACAGCCCCGCCTCGCGCGCCGACGTGCTGGCGCGTGCGGGCGAGCTGGCCTCGACGTTCCGCCGCGCGGACGCCGCGATCTCGGACGCCCAGCGCGAGGCGGACACGCGCCTGCAGGACGCCGTCGGCCGCGCGAACGACATCATCGGGCAGCTGCGGCAGATGAACGTGGACGTCGTGCAGCAGGAGGCCGGCGGCCTCGAGGCGTCCGACCTGCGCGACCGCCGCGACCAGCTGGTGGACGAGCTGTCCGAGCTGCTGCCGGTGCGCACGGTCGAGCAGGACAACGGCCAGATCAGCGTCTACATGGAAGGGACCGGCGACACGCTGCTGGCCACCGTGAGCGCGCGGCCGCTGCGGACGACGACCGACGTCAACGGCCACGCGCACGTGATCGTCGATCGCGGCGGCCAGTCCGTCGACGTCAGCGGCACGCTGCGCGCGGGCGAGATCGGCGGGCTGCTGAAGGCCCGCGAGGACGACCTGCAGGGCTACCGCGACCAGCTGGACCAGCTCGCGACCGCGGTGATCACCGAGTTCAACGCGATCCACAAGGCCGGCTTCGACCTCGACGGCGGCACCGGCAACGCGCTGTTCGTCCCCGACCCGCCGGGGACGCACGCCGCGGCCGCGATCGCCGTGAACCCGACCGTGGCCCAGGATCCGCGCAAGCTGGCGGCGGCCGACACGGCGGGAGAGCCGGGCAACAACAAGAACGCGCAGAAGTTCGTGGGGCTGCGCACGCGGGACCTGCCGGCGCTCGGGCTGCGGAACCTCGTGGCGTTCAGCGCGGACCTGCTCGCGGACGTGGGCCGCGCGGTGAAGAACTCCGAGGTCTCCCTCACCGCGAGCCAGACGATCGTGGATTCGCTCAACGAGAAGCGCAGCCAGCTCTCGGGCGTCAGCCTCGACGAGGAGGCCGCCGACCTCGTGCGCTGGCAGCAGGCGTTCCAGGCCTCCGCGCGCTTCCTGCAGATGGCCAACCAGATGGTCGACGAGGCGCTCGACCGACTGTCGAGGTAATCGCGATGCGCGTATCCGAGTCGTTCAGCCGCAACCTGTTCCTGCGCGACCTGCGCGGGGTGCACGCCGACCTCAACGAGGCGCTGGCGCGGATGTCGTCCGGCCAGCGCGTCCGATTCGGGTCGGACGACCCCGCCGCGGCCGCGGAGCTGGTCAAGCTGCAGGACGAGGCGCAGGCGCTGACAATGCGCCGCAACGGGCTCTCGCAGGCGCGCCCCTGGCTGCAGATGACCGAGCAGGCCGTGACCGAGCTGGGCAACGTGCTCGCCGAGGCCGAGACGTTCGCGGTGCAGGGCGCGTCGTCGGTGGTCCAGCCGCCGCAGCGGCTGGCGCTCGCCGAGACGATCGCCGGCCTGCGCCGGCAGGTGGACGGGCTGACGTCGCTGCGCATCGCCGGCCGCTACATCTTCTCGGGCACCCTCACCGACACGCAGCCCTACGCCGCCGACGGCACGTACCAGGGGAACCAGGGCACGATCGAGATCCGCCTCGACGAGGGGGAGCAGCCGATGAACGTGCCCGGCGACCGCATCTTCGGTTCGTCGGTCGCGGGCCCGTTGAAGCTCCTGGGCGACCTCGAGGACGCGCTCCGCTCGGGCACCGCCGCGGACGTGCAGGCGCTGCTCGACCCGCTGCGCGCGGCGGTGCAGGCGAACTCGACGGTGGTCGCGCAGGTCGGCAACCTGCGCAAGGCCCTCGAGGACGCGGACCTGCGGCTCGCCGACCGGCAGACCTCCGTCGCGGAGCGGGCGCAGGACCTCGGCGCGGCCGACATGGCCGAGGCGATCTCCGACGCGACGCGCTTCCAGCAGAACTACGACGCCACGCTCGCCGCGGGCGCGCGGCTCTACGGCTCGACCTTCTTCGACTACCTCGGCTGACGCCGCGCGTGACACCGACAGAAACGCGAAACGGGACCCAAAGGAACGCAGCATGACGGCCACCGCGACGGAAACCCCCGAACTCGTGCTCGCCGAGCCCGGCGGCGCCGCGACCGTGGTCCGCTTCCCCGAGGGGCTGCCGGGCTTCGAGAGCGTGCACGACTGGCAGGTCGTCGTCAGCCAGGACGCGCTGCCGTTCTTCTGGATCCAGGCGACCACGACGGCCTCGCTGAGCCTGCTCGTCGTGGACCCCAAGGTGCTCGCGCCGCAGTACGCGGTGAGGTTCTCGAAGAGCGAGCTCGCCCGGATCGGGCTCGCCCCGGGCGAGCCCTGCCTGACGTTCGTCGTCGTCACCCTCCGCGCGGAGGGCGCCACGGCGAACCTGCGGGCGCCGCTGCTGATCAACCCGACGCGGATGATCGGCGCGCAGGTGATCCTGGACGACGCCGCGTGGCCCCTGCGCCAGCCGGTGTTCCCTTGACCCTCCGGCGGCACACGACCGACTGCGCGTCGCACGACGCACGACCGACGCCGCCTCGCATGGACGTAACGGCGGCCGATCGCATGACGTACGACCGGCGGCCGATCGCATGACGTAGGGGCGGGCCTCGCGCGCGCAGCGCGCGATGGTCCGCCCGCCGAGCGACACGCACCACGGGACAGGGAGGTCCCCTCGAAATGCTGGTTCTCAGCCGCAAAGTCGGGCAGTCGCTGATCATCGGCAACGACATCGTCGTCCGGCTGCTCGAGATCCGCGGGCAGCAGATCCGCCTCGGCGTCGAGGCGCCGCCCGACGTCTCGGTCGTGCGCGAGGAACTCCACCGCGCGGTCGCCGACGAGAACAAGGAAGCCGTGCAGGCCGAGCCCGGCTCGGTCGCCGCGATCGCCGACGTGCTCCGCCGACGCCAGCAGAACGGGGAGGACGTGCCGTGAGTCCTGTGAAGGGTGACGCGGGCAGCCTGGCCGCCCGGGTCGGCAACCTGCCGCCGATGCCCCGCACCGCCGCGCGCGTGCTGCGCATGATCAACGACGCGGAGGCCAGCGCCGAGAGCATGGGCCGCGTCATCGAGACGGACCCGGCGCTCGCCGGCGCCGTGCTGCGGCTGATCAACTCCGCGCTGTTCAGCCTGTCGCAGCCGGTCAGCGCGCTGCCGCAGGCGATCGTGCTGCTCGGCTTCCTGCGCCTGCGGTCGCTGCTGCTCGCGACCGTCGCCGCGGGGCTGCGCGACCTGATCCCGCCCTCGGCCGCCGAGGCGCGGGACATGATCTGGGACCACTCGGTCTCGACCGGCCTCGGCGCGCGCGCGCTGGCCGAGCGGCTCGGCTACTCCTGGTTCGAGGAGGCGTTCGTCGGGGGCCTGATGCACGACTGCGGCCGGCTCGTCCTGCTCGGCCAGCGCCCGCTCGACTACCAGCTGCTGCTCGCGAAGTCCGCGGGCCTGCCCAACCCGGACGTGGAGCGCACCGCGATGGGCGTGGACCACACCGAGGTCGGCGCGGCGCTGTTCCGCTACTGGAACCAGGCCCCGCAGATGGTCGAGGTCGCCGCGTCGCACCACGTCGAGGGCCCGATGACGGGCGAGAACGCGCACCTGCTCGCGATCGTCGTGCTGGCCGACCACCTCGTGAACCCGCATTCGGGCGAGGACGACGCCGAGTTCGCCTGCGGCCTGCTCGGCATCCCGCGGAGCGACATCCGCAAGCTCCGCATCGAGATCCCGCGCCAGGTCGCCGAGGCCCGCGGCTCCCTCCTCGCCTTGTAACGCGTCCCGTCTCCGGTACGGCCGGTGGGCTTCTGTAGGGCCGCGGCCTCCTGCGCGCGGCGCAGGATGGCCGCCCCTCCCGATGCGGTCCGCGGCGCGATCACCGCGCTGCGGGGGTTCCGGGGCTGCGCGGTCACTTGCCGCACGATTCCGATCGGCCCTCGAGGCCCCCGTGGCGCGCCAGGCGCCCTCGCGCGGCGCGCGGCGTGGCCTCGGGGCGGGGCTCGGTGGGAAGCGATTCACGCCGGCGGCCCACGCGTCTCGGAGCGCGCGAGGGTGCGTTCGCTGGTGTTCTGTCGAAACGTCCGGCAAGTGACCGCGGGAGCGGGTGGATACCGGGCGGACCCTCGCCCCTACACCCTACGGTTCGTGGCGTTCCGTGTGGGCAGCGACGGCGAAGGCATCGTAGTAACGCTGCAGCTGGGACTCGGTCGAGCGGTACTCGTTCCCGCCGACGAAGAAGTCGATCAGCACCTCGCGCGCCCGGCACACTTCCCGCAGGCGCGCCGGCGACTCGCGAAGTCGCGGATCGTCGAGCGTCAGCGCGAAGAGCTCGAGGGCGCGCTCGAGCGCGGCCCGCGAAAGATCCGGGTTACGCGAGCGCCACTTGAGAGAACGGCTGACCTCGCTGCCGATGTGGCCCAGCTGCTGCGCCAGTGTGAACGTGTGCCAACGGCCGGCGGCAAGCTCCCGGTGCACTGGCGCGGTCATCGGGTCACCAGGCGTGACGGCTCTCATCGGGAGAACCCTAGCACGCCCGCGCCGGTGGTCGTAGGGCCGCGGCCTCCTGCGCGGAGCGCAGGATGGCCGCCCTGCCGATCGAGGATCTCCGCAAGACGGGGGCGGCCATCCCGCTGCGCGGGAGGCCGCGACCCTACGACGTACGACCGTACGACGCGCGACCGTACGACGTGCGACCGTACGACGTGCGACCCTACTGGACGGCGAACTCGACGAACAGCACCTCCTCGATCGACTCCTCGGGGAGCACGCTGTTCATCTCCTGGCGCAGCTCCTGGCGCAGGCCTTCCTTGCCCGCGGACGAGCTGATCTCGGCGTACGCCTTCGACGTCAGCACCGAGATCACGCGGTCCCGCACGCGCGCCTTCAGCAGCTCGTCCGTCTTGAACGCGCCGACCAGCGCCGCGTCGTTCACCACGGCGCGCAGCCCGAGCTTCAGGAAGCGGTCCCCCTTGGGGTCGGCCAGGTTGACGACGAACGGGTCGAACGCGACGACCGCCGGACCGGAGGACTCGCCCTCCTCGCCGCCGCCGTGACCGCCGCCCTTCGCGGCCTTCTTTTCGCCGTGTCCGCCCTTGGCGCCGGTCTCGGCCTTGGCTTCCTTGCCGCCGCCGCCGAGCAGGAAGATCCCCGCGCCGACGCCGCCGCCCGCGGCGAGCAGCGCCACGACGATCAGGATCAGACCCTTGCCGCCGCCCTTCTTCTTCTTTCCGCCGTCGTCCTTCGCCTCTTCCGCCATCGCGCACCACCTTCCGTCTAGCGATCACGTTGCGGCCGGTCACCGGCCGTTCAAGGTCGAGGTCGAACCTCGACGATCCGTCTTCCGCGATCCGTCTTCCGCGATCCGTCTTCCGCGTCTCTCTTCAGCGATCCGTCTTGATCACGATTTCCACCCGGCGGTTGCTCTGCCGGCCCTCGTAGGTCTGGTTCGGCCGCCGCGGCCGCGACGCGCCGTACGAGCGCGCCTCCAGCCGGGCGCTCGGCACGCCGCGCTCGGCGAGCGCGCGCACCACCGCGCTGGCCCGCGCGCCGGCGAGTTCCCAGTTGCTGGCGAACCGCCCGTCCTTGACGGGCTGGTTGTCCGTGTGCGCCTCGACCACCGCGCCCGCCCCCGCGCGCAGCGCGAGCTGCGAGACGAGGTCGAGGACCTTGGCCGCCTCGGGCGAGGGGCTCGTGCCGTCGTCCGGGAAGAACAGCGCGTCCTGGATCCGCACGCGCACGCCGTCGCCGTCGAGCTCGGCCTCGGCCAGCGGGCCGTGGCCGAACTCGCGCAGCGCGGCGATCGCCCTCTCGTAGACCGCGGCGCGACCCGCGCCCGGCGTCGGGCTGCTGTCCTCGGGCCGCGGCGCGTCCGCGGGCAGGCCGCTGCCCGGCGCCACGACGGCCGGCCCGCCGAACGCGTCGCGGACGGAGCCGGCGAGCGCCCGGAAGCGGTTCGCCTCGAGCGTGCTGAAGCCGTAGAGCATCACGAAGAAGCCGACGAGCAGCGCCATCAGGTCGCTGAACGTGATGAACCACAGCGGCACGTTCGCGCCGTGCCCGCGGCCGGCGCCGCCGTCGGCGTCCGCGGCCGCGTCGAAGCCGGCCGCCGTCATCTCGTCACGCCGCCGCGCCGTCATGCCGTCACGCCGCCGCGCGCCCGCGCTTGCGGGGGGCGAGGTGGGCCGACAGGCGCTGCTGCACGGCCGCGGGGTGGTCGCCGTCGGCGATCGAGAGCATCCCTTCCATGACGATCGTGCGGACGGCCACTTCCTCGCGGCTGCGCTGGCGCAGCTTCTCCGCGAGCGGCAGCGCGAACAGGTTGGCCAGCAGCGCGCCGTAGAGCGTCGTCATCAGCGCGATCGCCATGCCCGGCCCGACCTTCGCCGGGTCGTCGAGCGTGCTCAGCATCTGCGCGAGGCCGATCAGCGTGCCGATCAGGCCGAACGCGGGCGCCGAGGCGGCGATGCCCTCGAGCAGCTCCTGGCCCGCGCGGTGGCGGCGGACGAGCGCGCCGATCTCGGTCTCGAGCACCGCGCGGATCGACGCCGGCTCCATGCCGTCCACGGCGAGCTGCACGGCCGAGGCCAGCATCGGGTCGCGGACGGGTTCCTTCTCGAGCGCGAGCAGGCTCTCGCGCCGGGCGACGCGCGCGAGGTCCACGATGTTCGCGACCAGCTCGTCCGGGCGTGGCAGCTTCGTGAAGAACGCCTTGCGCACGACCGAGAGCGTGCCGAAGACGCGCCCGAGCGGGTTCTTGATGAACGTGACGCCGAGGGTGCCGCCGAAGACGATCAGCGCGGCCGGGCCGTCGAGGAACAGGCTCGCGTTCTGCCCGGTCGCGATCGCCGCGACCACGAGCAGGGTCCCGAGCAGCAGTCCGATGATCGTCGAGAGGTCCACCCCGAGCCTCCGCGGAGCGCACGGTCCCCGCACCCGTCC
>JADHED010001224.1_pt1 | contig 23482 bp, 24 predicted proteins | sample 8952041 | NCBI WGS metagenome assembly JADHED01 (sample SAMN16124423, study PRJNA663239) | bioreactor sludge metagenome | isolation source: sludge (control) | place: India:Bengaluru | collected 2018-09-08
GAGCCTGTCGCTGAACCTGGAGGCCAACGTGATCATCCAGGACCGCGCCTTCAACGCCCACCTGCACAGGCGCCTGTCGCACCTGATGGAGCACAGCTGCAAGCAGGTGGAAGCCACCGCGCCCAGCCGCTGGAACGGCCTGCGCCTGCTGCGCAGCTACGCGGTGTTCCACCTGCTGCGCTGGTTCCCCGCCTGGGCAGGCTGGCTGCCCCGGCACAAACCCGAGATCACGCTCGCCAATCCGCGTACGGGTGCGGCAGAGCCCGCAGGCAGCCCCGCTACCTGAGCTGTCAGGCGCACACCATGGCCACCCCCACGCTGCACGCGGACCCCCAGGCGGGCGGCGCCGCCAACGCCATGCATCCGCCATCCCGCAAGGGCAGCAACCGCCACAGCGCCCGCAGCTGGCGCCACTGGCCGCAGCAGGCCTGGTGGCCCTGGCTCACGCGAGGGGTTGCCATCGCCTTCTTTGCGGTGGTGGCCGGGTTGATCTTTCGGCAGGCGCGCACGGTGGACTGGCCCGCAGTGCTGCAGGCGCTGCGCGATCTGCCCACCGCCGCACTGGCGCTGGGCGGCGTACTGGCGCTGCTGAGCCACTTCACCTACGGCAGCTTTGACTGGGTGGGCCGCCATTGCAGCGGCCACCGCCTGCCGCGTGGTACCACCCTGGCCATCGCCATGACGAGCTATCCGTTCACGCTCAACCTGGGCTCGCTGATTGGCGGCGTGGGCGTGCGCTACCGGCTGTACGACCGGCGCGGTGTGGACCCCGGCACCATCGGCCAGGTGGTGGGCACCAGCATCGTGACCAACTGGGTGGGCTACCTGATGCTGGCAGGCGTGCTGTCATGGCTGTGGCAGCCACCGGCAGTGGCCGGGTGGACGGTAGCGCCCTGGCAATGGCACTTGGGCGGCACGGTACTGGGCGGCCTGCCGCTGGCGTACCTGGCACTGTGCGCGGCGCGCAGGGGCCGCGCGCTCACGCTGCGCGGCCACGCGTTTCCGCTGCCGCACTGGCCCGTGGCACTGTGGCAAATCGCGGCATCGGCCACCAACTGGATGCTGATGGGCGCCGCCCTGTGGACGGTGCTGCAACACCAGGTGCCCTACCCCGCCGCCCTGGCCACGGTGCTGCTGGGGGCCGTGGCCGGGCTGGTGCTGCGCGTGCCTGCAGGCCTGGGCGTGCTGGAGGCCGTGGGCGTGGCGCTGCTGGCCACCGACGCATTGGGGCAGGAACAGGTGCTGGCGGCGCTGCTGGCCTACCGGGCGCTGTACTACTTTGGGCCGCTGGTGCTGGCGGCCGTGGCACTGGGTGTGGCCGAGCTGCGCCGGCGCCAGCGACCTGCCCAGGATGCCTAGTGGCGTCCTGAAGAAAAAATCAGCCAAAAGTGCCGAATGCGCTAGTGCAGCATGCCTTGATTGCTCTCATTTTTATATAGCCAGGGCCTCCCGCACCCCGGTCGCGCAGGCCGACGGGGTTCCGCCCGCTGCGCAGACCCCGTATCATCCCGGCCCCACGCCATTGCTTTTCGCCCGATCGACACGGGCCCGCAAGACCATGATCCGACTCTCCGAAATCCGGCTGCCATTCACCGCAGCCGAAGCCCCCGAGGCGCCTCTGCGCGCCGCTGTCACCCACATCCTGGGCATCTCCGACGCCGACATCGCCCACCTGCACGTCTTCAAGCGGAGCTTTGATGCGCGCAAGGCCGATCTGCTGGCCGTGTACATCGTGGACATCACGCTGGCACAGCCCGAACGCGAAGCCGCGCTGCTCGAAAAGTTCGCTAGCAACCCGCACATCCAGCCCACGCCCGACATGGCCTGGCACCCCGTGGGCCAGGCGCCTGCGGAGCTGCCCCTGCGCCCCGTGGTGGTGGGCTTTGGCCCTTGCGGCATCTTTGCGGCGCTGGTGCTGGCGCAAATGGGTTTCAAGCCCATCGTGCTGGAGCGCGGCAAGACCGTGCGCGAGCGCACCAAGGACACCTGGGGCCTGTGGCGCAAGCGTGAGCTGCATGCCGAGAGCAACGTGCAGTTTGGCGAGGGCGGCGCTGGCACCTTCAGCGACGGCAAGCTCTACAGCCAGATCAAGGACCCGCGCCACCTGGGCCGCAAGGTGATGAACGAGTTCGTCAAAGCCGGTGCGCCCGAAGAAATCCTGTACGTCGCCCACCCGCACATCGGCACCTTCAAGCTGGTGAAGGTGGTGGAAAACCTGCGCGAGCAGATCATTGCGCTGGGCGGCGAAATCCGCTTCGAGCAGCGCGTGACGGACGTGATCGTGGAAGGCACTGGAGATAAACGCCACCTGCGCGGCCTGAAGGTGCTGAACCAGGCCACGGGCGAAACCACCGAGCTGCGGGCCGACCACGTGGTGATGGCGCTGGGCCACAGCTCGCGCGACACCTTTGCCATGCTGTACCAGCGGGGCGTGGCCATGGAGGCCAAGCCATTCTCCATCGGCTTTCGCATCGAGCATCCGCAGGGCGTGATCGACCGCGCCCGCTGGGGCCGCCACGCGGGCCACCCGCTGCTGGGCGCGGCCGACTACAAGCTGGTGCACCACGCCGCCAATGGCCGCGCGGTGTACAGCTTTTGCATGTGCCCCGGTGGCACCGTGGTGGCCGCCACCAGCGAGCCGAACCGCGTGGTGACCAACGGCATGAGCCAGTACTCCCGCAACGAACGCAACGCCAACGCGGGCATGGTGGTGGGCATCGACCCCCGCGACTACCCGCAGGACGCGCAGGCGTTTGAAACCCACCTGGGCCAGACCTACGGCGTGGAGGCACTGCCGGCCGGGCAGTTCCACCCGCTGTCGGGCAGCGTGCTGCAGCGCCAGTTGGAATCGAATGCCTTTGTGCTGGGTGGGCGTGACTACAGCGCGCCGGGCCAACTGGTGGGCGAGTTCATTGCGGGCAAGCCTTCGACCCAACTGGGCAGCGTGGAGCCGTCGTACAAGCCCGGCGTGGCCCTGGGTGACCTGCACGCCGCCCTGCCCGGCTACGCCATCGAGGCGCTGCGCGAGGCACTGCCGGTGTTCGGCCGCAAGATCAAGGGCTTTGACATGCACGACGCCGTGCTGACGGGCGTGGAGACACGCACCTCGTCACCGCTCAAGATCGGGCGGGGCGAGAACCTGCAAAGCCTGAACACGCCGGGCCTGTACCCGGCGGGCGAAGGCGCCAGCTACGCGGGCGGCATTCTGTCGGCGGGCGTGGATGGCATCAAGGTCGGTGAAGCCGTGGCGCGCAGCCTGCTCGGCGCGGCTGCATGATGCGGGCGCCCAGCCTGCCGCAGTTTGCAGCGGCGGCCCTGGCCATGGCCGCCGTGGTGCTGGCGTCCAACATCCTGGTGCAGTTCCCGCTCAATGACTGGCTCACCTGGGGCGCCATCACCTACCCGGTGGCCTTTCTGGTCAGCGAGCTGGTGAACCGCGCCCACGGCCCGCAGCAGGCGCGGCGGGTGGCGTGGGTGGGGTTTGCGGTGGCCGTGACGGCCTCGCTGGTGCTGGCGCCGGTGCGCATTGCCATCGCGTCGGGCACCGCGTTTTTGCTTTCGCAGTGGCTGGACATCAGCGTGTTTGACCGGCTGCGACATGGCACCTGGTGGCGCGCGCCGCTGGTGGCCACGCTGCTCGCAGCGGTGCTGGACACCGCCGTGTTCTGGAGCATTGCGTTTGCGGGCACCAGCGACCCGTGGATCACCTGGGCGCTGGGGGACCTGGGTGTGAAGCTGGGGCTGGGGGTGGCGCTGCTGCTGCCGTTCCGACTGCTCATCGGCCGCCAGCTGGCAACGCACCACCGCGCGGCCTGAGCCGCACGGCGCCCGTCTTCTTTCCGCTTCTTTTTACTTGCGCTGCAAAAAGTCCACGGCCAGCGCGGCCAGGCTGCGTGCGCCGGTAGGCAGCTGGTCTTCGTCGATGTCGAACAGCGCAGAGTGGTTGGGCGGGGCCTTGGCAAATTCCTTGCCCTTGGGCGGCGCGCCCAGGAAGTAGAAGAAGCCCGGTACAACCTTCTGGAACTCCGAGAAGTCCTCCGACCCAGCGACCTTGGGGATCACCATGGTCTTGCCGCCCATGGCCAGGTTCAGCGCGGGCAGCGAGGCCTGCGTGAGCGGCGCAGGGTTGGTGGTCACGGGGTAGGCCACGGGGCCAAAACGCACGCTGGCCTTGGCACCGCTGGCGGCGGCAATCGACTCGGCCGTGGTGGTGATGCGCTTGAGCGCTTCCTGGCGCATGTCTTCGTCAAAGGTGCGCAGCGTGCCCAACATCTCCACCTTGTCGGGAATGATGTTGTAGCGCGTGCCGCCCTGGATCTGGCCGATGGTGACCACGGCCGGTTCCTGGCTGATGTTGAGCTGGCGGCTCACCACGGTCTGCAGGCCCATCACCACCTGGCTGGCGGCCACGATGGGGTCGATGGTGGCCCAGGGCGAAGAGCCATGGCCGCCACGCCCTTCCACATGGATGGTGATGTTGTCCGACCCGGCCATCAGCGGGCCGCTGCGGTAGCCCACCACGCCGCCTGGCAGGTTGGAGGTGATGTGCAGCCCGTAGATGGCCTGCACGTCCTTGAGCGCACCGGCTTCGATCATGGCCTTGGCGCCGAAGCTGGGCACCTTGCCGTTGGCGTCGGGCTCCACGGGCGCGCCCTCTTCGGCGGGCTGGAAGATGAACTTGATCGTGCCCGGCAGCTGCGCCTTCATGCCCGCCAGCACCTCGGCCGCGCCCATCAGCATGGCGGTGTGGGCGTCATGGCCGCAGGCATGCATCACGGGCACTTCCTTGCCCAGGTAGTTGGCCTTGGCCTTGCTCGCAAACGGCAGGCCGGTGTTCTCGGGCACGGGCAGGGCATCCATGTCAGCGCGCAGGGCCACCACCTTGCCGGGCAGGCCGCCCTTGAGCGTGCCCACCACGCCGGTGCCGCCCACGCCGGTCTGCACGTCCATGCCCAGCTTCTTCAGGTGCTCGGCCACGAGCTTGGCCGTGCGCACTTCCTGGCCCGAGAGTTCGGGGTGGGCATGGATGTCGCGGCGCCAGTTGACCATCTTGGGCGCCACGGCCGTCACGGCGGCATCGATGGCCTGCAGGCCGGCGGCGTCCAGGGCCTGGGCCTGGGCGGACGGTGCGAACGTCAGCCCGCTGAGAAGCAGGCCGGTGGCCAGCGAGATGGCAGAGAGGGGTTTGTGCATGAGACAGATCCGTGCAGGAAGTGAAAACAAAAAGGAACGCGGCAAAAAACGCACGTTCATGCTAAGAGCCCACCCCACGCTGCAGACAAGCGAAAATGGCCATCCACAGAGCCAATATCGCCATGCCCCGTTCTCCTGTCCCCTCTGCGACGGCGCCGGTTTTTCGCATCGACATCCCGCTGCTGCCCGAATCGGCGGTGGGCAACGCACTGCAGTTCATCGACCTCTTGCGCAGCGCCAATCTGCTGGCCGGCTTGCGGGGCGGCGCTGGCTCGCCCCGTCTGGCCTGGCGGCTGCTGGACGCCCAAGGCCAGCCGCTGGCGCACCAGCCGGGCCCGCTGGCGGCCTACACGCAGCCCCCGGCGGCACCTGCCGAGGGGCCGGCATTCGTCTGGTTCATCCCCTCCTTCCACGCCGCCGACATCCCCGGCATCCGCAGCGTGGCGTCGCGCCACCGCGCCCTCTCGCGCCAGATCGGCATTGCGCTGGATGCCGGGCACAAGGTGCTCACCGTCGGCAACGGGGCCTGGCTGGCGGCGCAAAGCGGGCGCCTGCAGGGTCGCCGCTGCGGCCTGCCGTGGTTCTACCTGGCCGGGTTTGAGCGCGACTTTCCCGCCATCGACCTCGATGCAGGCCACGACCTGATCGATGACGGCCCCTGGCTCAGCTGTGCGCTGCCCCACAGTCTGGGAGAAATGGCCATCGCCCTGGTGCGCCACGCACTGGGCGACGCGCTGGCCCAGACCTGTGCCAGCGTGCTGCGGCCCGACCACGAACGCGCCCGGGCTGCGCTGCAGGCCAACGCGCAGCAACACATCCCCGCGACGCGCGACAGCACCCTGGCCCGCGCCATGGCCTGGATGGAAAACCATCTGGACGAACCGTACTCGCTGGCCCGACTGGCGGAGGCAGCGGCGGTGAGCCCGCGCACCTTGCTGCGGCACTTTCAGCAGGAGCTGTCGCAGTCGCCGCTGGACCACCTGCACAGCCTGCGCTGCGCACGCGCCAAGGTGCTGCTGGAGGTGACGCTGGAGAGCGTGCCCAGCATTGCGGTGGCCTGCGGCTACAGTGACCCCGCCGCGTTCCGCCGCATCTTTGTGCGCTACACCGGCACGGCACCGGGGGAGTACCGCAAGCGCCACGCCCTGCGCGCGCCGCGCAGGCGCTGGCGGGTAGATCTGACGTGAAAGCCCGTCGTACTCCCGCCTAGCGCGGCAGTGCGTTGCCCGAAGGCAGGCGGAACGCCTCCACTAGTTCGGCCAGTTGCTGCGCCTGCACACGCAGGCCTTGCGCAGCGGCGGACGACTCTTCCACCAGCGCGGCGTTCTGCTGGGTCATCTGGTCGAGCTGCGAGACCGCCTCGCCCACCTGGCTCAGGCCCGTGGTCTGCTCACGCGCGGCAGTGCTGATCTCGCCAATGATGGTGGCCACCTGCTGCACGGACTGCACGATCTCGCCCATGGTGCCGCCTGCGGCGTGGACCAGCTGCATGCCCTCGTCCACCTGCCGCACGCTGTCGCTGATGAGCCCCCCGATCTCCTTGGCCGCCGTGGCCGAACGCTGGGCCAGGCTGCGCACTTCGCCGGGCACCACGGCAAAACCCCGGCCCTGCTCGCCCATGGCACACGCGGGGACACACCAGCCTATTGACAAAACATCGTCGTCACTCGAGGCAGCTGGCCGCACACAGGCTTGCCCGCCCCTGGCCAGCACAAAGAAAAACCGCTGCAGGGCTACAGCCCTGCAGCGGTTTCGTGAACGGGCGCGCCGTGTGGGCAAACCCCATGCCGTCGGTACTTACTGCTGCTGCGGGTTCTGCAGCGCAGCAATGCGCTCTTCGATGGGCGGGTGGGTGCTGAACAGCTTGCCAATGCCACCGGCAATGCCCATGGCCGCCACGCTCTTGGGCAGCTCGCCGGGGTGCATGCCGCCCAGGCGGGCCAGGGCATTGATCATGGGCTGGCGGCGGCCCATCAGCTGGGCTGCACCGGCATCGGCGCGGAATTCGCGCTGGCGGCTGAACCAGGCCACGATCATCGCAGCCAGGAAGCCCAGCACGATGTCGAGCACGATGGTGGTCACGTAGTAACCGATGCCGGGGCCAGAGCTTTCCTCGTCGTTCTTGCGCAGGAAGCTGTCCACCGCGTAGCCGATGACGCGCGACAGGAACACCACAAAGGTGTTCATCACGCCCTGGATCAGCGTCATGGTCACCATGTCGCCGTTGGCGATGTGGGCCACTTCGTGGCCGATCACGGCCTCGACCTCGTCGCGGGTCATGCCCTGCAGCAGGCCGGTGGAGACGGCCACCAGCGCCGAGTTCTTGAACGCGCCCGTGGCAAAGGCATTCGGGTCGCCTTCAAAGATGCCGACTTCGGGCATGCCGATGCCCGCCTTGTCGGCGAACTTGCGCACGGTCTCGACGATCCAGCGCTCATCGGGCGAGCCGGAGCCGTCGATCACGCGCACGCCCGAGGTCCACTTGGCCATGGGCTTGCTGATGAGCAGCGAAATGATGGCGCCGCCAAAACCCATGACCAGCGCGAAGCCCAGCAGCGCGCCCAGGTTCAGGCCGTTCGCCGTGAGGTAGCGGTTCACGCCCAGCAGGCTGGCCACCACCCCCAGCACGACAACGACGGCCAGGTTGGTCATCACAAACAAAAGGATCCGCTTCATGGAATGGTTTCTCCGTGGGGTAAACAACAACAAGTGTTTGCTGGCTCAGATGGGGGTCGGGTGCCGCGCTTCAAGCGCCGCCACCCTCGGTGACAACGGCACCCGCCCCATGGCCGCGATTGCATCGCGCTATGGTAGGTGCAAACCCCGGCCAGGGCCTTATCACACAAGGCTTGGCGGGAATTACGGCACAGGCGCCGCGCGCAAGGGCCGGAACACCTGAGCATCGTCATAGAAGCCCGGCGCCTCGTTGGCAGGCCACCAGCCGGGCACGCCCAAGACCGGCAGCGGCGTGAAGGGCTTGGTGGACCATGCCGAGGCGTCCATCTGATCGGCCAGCCAGCCATCCATGTCCGCTATTGAATTCATAGCTACTGGCGCATGAAATGCGTGCGCCACCATGGGTTTTCGCGGGAAAACCAGTTTTTCGAGCAGTGCGTGCCCGAACAGCACCAACCGGGCCTCAGCCCACAGCGGGCGCAGGTCGACAAACAGACGCTGCCAGTCCCGCGCCCGGAGCGCATCCCACAGGGCATCCGGCGCCTGCAGCAGTGCGCCGTTTTCATCGAACACCGTGACGGCATCGCGCAGCGGCCCGCGCACGGCCTGCACGCCATCGGCGGCGATGGCCTGGGCCTGCAGCTGGTTCAGGCGCCGCTTGGTACACGGAAACTGCAGCCAGACCAGGCCGTTGAAAAAGTCGTGCAGGTTGTCGCGCGTGGGCACACGGCGGGTGTCCCAGATGTGCTGCTCGTAGGCGGTGCCTTCGGGCAGCGCGGACTGGGGCACAAAAGCTACCGGTGCACCCGCTGGCGCTGCCGCCTGTAACGCCCGATGCACTGCCGGATCGTGCTGAAGCTGCTGCGCCAGGGGCTGGCCCAGGCCGCGCCACGGCGCCAGCCAGGGAGCGCTCCAGTCGATGGCGTCGAACGCTACGCTTACACCAGCCGCCACGGCAGGGCTTCACCGGCGCGCAGGGGCTTGAGTTCGGCCTCGCCAAACGCAAAGCTGTCGGGCGGTGTCCACGACTCTCGGCGCAGGGTGATGGTGCCGGTGTTGCGCGGCAGGCTGTAGAAGTCCGGGCCGTGGAAGCTGGCAAAGCCTTCGAGCTGGTCGAGAACACCGGCGTTGTCGAACACCTCGGCATACATCTCGATGGCCGCGTGGGCGGTGTAGCAGCCCGCGCAGCCGGTGGCGTGCTCCTTGAGGTGCGCGGGGTGCGGTGCGCTGTCGGTGCCCAGAAAGAACTTGCTGCTGCCGCTGGTGGCGGCCTGCACCAGGGCCACGCGGTGCGTTTCGCGCTTGAGCACGGGCAGGCAGTAGTAGTGCGGGCGCACACCGCCGATGAAGATGGCGTTGCGGTTGTACAGCAGGTGGTGCGCGGTGATGGTGGCGGCCGTGTAGCGGTCGGCCTGCATCACGTAGTCGGCCGCGTCCTTGGTGGTGATGTGCTCGAAGACGATCTTCAGCTCGGGGAAGTCGCGGCGCAGCGGGATGAGCTGCTGCTCGATGAACACCGCCTCGCGGTCGAACAGGTCGATGTCGCTGCTGGTCACCTCGCCATGCACCAGCAGGAGCATGCCGGCCTTCTGCATGGCTTCGAGCGTTTTATAGGTCTTGCGGATGTCGGTCACGCCCGCATCGCTGTTGGTGGTAGCGCCTGCGGGGTAGAGCTTGCAGGCCACCACGCCGGCGGCCTTGGCACGCGCGATTTCTTCGGGCGGCAGGTTGTCGGTGAGGTACAGCGTCATCAGCGGCTCGAAGCTCATGCCAGCGGGCACGGCGGCCAGGATGCGCTGCTTGTACGCCAGGGCCTGCTCGGCCGTGGTGACCGGTGGGCGCAGGTTGGGCATGATGATCGCGCGGCCGAACTGGGCGGCAGTGTGCGGCACGACGGTGTGCAAGGGCTCGCCGTCGCGCACATGCAGGTGCCAGTCGTCGGGGCGGGTGATGGTGAGGGTTTGGGGGGCTGCAGTCATGGGCGTGATTGTCCCATTGTGAGCAAGAGGCTCCCAAACGCTCTCATTTTCATAGCTGTCGAGGCATATGAACGTAGCGCTACCGAGCAAAATCGCTCAAAACCAGCGCGCTACGGGCCGGTGGACCGGTTTATTCGGCGGTGATGCCCGCGCGTTTGACGACTGCGCCGAACTTCACCATGCGGTCGGCCATCATCTTTTCGAACGCAGCGGGCGGCATCTCTTCCGGCACGATCACTCCGCGATCCTTGAGGTTGGCCACCATGGCGGGCGACGTGGCCACCTGGCGCACGGCCTTGTACAGGGTCTGCACCACAGCCTCGGGCGTGCCAGCAGGGGCGGCCAGACCGGTCCAGGAGGTAAGGTTCAGCTCGGGGTGGCCCACCTCGGCCATGGTGGGCACGTCGGGCAGCTGCGGCAGGCGCTGGTCGGCGGCCACGGCCAGGGCGCGCACCTTGCCCGCCTGGATGTGCGGCAGCATGATGACCAGGTTATCGAGGATGAACTGCACCTCATTGCCCAGCACGCCCGTGATCAGCGGCGTGCCCCCACGGTAGGGAATGTGCGTGGTGAACACGCCCGTGGAGACCTTGAGCATTTCCACATTGAGCTGGCCCATGCTGCCCACGCCGCCACTGCCGTAGTTGAGCTTGCCGGGGTTCTTCTTGGCGTAGTCAATGAACTCCTTGAAGGTCTTGAACGGCAGGCTGCTGTGCACCACCAGGGCATTGGGCTGGCGGCCCAGGATGGCAATGTTTTCAAAGTCCTTGATGGGGTCGTAGCCGATCTTGGGCTGGGTGAGCGGGTTGGCCAGGTGGCTGCTTTGCGACGAGACCACCAGGATGTAGCCGTCGGCCTTGGAGCGCGCCACATACTGCGCGCCCACCGAGCCCCCGGCGCCAGCGCGGTTCTCCACCACGATGGGCACGCCCAGCACGCGCGACAGCGGCTCGGAATACTGGCGCGCCATGATGTCCACCGACCCGCCGGGCGGGAACGGCACGACCAGCGTGATGGGACGCGACGGGAATTTGTCCTGCGCCAGGGCGGGCAATGCAGCAAGGCCCGCGAGGCCCAGGCCAGTGGTCAGGAGGTGGCGGCGGGAAGGTGTGGCGGTCATGGCAGTCAAGGAACTCAGAAAACGGGTCAAAACAGGTCCAGCAGGAACGGAAAGAATCAGGGGTGTGCCAGCACGGCCAGTGCCACGGCTTGTGCGCGGGGCACGAAGGTGGATAGCTCGCAGTACTCGCGTTCGGTGTGCGGGTGGCCGCCCACGGGGCCGGTGGCGCACAGGGTGGGCACGCCCACCGAGGCGGTGAGGCCGCTGTCGGCCGCGCCGCCGGTGAACTCGCCCTGCACCTCAAAGCCCAGCGAGCAGGCGCCCTGCTGGTACAACGCCAGCAGATAGTCGGGCGTGGGTTTCATGGGCAGGGAACGGCGCGTGGTGGTGATGCGGCCCTGGGTGCGGGGCACGGACTCTTCTTCGACGATGGCGCGCACGCGCTCCAGCAGGTCGTCGGGGTTGGTGTCGGCCGTGAAGCGCAAGTCCACCTCGGCGCGCGCGTGAGGGGCCACCATGTTGGGCACGATGCCGCCCTGCACCACGCCCACGTTGCAGGTGATGCCCGTGGCAGTGTCGGTCAGCGCGTGCAGCGCCAGCGTCTTGCGCGCCAGGGCGTCAATGGCGCTGGCGCCTGCGGCGTGGTTGATGCCCGCATGTGCGGCCACGCCCTGCACCTCGAACTCCACCACCATCGAGCCCTTGCGGCTCGTGACCACGTTGCCGCTGACGCGGCCGGGCTCGGCATTGAACACTGCACGCGCGCCCCGCACGCGGGCCATGATGAGGTCGCGCGTGGCGGGCGAGCCGACCTCTTCGTCGCACGAGAAGAACAGGTGCAGCGGGGCCTTCAGCCCACCGCAGCGTGCAAAGGCCTCGGCGACAAACACGTTGAGCACCAGGCCCGACTTCATGTCGGCCACGCCGGGGCCATAGGCGCGCCCCGCTTCTTCGCGGTAGGGGCGCTTGGCCACCGTGCCATCGGGAAACACCGTGTCCATGTGCCCCATGAGGATGATGGGGGCGCCGCCGGAGTCCGCACCTTCCGCAGGGTTGACCTGCGCGTGCAGCAGCACGCCATAGCCAGGCACGGGCTCGAACTGCACGGGCACACCGGCGGCCTGCAGGCGCTCGGCCAAAGCATGCGCCACCGCCGTCACGCCCTCTTCATTGCGGCTGCCGCTCTCGATGTTGACCACTTTTTGCAACAGGTCTTGCATGGCCTGCTGCTGCCGGGCCAGCCAGTCCAGCACCTGAGCATGCACCGGCAGTCGGGTTTCGGTTGGGGTATTGAGCATCTTTGTCCTTGGGCAATGCCCGGGTGGGGGCAAAATTTGGGTCGCAGTGTTGCATGCGACTCCGGGTTTTGCAACGTATTTTGCACGATTGAGTATTTTATGAAATCATCATTTCAAGAATCCACCGCCTTGCTGACGGAGCGGCTGGCCCGCCAGGATGCCGACCTGACCGCGAGCGAACGTGCATTGGCCGAGGCGCTGGGGCGCGACTACCCCCATGCCCTGCTGGAGTCCGCCACCGCCCTTGCTGCGCGCACAGGCACCAGTGCGTCGACGGTGGTACGGCTGTTTGCCAAGCTGGGCTACGGCAGCTATGCCGAGGCGCAGCGCGAGGCACGGGCCGAGGTCACCGCCCTGCTGCAAACGGCCGGGCAGCGCGCCCCCGTCACCATCGGCACCCGGCGCAGCCTGCAACAGTGCGTGGACGATGCGCTGCTACACGACCAGCACAACCTCACCACTACGCGCGACGGGCTGGACATGGCGGCCTTCGAGGCCATGGTGGCGCGCATCGCGCAGGGCAAGGGCCGCTTTTTTGTGCTGGCACAGATCAACAGCGCCCCGGTGGCCGCCTGGCTGGCGCTGCACCTGAACATGTGCCGCCCCGGCGTGCACGAGCTGGGGGCCGGCGCTGTGGACGCCACCGACCAGCTGCTGTGGATTCAGCCTGAGGACGCCCTGCTGGTCTTCAGCATCCGCCGCTACGCGAGCGGGCCGGTGAAAGTGGCGCAGCGCTTTCGCGACGCGGGCGCCCAGGTGCTGGCCATCACCGACAGCGCCGCAGCGCCCTTGGCCGCCGTGGCCCACCACCGGCTGCAGGTGCGCACGTCCAATGCGTCGCCGTTTGACTCTTACACCGCTGCGTTCTTCCTGTGCAATGCGCTGGTGTCGGCCGTGGCGCAGCTGCGGCACAAGGCGGTGTCCGAGGCGCTGAAACGGCGCGACGACCTGTGGACGGATTTTGAGTCCCAGCTCATCGTGGAAGGCCCTTCGCCCGCCGGTCGAAGGGGCAAGCGCTAGCCCGCGCGCAGCACGCGTCTCCAGTAACCGGGGGCCATGAAAAAAGCGCTCCGAGGAGCGCTTTTTCATACCACCGCGCCGTGCGACGCGGAGTGCAAGGCAGCGTTCAGTGCTGCAGGATCTTGTTGAGAAAGTCCTTGGTGCGGGGCTGGCGCGCATCGGGGTTGTTGAAGAACTCGTCCTTCGAGCAGTCTTCCAGGATCTTGCCGCCCACGTCCATGAAGATCACGCGGTTGCTCACCTTGCGCGCAAAGCCCATTTCGTGGGTCACGCACATCATGGTCATGCCTTCGTTGGCCAGGCCCACCATCACGTCCAGCACTTCGCCGACCATTTCGGGGTCGAGCGCCGACGTGGGTTCGTCGAACAGCATCACGATGGGGTCCATGGAGAGAGCGCGCGCGATGGCCACACGCTGCTGCTGGCCGCCCGAGAGCTGGCCGGGGAACTTGTCCTTGTGCGCAATCAGGCCCACGCGTTCCAGCATCTTGAGACCGCGCTTCTTGGCGTCGTCCGCACTGCGGCCCAGCACCTTGATCTGCGCAATGGTCAGGTTGTCCGTCACCGACAGGTGGGGGAACAGCTCGAAGTGCTGGAACACCATGCCCACACGGCTACGCAGCTTGGGCAGGTTGGTGCTGGGGTCGTGCAGCTTCACACCATCGACCGTGATCTCGCCCTTCTGGAAGGGTTCGAGCGCGTTGATGGTCTTGATGAGCGTGGACTTGCCCGAGCCCGACGGGCCGCACACCACCACCACTTCACCCTTGTTGATGGTGGCCGAGCACTCGTTGAGCACCTGCACCGGGCCATACCACTTGGATACGTTCTTGAGTTCGATCATTTCTTTTTCCTCAATCCAATCTCTTTTGCACCAGCGTCGATCAGCGGATGATCGCGATCTTCTGGTGCAGGCGCTTGACCATCCAGGACAGCGCGTAGCACATCACGAAGTACAGAACCGCAGCCGCCAGGTACGCCTCGATCGGACGGCCAAAGTTCTTGCCTGCCACTTCAAAGCCCTTGAGCATGTCGTAGGCGCCAATGGCGTAAACCAGCGACGTGTCCTGGAACAGAATGATGGTCTGCGTGAGCAGCACTGGCAGCATGTTGCGGAAGGCCTGGGGCAGCACCACCAGCTTCATGTTCTGGCTGTAGGTCATGCCCAGCGCCTGGCCGGCATACACCTGCCCGCGAGGAATGGACTGGATACCTGCACGCATGATTTCGCTGAAGTACGCGGCCTCGAAGGCGATGAACGTGACCACGGCCGACAGCTCAGCACCAATGGGGCGGCCAATGATGGCAGGCATCAGCAGGAAGAACCACAGAATCACCATGACCAGCGGAATGCTGCGCATGCCGTTGACGTAGATGGTGGCAGGTACATCCAGCCATTTGCGGCCCGACAGGCGCATGAGCGCCAGCACCGTGCCAAACAGCACGCCGCCAATGGTGGCGACCAGGGTGAGCATCAGGCTGAAGTACAACCCCTTCAGGACGAAGTTGGAGATCAGGTCCCAGTTGTAGAAGGAAAAGTCGAGATTCATGTTCAGTGACCTCCGCCCGCGCCGCCTGCCACCACCATGCCAGGGATGCGCACGCGCTTTTCAATGAAGGCCATGATGCGGTTGATGGCGAACGCCGACACGATGTACAGGCCTGTTACCGCCAGATAGACCTCGATACCGCGCGAGGTTTCTTCCTGCGCCTGCATGGCAAACATCGTGAGCTCGGCCACCGACACGGCAAACGCCACCGACGAGTTCTTAAAAATGTTCATCGTCTCGCTGGTCAGCGGCGGCACGATGATGCGAAACGCCATCGGCAGCAAAACGTAGCGGTAAGTCTGGAACGTGGTGAACCCCATGGCCATGCCTGCATAGCGCTGGCCGCGAGGCAGCGCCTGGATGCCCGAGCGCACCTGCTCGGCAATACGCGCCGAGGTAAAAAAGCCCAAGGCAAACACCACCAGCACGAACCCCGGCACGCCCTTCATGGCTGGCACCAGGGTCGGCACCACGTGGTACCACAAGAAAATTTGTACGAGCAACGGTATGTTGCGGAACAGCTCCACCCACGCGTTGCCCAGCCGGGTCACGATGGGGCTGTTGGGCAACGTGCGCAACGTGCCGATCAGCGAGCCAATGACCAACGCCAGCAACAAAGCCAGCAGCGATACAGACACCGTCCACCCCCAGGCCGACAGCATCCAATCCAGGTAAGTGATGTCGCCGCCTTTGCCAAAGCAGCCTTGCACCACTTCCCGCTCAATGGTGTCCTGGCAGAACACCTGCCAATCCCAACTCATAGGATCACCCCTTAGTTATTTGATATTGCGTTGGCGCCACCGCTGGGAAGCCCAACAAAAAACGCCCCTTCAAACCCACTGTTCGAAGGGGCGCAGGTGATCCAGGAATTACTTCTTGGCGTAGTCTTCCATGGGCTTGTCGTTGGGGTTGGCCCAGGCAGCCTTGGTGGCTTCAGACAAAGGCAGGCCGATCTTCACGTTGGCTGGAGGCACGGGCTGCATGAACCACTTGTCGTACAGCTTGGCCAGCGAGCCGTCCTTGATCTGGCGCTTGATGGAGTCGTCCACAGCCTTCTTGAAGGCGGGGTCGTCCTTGCGCAGCATGCAGGCGATGGGTTCCACGCTCAGCACTTCGCCCACGATCTTGTAGTCGGCAGGGTTCTTGGACTTGGAGATGTTGGCGGCCAGGATGGAGCCGTCCATCACGAACGCGTCAGCACGGCCGGTTTCCAGCATCAGGAAGCTGTCGGCGTGGTCCTTGCCATACACCTCCTTGAAGTCGATGCCGCCCGCACGCTCGTTCTTGCGCAGGGTCTGCACCGAAGTGGTGCCGGTGGTGGTCGCCACGCTCTTGCCGTTGAGGTCCTTGATGGAGTTGATGCCCGAATTGGCCTTCACCACCATGCGCACTTCTTCCACATAGGTGGTCACAGCGAAGGCCACGTCTTTTTGGCGCGCAGCATTGTTGGTGGTGGAGCCGCACTCCAGGTCCACGGTGCCGTTGGTCACCAGGGGCACGCGGTTTTGCGAGGTGACGGGCTGGTACTTGATGTCCAGCTTGGGCAAGCCCAGTTGCTTCTGGATGTCGTGCAGGACGATTTCACCCATTTCGGTGTGGAAACCCACGTACTTGCCGTTGCCCAGCGTGTACGAAAGACCCGAAGACTCGCGTACGCCGAGCGTCACGCTGCCGGAGGCCTTGATCTTGGCCAGAGTGTCATTGGCCTGGGCAAATACGCTGCCAGCAGCCAAGGCGGTCACGGCAACCGCGAGCAAATGTTTCTTCATAGGGATCTCCTTGTGTTGAAAACGAAAAAAGGGGCGGATTTTAGAGACAAGGGCCTGCCGGGGGTAACCAGTCAGAACCACACTCCAAAAAGGGGTAGTACGCAACCCAGAGTATTAGTCAGAACGGGACCTGGTCTGTAGGGTATTTCCAGAAGTCGCGCAACAAGTAACTGACCGGCAGGTTCAGCACCGTGTTGTTGGGCGGAATGGGTTTGTTGAACCACTTGTCGTAAATCGGATAAATCTCGCGGCTGGTGATCAGGCGGCGCATTTCCTCGTCCACCAGCTTTTTGAACTCGGGGTCGTTCTTGGGCAGCATGATGGCCAGCGGCTCGGTCGTCATGAAGCGGCCCACCACCTTGAGCGCCTTGGGGTCGGGCCGCCCTGCAGCCAGGCCGTACAGCAGCACGTCGTCCATCACAAACGCGTCGGCCTCGCCCTTTTCCACCATCTCCACGGCCTTGGCATGGTCGGGCGCCTCCACGATGGCGATGCCCATCAGCCGTTCGCGGTTGGCCTGGTCGGCCGCCTTCAGGGGCGTGGTGCCTTTGGTGGACACCAGTTTCTTCCCATTGAGGTCCTCCACCTTGTCAATGCTGCTGGAGGCCTTGACCAGGAGCCGTGCTCCAGTAATGAAGTGGGGAACGGTGAAGGCCACCCTCTGGCGCCGCTCGGCATTGTTCGTCGTGGAGCCACACTCCATGTCGGCCTTGCCCTGTTCGATCAATGCCATGCGGTCGGCCGAGGTGGCAGGCACCAGATCGATCTCCATGTCCTTCTTGCCGGTCTTCTTGCGCACCAGCTCGGCCATGCGCAGGCACAGGTCCATCGCATAGCCCACAGGCTTGCCCGACTGGCTGTCGATGTAAGAGAAAGGCACCGAGGATTCACGGTAGGCAATGACCAGCTTGCCACCGCCAGCCACGCGCTCCAGCACGCTGGCCTGCGCAGACTCACCGACCGCACAGCACAGCGCTGCGAGGCCCCAGGCCCATACCCAATGCTGAATTTTCATACGATGCCTCTGTGACGGAATGAACCGGGTTTGCAATCTTCGTGCCACCGTGGGGCCCTTCCAAGGCACACGCTGCGCTCTACCGATCCGGCGATGGCGCAGACTGTACGTGTCCAACCGATGAAATTCCAATGCCGTTTGGGCGCACAACTATGCAAACTGTTTATGTCCGTATTTACCCTTAGCATGAGGCCGCTTGGGCCTGCAGGTAGGTCCACAGCGCTTGCGCTGTGCCTTTGGGGGCATCCTTGCCATTGGGCTTTTCGCGGTAGGCCCGCACATCCATGGTCATCTGCAGGCCTTCAGCGTCCGGGGGCGCGGCACTGACGAGGCGGCGCGAGCGCAACTCCTTCTTCACGGCGCTGTGGGGCAAGAAGGCCACGCCATGCCCTTCCAGCGCCATGGCCTTGAGGCCTTCGGCCATGTCGGTCTCGTACACGCGCTCCAAGTGGATGGGCGTCTGCGATTGTTTGAGGATGAGTTCGGTCACCCGCCCCAGATAAGCGCCGGGCGCATAGCCCAGGTAGGGCAGCGGATGGCCTGCGCGGCCGGGCAGGTGGTGCACGGGCTGGCCGTCAGCGTCGGCCTTGCTGTAGGGCGACAGCACCTCCTGCCCCAGGCTGACCATTTCATAGCGGTCGGCATCGAGCTGAAACGGCTGCGAAGGGTGGTGGTAGGCAATCAGCAGGTCGCAACCGCCCTCCACCAGCCGCATCACGGCGTCGTGCACATTCAGCGCAATCAGGCGGCTTTTGAACGGGCCGAACTTGTCGTGCAGGCTGGACACCCAGGCCGGGAAGAACGTGAACGCCAGCGTGTGGGGCACAGCGAACTCGATCATGTCCTTGCCTGCGCTGGTGTGCGCGCGCAGCATGGCACGCGTGTTCTGCAGCGACTGGAGCATTTCCAGGGCCTGGTCGTACAGGGTCTTTCCGGCCGGGGTCAGCCGGGTGGGGTAGGAGCTGCGGTCCACCAGGTCGGTGCCGGCCCAGGCCTCCAGCGCCTGGATGCGCCGCGAGAACGCGGGCTGGGTCACATGCCGTAGCTGCGCTGACCGGCTGAAGCTGCGGGTTTCCGCAAGACTGACGAAATCTTCAAGCCACTTGGTTTCCATCGGCGCATTATCCGCGCGCAGGCTGGAGCCTGCTGGCCGCCGGCATGAGGGTTTCTACAGAGCGCGCGGCGCATCGACGCAGGCCGCGCCCGCGTTTGCGGCACCGCACCAATGCTGTGCATGCATAGCAAGCGACGCATAATACCCAGCGCGTCTACCCCGCCTCATCATCGGTCAACGCCCCAGGTGCACAACGCCGCCGGGCAGCAAGATCGGCATCGGCCCCCTGTTCTTCTGACTCCCCGCGTTCATGTCCACCTCCACTCCTGAAGGGCCATCTGCTGCGCCCCCAGTGCCTGCTGCGGCGCCCAGTGCCCCCCTCGACGAACCCCGCTCCCTGCGCCTGGAAGACTGGCTCATCGTCTTGACCATGGCCGCCCTGGCGCTCATCACCTTCGTGAACGTGGTGGTGCGCTATTTCACCGATGCATCGTTTGCGTGGACCGAAGAAATTTCGGTGTTCCTGATGATCGTGCTGGCCATGGTCGGCGGCTCCGCCGCCGTGGCGCGGCAGTTGCACATCCGTATCGAATTCTTTGCCGATGGCGGCTCGGAGCGCCGGCGCCAGCTGCTGGCACAGTTCGGCGCCTTGATGGTGGCCCTGCTGTTTGCACTCATCACGGTGCTCAGCATCCGCGTGGTGTGGGACGACTACCGGTTTGAAGAAACCTCCCCTGGCATTGGCGTGCCGCAGTGGTGGTACTCGGTCTGGCTGCCGGTGCTGTGCGCACTGACCACGGCAAGGGCCTTGCAACTGTTCGCCCGGCTGCGGCGCGCGTCAGCGGAACAGGGAGCCCGCCCATGATCGCTACCCTGCTGTTTGTCGCCTTTCTGGGCATGATGTTTCTGGGCGTGCCGATTGGCGCGGCACTGGGCCTGGCGGGTGCTACCGCCATCGCCGTCGCCAATGCCGAGGCGCCCTGGTTCGGCCTGCTGGCGGTGCCGCAGAACTTTTACGCCGGCCTGGGCAAATACCCGTTGCTGGCGATCCCGATGTTTGTGCTGGTGGGCTCGATCTTCGACCGCTCGGGCGTGGCACTGCGGCTGGTGAACTTTGCCGTGTCCATCGTGGGCCGGGGGCCAGGCATGTTGCCGCTGGTGGCGATTGCCGTGGCCATGTTCCTGGGCGGCATCTCGGGCTCGGGCCCCGCGACCGCCGCCGCCGTGGGTGGGGTGATGATCGCAGCCATGGCACGCGCCGGATATCCCGCTGCCTACTCGGCCAGCGTGGTGGCCGGTGCCGCAGCCACCGACATTCTCATTCCTCCATCGGTCGCGTTCATCGTGTATTCGGTGCTGGTGCCCGGCGCCTCAGTGCCCGCGCTCTTCGCCGCAGGCATGTTCCCCGGCATCCTGGCGGGCCTTGCGTTGATCGTGCCTGCCGTGTGGCTGGCCCGCCGCCACAAGATGGGCGCTGCAGAGGCCGACATGCCGCGCCCTCCTTTCTGGCGCAGCCTGCGCGAGGCGTCCTGGGGACTGGCCGCGCCCGTGGTGATTCTTGGGGGCATGCGTGCGGGATGGTTCACCCCCACCGAGGCTGCGGTGGTGGCCGTGTTCTACGGGCTGTTTGTGGGCATGTGCATCCACCGCACGATTCGTGTGCGCGACCTGTTCACCATCTTGCGGGAGGCGGGCGAGCTGTCGGCTGTGATCCTCGTGGTGGTGTCGCTGGCAGGCATCTTTGCGTTCTCGCTGTCCACCCTGGGAGTCATCGACCCCATTACACGCGCCATCGTGCAGTCCGGGCTGAGCGAACAGGGCGTGCTCGGTGCGCTGATCGTCTTGCTGCTGATCGCCGGCATGTTTCTGGATGGCATCTCCATCTTCCTGATCTTTGTGCCCCTGCTCATGCCCATCATGCAGCACTACCAGTGGGACGTGGTCTGGTTTGGCGTGGTGCTCACACTCACCGTGGCCATCGGCCAGTTCACCCCGCCCATGGCGGTGAACCTGATGGTGTCCAGCAAGATCGCCAACGTGCGCATGGAGCAGACCACGCGCTGGGTCATCTGGCTGGTGCTGGCCATGACGCTGGCCATGCTGCTGGTCGTCATATTCCCGTCGATTGCGCTCTGGCTGCCGCAGCAGCTTGGCTACTGATTTCTACTCTCACCCATCCATCCAACAAGGAGACAACCCATGAAACTGCGCACCTTCCTCACTTCGGCCGTGGCCGCTGCCGCTGCCCTCGCCTTCACCGCACCTGCCGCCATCGCGCAAACCGCGTACAAGAGCGAATACCGCATGTCGCTGGTGCTGGGCACGGCCTTCCCCTGGGGCAAGGGCGGCGAGCTGTGGGCCAACAAGGTGCGCGAGCGCACCAATGGCCGCATCAACATCAAGCTGTACCCCGGCGTGTCGCTGATCCAGGGCGACCAGACGCGCGAGTTCAGCGCGCTGCGCCAGGGCGTGATCGACATGGCCGTGGGCTCCACCATCAACTGGTCGCCCCAGGTCAAGCAGCTCAACCTGTTCTCGCTGCCCTTCCTGTTCCCTGACTACGCGGCCGTCGATGCGGTGACGCAGGGCGATGTGGGCAAGCAGATTTTCACAACGCTGGATAAAGCAGGCGTCGTGCCCCTCGCCTGGGGTGAAAACGGCTACCGCGAAATCTCCAATTCCAAGGTGGCCATCAAGAGCCCTGCCGACCTCAAGGGCCTGAAGATCCGCGTGGTGGGCTCACCCCTGTTCCTGGACATCTTCACCGCACTGGGCGCCAACCCCACGCAAATGAGCTGGGCTGACGCACAGCCCGCGTTTGCCAGCGGCGCCGTGGACGGCCAGGAGAACCCCATTGCCGTGTACCAGGCCGCCAAGCTGCACACCGTGGCGCAGAAGCACATCACCATGTGGGGCTACGTGAACGACCCGCTGGTTTTCGTGGTGAACAAGGACATCTGGGCGTCGTGGACCCCTGCGGACCGCGAGATCGTGAAGCAGGCCGCTATCGACGCAGGCAAGGAAGAAATCGCCATCGCCCGCAAGGGCATGGTGGAGGCCGACAAGCCCCTGCTCAAGGAAATCGCGGCCAACGGCGTGACCGTCACGCAGCTGTCCGCCGCCGAGCGCGACGCGTTCGTGAAGGCCACGCGCCCCGTGTACGAAAAGTGGAAGGGCCAGATCGGCGCCGACTTGGTGGCCTCTGCCGAGAAGGCCATTGCCGCCCGCAAGAAGTAATCCTTCAGTGGACCCGACACCGGTGCGTGGTAGTCGCCCGGTGTCTGCCCAAGCCCCGCCATGGCGGGGCTTTTTGCTGGGCGGGCATAAAGGCAACTGCGGGTGACGTGCCTGTGATGCCACTATCTATTTAATAGCACTCAAGCCATATTGCACTAGGGGCTGTTGAGAATCAAATTCAACAGATCAGGGCTATGGTGCAATATGCGAATGAGCATTCGATGGGTACTGACAGACGCGCAATGGGCCAAGATGGAATCTCACTGCCTTGGCAAGCCAAGTGACCCGGGGCGCAGCGGCGCCAACAACCGCCGGTTTGTTGAGGCGGTGCTGTGGATTGCCCGCACAGGCAGTCCCTGGCGAGACCTGCCGCAAGAGTTCGGCAAATGGAATACGGTGTTCAAGCGCTTTCGGGACTGGGTCAAGGCTGATGTGTTTCAAGCCCTGTTCGATGCGGTGAGCGAGCAGCCGGACATGGAATATGCGATGGTGGATGCCACGATTGTGAAAGTACACCGGCACGGCCAAGGCGCAAAAGGGGGACTTCGGGCCAGGCCATCGGTCACTCGCGGGGAGGCTTGACCACGAAGATATTGGCTTTGACGGATGCGTTGGGCAATCTGGTGAAGTTCATCCTGATGCCAGGGCAGCGCCATGACATTACAGGAGTGAAAGAGCTGATCGCCGATGTTCGCTTTGATGCCTTGCTGGCCGACAAGGCCTTCGATGCCAACTGGCTGATTGAGGAGTTGAACAGGCGCGGCGCACAGGTGGTGATCTCACAGATGCCGCGTCGGCGATCACCTTTGGAGATCGACCCGGAAGTTTACAAGTGGCGTCACTTGATAGAGAACTTCTTAGGCAAGCTCAAAGAGTTCAAGCGCATCGCAATGCGCAGCGACAAGACGGACACCAGCTTCTCGGCCGTGATTCATCTTGCGGCCGCTGTCATCAACTCCCGTTGATTCTCAACAGCCCCTAGCGCTATCCGCCACTTTCACTTCAAATCATCGGGGACCGGGTGCTTGACCGCGTTTTTGCGCAGCTTGTGCTCCACCGCCTCGGCCAGGTCCACGCCCGCGTGGTCCGCCAGCTGCAGCAGGTACAGCAGCACGTCGGCCACCTCATCGGCAATGGGCTCCTTCAGCGCCGGGTCCTCACGCACCGCGAGCGACTGCTCCGGCGTCATCCACTGAAAGATCTCCGCCAGCTCGGCAGCCTCCACCATCAGCGCCATCGCGAGGTTCTTGGGCGTGTGGAACGGCTGCCACTGCCGCTGTGCCGCAAATGCGCGCAACCGGGCCTGCAGCTCCGTCAGATCGACAGACATTCCATTGCTCCTGATTCAATAGCTACCAGCGCATATTCCACCTGCGCTAGCGACCTGAAAGACCTGATACCCATCACACCGGCGTGACCGGTGCCTCGCCCGCCAGGTGGCGCCGGGCGTTCTCCATGAACCGGTCTACCGAGGCCTGCACGGCTTCGGGCGACCAGCCCGCCACGTGCGGTGTGAGCACCACGTTGTCCAGGTCCAGCAGCTCGGCCGGGGGCAAGGGCTCGCTCTCGTACACGTCCAGGCCCGCTGCGGCGATGCGGCCTTCGCGCAGCGCGGCGGCCAGGGCGGTGGT
>JADHED010001219.1_pt1 | contig 23424 bp, 16 predicted proteins | sample 8952041 | NCBI WGS metagenome assembly JADHED01 (sample SAMN16124423, study PRJNA663239) | bioreactor sludge metagenome | isolation source: sludge (control) | place: India:Bengaluru | collected 2018-09-08
CGTCAGCACGAGGGTCGCGCCGCGCACACGCGCGTCGAAGCCCAGCGCGTCGAGCACGACGTCGATGCCGGGCGCGAGCCGCGCGCCCGCGAACCACGCGAGCCCCGCGGCGAGGCCGCCGGCCGCGCCCGCGTGCGGCGCGTCGGCGAGGTCGAGCCCCGTCGCGGCGCGCGCGAGCCGCGCGTAGTGCGCGAGCGCGGCGTCGAGCGCCGCGACGTCCTCCGGCGACGCACCCTTCTGCGGGCCGTACACGCGCGAGGCGCCGCGCGGGCCGCAGAGCGGGTTGTCGACGTCGCACGCGACCACGACCGCAGCGTCGCACAGGCGCGGGTCCAGCCCGGAGACATCGACGTGCGCGAGGCGCGCCAGCGCGGCGCCGCCCTCCTCGAGGTCCGCGCCCCCCGCGTCGAGCAGCCGCACGCCCAGCGCGCGCGCGGCGCCCGCGCCGCCGTCGTTCGTCGCGGACCCGCCCGCGCCGACGATCAGCCGCGTCGCGCCCGCGTCGAGCGCGGCGCGGATCAGCTCGCCCACGCCGCGCGTCGTCGCCCGCCGGACGTCCCGTCGCCCCGGCGGCGCGAGCCCGTAGCCGGCCGCGGCGGCGGCCTCGATCACGGCCGTGCGGCCGTCGCCGAGGAGGCCCCACCCGGCGACGACGCTCTCGCCGAGCGGGCCGGTCACGTGGTCGAGGCGATGCTGGCCGCCGCCCGCGCGGACGAGCGCGTCCACCGTCCCCTCGCCCCCGTCCGCGACCGGGACCTCGACGACCTCCGCGCCGGGCACGGCCGAACGGACGCCGCGCGCCATCGCGGCGGCGGCCTCCGCCGCGGAGAGGCTCCCCTTGAACGAGTCGGGCGCGACGATGATCCGCATGCGTGCGGCTCCGGCCCGCGAACCGAAGGTCGGCGGCGCGATCAGCGGTGCCGCAGGTCCCAGTCGAACGGGATGTCGTTGACCTCGGGGTCCCAGCGCTCCTCGTCGGGCACGTGGGGATTCGTGACGCGGTCGGTCAGCACCAGCACGAGCGCCTCGCCGACGCCGACCCCCTTGAGCCCGAACCAGACGCCCGGCGGGATCGTGATCCGCAGCGGCGCGTGGTCCCCGAGGAAGAACTCGTTGACCTCGCCCTCGGTCGCCGAGCCGGGCCGGCCGTCGAACAGGCCGAGCCGGACGCTGCCGGCGAGCGCGCAGAGCGCGTCGGTGCGGTCGCGGTGGCGGTGCCAGGCCTTGACCACGCCGGGGTAGATCGTGGTCAGGTGGACCTGCGCGAACGCGGGGACCGCGTCGTCGTCCGCGCGGAAGACCTCGGAGAAGCGGCCCCGCTCGTCCGGGTGGACCGGCAACGTCTTGACCTGCACGCCGTGGATCACGGGCGCGATTATACGGACCGGGCGGCAACGTCTTGACCTGCACGCCGTGGATCACGGGCGCGATTATACGGACCGGGCGGCGGGACGAGGGACGGGCGGGGTAAACCCCGCCCCCACGGTCGGGCGGGGTGAACCCCGCCCCCACGTTCGGGCGTCTGCACGCGGGACGGGCGACGCGGGCGGGGGGGAACCCCGCCCCCACTTGGTGGTTGGTCCCCGGGGGGTAGAATGCGCGCCCTATGGAAATCGCTCTCTGCGGCCTGCCCCGCACCGGCAAGACCACCCTCTGGTCGATCCTGACCGGCACCCTCGTCGCCACCGGCGGCCGCGTCGAGACGCGCCGCGGCATCGCCAAGGTGCCGGACGGCCGGCTCGACCGGCTCTCCGACCTGTTCAAGCCGCGCAAGACGACCCACGCCACCGTGACCTACGTCGACCACGCGGCGGTCGAGCGCGGCGCCGGCCGGAGCGACAACCCGATCCTCGCCGAGCTGCGCACCGCCGACGCGCTGCTGCACGTGGTGCGCTGCTGGGAGGACGCGTCCGACCCGCACCCCGAGGGCTCGATCGACGCGGCGCGCGACGTGGCGCTGCTCGAGACCGAGTTCCTGCTCGCCGACATGGACGTCGCGCAGCGGCGCATCGAGCGGCTCGAGGGCATCGTCAAGAAGGCCGGCAAGGACGAGGACCGGAAGGAGCTGGAGCTGGTGCGGCGCGTGCTCGGGCAGCTCGAGGCCGAGACCCCGCTGCGCGAGGCGGGCCTCACGCCCGAGGAGCACAAGGTCCTGCGCGGCTACGCGTTCCTGACCGCGAAGCCCCTGCTCGTCGCGGCCAACCTCGGCGAGGAGCACACCGCCGAGCTCGCGAAGGGCGCGGAGGCCTTCGGCCTCGGCGCGATCGCGGGCAAGCCGGGCTGCGCGTTCGTGGCGCTGTCGGCCAAGATCGAGCGGGAGATCGCGAACCTCTCGGCCGACGACGCGGCCGCGTTCCGCGCCGACCTCGGCATCGAGGAGCCCGCGCTCGACCGGCTGATCCGCGCGAGCTACGGCCTGCTGGGCCTGATCTCGTTCTTCACCACGGGCGAGGACGAGTGCCGCGCCTGGACGATCAAGGACGGCACGCGCGCGCGCGAGGCGGCCGGCGCGATCCACTCCGACATCGAGCGCGGCTTCATCCGCGCCGAGGTCGTGCGCTGGGACAAGCTGCTCGAGGCGCAGACCCTCGCCGCGGCGCGCGAGAAGGCCTGGCTGCGGCTCGAGGGCAAGGAGTACCTCGTGCTCGACGGCGACGTCGTGCACTTCCGCCACTCCGGCTGAGCCGTCCGCCGCCGCGCACCGCCGTGCGTCGGCGCGCGGCGCCGCGGCTCCCTGCCGGCGCGCCGGGCCGGCGCCCGCCCAGGGTCCCGGCCGACACCGGTCTGCCGGCCGACTCGTAAGACTCCCGGTCCCGCCCCCGCCGCCGCGCCCGCTTAGAATGCGGCCTTCACCCCGGCATTCACTCCCCCCGCGGCGTGTGCACCGCGCAGGAAGGGCCGCCCATGCCCGACACCAGCGCCAGCCCCAGCGCCAGCCCCAGCACCAGCGCCAGCCCCGGCACCAGCGCCGGCGTCAGCCCCCCGCCGTCGCCCGTCGCGTCCCGGCCGGCCGCCGCCGCGACGGGTCGCCGGGTGCTGAACCCCGCCGAGCGCGTCTCCGAGGTGCTCTTCGGGCTGATCATGGTGCTGTCGTTCACGGGGACGCTGAGCGTCGCGACCGCGGGCCGCGGCGAGGTCCGCGAGATGCTGGTCGGCGCGATCGGCTGCAACATCGCCTGGGGCCTCGTCGACGCGGTGATGTACCTGCTGGCCACCCTGCTGGAGCGGGGGCGCGTGCTGGCGATGCTGCGCGTGGCGCGCGGCGGCGACCCGGCCGCCGGACGCGCGGCCGTGCGGGAGTCGCTGCCGGAGGAGGTCGGCGACGCCCTCCGGCCGGAGCACCTCGAGGACGTCCGCGCCGCCCTCGCGCGCGGGCCCGAGCCGCCGGCGCGGCCGCCGCTGACGCTGCGCGACCTGCGCGGCGCCGCGGCGGTCTTCCTGCTCGTCTTCCTCTCGACCTTCCCCGTCGTGCTGCCCTTCGTCTTCTTCGTGGACGACGTGCACCGCGCGCTGCGCTTCTCGAACGCGATCGCCGTCGCGATGCTGTTCGTGGGCGGGCTGATGCTCGGCCGGTACGCGGGGCTCCGCCCCCTGCGGACCGGGCTTTCCATGGTGGCGGTCGGCGCGGTGCTGGTCGCGATCACGATCGCGCTCGGGGGCTGAACCGCCCGCCGTCGCGGAACCCGTGGCTCGAGGAGGCCGATCGATGCTGTGGCTGCTGGTCTTCGCCCCCCTGGCGCTCGTCCTCGACTCCATCGCGGGGACGCCGCCGTACTTCGTCTTCTTCGCCGCGGCGATCGCGATCGTCCCGATCGCCTCGCTGATCGTCGAGGGGACCGAGCACCTCGCGGTGTACACCGGCCCGACGCTGGGCGGCCTGCTCAACGCGACGTTCGGCAACCTGCCCGAACTGATCATCTCGTTCGTCGCGCTGCGCGCCGGGCTCGTCGAGATGGTCCGCGCGTCGATCGTCGGCGCCCTGCTCGCGAACCTGCTGCTCGGGCTGGGCCTCGCCTTCCTGCTCGGCGGCCGGCGCCACCACAACCAGGACTTCAACCCGGTCGGCGCGCGCGTCTACGCGTCGATGATGTTCCTGGCGGCGATCAGCATGGCGGTCCCCAGCGCGTTCCACCGCTTCTTCTCGTCCGAGGCGGGCGAACTGCCGCAGAGCGTGGCGCTGGACAAGAGCATCGCCGTGCTGCTCCTCGTCACCTACGGCCTGTACCTCGTGTACCAGCTGAAGACCCACAAGGAGGCGTTCGAGGGCGTCGGCGGCGCGGACCACGCCGAGACCGGACACGCGTGGAGCAAGTCGCGCGCGATCACCACCCTCGTGCTCGCGTCGGCCGCCGCCGCGTGGCTCAGCGAGGTCCTGGTCGGCTCCGCCGAGAAGGCCGGCGAGGCGCTCGGCATGTCCCCGACGTTCATCGGCCTCGTGGTCCTCGCCGGCGTGGGGGGCGCGGCCGAGATCGGCTCCGCCGTCGTGATGGGGCGCCGCAACAAGATGGACCTCGCGATCGGCATCTCGCTCGGGTCCTGCATCCAGATCACGCTGTTCGTGGCACCGCTGCTGGTGCTGGTCGGCGGGCTGGTCTCGCCCCGGCCCTTCTCGCTGTCCTTCACCCAGGGGGAGATGGGCTTCCTGTTCATGTCGGCGATCCTCGGCGCGATGGTCGCGGGCGAGGGGCGGTCCAACTGGTTCAAGGGGGTGCAGCTGCTGACGGTGTACGCGATCCTCGCCGCGGTCTGCTACCTCGTGCCGGTGGTCGCCGGCGGCGGGCCCTGACCCTCCGCGAGCCCTCGCCGGGCCCCCCGCGGGAGCCGCCCGGCTCGCGCGGCGCGCGGATTTGGACAGTCCGTTCGACCGGATTTGAACGGTCCGGTCGAAACCCCCGGCTCTCGGCCCGCCCCCGCCGCTAGCAGGAATCTCGATTGACGCCCGGTTCTGGTAGATTCCCCGGCGCCCGGACGGTGTCATTTGTGTTCAAGTAGCTCCAAAGGAGGATGTCATATGAGCTGGAACATCCGTCGCCTGCCCGTCGTCGCCCTCGTGGGGCTCCTCGCCGTCACGGCGGGATGGGCCCAGGAACCGCCGAACAACGCCATCCGGCTCGGCGTGGCCTATCACCAGCCCCAGGGAGAGAGCACCATCGAGGACGAGTTCGGCGACATCGACCTCGACTGGGACAGCGCCACGGGGTGGTTCGCGTCCTACGAGCGCCGGTTCGGCGGCCTGCTCGGCCTCGAGCTGATGTACACCGAGTCCGATCCGGACATCAACGTGAACGGCGAGGCGCTGTCGGAGGGCGTGTCGTTCACCGCGGCGACCGCGGGGCTGAACTTCCACTTCTTCGGGCGCGGCGCCATCGACCTCTACGCGGCGCCGCTGATCGGCTACGCGTTCTTCGGGTCGGCCGAGGACGTCGAGTTCAGCGACAACTTCATGTACGGCGCCGCGCTCGGCATCGACATCGGGCTCGGCAAGGGCGGCTTCGCGCTGACCGGCTCGGTGCGCTACCTCAAGACCGAGGCCGAGGTCGAGAACGAGGACATCAACATCGACTTCGACCCGCTGATCATCACCTTCGGTGCCGCGTTCCGCTTCTGACCTGACAGCAGGACCGGTGGGCGCCGGCGGCGGGCGCCGCCGGCGGCGCCCGCCGGGCACGTCCGAAACGGCGCGCGCGCGGGCTCGGCCGCTGCTCTGCCGGATGGGCCGGATCGGCCGCGAACGGGTGCGGCCGCGGGGAGGAAGCATGGCCGAAGGGCGTCGTCCGTCCGGACTCAGCGAGTGCACCGAGCAGAAGCGCCTGAACGACGCCCGCGAGGCGGGCCTCCCCTGGAAGAAGTGGGGCCCCTACCTCTCCGAGCGCCAATGGGGAACCGTGCGCGAGGACTACAGCGCGGACGGCAACGCGTGGGACTACTTCACGCACGACCAGTCCCGGTCCCGCGCCTACCGCTGGGGCGAGGACGGCCTCGGCGGGATCTCGGACGACAAGCAGCGTCTCTGCTTCGCGCTCGCGCTCTGGAACGGGAAGGACCCGATCCTGAAGGAGCGGATCTTCGGCCTGACGAACAGCGAGGGGAACCACGGCGAGGACGTGAAGGAGTACTACTTCTACGTCGACTCGACCCCGACCCACTCGTACATGAAGTTCCTCTACAAGTACCCGCAGCGCGAGTTCCCCTACCGCGACCTGGTCGAGACGAACCGCGCGCGCTCCCGCGACGAGATGGAGTACGAGCTGCTGGACACGGGCGTGTTCGAGGGGGACCGCTACTTCGACGTGGTCGTCGAGTACGCGAAGGCGGGCCCCGAGGACGTCCTCGTCCGCGTCACCGTCCACAACCGCGGCCCCGAGGCGGCGCGGCTCCAGCTGCTGCCGACGCTCTGGTTCCGCGACACCTGGTCCTGGGCCGAGGGCAAGGGCGACGGCAACGGCGCGGGCGACCGCGCGGGCAACGGCGCGGGCAACGGCGGCGGGCGCCCGCGGCTCGCGGAAACGGGGCGCGGGACGATCCGCGCCGAGCACCCCGCGCTGGGCACGTACGCGCTCGCCTGCGACGGCGGGCCCGAGCTCCTCTTCACCGAGAACGAGAGCCACGCCGAGCGCCTGTGGGGGACGCCCAGCCCGACCCCCTACGTGAAGGACGCGTTCCACCGCTACGTCGTCGACGGCGAGACGGGCGCGGTCAATCCCGCGAAGACCGGCACCAAGGCCGCGGCCCGCTACGTGCTCGAGGTGCCGGCGGGCGGCTCGCGGGTCGTGCGCCTCCGGCTCGCGGCGGCGCTGCCCGCCGAACCCTTCGGGAAGCGCTTCGACGAGACCTTCACCGCGCGCCTCGCCGACGCCGACGAGTTCTACGACAAGATCACGCCCCCGGCGCTGACCGAGGACGAGCGGCGCGTGCACCGCCAGGCGCTCGCCGGGATGCTCTGGTCGAAGCAGTTCTACTTCTTCGACGTCGACCGCTGGCTGTCCGAGCACGACGCCCACCCGCTGGTCGCCTCCGGCTCGGGATCGGGCTCCGGCCGCGGCTCGGGCCCGGGTCCCGGCCGCGGCACCGTGCGCAACGCCGAGTGGTTCCACATGTTCAACGGCGACGTCATCTCGATGCCGGACAAGTGGGAGTACCCCTGGTACGCGGCGTGGGACCTCGCGTTCCACACGACGGCGCTGTCCCTCGTCGACTACGACTTCGCCAAGGACCAGCTGCTGCTGATGCTGCAGGGGCTGTACGCCCACCCGAACGGCCAGATCCCGGCCTACGAGTGGAACTTCAGCGACGTCAACCCGCCGGTCCACGCCTGGGCGACGCTGTTCCTGTTCCAGGTCGAGCGCGGCCTCGGACGCGCCGACCTCCGCTTCCTCGAGCGCTCCTTCCAGGGGCTGATGCTGAACTTCAACTGGTGGCTCAACCGCAAGGACCCGGACGGGAAGAACGTCTTCGCGGGCGGCTTCCTCGGGCTGGACAACATCGGCGTGTTCGACCGCAGCGCGCAGCTCCCGACCGGGGGCTCGCTCGAGCAGGCGGACGGCACGGCCTGGATGGCGTTCTACTGCCAGAACATGCTCGAGATCGCGCTGATCCTCGCCGAGAACGACCCGGCCTACGAGGAGCACGCGTACCGGTTCCTGCAGCAGTACATCTGGATCTCGTACGCGATGGACCGCCCCGGCGAGCACCACGACGAGATGTGGGACGAGGCGGACGGCTTCTACTACGACCTGCTGCGGCTGCCGGACGGCGGCGCGACGCGGCTCAAGGTCCGATCCCTCGTGGGCCTGCTCCCGCTCTGCGCCGCGACGGTGTTCGAGGGGGACGTCCTCGCGCGCTTCCCGCGGCTGAACGAGCTGATCGCGCTGTTCCGCAAGCGCCATCCCGAGGTCGTCGCGCACGTCGTGCCGAGCGAGGAGGGGTTCACGGGGGTGGCGGGCCGGCGCCTGCTCTCGGTGCTGAACCGCAGGAAGCTGGAGCGCGTCCTCGCCTACATGCTCGACGAGGACGAGTTCCTCGGCCCCCACGGCATCCGCTCGGTCTCACGGCACCACCTCGAGCACCCGTTCGTCTTCCACGTGGACGGGCGCGCCTACGACGTGACGTACCTGCCGGCGGAATCGACGAACGGGATGTTCGGCGGCAACTCGAACTGGCGCGGCCCGGTCTGGATGCCGATCAACGTGCTGCTGGTGCGCGCGCTCCTGAACCTCTACGCCTTTTACGGCGACGAGTTCACGGTCGAGTGCCCCACCGGCTCCGGCCGGCGGATGACGCTGTTCGACGTCTCGAAGGAGATCTCGCGGCGGCTGGCGGCGGTGTTCGTGCGCGACGCCACGGGCCGGCGCCCCGTGTACGGCGGCACCGAGAAGTTCCAGACCGACCCGCACTGGCGCGACCTCGTGCTGTTCTACGAGTACTTCCACGGCGACAACGGCGCGGGCCTCGGCGCGAGCCACCAGACCGGCTGGACGGGCGTGGTCGCCCGGCTGCTCGACCTCTTCGGGCGGCTCGACGCCGGCACCGTGCTCCTTCAGGGGAAGGGCCAGGTGCTGGACCGGCTCGTCCGCGAGGGGGCGGACGGCGCGGCCGGTCCGGCGCTGCGGAGATGACGCGGCGACCCGGCTGATGGGGTCTCCCGGTCCCCGGGCGGGGACCGGGAGATTCGGCGCCTAGAACCCGACGGAGACGCCGATGCGCCAGATCACCGGGTTGTCGTAGGGCTGGATCGGCTCGTCCTCGTCGTAGCTCACGACGTACAGCGCGGACACGAAGAACGAGGCGGCGCGCCCCATCGGCTGCACGTACCCGCCGCCGACGAGCAGGCTGTCCCAGCTGCCGCGGTCCGTCGAACCGCTGAAGTCCGTCGCGTACTCGAGGCTCTGGTACTCCCAGCCGGCCTCGGCGTAGAAGCGCGGGGTGAGCCGCAGGCGGGCGAAGACGCTGCCGCCGTAGTCGTTGGTATCGAGGCTCTCGGGATAGCGGTCGTCGCTGCGCCAGCGGTAGAGCAGCGTCGCGCCGACGTCGACCCGCGGGTTGACGTGGTAGCCGACCATCGGCGAGACCTCGACGTAGTCGACGTCGCCGAACCAGGCGCCGACGCCGCCGCCCCAGAAGAACCGGTCGGCCCGGCTGGGGGCCGCGGAGGGTGGCGGCGGCGGCGGGGGCGGGGGTGGGGTCGTGGTGACCGGTGGGGACGGCGGAGGCGCGGTCTGCGGAGGCGCGGTCTGCGGCGCCGGCGCGGGATCCGCGGGCGGCGCCGGTGCGGGCGCCGCGGGATCCGCCGGCGGCATCTGTGGCGGCGGGGCCGGCGCGGGATCGGTCGGCGGCGGCGTCTGGGGAGCCGGCGCGGGATCGCTGGACGGCGGCGGAACGGGCGGCGTCTGCGCGAGGGCGGGGACGGCCACGAGCAGCAGCGCGAGGGTGGCCAGCAGGAGAACGGAAGAGCGGTCTCGGGTCACGAACGGGCTCCTTGTTTCGTGCAGCCTAATCGACCCGGCGGCCGGTTGTCCCTCGGGGTTTTCCCGGTACGCGTCACCCACCCGCGGGCCCGGCGCACCGGGTCACGGACAGGCTCCGCCGGACGCCGCGATCCCGGCGTCGCGGGAAGCCGCCGCCCCGGGACTTCCGTCGTCGAAGCTGCCGGTCCCACCGCAGTTGAACGCCCGCGCCACATACCAGAGGCCGTCCCCGGACGACGGGAGGGTCGCGTCGGTGATCTCCCCGGTCGCGAGATCGTTCGCCGCGCACGCGACATCCGCTCCGGCGAAGTCCCCGCCTTCCTGGAGCAACGACGCGAGACCGCCCCGCTGCACGTCATATCCCTGCGCGCCGGGGGCGTCCGCCCACGACAGGTGGCTTTTCGTGTCCAGCGACAGGCCGACGACGATGCCGGGCGCCGGCACGCCGTCGTCCGCCGTGCCGTCGCAGTCGTCGTCGAGGCCGTCGCAGCGCTCCGTCGCACCGGGATGTATCGCGGGGTCCTGGTCATTGCAGTCGTCGCCCTCGAGGACGTAACCGTCCGGTGGCGTGCACGCGATCCGAAGACCCAGCGGATCTCCGTGCAGGTCGTCGTCCGCGTCGCGGTGCCAGCTGGACGCGACGCACGGTCGCCCACAATACAGCCCGCCCGCCGCGGTCACCGGATAGCCGCCCCAGACGACCATCTCATTCCCCGTCCAGACGGCCGTGTGGGTGGAGCGGACAGACGGAACGCCAGCGCCGTCGTTAGTGGAGATCCAGCGATCCGCGCCCGGATCGTAGCGAGCGCCCGTGCCCAGGTGAGCCAGCGCGTAGCCGCCCCACACGACCATCTCACTTCCCGTCCAGATGGCCGTGTGCTCACGCCTCGCCGCCGGCGCGCTGGCGTCCGCGAGCGTCGGCAGCCATGAATCGCCCGTGGGCTCGTAACGCGCCCCGGTATTCAGGGGCCCGCCGTCCCACCCTCCCCAGACCACCATCGCGCTCCCCGTCCAGACCGCGCTGTGGGTGTAACGCGGCGACGGCGTTCCCGCACCGTTGGCGGTTGGCTGCCAGCTGTCGGCGACGGGATCGTAGCGCCCGCCCGTGTCGAGGTACGCGCTGGCATAGCCGCCCCATACGATGATGTGGCTTCCGGTCCAGACCGCGGTGGGAAGGTAGCGCGGAGACGGCACTCCCGCGCTCACGCTGGTCGGTTCCCAGCTATCGGTCTCCGGGTCGTAGCGCCCGCCCGTGTTGAGGGAGCCTCCGCCGTAGCCGCCCCAGATGACCATGCGAGAGCCGGTCCAGGCCGCCACGTGGAAGTAGCGGGCCGACGGCGCGCTCCCACCGATGCTCGTCGCCGCCCAGGTGTCGGTCGCGGGACGATACCGGCCACCGCTGTTGAGCAGCGTGGAACCCGTCGAGCCGCCCCACACGATCATCTCGCTCCCGGTCCAGGCCGCGGTGTGTCTGTCGCGGGCCGACGGCACGCTCCCACTCGCGCTGGTCGGGAGCCAGCTGTCGGTGGCGGGCATATAGCGGGCGCCGGTGTTCAGGACGCCGTTCATGTAGCCGCCCCACACGATCATCTCGTTACCGGTCCAGACCGCGGTGTGGTGCTGACGCGCCGACGCACCATTCCCCTCGGCCCGTGTGACCACCCAGGTGTCGCTCACCGGGTCGTAGCGTCCTCCCGTGTTGGTGTCGCCGTTCGCGCCGCCGCCCCAGACGATCACCTCGGATCCGGTCCACACGGCCGTGTGATACATGCGCGGCGAGGGCACGCCCGGACCGACGCCGGTCGGCGTCCAGCTGTCCGTCGCGGGATCGTACCGGCCGCCCGTCTTCTGAAGTCCCCCCCCGGAGCCACCCCAAACGACCATTTCGGTGCCGGTCCACGCCGCCTCGTGATAGGCGCGTGCGGAAGGCACGTCCGAGTTCGTACTGGTCGGCTGCCAGATGTCGGTCGAGGGGTCGTAGAGTGCGCCCGACCGCGTGTAGCCACCGGACCCGAAGCCGCCCCAGACGATCATCCGCGTGCCGGTCCAGACCGCCGTGTGGTGGTCGCGGGCGGCAGGCGCATCGGCGGCCGTGCTCGTGGGCGTCCATGTATCGGTCGCAGGATCGTACCGGGCGCCCGTGCCGGCGCCCCAAGCGCCGGACTCACCGCCCCAAACGATCATCTCGCGGCCCGTCCAGACCGCCGTGTGCTCCCCGCGCGCCGAGGGGACGCCCGCGCCCGTGCTCGTGGCCCGCCAACTGTCCGCCGCCGGATCGTAGCGGGCACCCGTGATCTCGGAGGTCGCGGCGTACCCGCCCCAGACGATCATCTCGGTGCCGGTCCAAACCGCCGAGTGCGCGGTGCGCGCGGAGGGGACGTCGCCGGTCGTGCTCGTGGGCGTCCACTTGTCGGTCGCCGGGTTGTACCGCCCGCCTGTGCTCAGATAGGCGCCGTCCGCCTGTCCGCCCCACACGATCATCTCGGTGCCCGTCCAGACCGCGGCGTGGCCGCTGCGCGCCGACGGCGTGTCCGGTCCGACGCCTGTCGGGCGCCAACTGTCGGTCGCCGGGTCGTAACGCGCTCCCGTCCCGAGCGGATCTCCGTTCCAGCCCCCCCACACGATCATCTCGTTGCCGGTCCAGATCGCCGTGTGCGTGCTTCGCGGATCAGGCACTTCCGTTTGGGCCATGGCTCGCCACGTGTCCGGCGCGCAGCCCGGGGAGTTGATGGCCGGAAGGACGATGTGTCCGGCACGAGGCGACACCGGCGAGCCCGCGCGCGAGGCGAACTCCCCGCGCTCCCCCGCCCACCATTCGTCGAAGGGCCGCTTGGGCCAGCGGGCGGTCGCGATGCGAAGGGAGTCGTCCGATCGCGCCAGCACGGCCGTGAGCGAGAAGCACTCCGCGTCCTCTTGCACTGCGGAGACGATGCCGACCGGAAGTCCCGCGTCGGGGGAAAGGTGGAATGCCGCACGGAGGTGCTGCACGCGATCGGTCCACTCGGCGGTTTCGAGTTCGACGACGTCCGCCGGCCCACTGGGATGGACCGCTGGGCACGGCGGGCCCTCGCCACGCAGGACCCAGGTCTCTTCGACGTACTGCTCGGCTACGGCTCGCATCGCGGCCGGACTCCTCGCGGAGGCAAACGCGGCCTCCGCGCGAGCGCGTGACGCGGCGTGGAAGCGCGGGTCCCGCGCGTACCACCCGCGAGCGAGGCGTTCGACGAGTACCGGTCGGGCCAGGCACTCCGCGATGAGCACCGGATCGTCGTGCAGGGCGACGAAGATCTCCCGCAGCCGATCCGGACGTCGGGTTTCGCGCGCCATACGCGTCAGTTCGGCCTGCAGTTGGGCTTCCGTGACGGGCCGCCTCCAGTACGCCTGCAACGCCTCCGACAGCGCGAGATAGTCGATGACCTTGGCCCGGATCTGGGAATCCGTGATGACGTCCTGCCGCGGCCGCGGCGTACCGCCGGTGAGCACGCCCGCGCGGTTTCGGTGAGCCAGCTCTTCGAGACGCGTCTGGCCTTCGACGCGATCGTCCATCGTCAGCGCCCGCTCTGCGGCGTGCCCGACGTCGACGGCGAAGAGCGGCAGCAGCAGGCATCGCAGGACCACGAGGACCAGACGGGACCCCCCTCTTCGCGGCATGCCTCCCCCCTCCGGTGACGTCGGGACGACGCTCCCCGGCCCGAGCGGACGCGTCGGAAGAGGAGCGTCAGTCCTGTTCTATACGTCGAGCGCGGGCGGGCGGCCGAACCTAACCCGTCGGCAGCTCGCGATAAGCAGGTCGAGAGGGCCGTTACTTGTAGCTCGCCTCGTGCGCTTCCTTGAGTTCCTTCCACTGCTTGCGCAGGACCTTCTCTTCTTCCTCGGTCAGGATCCGGAACGGCACCTCGAGCTGGCTGTTCGGGAACTTGATCACGAGCCAGTGCTGGCCCGTCTTGATGCCGCCGGGGACCTTGAAGTAGATGCGGCCGGCGCAGGCGCGGTCGGGCGCGAGTTCGATGCGGTCGTACGACATCGCCCCGCGGTTGGAGATGTCGGCGAAGAAGCGGAACGCGCACGGGTGGCTCGCCTGGATCGGGAAGTAGTTGATCGCGTCGCCCGACATCTGCGCGCGCTTCGTGAGCGCCTTCAGGTAGCCCGCCTCGGCGAACTCCTTCTGGGTGGCGAGCGAGACCAGCGTCCCGTCCGGCGTCTTCAGCGACAGCGCCTCGCGCGGCATGACGTAGCGCTCGACCGGCTCGCGCACCGTCACGCCGACGTCCAGCAGCATCCACTCGGTGCCGACGGAGTCGTTCGCGACGCGGTAGCCGAGCGTGGCGTAACCCTCGTTGTTGTGGGCCACGCGGACGAACTGCCCCATCAGCGTGAAGACTTCGGGGACGCTCGGCTGGGGCGCCGTCACCCCAGGGGGCAGGGTCGCCTTCGGCTTCTCCTTCTCTTCCTGCGCGAGGGCGGGCCGGCCGACGGCGGCGGGCGGGGCGAGCGCGAGGACGGCCGCGAGAAGCAGGGCGGCCGGACGGAACGGCGGGCGGACGGACGGGCGGGCGGACGGGCGGGCGGACGGGCAGCAGGCTCGCATCGGGGGCTTTCTCCTCGTCGGCGTTCGACGCCGGCGATTGTCGTCCGCCTCGGCCCCCCCCGATCAACTCGAAAAAGGCCCGGTGGAACCGGCTGGACCGTTGCCACTTCTATTTTATCCGGGTAATATTCGCGGCATGGACTCCTACACCGTCTTCGCCGACTTCCGCCACCACGTCCACACCGGCCCCGTCCTCGCCGAGGCCGTCGAGCAGGCCCGCCTCGCGTACGCCCGCCTCGGCGCGCAGACCGTCGTGGTGTTCGACAACGCCACCGGCGACCGCACCGAGGTCGACCCGCGGCCCGACGCCGTCCCCCCCTGCGCCTGGCTGCGCGAGGACCCGACGCGCAAGGACCCCACGCGCGAGGACCCCACGCGCGAGGACCCCGCGCGGCGTCCCGGACCGGGGCGGCCGAGGCTCGGCGTCGTCTCGCGCGAGGTCTCGTTGCTGCCGCGCCACTGGGAGTGGCTGGCCGCCCGGCCGGGCGGAGCGTCGGCGGCGATCCGCGAGCTCGTGGACCAGGCGCGCCGCTCGCCCCGGCACCGCGCTCGCGCCGCGAAGGACGCGGCCTACAAGTTCCTGGCGGTCGTCGGCGGCGACCTCCCCCGCTTCGAGGAGGTCTCCCGCGCCCTCTACGCCGATCGCTTCGACGAGGCGGCCGAAGGGCTCGGGTCGTGGCCGGAGGATCTCCGGCGGCACGCGAGCGCGCTGATCGCCGAGGCCGCGAGCGCCGCGCAGGCGCGCGGATGAGCCGCGGCGCACCGGCGCACGGATGAGCCGCGCCGCGCGGGCGCACGGAGGAGCCGCGCCGCGCGCCGCGCCGGGTTTCCGCCTCACTTCGAGGCGGGCACCGCCTCCCTCGCCTCGCGCGCGCCTTCCGCGGCCTCGACGCTCAGCTTGTACGACACGTAGTACTTGAAGATGTTCCGCACGTAGGTCGTGGTCTCGATGCCGATCCGCGCCGCGGTGACGGTCTCGACGTGGTTGAACCAGCGATTCGGGTCGAGGCCGCGCTTCACCGCCTCGGCGCGCATCTTCGAGATGTTGCCCGGCCCCGCGTTGTAGCTCGCGAACGCGAACAGGGTCCGGTTCTGCTCGTCGAACGTCGCGTCCTTGAAGTACACCGTCATCAACTGGTCCATGTACTTCGCCCCGGCGTGGACGTTCGGCTCGACGGCCGTGATGTCGCCGACCTTCATCGACCGGCCCGTCGCGGGCATCAGCTGCATCACGCCGATCGCGCCGACCGGGCTCTTCTTCTTCTGGTCGAGCGTCGACTCCTGGTACCCCTGCGCGGCGAGCATCAGCGGGTCGAAGCCGTACTTCTTCCCGTACTTCTCGAACAGGGCGACCAGCTTGTCGAAGCGCTGGCGGGCCGCGGCCGCGGACGCGCTGTCGAGCGCCTTGACCCGCTTCATGTACTGCTTCTGGCGGTAGGGGATCACGTTCTGCTTCTTCACCCAGGTCGTGTAGAAGGCGGCCAGTTCCGCCGTGAGCTGCGGGCAGCCCTTGCGGATCGCCCACCCGATCCGCGCCGGCGGCCGCAGCACGATCCCGGAATGGACCTTCACCCGCGGCAGCACCGGGGCCCACATCTTCGCCTTCCAGTCGTCCACCACGATCGCGCCGAGCAGGCCCGCGTCGACCATCTCGAGCATGTCCTCGTCCTCGAGCGCGTCGGGGACCAGGACGAGGTTCACCGCGGGCTTGCCGGCCGCCGCGAAGCGCGCGTTGAGCGCGACGAGGCTCGCGTGGTAGCTCGACGCCGCGCGCACGTGCACGGTCCGGCCCGCCAGGTCGTCCAGCGCGGCGACGGGCGGCGAGGACGGGCCGGTCACGAGGATCTCGCTGTTCGTGTGCGCGGCGTCCGGCGCGAAGAAGTCGACAGCCTTCAGCCGTTCCTCGGTGACGGTCAGGTTGCCGACGGCCATGTCGGCCAGCCCTTCCTCGAGGTCCGGGAGCAGCCGGTCGCGCGTGGACGCGACGATGTACAGCGTGATCGGCCGCCGGCCGTGCTTCTTGGCGTACTTCTGGTTGATCCAGCGCTCGAAGTCGCGGACCAGCTCGGCGGACAGGCCGCGCTCGCGTCCCTTGTCGATGAAGTACAGCGACCGGCTGTAGGGCACCGACACCCGGATCAGCCGCCGTTCGAACATCCCGTCGAAGTCCCCCTTGAAGGGCGTGTTCGAGATCTCGAGCTGGCGGACGTCGGGGGCGGTGCGGACCTCGGCGGCCGGGCCGGCGGCGGCCACGACGCCCGAGGCGGCCAGCACGAGCGTCACGGCGGTGCAAAGGAAACGTGTCATCGCGCCCTCCGGCAGGCCTTGCCCCGCCGCTCGCTCCCCCGATACTCCTGTTTCCGCGGTTCCCCGGTTCCGCGGTTCCGCGGTTCCGCGGTTCCCCGATCGAACATAGTCTCCCCCCGCCGCCGGTCCACGCGGGGGCGCGCGAACCGGGCGTCGTCCTACGTCGCGGTGAGGACGACGATCACGGGGCCCCACGCGGTGAGCAGGATGTTCCCGACCGCGTAGGGAACGGTGTAGCCGAGGACCGGCAGCTTGCTGTCGGCCTCGTCCTGGATCGCGCGGAGCCCGGCCGTGACCGTCCCCGCCCCGGCGCACGCGCCGAGCAGGATCACGGGGTTCATCCGTAGCACGAACCGCCCGAACAGGACCGCGACGACGTGGGGCAGCAGCGCGACGACCACGCCCGTCAGCAGGAGGCTCGGCCCCACCTGCTTCAGCCCCGACACGAAGCTCGGCCCCGCGCCGAGCCCCACGACGCCGATGAAGACCGCGAGGCCGACGCTGTCGAAGACCCACAGCGCGGCCTCCGGGATGCGGCCGAAGGTCGGCCGGACCGAGCGCAGCCAGCCGAACACGAGGCCCATGATCAGCGCGCCGCCGCTCGCGGTGAGGCTGAGCGGCAGGCGGCCGATCGTCAGCGTGAGCAGGCCGAGGAGCCCGCCGATCACGATGCCGAGGCCGACGAAGACGACGTCGGTCTCGCTCGTCGGCCGTTCCGCGTACCCGACGAGGGCGGCGATGCGCTCCACGTGCGGCTCGGCGCCGGTGACGCGCAGCAGGTCGCCGCGGTTCACGATCGTGTCGGCCGTGAAGGGCAGCTCGCGGCCGGCGCGCACCAGCTTGACCAGCACCACGCCCCGGCCGTGCCGCTCGGCGATCTCGGCGAGCGGACGGTCCACGAACGCGCGGTTCGTCACGACGAGGTCCATCACCGCCGTCGGAAACTGGAGCAGCTCGCCGTCCTCGACCTCCTCCCCGAGACGGGCCCCGTCCGCGAGCAGCACCGAGCTGCGCGCCGTGACGGCGAGGACGTCGCCGGGCTGGAGCACGAGGTCGGGACCGGCCTGCAGGAAGCGGTCGTCGCGCCGGACCCGCTCGACGAACAGCCGCGCGGGCGCGAACGAGCGCTCGACCTCCGCGACGCTGCGGCCCGCGACGCCAGCGCCCGCGCGGTAGGCGCGCACCGCCCACTCCCGGTAGGCGGACTCGACGCCCGGCCTCGACTCGGCCTGGCCCAGCTGCCGCGCGAGCCGGCGGCTCTCCTCCCGGAGGTCGACCCGCAGCAGCCGCGGCGCGAGCGTCGCGAGGAACCACACGACGAAGCTGGTGCCGACGAGGTAGCTCACCGCGTACGCGACCGGGATGTTGTTCAGCAGGCGGGTCTTCTCCGCCTCGGGCAGACCGAGCCGCCCGATCATGTCCCCCGCGGTCCCGATCACGGTCGACTCGGTGAACGCCCCCGCGAGCAGGCCGGCGGCCGTCCCGCAGTCGTAGCCGAGCGCCTTCGCGGCGACGAACGTCGCGAGCAGGCTCGTGAGGCACAGGACGAGCGTCAGCGCGACCTGCGGCAGCGCGTTCCTGCGCAGTCCCGCGAAGAACTGCGGGCCGACCTTGTAGCCCGTCGCGAACAGGAAGAGGTCGAAGAACACGACCTTGACGAGCGGGTCGACCGGGATCGCCAGCTGGCCGATCAGGACGCCCGCGAGCAGCGTGCCGACGACGTTCCCGAGGCCGAAGCCGCGGATGCGGACGCGCCCGACGAGGAAGCCGAGCGCGAGCGTGAGGAAGATCGCCAGCTCGGGATGGTGGCGCAGGGCGTTCGCGAAGCTCTCCACGTGATCGTCTCCGGTGTCTCCCTCAGATCGTCTCGAGCCCGAGCGCCCGGGCGGCCGCCAGGAGCTTCGCGTCGAGGGACGCCAGCGCGAGCGCCTCCCGCTCCGCGAGCGCGAGGTAGGTCGCGTCGTAGACCGTCAACCCTCGCTCCCGGGCCAGCCGCGCGATGGAACCGAACGCGTCGTCCCGCGCCGTGGCCACCTCGCGGATGTCCAGGGCGCGCAGCAGCGCGAGTCCCCGCTGGGCCGTCCTCCAGGTCAGTCGCTTGCGCCGCTCCGCGGTGACGAGGGCGTTGGCCACCTCGAGCGCCCACAGCGGCGGCACGACGGCGCCCTTGGCCGCCACCCGCTCGAGGACCGCGTCGGCGTAGCCGGACCCCTCGTCGGGAAGCAGCCAGGCGAGGCTGACCGACGCGTCGATGACCATCGTCAGCGCCGCCCGGTCTCGATCAGTTCGCGGATGCCGGGGCCGCCGCGCTTCACGCCCGCGCGGAGCTTCCGCAACGCGGCCACGATCTCGTCCGCGGAGCGCTCGGCGCGCCGCTCCCCCGCGATGGGAACCATCCGGGCGATCGGCCGCCCGTGACGCGTGATCGTCACCGTCTCGCCGCGGCCGACCTCCTCGAGGAGCTTCGTCAGCCGCGTCTTCGCCTCGTACGTTCCGACGGTGATCATCGGCAGCCTCACAGGACCCAGACTTCTGGTCAGACTGGTCTGATCCAGTCTAGGCTCCCGGCGACGCCTTGGGCAACCGCCGCGGCCCTCCGTCCGCGGCACGACACGTGACCCGCGGCCCGTGAGGCTCGGCGTGGCGCGTCACCGTCCGGCGCAGGCGACCCCCGCCGGCAGGCCCGCGCAGAACACGTCGATGGCCTCGCGCAACGACGCCCTCGCCTCGCCGTGGTTGCCGGCGCGATCCGCCGCGCGCGAGACGACGACGAGGTCCGCCCCCGGGCCGTTGGCGACGGCACGGTCGACGCGTCCGTCCGGCGCGAGCGTGTACACGCCGGCCACGTCGCCCGGCGCGGAGGCCAGGACCAGGCCGACCGGCGCGCCGTGGCGCAGGCGCAGCCCGCCGCGGGCGCGGGCATCGGCCCACCACGCGCGCAGCGCCCCGGCATCGGGGCCGGTGAGCGACACGCCGAACCCCGCGCCGATCCGCCGCACGCGGACCTCGGGCTGCACGCCGGCGGAGATCGTGACGGGACCGTCGAGCGCGGCGCGGTCGAGCCAGAGCGTGTCGTCTCCCGGGTCGAGCGCTCCGTCACAGGCGTCCTCCGCGACGCCCTCCGGGATCCAGCGCTGGGTCCATGTGCGGCCGGCCATCACCGGCGCGAGCCGCAGGGTGACGTCCGGGGCGGTCGTGTCCACCACCTCGAGCGACGCCCTGTCCTCGGCCGCGGCGCCGAGGCGATCCTCGACGCGCAGGACGGCCTCGTGGGCGCCCGGCTCCAAGCCGACCTCGGCGCGAGGCGTGTCGGCGCGCGGCCTGCCGTCGACGGACCAGGCATACCGGCCGATGTCGTCGGCCGTGCCCGGCGTCGAGTCCGGATCGCTCGATCCCGAGCCGTCGAGCACGGCGGGGGTCGATGCGCCGGCACACTCCAGCACGTGGTCGGGTCCGGCGACGGCCTGCGGCGGGCGGTTCAACTTGGGATCCCGGGCGAGCACGACGTCGCGCGAACGCGAAACGGCGTCCGCGCCGGCGAGGAACCCGTGCCGCAGCGAGACCGGCTCGTGGAGCGCGATCCTCCCATACGGCGCGTACACTCCCGCGAGATCTCCGACATCGAGGGGGTTCCCGTCCGCGGCCCCGCGCTGCAGGATCCTGTAGAACGTCGTCTCGTCGCGGGGCGCGAAAGCCGGCCCGGCGAAGTACTCCGGGCTCGTCGCGACGATCGCGGGCGTCTCCTGGCCGACGTCGAGCAGCACGTCGTCCCAGCCGATGGGCGTCCACTCCCAGTAGACGATCCGCGCGTCCTTGCCCGTGCCGAACGCCGCGCCCGGACCGAAGTAGAAGAACGGGTAGAAGGCCGGGCCTTCGCCGCCGAGCGGCGCGCCGGTGCGCGCGTCGTGCAGCCGTGGCCGCACGGACCACCCGTCGGCCGACGCGACGACCACGACGGCGGTCCCGGACCGGACGAAACGGGCGGAACTCGCGGACGACCCGCCGGTCCAGAGCAGGACCGGGGGCCCGGCGCCGGACACGTCGAACACCGAGGGCGCGGACGGCGCCCAGGGCGAGGCCCATGCTCCGCCGGGGTCCGCGAGCAGGAGACGGCCGTCGGGCGAGAGCTGGAGCGCGGGCTCGACCGCGAGCGGGGCGCCGGGAAGATCGACGGACGCCGTCGCGCCCGCCGCATCGACGACGTGGATCTCCGCGCCCGCGAGCAGCACGAGCCGGCCGTCGGGCAGGAGGGCGGCGTCGGTGGGGGCGGCGTCGGACCACGCGTCGCGGTTCCACGCCTGCCGCGGCACAACGGACTCGTCCGCGACTTCGAAGACGCGGGCCTCGTCGCGGTTCCAGGCCACGACGCGGGGGCCGAGCGCGCGCAGCCCGCCGGCGCCCCAGGACCCGTCGCGCCGCATGCGCCCCGCACCCAGCGGGCGACCGCTCGCGGCATCCGCGACGATCAGCGCGCCCAGCATCCGGTCGTAGACGGCGACGGCACGGCCGTCGACGGTCGCGAGCGTGCCGACGCGCGCGGGCCAATCGTCGCGATACCGGCTCACGAGCCGCGGTGCCGACGGGTCGGCGAGCGAGACGGCGAGCAGGACGGACGCCTCGTCGCGGTCGCGCGCCGCGATGCCGATCAGCGGGCCGCCTTCGGCCGGCCCGCCTTGGGCCGCGACCTCGTCCGCGACTACCGCGAGCGGAACCAGGTCGCCGGTCGGGATGCGAGCCGCGATGGTGCCGTCGCGCAGGTCGGCGACGACGACCTCGCCCGTGCCGGGACTGGGCAGGATCACCCACGGAAAGTCGCGGAGCGACGTCGCCGTGGGTTGGGTCCCGCGCATGTCGACGGCGAGATCCGGGAGGACGCGAGGAGAGGCCGGATCGGTGATGTCCGTGAGCCCGACCGATCCGTCGCGCACCTCGATCACCGCACGCTGCGGGCCGCCGTCCGCGAGCAGCACCGGGCCGGATGCGTCGGGAAGCGCCGCCGTGACCGCGAGCGTGCGCGGGTCGCGCAGTTCGCGCGCGCCGCTCGCCGCCGTGGTCAGCAGGCGATCCCCCGCGGGGTTGAGTCTCGCCGCCGGCGACGGTGCGGGCAGCGGGCCGGCGAGCGGGCTGAACCAGCCGCCGTCGAGGATCTCGAACGACCAGAGCATGCGCTGGCTTGAGGTCCAGAGGGTGAAGACCGCGCCCTCCGCGTTCACCCACGACGACCCGGGCGGGTGGTCCTGCCAGACCAGCGCACCGTCGGTGCCGTCGAAGACCGCGAGACAGCCGTCGCGGCTGTCGAGGAAGAGAGGCCTCGGGCCGGGGCGCGCGTGCACGCGCCCCCCGCACGTCCCGGCGACCACGCCGATCTCGCGCGGCTGCCGCGGGTCGGAGATGTCGAACAGGAGGATCGTCTCGCCGATGGTCAGCGCGAGGCGTCGCAAGGCCCCCTCGCCACCGATGGCCATGCCGTACAGTTCCCGATCTCCGAACCGCGGCAGGAGGTCGATCTCGGCGACGCGCTGTCCCGTCCGAAGGTCGAACGCGAGGATGGCCCGGACCTCCGCCCCTTCCTGGACCTCGCTGTACACGATCCCGGTTCCCGGGACGGCGAGCATCGGCGCGTTGGCCACGTAGGGGACGGGGAACCTGAGGCGACCGGTCTCGATCAACCCGTCTGCCAGGCGGGCGAGCCCTTCGTCCCCCTCCGCCCCGGCCGCTTCCGCGGCGCGCGCCGCGTGAATCCGGGCGGTCTCGTCGTCCGGAGCGTGCGCGGCGAGGCCCGCGGTGCCGCCCGCGGTGCCGCCCGCGCTGCCGCCCGCGGTGCCGCCCGCGATCAAGGCCAGGCACACACAGGACGACAGAATGCCGCGTGCCCCCGCGCGGGTCCCCCGCTCTCCCGCCATGCCGCCTCCCGGCCAGAATGGTACGCCGATCGCCGCGCGGCGCGGCGGATCTGCCGTGAGCGCCCCTCGTCATCGAAGACCCCACGAACACGGCAAACGATCTGGTGCCACGTGCCAGCGCTACGCGCCGCGCGGGCGCTCGCGCGCGCCACGGCGCGCCAGGCGAGCATCTGCGCGCTGCGGTCCTGGTCCACGAAGCGACCCCTCGGCGTCGACGGACAAGATTCGGAAGGTGCCGCCGGCCTCCACCTTCCGAGACTTGTCCGCCGGCGCCGGACCCTCGGTGTCCGCGGGCATCAAAGACAAGACGTCTTGGGGCGGCCGGTCCCCTCCTGCGTCCGCGGGCGCGCGGCGTCGACGGCGCCACGGCTGCGGGACGCGAGCCGGCGCGCGGCGTTGCATTACAAGACCGACCAATGCAGTATGCCGACACCGCGCCGGCCCGTGTCGGCGCCCCACGCAGCAGGTATGTCCGCTCCGCATGCGGCCCCGCCGTCGCGACGCGCCGCGTCGCGGTCCTGGGGCCGACCCGGGGGATGTGTCACAGGAGGTCTCGATGAAGGTCCGTCGCTCGTTCGTGCTCGTCGTGTGTCTCGTCGCGCTCGCCTCCCTGAGCCTCGCTTCGGCCCAGACGTGGAGCCCGGAGCAGCAGGAGATCTGGAAGCTCGAAGAGCAGCAGTGGAAGATGGACATGGAGAAGGACTCGAGCTGGATCGAGAAGATGATCCACCCGAACCTCAGCTTCTGGGCGGCCGACCAGCCCGCGCCGCAGAACAAGGCCTCCATCGTCCGCTGGAATCGCTTCAACAGCGCGAGCTCGACGGTGCTCGAGCAGGAGCTCTTCCCGATCTCGATCACGATCACCGGCAACGTCGCGGTGGTCCAGTACCACTACGTGACCGTCCGCGAGAACTACAAGAAAGAGCGCGAGCGGGCCACCGGCCGCTACACCGACGTCCTGATCAAGGAAGGCGGGCGCTGGCAGTTCATCGCCTGGGCCGGCGGCGACGACCCCAAGAAGTAGCGCTCCGCGAACTTCCCGATCCGGCGGCGGGAAACGTCGCGGCCGTGGCCCTGGCCTCAGCGCGAGCCCGCGGCCGGGGCCGCGGCGTCAGCGCGAGGCCGCGGCCAGGGCCGCGGCGACCGCCTCGTCCTGGCCCGG
>JADHED010001226.1_pt1 | contig 23401 bp, 18 predicted proteins | sample 8952041 | NCBI WGS metagenome assembly JADHED01 (sample SAMN16124423, study PRJNA663239) | bioreactor sludge metagenome | isolation source: sludge (control) | place: India:Bengaluru | collected 2018-09-08
CTGGTGTAGCTCAGCTGGTAGAGCAGCTCACTCGTAATGAGCAGGTCCGCGGTTCAAATCCGCGCACCAGCTCCAGATAAGACAAGAGGTTACGAGGCTCTTGTCGCTCATGAGGGGAATTCGCCTGCAATTACGCTGCAATGTTCCATGATTTTCGAATTCTAGCACGTACTGATGAAAATTCAATTTCAGACCGCTCCGTCGTCCTAGCCGATACACGTCCTTCATTGGTTCTATTCGCTTCAGCCCTGCGACCGGCCCCGGAGGTCACCGATACCAGCGACTTCTCCCCACTCGCCCTTCGATAGCTCCTAGGGTCGCTTCTAGGAAACGATCACCTATCCCTAGTCTCTAGCCACATCGGGCGCCCTCGGATCCGCAGAGGCGACACCACGCGCGATATCCACCACAATGCTGGGTTCAGTCCTCCTGGTCGCTTTTTCCGTATACCCAAGCGACATAGTTGCGCTAGTCTCAATTAAGCGGGGCTAATCCAGTGTCCTCCGGCTTTTTATAACGCTTGAGCCCCGCAGGTGGGGGTTCAACTTAATGATTCCAAGAGCAAATGGGTTTGATCTTTTTAAGAGGATCAAAATGAACGGAATTATTGAACCTAGAGAGAATGCGGCCTGTTTCTGCGAAGTTCTAGCTAAGCCGATGAAAGCCGCGGCAAATTACACACCGAGATTGACTAGCCACCTTTCTCTCGATCGAGAACGGTTTTGGCCGAAAAATGGAAGTACAACTCATCTGACGAGGCGGTCCAGCAAGTAAAAGCTGATCGCTCTAATCGTCCTGGATTTGAAGCCGGAGTTCCTTGGAGAACTCTCGGATTCGCGTTAGATCGAAGAAGCCTGGTTGCCTGAGTGAAGACCTCAGGGCTGCGGGGAGACATGGAGATCACAGCAATTTCGACTTATGCAAGATTAGCTACCTACGTCATCTGCGGTGCGGTGGCGGCTATTTCGCTATTGGCATGGTATCAACGCCACGAAGCTCACAAGCGATCCGCCAAAGTTCAGGATTGGGTGCGGTTAACCCCATCAATAGCTAACTCTCTTGGAGTGTTTGGAACATTTCTAGGAATATTTCTAGGACTTCAACACTTTGATACGTCGGACATTAACTCAAGTATCCCGAGCCTCCTTGAGGGCCTAAAGACAGCGTTTGTGACCTCCCTGTGCGGAATGTTCTTCTCCATGTTTCTCAGCTTCAGATTTAGTAAATACGATTTCAGCGAGGCTGAGCGAAGCCGCGACAGTAGTGAGGATCCGCTTGTCGTCTTGCACGAACTCGCCTCATATACTGCACAAATCAACGACCGCACGGAAAGAGTAGGAGAAGCGCTGATAAAGTGTTTCCGATCAGATGAAGACTATTCTGTGGTGACTCAGTTGAAGTTGATTCGTACAGACATGTCTGATATGCGACGAGAGGTCTCTCGCAGTCTGGAGGAATTCAGTGCGAAAGTCGCACAGTTGGGTACAGAGGCGCTGATCGAAGCGCTTAAAGGTGTAATCGAGAAATTCGAGGCTCGACTAGGCGATCTGGTTGGTTCCGAATTTCAGCAACTCCGTGAAGCTATGATTGAGCTAAATACCTGGCAAAAGCAGTACAAGGAACTCATTGAATCAGTTCATCAGAAACTCGTCTCAGCAGTGAGCGGAATAGAGCAAACTACAGCAAGTATCGAGAGGTCCGCAACTGCTTTGACCGAGATAGAAACACAGTTGGATAACATAGACGATGATCTGGCCGGCGTGACAGTCAGCGCCGAGTCAATTCAACAGCATATCGAGAATCTACGCGGCGAGAACGCAAAACTGGCGTTACTGCTGGACCAAGTACGGATTCTCGGTGAGGAAGCCAAGCATGTGCTGCCGAATATTTCTAAGCACGTCACGGAATCGAGTAGCAACCTCGTGGCCGCAAGCGAACTGGCGAAAAAGCAGTTCGAAAATGCCGGAGCGGTGATGGAGAAGCAGATAAATGAATCTACATTAAAGCTGGTGATTCTCCAAGAGCAACAGTTACGAAACAGCCAGCAGTTCTTGAGCACGTTGAATGAGCAATTGGAGGGGACGCTCGATGACTCGCTAGCATCGCTTGGGAGCCAACTAGCAGCTCTCTCGCAAAAATTCGTGAGCGATTACGGACCACTCACAGAGCGACTTCGGGCGGTTGTGAAACTGGCGGAGGGAACAGACGGTGATCGGCGCTCGTAAAGCGAACGATGGAGAAGTATCTCCATGGATGAGCATTTCTGACCTGATGTCCGGCTTGATGATGATATTCCTGTTTGTGGCTATCAGCTATATGAGTAATCTAGAACTCCAGGCGAAACACGTACGTCAGATAGCGGTTGCGTACCAAGAGATGCAAGATTCTCTGTACGAGGAATTGCTGAAAGAGTTTAGAGATGACCTCACACGGTGGCACGCCGAAATAGACCGTAAGTCACTTTCAGTGAGATTTGTCGAGCCAGAGGTTCTATTCAACCAGGGGAGCGCAGAGGTAACGCCCAGATTTCGCGAAATACTCGATGAGTTTTTTCCTCGCTATATGAGAATTATCTACTCAGATGATTATAGAACGGCCATTGAGGAGATCAGAATTGAGGGACATACATCGTCCGAGTGGGGAAGCGGCGCTGAAGAAAGTACAGCATACTTTCAAAACATGGAACTATCTCAGGATCGCACAAGATCCGTTCTGATTTACTGCATGAGTTTACTCCAAGCAAGCGACCAGCAGCAATGGGCGCGACGCTTTGTGACAGCCAATGGCCTCTCCTCAAGTAAACCAATTCTCGACGATTCCGGTAAAGAGCAACCCGATAGATCGCGTCGCGTTGAGTTCAGAACTAAGACCGCTGCAGAGACCAAAATAGTCCAGGTGATAGAGGCAATAAGAGCAGAAGAATGAAGCTCCCTGATTTCAATAAATGGCTCGTATTCTACGAATTGCGTGAAGCAATGGGTATCACGTCGATTCCAGTATTACCGCCAGTCACATTCGAAAGGACCATTCGGCGACGGCGGGTTACGACCGTTGTAGACGAGGCCGCTAAAAGGTTGACAGTAGAATTGACGCAGAACCAGGTGCCAGCTACAATTCGCGAAATTGATGTAGAGAGTCAAACTGATCTGCTTGAATATCACGGTCGCAAAGTTGCCGCGTATATACGCGATCAGCGTCAAGGCATACACATGGAACACAACTTGAGTGATTACAGGTACCATTTGACGAATTGTACTACATTGCAATGGATGCGCGACCAAGGACGTGAAACGCGGTACTTCGTCACCAGACGAACAGACGGGAGATTTCTGGTAAATGACCTATCTGGACATAGACGAGTGTCCAGAGAACTCAAACTAGAGCTCTGCTTTTACTGCAGGACATTGCTAAGAAAGAAGAAGCTCTATTTTAATCCGTTTAACTTAAAGACCTACTTCGAACGTCACAACTCCGACGTTCCGGAAACGATTACAAAAGAGGAGATTGTTGAAGAAGTTCAGACATATACACCAGATCAAAAACAGATATCAGAGAGTTACAGGGAAAGAGCTGAATATACCTGCCAACGATGTGGAGTCCAGTGTGGCCGCGAAAGAAAGGGGCTCTTACATCTACATCATGTCGATGGTGATCCGTCGAACAACAGTCACGGCAATCTAAGGGTTCTGTGCATAGCTTGCCATGCGTTGGAGCCGCTGCATTCGCATTTGGGCGCCCCAGAACAGTTCAAGAGAGATATTAGTGAAATTATTGCACTACAAGTCGAGCAGAGAATTCGTATGCCCTAAGTCGCGAGTTTCTCATCAGAGTAGATGTCGACGCGGACGCGACGAAGGCCTATGACGTTACCATCATAGAACGCAGTACAGTCCATGTAGTGGCGCCCATTATACGCTGACCGTTCCTTTGCAGAAAACCCGGTTCCGCTCGTATGACCTAGATCGTTCTTCTGCGATGCTTCGAAACCGTTGTTACGCGCAATCCAATCGAACCTCGTGCCTTGGGGGAACGAACTAGCGTTTGTGACCCTGAAATCTAGCATGCAGCCCTTGGGAATTGGACCGATAGCGTTCGTTTCGATGGCGACTGTGAATGAATCTTCTTGACGACGGGCTGTGACTTCGACTATCAGCGGCCTAAACTGAACGTGAAAATGTTTAGCTTCGGACTTTATAACTTCCTCACTAGGCATCGGAATTAAGTGCTCAAATATCTGCGACCATTCACAGCAAGCCTCTGTAGTTGTTTTCTGATCACAGGCTCGTAACGCAGCTTCTTCTAGAAGAGATAGTCGCTCTATGAATAACTTCCAACCGTGGTCCGATATAGACGCGGCTAGATTCTCATCGTGAATCGGGTGAGGTACGGACTTTCCTCGCCTTACCATCTTGAGAAGTTCGCTGACGAGAACTGTAAATGTTTCGTCCTCGGCATTTGGCAGACGATTCCTGATCGGCGATGCAGCTTGCGCGACAAGCACAGTCAGTAGTGTAGATGATGGCCTTTCTTCATCGTCAGTAAACTTCAGATTAGCCCATACTTTCAGGTACCTAATTATCCTTCGAACCTTGGGACTTGTATTCTGATCGAAAAGGTCTCTAAACCAGGTATATAGCTTCTTGGGATCACTGACTTCCCATTCGTCTTCTTGAGTCGCTAGAAGTCGCTGATCAGCGTCTTCGTCCAAGTGATAAATTGGACAATCTATGTGAAAGGCACCCTGGAACGAGATTCGCGAACAGCGCGTTTTTGGTGGGTCCAGTACACCTGCGACTCCTTCGCTATCTGTCGCGTATTTTATCAAAGCGTTTTGAACGAAGTCTTTGAGTTCAAGCGGCGAAGGGGGACTAGTGACGTCGTCGGGATCCCAAACGCAATAAAGACCGAGGTCAATGTCGAATTCTCCTGTACTTCGAACAGGGCGAATTTGCGTGTGAAACTTGTAGGAACCTTGCAACCATGAACGTGTTGGGTAGCCTGTGGCCTTTTCTAGGTTGGGAAGCAGAAATTCGGCCAATTCGTGCCATCGTAGTTGCTGCTCATCCATTTGAATCTGTGACGGCTTGATTCTGTCATGCAGGGTTGTTCCGTTGTCTTCATTAACGCTATAGAAGTACAAGGCTGCAGCGCCCACTAGCCCAACTCCCCCGATAGGTGATTTGAGAGGTAACGCCCAGGAGAAGACCTGTGAAGGAGAAATTGCTGAATTACGTCGGTGGCGAAGTGGTTCTGGGCCGTTGTAGAAGCCAGGGCACGAAGCGTTTGCTGTGCCTCTTTCGACGCGACGTCTAGTCCCAATTCACGCTCTTGGTCGCTCGAAAGTTCGTGGTCTAGTCTGACATAGCGATCTCCGAGTCTATGCTTCAAAATAAAGGACGCACTTTGGTGTTGCGATGCGAGGGCCGCACGCGCGAGCTTTGAACCGACTGTCCATTGAAATAGTCCGAAGCTGCTGTTCTGGGGGATGGCGAAGGAGAACCGTGACGTGGTTGTACCAATGCTCAAGACGTGAAGTTCATTTTCATTGCGGCCCATAAAATGTTGGGCTTCGTGCCAGGCGAGTAAATCGGGTGTATTCGCGAAAAGGCCCCCATCGGCGTATATGTGGTCGTTTATGCGGGAGATTGGAAAATAGGTGGGAGCAGCAGAGGTGGCCATAGCTACGTCGACTACGAGCCGCTCCTTATCCGCAAAGAGGTCATCTCTATGTGGTGTCTTAAAAAGCTGCGTACGACCAGCACTGAGATTTACAGCAGGAATTATTACGGGGTGAGTTAGGTCCACCATGCGCAAAGAGGGGCTAAATACTTCGAGTAGCGATGACCTCAGCGCAGAAGCGCGGTACTGAGCGCAAAAGGCTTTCTTGGCGAAGTTAGTCCATTTACCGAGTCGACTACGAGGCGCTTTGGCGGTACCGAAGATCAAGGGACCCTTCTCTTCAAGTACCTCTTTCACGCGCGACATTGGTACTTCAGCCGCTAAAGCAAGTGCAAGTATGCCACCTATAGAAGTCCCCGCTAGAAGATCGAAATTCCGCGCTAAGACCCCTTCTCTTGAGCGTTTCTCAAAATCCGCCAGCAGAGACGCAGAGTATAGCCCGCAGTAACCGCCACCGCTGATACTCAGGATCTGAAATCTTCGGTCATCCGGCAAGAAGCTCATACAGTTGCAGTCCGGTTACCTGGCCTGTGTCAACGGCTCCCCATCGCCCGGGGACTATGATGAATAACTCACGGAGGCTAGCACATTGAATTCACCAAGTCAAAAATCTTGTTTCTGTCGCCATACTGGGCGTCAGTATCGCATAGGTTGAGAGACATTCGCTTTGACAGACAAGAGGTTACGAGACTCTTGTAACCGCCCTCTGCAATATTGACACAAATTTTTCATATCCCGCATACTTTAGCACCGTTTTTTTTTTTTTGGAAAACCACAACTGCTCCATACTCTGCCTCCAGTGTCTGACTCCCGTTACCCCAGGATCGCTGGATCGGTCGACCGCTGGACTGCGTTCCGTGCACCGCTGTGAGCCGCGACGATCGAGCATGAGGGCCGATTAGCCTGCGAAGCGCATCATGGCGATCCGTTAGCGGTTGCCGTTTGTTCTCTCGGACTGACGACATAGATGTCGGCTGGACACAGATGGAGGCAGTGAAAATCAAAAGTCGACGCATACGCGATTCTCACAAAGACAGAAGCGATGCGGTGCTTGGCAGAAGCGGTACGTGAGGAAATCGAAGCGCTGGTACAGAATGACATGGACAATAATCTCTTAGTGCTGCGGTGACCTTCTTGTCTCAGGCTCAAGAACTAGCCAAGAAGATGCGAGAATCTAGTTAACGATGTTAATGCCCCGACGGTTGGGAATGGTCCCAACATTCGGGGCAAGTCTTCAATCTTGAATAGGTAATGGTACTCCAGATAGAGTAGCGATTTCACGCAAAGCTCGCCCAAAAGAGTAACCCCGTGTGCGCATTAGATAATCAAAAATAGACATTGACTCGCCCGCAATAAAGCTAGTGATTCTGCCGCGCTCCTGACCATTTTCTCCAGTAGAGACTATCGCGGAAGGATGCCTGTCGTTCGTGACGCTGTTCGCGTCTCGTGCACGTAAGTAGCCACAACTAGATTCTCTTTCAACCAGTATATCGCCATAAACCTTGCCAAGGTCGAGACGACTTAAGGCACATTCTCTCCATTCAGCCATAGAATCGTGCTTTCGCCTCCTAGAATTATCGCTCATAGCTGGAGAACACAACCCGTCGTGTTTAATCTCAGTACGGAGGGTTGACCTGTAGAAATCACGGCAACTGCAGACGGTGAGTGACTCGGGATTTTCGCGATCTAGAAACGAATTGTGACCTTGCGGAGTGTGTCCGCACCAGGGAAGCCATACCATTGATCCTAATCCGTCTTTACGTATCCGATCCGATTTCGGAAACAACTCGACACAGTCCGTAACTACGGCGTTGTCGGTACTATTATGTTTGTAAGCACGTACCGAAATAACTCTGCTGATTTCTCTGCGAACGTCAGAAAGTAACTCTGGCTGATCAAAAAACACCCACACATGAGCTCCATGCCCGCTACCAGAACGTTCAATATGCCCTATCAATCCTATAGTCTCCAAAGCGTCACATACTTCTCTGGCAAGTGTAAAGGGTCGAGAAACGCATTTCTTGTGATTGGCGCCATCGATGTCTACACATGCCCACCGTGTTCGTCCAGAAGCATCAGAGGCATAGGTTCCTAATCTGTATGCACCAGTAACGGTGCACACTCCTCTTCCGGCATAGAGGATGAATGAAGACGTATCAGATCGCGGTCCTCGCATATGGCCGCGTAGAGCACGCAAGAAGTCGTGTGGTCTAGCCGGACATGGTTTGCCAGCTGATGTCTGTATTGCGACAACATCAGTACGATTGAAGAACCGGCTACGTAGTAGTTCCAACGCTTCTAGTCCACTTTGCGCCATTACGATTCTCCTCGTTGTGATTGCAACCGCCACCGCGATAAAGGATATCCTTTAATAATTCCTTGTTATCGGGAATTACTAAGACAAAAGGTAATGACCTTTACTATCCTTTACCGCACTATTCAGAAACTGGTTCATTGACATTGTTTGAGTCGATGCTGCACGCGCTGGATAGTTGACGACTACGCTAAGATATGCGCTTTGCCATATCTCGATTGAGCACAGCAATTCTATGCTGCAGACGTTTTACTGCTGCCTCCCACGAATCACCACGATTACAAAAGTTGGCGTAGATCAACAGTTGCTCGTAAAACTCAAGGAGCATTTCTGTATTGCGTTGCGGAATAAACATCGCAGTATCTTTGTTTAACACAAATTCCAGTTGCCCGACATGATCTAGTCGGTTATGAGTCCACCAGTCTCGCACGAGTACAATCTTGCAGGCTGCGTCGAATTGAATTAGTTCTCTTTCATGTAGTTGTTTCAGGCGTGCCAGAAGTTGTGCGCGAACAATATGAAGTTCCTTTGCGCTACGATTTATACTAAGAAAGTAAAAGCCGTACAAATTACCTTGGTCACAAGTCAACAGATATATGTACGTATGGCGTAGATCCCAATCAAGTTGCAACCAGTCTGCAGAAGACCAAATGGCAGTGGAAATTCTAGCAAAACGTTTCTTCATTACGAACCTCCCGCGTGATTGTCGTGATACCGCAACATTCATGGGCGCAGTTGTGTCGGCACAACTAGCTGCAATGACGCTATTACTGCAACGCTAGTCGGCATAGAGTGCGGCTAGTTATGCCAAGGAAAGCCGCCCGCGTACTTTTATATACGCAGAAGGTCTCGAATATTCTGCAGAATACCGTCAAATAATTTTAGGACGTTGTTGGGCGAAGTATAACAGAACCATGCCCCGGTGTGCGGACACGGCGCCAAACTAAAAAGTATGAATGTAGACGTGCGGAGTGCGGATTATCGCTCAATCGCCGCTACGGCTAGCGGCAACGAATCTAACTATATCGTCAGAGTTGTAGCGAACACATCGCCCAACGCGATAATAAGGTAGGCCATAGCGATTTGTAGCGCGCCAAGTAGCCAAAGTCTTGACCGAAATTTGGAGTATTTCGGCGACTTGAGTAGGAGTCAGGTATGCGTACTGAGTTCTCTGGGCAACCATCACGTTACTCCCGGGTTAATGAACTACGGCTCAACATATCTATATACGCAGGAGATATCAAATGTATACTGAAAGAAGACTGGTGTACGATACGGATCGCGAAGGTCAAGAGAGAACAAACGGAATTAAGCCCAGTAGCGACGCTTCAGATAATCAAGCCAACATCTTGTATCGGGAAGAGTTGAAGTGCGCTTTAGTAGTGCTTCTGGATCGATGGCGACATACCGATGCGGCGCTCTCAATAGGGCCGTCCAGGCGGTATGAATACAATCTCCGAAGAGAAATGGAGATGTGATACGGGTTTTTAGTTCGATATTGCCGTCTGGAACGACATGTACGTGGACATAGTCATCGCAGTCAAGTTCGCGGTTCTTTAAAAAGAGGTGACCAAGAAGCGTTTGGCGCATCATCTGATAGAACGGCTCGAAATAGAGGGATTTTGGTTCTACGGATGACAAAAATGGCCCTTCTGCTGCAACGATAAGAGAGTCGTAGATATCGGAACGCTTTTGTAGCCAGAGAGAGTTAGGCGGATAATCCTCCGTATACTTCCATTCGATCAAGAACAGAATTTTCTTGCCTGAGTTTGTACGCCCTAACATCACAGCATCTAAAGAAGTGCAATTGGCGCCACGGGTGAAGCCGCGCTCTCGAAGTAGCTGGCGGGATCCTATGTACTCGAACTCGACATATCCATCTATTAGCGGAAGAGCTGCGCAAACTTCGCTAGAGATAGCGTGTAGTATATTCGTAGCAATGTCGCCACGGACACGCGCAAAGAAGAGATGATTGATGCATGCGACTTGGGAAGAAAGCAGGTGACCGGAGGGGTGCGTGGCGCCAGGCCACCAAATAATCTCGTTGTTCCGAAAATATTCGAGAGCCGCGGAACGCGTCTCTTCCCAGAGATTCAAGCGCGGATCAGAAAGGACAAATTCCCGAGGCTTGTTGCGATACAGGCCCTGACCAGGGTCGAGAAAAAGTACACTCCGGTTGAAAATGGCTTTACGGCGTTGTTGTTCGCGGAATGACACAGACATCTCCAATTGTGCGATTTTGCTGGTGGGCTATATCGTCTCATGTGGTACCGGTTCAAAGATAGGTTAATCCTCAATGAGCACGCCAAAGAGTGCGAAGGTCACGTAACTCAAAGAATCGGCCAAACTTAGGTGTTGCCAGAATCGGGCTGATACCTGTGAACTGCAACTTCGCTGCAATGGCAGGTGCAAATTCCGCTGGATTTGGAACGAGACTGGGATCTTGGTAATCCCTTTTTTCTTTTCGGGGGCCAATCCTGAAAATGGCGGAGAGGACTTCGAGATTTCTGTGAAGATCCAAATAGCTGGCAGTCCGTGCGGCCAAGTGCTCGGAATATAATGAGTTGTGGGGGATTGGCCGGCAGGTTGGTTAACTTGAGTTAAGTTGAATATTCCAACGGGCGTCAGGTACTGCGCCTCTTAAATGGAGATAAAACAACAACATGGCGTGAACCAACACACTATGTGAACCTGGCATCGTGGCGGAGTTTGGAATTACGGTGGCTATGGAGGTGCTTTCTTTGCCTGTTCAGCCTTGTATAACATCCTGCTCCTCGTTCCGGTGGTGTGTGTAATTCAGAATGATCTGAGACGGAGGAGGATTTCTGTGGGTTTTAGAGTTCCCGAACAGGCTTAGAAGCCGATTGTTGCGCGGTCTTACGAGCACCCAAATGTAGAGCGTTGTGATGCAGAAACGCCCAAGACAGCTAACCCGCCTTCTTCTTGAGGTTAGGCAGTGTATACCGCACGGAGTTGGTCATCTTCTTCGTAACGCTATCGACCAGAGGTTTTGTGTCCTTCCCGCTCAGATGGACGTACCTCTCGGTCGTACTAATCTGACTGTGGCCGAGTTGACGGGCGATCTTGAGTTGGGTACCCCCTCCGTCTTGTGCCAGCCAAGTTCCGAGGGTATGTCTCAGGGTGTGAATAGTCGCGCCTCGTATTCCTGCCAGCTTGCAGATTTCTTTCCATCTTTTAGTTGGCTCCACGATATGATGGTTTTTCCGCGTTGGAGACTGGAACACCCAAGCAGTCCCAGCTGAATCGGGGTCGTTGTCTTGTCGTGCTTTCCAGTTCCTGAGCAGTTCGATCAGATCCTCACACAATGAAGTCGGCGCGAGACGATCACCTTTCTGCACACGAATCCAACAGCCAGCGTCTAGATCGATCTGGTCCCACCGCATCCGACAGACTTCCATCTTGCGAGACCCTGTATAAAGGCACGTCATGAAATAGAGCCCATAAAGTGGATCGTATCTGTTCAGAACTGCGATCATCCGGTCAATCTCCTCTTTGGTCAGATAGCGTTCGCGTTTCTTTTCCTGGAATCGCTTCGGAAGAGCAGGACATGAGTCGAGATAACCCCATTCGATAGCCCTGTTCAGTATCGCCGAGAGTACCGCTCGGACCGTATTCGCCATGGGGGGACAGGTTTCCCCGATATCGCTAAATAGCTGAGCCACGGCCTTACGGCTGATTTCCTGGAGGTTTAAGTGATGGAGGGGGCGGAGCTTCTCCCAGGCGATTCCGTAGTTTCTCTGCGTGGTGGGCGCCAGTTTGACAAGCGCTTTGGGCTTATAGTGGATCTCCCAGAAGTTCTTGAGCGATATTGTCGTATCCTCTTTGCCCAGCTCCTGTTTTGCGAGTTTGACGTTGAGTTCGCGAGCCAGTTCCCGAGCCCGCACGAGGGAGATGGACGGAAACTCCCCGATGGCGATGCGGCGCTGCTTACGACCCTTTGCGCGCCGCCAGAAGAACACGCGGCGGCCCGAGGGCAGAATTTCGATGTGCAGACCGATTTCCCCGCCGGACTTCGGATCGTCCGAAATGAGCTGCAATTGTGCGGTGATTGGGACTTTCTTGATTTTCTTTTCGGTCAAATAGACCTTTGCCACAATTGTCCTCCACGTTGGGCACTGCAATTCTGCTGCAAGTCCAGCAACGAACTTGGGAGATCTGGAAGGATCTGCAGCGTTTTCGTGAGTACTCGCGGAGCCCGCGAAGCGGCGTCCAGAACAGGCATTTCGGAGGCTCTAAATGCAGATACGCACTCCGGGCGAGATTTTATTGCGGAGAATTTTGAGATCTCGTAATGAGCAGGTCCGCGGTTCAAATCCGCGCACCAGCTCCACTCGACCGCGGATCGTGACGTGGGCGGCCTCCGCAGGCCGCCCCTTCTTTTGCCGGATGTTCGCGTCGGCCGCCTCCGGGCTTGTGCCCGCACCGTTCCTTGTTACAATGCGTGGGGCCCCGGCTGCAAAGAAGGGATAGGCGTCTTGACCCTCTGCGTGAGCGTTTCCGGCATCCGCGGCATCGTGGGCGAGAGCCTGACGGCCACGGTGGTGTCCCGCTGGGCCGGCGCTTTCGGCGCCTGGCTGCCGCCGGGGCCGGTGATCGTGGGGCGCGACAGTCGTCCCAGTGGACCGATGGTGCGCGACGCCGTGGCGGCCGCCCTGGCCTCCACCGGGCACGACGTCTGGGACATCGGCATCGCCACCACCCCGACCACCGAGATGGCCGTGCAGACCAGCGAGGCCGTCGGTGGCGTGATCATCACGGCCAGCCACAATCCCCAGCCCTGGAACGCGCTGAAGTTCCTCGAGGGGCGGGGCCTCTTCCTCACCGCGGCGCAGAACGCCGAGGTCCGCCGCCGCCACGACGATGAATCCGGCCACGTCGCCTGGGACCGCCTCGGCGCCCTGAGTCCGCGCGCGGGGGCGGAGGACCTGCACCTCGCGGCCCTGCTGGCCTTGCCGTGGCTCGACCGCGACCGCATCGCCCGCCGGGGCCTCAAGGCGGTGGTCGATGCCGTCGAGGGCGCGGCGGGAAGCCTGGCGCCGCGGCTGCTGGAGGCGCTCGGCGTCGCCTGCGTCCCGCTCCATTGCGGGCGCACCGGGCTGTTCCCGCACGAGCCGGAACCGACCCCGGCGCACCTGGTAGAGCTGGCCGCGACGGTCCGGGAGACCGGCGCCGACGTCGGCTTCGCCCTCGACCCGGACGGCGACCGCCTCGCGCTGGTGGCGCCGGGCGGCGTTGCCCTGAGCGAGGAGCTGACCCTGGTCCTCGCGCTCGACTTCGTGCTCTCGCGCGAGCCGGGGACGGTGGCGGTGAATCTCTCCACCACGCGCCTGATCGAGGAGGTCGCCGCGCGCCACGGGGCACGGGTCTTGCGGACCCCCGTCGGCGAGGCGAACGTCGTCGAGACCATGCTGCGCGAGCGCTGCGTGATCGGCGGCGAGGGCAACGGGGGCGTCATCTACCCCGCGCTGCATCCGGGCCGCGACGGGCTGGTCGGGATGGCCATGATCCTGCAGCTCCTCGCCGAGCGCGACGGTTCCCTCGCGGAGTTCGCGGGGCAGTTGCCGCCGGCGGTCATGGTGAAGGACAAGGCGCCGGCGTCGTCCCTGCCGGCCGGGAAGGACCTGGTGGCGCGGCTGCGGGCGCTGGGTCCGGGCGCGATCGACGAGCGGGACGGCCTCAAGTGGACCGGCGAAGGCGCCTGGGTCCACGTGCGGTCGTCCAACACGGAACCCATCGTGAGGATCATCGCCGAGGCGGCCACGGCGGACGCGGCCCGCGAACTCATCGCGAAGGTACGCGCCGGCGGCGCCGGAGCTTAAGGAGATCGGGCCATGTGCGGAATCGTCGGGATCACCGGAGTACCCCAGGTCGCCTATCCCCTGCTCGAGGGGCTGCGCCGTCTCGAATATCGCGGCTACGACAGCGCCGGCATCGCGGTCGCCAAGGCCGGCGGCATCGTCTGTTACAAGGAGAAGGGCAAGATCAAGGAGCTCGAGGAGATCATCGACCTGGACGACCTCGACGCCTCCTGCGGCATCGCCCACACCCGCTGGGCCACGCACGGCCAGCCCAACCGCGAGAACGCGCATCCGCACCTCTCCGGCAAGGTCGCCGTGGTCCACAACGGCATCATCGAGAACTTCGGCGCGCTGAAGGTGGCCCTCAGCAACAAGGGCTACGTGTTCCACTCCGAGACCGACACCGAGGTCCTCGCCCACCTCATCAACGACCTCTACCGGGGAAATCTGGAGAAGGCGGTGCAGCAGGCCTTGAAGCTGGTCGACGGCACCTTCGGCATCGCCGTGATCCACGCCGACGAGCCGCGCAAGATCGTCGGCGCGCGCCGCGGCAGTCCCCTCGTGGTGGGCGTCGGCGAGACGGCCAACTACCTCGCCAGCGACGTCGCCGCCATCCTCGGTCACACCCGTCAGGTCATCTACCTGGACGACTGGGAGATGGCCGTGCTCACGCCCGAGGGCGTGACCACCACCAACATCGACAACCAGCAGATCACCAAGGACATCGAGGAGATCACCTGGGACCTCGACCAGATCCAGAAGGGCGGCTACGCCCACTACATGCTCAAGGAGATCTTCGAGCAGCCGGACACCGTGCTGGACGCGTTCCGCGGCCGCATCCTGCCGGCCACCGGCGACGTCAAGCTCGGCGGGCTCGAGCTCACCGACTGGGAGCTGCGCAGCATCCGGCGCATCATCATCCTGGCCTGCGGCACCAGCTACCACGCCGGGCTGGTCGGCGAGTACCTGATCGAGGAGTACGCCCGCATCCCGGTCGAGGTGGAGTACGCGAGCGAGTTCCGGTACCGCTCGCCCATCATCGAGCCGGGCACCATCTGCCTGACCGTCAGCCAGAGCGGCGAGACCATCGACACGCTCGAGGCCATGCGCGAGGCCAAGCGCCGCGGCGCCAAGGTCATCGGCATCACCAACGTGGTGGGGTCGACCATCGCGCGCGAGAGCGAGAGCGGCATTTACATCCACGCCGGCCCCGAGATCGGCGTCGCCTCCACCAAGGCCTTCACCGGCCAGGTGACCATCCTGACGCTGCTGACCCTGCTGCTCGGCCGCCGCACCCACATCAGCGCCGAGAAGGGCATGCAGATCCTGGAGGAACTGCAGCGGATTCCCGACAAGATCCGCCAGGTGCTCGACCAGTCGGACAAGATCCGCGAGATCGCCAAGGCCTATGCCCAGGACCACAACTGCCTCTACCTCGGGCGCGGCGTGAACTTCCCGATCGCCCTCGAGGGCGCGCTCAAGCTGAAGGAGATCAGCTACATCCACGCCGAGGGCTACCCCGCCGCAGAGATGAAGCATGGTCCCATCGCCCTCATCGACCCGCAGATGCCGGTGGTGGTGATCAGCACGCGCGACGGCAGCTACGAGAAGATCCGCGGCAACGTGCAGGAGGTCCGGGCGCGGCACGGCAAGATCATCAGCGTCGTCACCGAGGGCGACACCGAGATCGCGGCCCTGAGCGATCACGTGATCACCATTCCGCCGACCCTGAACATGCTGACGCCGCTGCTGTCGGTGATCCCGCTGCAACTCCTGGCGTACCACATCGCCGTCCTGCGGGGCGAGGATGTGGATCAACCCCGGAACCTGGCCAAGGCCGTGACGGTTGAGTGAGCCGGCGGATTCTCCGCTGGTGGAACGGCGGCCGGCGGCTTAGCTTGGAGGCGCCGGCGGGACGGGATTGCGGGAATGAATGGGTCCTGGTGGGCCCCGGGGACTTCAAATCCCTCTGTCGGGCGCGTTTACCGTCCGAGGTGGGTTCGATTCCCACACATTCCCGCCACGTTTTCGCGCGGAAGGAGCCGGCTGTGCGGTTGACGCGCGGCGGCACAGTGTTCGCGATCCTCGGCCTGCTCGCGGCCGCCGCGCCCGCCGGGGCGCAGGCGCCGGCGCCCGGGGACACCGTCGCCGCGGCGGCCGACACGACGCTCGCGGCCGCCAACACGGACACCCTGGCGGCACGGCCGGTGCCGGACTTCTGGGACACCGGGATCAGCGGCACCACGGCGGTGCTGATGTCGCCCGTGATGCCGGGCTGGGGGCAGCTCTACGCCGGCAACGGCTGGCGCGCGGCTCTGGCCTTCGGCCTCGAGTGGTACTACTGGAGCAACGCGATCGCCAGTGACCGCAAGGCGTCGCGGGTGCGGGAGTTCTCCGAGACCCTCGAGCCCGGCGCCAACCGCGACTACTTCGCGGAGGTCGCCAACGAGTACTGGGAACAGATGCGGGACTACGCCTGGTGGTCGGGCGGCATCCTGCTGATCATCGCCCTGGACGCCTACGTGGGCGCCAACCTCTACAACTTCGAGGAGGAGGCCCTGCCGGTGCCCAACCGCTGGGACGAGCACTTCCCGCCGGACGTTCCCGAGCCGATCGGGAGCCATGCCGGCCCCACGTTGACCCTCTGGAGCTGGCGCGCGAAATTCTGATGGAACGAACTCGCAACTTCTGCATCATCGCCCACATCGATCACGGCAAGAGCACGCTGGCCGACCGGCTGCTCGAACTGACCGGCACCCTCGTGGGCCGCGACATGGCCGCGCAGGTCCTGGACTCCATGGACCTCGAGCGCGAGCGCGGCATCACCATCAAGAGCCACCCGATCCGCATGAACTACGCGCGGCCGTCGGGCGAGACCTGGGTGCTCAACCTCATCGACACCCCCGGCCACGTCGACTTCCACTACGAGGTGTCGCGCAGCCTCGCCGCCTGCGAGGGCGCGCTGCTGGTGGTCGACGCCGTGCAGGGCGTGCAGGCGCAGACCATCAACAACCTGTACCTCGCCCTCGAGCACAACCTGACCATCCTGCCGGTGATCAACAAGATCGACCTGCCCGCCGCGCGCACGGACCACGTCATCGAGCAGTTCATCGACCTCATGGGCTGCGACCCCGACGAGATCATCAAGGTCAGCGCCAAGACCGGCGAGGGCGTGGCGGAGCTGCTCGAGCTGATCTGCGCGCGGGTCCCGGCGCCGACCGGCGATCCGGCGGCCCCCCCCAAGGCCCTCATCTTCGACTCGGTCTTCGACCCCTACGTGGGCGCCGTGGCCTACGTGCGCATGTTCGACGGCACCATCAAGCACCGCGACTGGGTGCACCTCTGCAAGGGCGAGAGCGACTACGAGATCCAGGAGCTGGGTTGGTTCCGCATGGCGCGCCTGGCGCAGAAGCAGCTCACGGCCGGCGAGGTCGGCTACATCGCCACCGGCGCCAAGGACCTGCGCAACGTGCGCGTCGGCGACACCATCACGCTGCGCGACAATCGCTGCCTCGAGACGTGCCCCGGCTACACCGTCGTCAAGCCGATGGTGTTCAGCGGCCTGTACCCGACCAAGAACGACGACTACAACAACCTGCTCGACGCGCTGCAGAAGCTGCAGATGAACGACGCCTCCCTGACCTGGGAGAAGGAGAACTCCGCCGCCCTAGGCTATGGCTTCCGCTGCGGCTTCCTCGGCCTGCTGCACATGGAGATCGTGCAGGAGCGGCTCGAGCGCGAGTACGACCTCGACCTCATCTGCACCCTGCCCAACGTGGAGTACGAGGTCGCCCTCAAGGACGGCCCCGACCAGCTGGTCGAGAACCCGGCCCTGCTGCCGCCCGAGGCGAGGATCCGCGAGGTCCGCGAGCCGATCGTGCGCGCGTCGGTGATCACGCCCAAGGAGTACGTCGGCGCGGTCCTGCAGGTCTCCCTCGACCGTCGCGGCATCCAGACCAAGATGGAGTTCCTGGACCCGGAACGCGTGAACCTGGAATTCGACATCCCGCTCAGCGAGCTGGTGGTCGACTACTACGACAAGCTGAAGTCCGTGAGCCGCGGCTACGCCTCGCTCGACTACGAGTACCGCTGCCACCGCGCCGACAACCTGGTGCGCCTGGACATCCTCATCAACGGCGACCTGGTGGACGCGTTCACCTGCATCGTCCACCGGGACAACGCCTACAACTGGGGCCTGAAGCTCTGCCAGAAGCTCAAGGAGCTGATCCCCCGCCAGATGTACGTGGTCGCGATCCAGGCCGCGGTCGGCAGCCGCGTGCTCGCGCGCACCACGGTCAAGCCGTTCCGCAAGGACGTCACCTCGAAGTGCTACGGCGGCGACATCACGCGCAAGCGGAAGCTGCTGGAGAAGCAGAAGGAAGGCAAGAAGCGCATGAAGCAGGTGGGGTCGGTCGAGATCCCGCAGGAAGCGTTCCTTGCCGTGCTCAAGGTCGAGCGCTAGCCACAACGATGGGACCCGAGATGCGTTTTCCCTGGCAGAAGCGAATCGCGACGACGAACGACCCCGCCGCCAAGGGCAAGGGCGAGGTCAAGGCTCCGCGGAGCTTCCGGCAGACGGTCTGGGAGTACTTCAAGGCCATCGTCTGGGCGCTGGGCATCGCGCTGCTCATCAAGCAGTTCCTCTTCCAGGCCTTCCGCATCCCCACCGGGTCGATGGAGAACACGCTGCTCGTCGGCGACTTCCTCTTCGTCGACAAGTTCCTCTACGGCATGAAGACGCCCGAGCGCATCCGGGTCTTCAAGTGGACCCTCGTCGAGGGCCTGCCCGTCCTGCAACTGCCGGCGCTGCGCGACCCGCGGCAGGGCGACATCATCGTCTTCGAGTACCCGCAGGACCGCAACCAGGACTACATCAAGCGATGCGTCGCGGTGGCCGGCGACAAGGTGGAGGTGCGCGAGGGCACGCTCTACGTCAACGGCAAGATCTACGAGTCCAACCTGGACGACCCCGACGAGGACACCTCCTGCATCCCCGACTGGCGCCAGCCGGACGCCTGCCCCAAGCCGCGCACGCACCACGACCCGACCCGCTACGGCCAGGGCAGCCGCAACGCCACCTTCGGCCTGAAGGAAGGGCTCGCGACGGTGCAGGGCCGCGACAACGCGGCCTTCCTCGCCGCGGCCGAGGCGGCGGTGAGCAGCGGCGTGCTCGACGCGGCCGCCATGCAGCCGCACCTGGTGGCGCTGCGGGGCGGCCTCGGCGGCGCGGCGGCCCTGCCGCACCAGCAGGCGATCTTCCAGCAGGCGGCCGCGCAGAACGCGCCCTTCGTGGTGCCCCAGGACTACCTGTTCATGATGGGCGACAACCGCTACAACAGCCGGGACAGCCGCTACTGGGGGCCGCTGCCGGTGGACCTGGTCAAGGGCAAGGCCTTCATCCTCTACTGGTCCTGGGACAAGGTCCGGATGCGTCCGCGCATCGAGCGGATGTTCAACCCGATCCGGTGACCGGCGGCTCGCATCCTCCCCGCGAACGGGGCGGCGGACTCTACGTCCACGTCCCGTTCTGCGCGTCGCTCTGCAGCTACTGCCACTTCGCCCGCACCGCGCGGCACGACGCGCCGGGCCGCGCGCGCCTGGTCGCCGCGGTGGTGCGCGAGTTCGCGCTGCGGCGCGACGCCTGCGCGGTCTTGCGGGACGACGGTCGTCCCCTGCGGACGGCGTACGTCGGCGGCGGCACGCCCTCGACGCTCGAGCCCGAGCTGATGACGGCGCTGCTCGCCGGCACCGTGGGCCGGCTGCCGGCGACGCCGGACCTCGAGCTGACGGTCGAGGCGAATCCCGAATCGCTGGACGCGGCCCGCGCCGACGCCTGGCGCGCGGCGGGCGTGAACCGCCTGAGCCTCGGCGTGCAGAGCCTCGACGCCGACGTGCTGCGGCTGCTCGGTCGCGCCTGCGATCCGGCGACGGCCCGCGCGGGGCTGCGACTGGCGTGCGCGTCGTTCCCGCGCGTGTCGGCGGACTGGATCCTGGGGCCGGGCGTGCGCGCCGACCGCCTGCACCGCGAGCTGGACGAGGCGCTCGACCTCGGCGTCGAGCACGTGTCCCTGTACATCCTCGAGGTGCACGAGGGCACGTCCCTGGCGCGGCGCGTGGCGGCAGGCAAGGTGCGGCTGGCCCCGCCGACGCAGACGGAGGCCGTCTACCTCGGCGCCGTCGACCACCTCGCATCGCGCGGCCTGGCCCAGTACGAGGTCTCGAACTTCGCGCGCCCCGGCGCCGAGTCGCGCCACAACCAGGCCTACTGGCGCGGCGCCCCGTACCTCGGGCTCGGCCCCTCGGCCCACGGCTTCTGGGGACGACGCCGCTACGCCAACCTCGCCGACCTCGGCGCCTACCTCGCCGCGGTCGAGGCCGGCCGCGAGCCGGAGGAGATGGTCGACCCCCTCGACCTCGCCGCCCGCCGCCTGGAGGCCCTGGTGCTGCCCTTGCGGACGGCGGCGGGCGTGCCTTTGACCCGCCTGCCAGCCGGCGCCCTCGACCTCGCGCGCGGCGAGGCCGACGGCTGGTGGCGCCTCGACAGCGGCCGGTTGCGCCTGACCCCGCGGGGATTCCTGCACGTGGACACCATCGAGGAGCGCCTCGCGCGGTGGTCCGGCGGTTGACACCCCTGATTCACCGTGATTAGCTTGTCCTCCACGAGACGTCGGGGACGACTGACCTGGGGGGCGCCGCCCCCTTTTTACCGCCCCGCTGCCGCGAGGTGGCCCTCATGATCAGCAATCCGCAGCGAGCCTGGGAGATCCTCGATGCGATCGTCCGGCTCCACATCGAGACGGGCCGGCCGGTGAGTTCCGGTCTGGTGGAACGCTATCTGCAGCGGACGTACTCGTCGGCCACCATCCGCAACATCATGAAGGGCCTCGAGGACGACGGCTACCTCGAGCAGCCGCACACCTCCGCCGGCCGCCGCCCGACGGATCGCGGCTTCCGCGTCTTCGTCGACCGGATCCTCGCCGCCTGGCCGCTCTCGCGGCTGGAGACGCCGCGGCCGCTGGCCCGCGAGGTCGAGGCGGGTATCCTGCGCCACACCGGCAGCCACGCCATGGTGAAGGTGCTGGCCGAGCTGCTCAGCCACCTGAGCGACAGCGTCAGCATCATCCTCGGCCCGGCCTGGGACCGCGTGCGCGCGGTGCGGGTGGAGCTGTATCCCAAGGGCAACCGCCGCATCCTGGTGGTCCTGGTCCTGGAGAACGCGCTGGTGCGCACGAGCATGATCACCGCCAGCCACGACTACGGCGACGCCGTGCTGACCGCCGCCGCCCAGGTCCTCAGCGAGCGCATCTGCGGCCGCACGGTGGCCGAGATCCGCGACGGCGTGCTGCCCACCATCCTGACGGACGACTCCCCGGTCAGCCGCTGCGCCGGCGACCTCGCCGAGCTGAGCCGCGACCTGTTCCTGGAGGTGGAGGCGGGCGACCTCGAGCTCGAGGGCGTGAGCAACGTGCTCGACGAGCCGGAGTTCGCCGAGCCGGGAACGCTGAAGAACCTGATCCGGTTCATCGAGTCGCCGCGCACCATCCGCGACGTCCTGCGTCGTCTCGACCGCGCCGCCGAGGGCGGCCTCGGCGTCTGGATCGGCGCCGAGAATCCGGTGGACGACCTGCGCGAGTTCACGGTGGTGCTGCAGCGTTTCCCGCTGGACGGCCGCGAGGGCATCCTGGCCGTGCTCGGCCCCCGGCGCATGTCGTATCACCGCGCCTTCAGCGGCATCGACCTGCTGCGCGCCAATCTCGGCGCCCGCAGCTGACGAGGTTCTGGAAAGGACATGACGATGGCAAGCTCTCCCGACGAGCGCGACCTCGCGCCCGACGCGACCGATAGCGAGACGCCGGCGGCCGCCGAGGCCGCCGCGGCGCCCGCGCCCTCGCCCGAGGACCTGTTGCGCCGCGAGCGCGACGACTACCAGGACCGCTGGCTGCGCCTGGTCGCCGAGATGGACAACCTGCGCAAGCGCCACCGCCGCGAGGTGGAGGACGCGCGGCGCTTCGGCCTCGCCGGCGTGATCCGGCCCCTGCTCGAGGTGCACGACAACTTCGAGCGCGCCCTGCTCGCCGCCGCCGAGACGGCCGGCGGCGCGGACGGCGACGCGGCGCTGGCCTCCCTGCGCACCGGCGTGGAGATGGTGGCCCAGAGCCTGCGCCAGGCCCTGTACGATCAGGGCGTGCGCGAGATCGAGGCCGACGGCCGCGCCTTCGATCCCGCCGTGCACGAGGCCGTCGCGCAGCAGCCGGCGCCCGACGGCGTCGAGAGCGGCGTCGTCCTGCAGGTGGTGCAGAAGGGATTCAGCCTGGATGACCTGGTGTTGAGGCCCGCCCGGGTCATCGTCGCCCAGTAGCAGGGAGCACCGATGGCGAGCAAGCGCGACTACTACGAGGTGCTGGAGGTCCCGCGGGACGCGAGTCCCGACGACCTCAAGAAGGCCTACCGCAAGGTGGCCGTGAAGTACCATCCCGACCGCAACCCGGACGACGCGACCGCGCCCGAGAAGTTCCGCGAGGCCACCGAGGCCTACGAGACCCTCAAGGATCCCGAGAAGCGCGCCCAGTACGACCGCTTCGGCCACGCCGGCCCCGCCCCTGCCGGCGGTTTCGGCGGCGCCGGCGGCTTCGGCGGCGGCGTCGAGATGGACCTCAACGAGGCCCTGCGCTCCTTCATGCGCGACTTCGGCATGGGCGACTTCTTCGGCGGCATGGGCGGCGGCGACGCCGGCGGCGGCCGGCGCGGCGGCCGCAACCTGCAGGTGGTGCTGCGGCTCACGCTGCGCGAGGCCGCGCGCGGCGCCGCGAAGAAGCTCAAGCTGCAGAAGCAGGTGCCCTGCCAGACCTGCAAGGGCAGCGGCGCCGCCGCGGGCAGCCGCGCCGAGACCTGCGCGACCTGCCAGGGCCACGGCCGCGTGCGCCAGGTGCGCCAGACCCTCCTCGGCCGCATGGTCACCGAGAACGCGTGCCCGCAGTGCGGCGGCGACGGCCGCATCGTTACCAAGCCCTGCCGCGATTGCAACGGCACCGGCACCGTCCGCGGCGAGGAGACCCTCGAGATCAAGGTGCCCGCGGGCGTCACCGGCGGCAACTACATGGACATCCCCGGCAAGGGCGACGCCGGCGAGCGCGGCACCTCCGCCGGCAACCTGCGCGTGATCATGGAGGTCCTCGAGGACGACGTCTTCGAGCGCCACGGCGACGACGTCCTGCTCGACATGCCCGTCTCCCCGCTCGACCTCGCGCTCGGCACCAAGCTCACCGTGCCGACGCTGGAGGCGAAGGTGTCGTTGAAGGTCCCGCCCGGCACGCAGAGCCACAAGGTATTCCGCCTGCGCGGCAAGGGCCTGCCGCACCTGAACGGACCCGGCGTGGGCGACCTGCTGGTGCGCGTGATCGCCTGGACGCCGACGGACCTCTCGAAGTCGCAGATCGAACGGATGCGGGCGTTGCAGGAGGAGCTGGCGGGGCAGGTGCCGGAGCCGGGACGGCACATCTACGACTAGGGCGTGGGGGGGGGGGGGGTGGCGGGGGGGGGGGGGGCGGGGTGGGGGGGGGGGGGGGGGGGGGGGGGGGGGGGGGGGGGG
>JADHED010001227.1_pt1 | contig 23393 bp, 21 predicted proteins | sample 8952041 | NCBI WGS metagenome assembly JADHED01 (sample SAMN16124423, study PRJNA663239) | bioreactor sludge metagenome | isolation source: sludge (control) | place: India:Bengaluru | collected 2018-09-08
AATTATGTGAAAAAATCAACATTTTCGGCGTATGTATTACTCATCGAAAATCATTTATTGCCTTCTTTTGGTAATCAATACGAAATTCAGGAAGCCGATGTGCAAGCTTTTGTGTTGCAAAAATTAGAAGCTGGTTTAAGCCAAAAAACCATCAAAGACATTTTAATCGTCTTGAAAATGGTGCTAAAATTCGGGGCAAAAAACAAATGGATTGCTTACGAATCCTTCGAAATTCAATACCCTACCATCCGAGAAAATCAGCAAATAGAAGTGCTTTCCAGAACGCATCAGAAAAAAATAATGAATTACATACAAGAGCATTTTACCTTTCGGAATTTGGGTGTTTTAATCTGTTTATCCTCAGGAATGCGCATTGGAGAAATTTGTGCCTTAACTTGGGAAGACATTGATACCGACAACGGAGTAATCAGCGTGAACCGCACCATTCAAAGAATCTACGTGATAGAAGAGGGAACCCGAAAAACAGAACTCATTTTAGACACGCCAAAAACCAAAAACTCCATTCGCGAAATCCCGATGAACAGAGATTTAATTCGATTGATAAAACCCATTAAAAAAATAGTAAATCCTTCTTTTTTTGTGCTGACCAATGATGCTAAACCTACAGAACCCAGAACGTACCGCAGTTTCTATAAAAACTTAATGCGACATTTAGAAATTCCCAAAATAAAATTCCACGGTTTGCGACACAGTTTCGCCACACGTTGTATCGAAAGTAATTGCGACTACAAAACAGTAAGCGTATTGCTCGGACATTCCAATATCAGTACAACTTTAAATTTATATGTTCACCCTAATATGGAACAGAAAAAGAAAGCCATTGAGCAGATGTTTAAAGCATTGAAATAAGTTCTAAATTATGAATTGGGAGGATATTTTATTTTACTAAATTTGTAAGTAATTGAAATAGCTTTAATAAACCTCCTAATTCATAATTACTTTGAGCAAACAATCCGAACATATACTAGAAGAACAACTGTTAGTCCAACTTCAAAAAATAGGATATCAATATGTTACCATCAAAGGTGAAAAAGCGTTATTACTCAACCTAAAAACACAATTAGAAAAGCACAATCATATTCAATTTAGCGATAGTGAATTTGAGAAAGTCTTGAACATCCTCAACAAAGGTTCTGTATTTGAAAAAGCTAAAATTCTGCGAGAAAAGAAACATCACATCATTCGTGATAATGGAGATAATCTGTATTTTGAATTTTTGAACGTAGAACATTGGTGTCAAAACGAATATCAGGTAACCAACCAGATTACGCAGGAAGGAAAATATGAAAACCGTTACGATGTTACGCTGTTGATTAATGGATTGCCATTGGTTCAAATAGAATTGAAACGTAGAGGATTGGAAATGAAGGAAGCGTTCAATCAAATCAATCGTTATCAAAAGCACAGTTTTGGTGCAGGAAAAGGTTTGTTTCATTTTGTGCAATTGTTTATTATCAGTAACGGTGTAAATACCAAATATTTCAGCAACTTTGGTTTGCATCCGCAAGAATTTTTACAAACTTTTCATTGGACAGATGAGGAGAACAAACCACTTAATAATCTGTTGGAAGATTTTACAGATGCGTTTTTAGAGCCTTGTCACATCAGTAAAATGATTTGTAAATACATTGTCCTGAATGAAACCGCTAAAGCCTTGATGGTGCTTCGCCCATATCAATATTACGCCGTAGAAAGCATTATCAAAAAAGTAAAAGAAAACGAAATTCTGAACGGTTATAACATTGATAAGAACGGCTACATTTGGCATACAACGGGAAGTGGAAAAACATTAACTAGCTTCAAAGCCAGCCAGATTTTATCTAAAATTCCTGCTATTAAAAAAGTGGTTTTTGTGGTGGATAGAAAAGATTTGGATTATCAAACCAATCAGGAATATGATAAATTCAGCAAAGGTTCGGTAAGTTCTGCCACCAATACCGATGATTTAATCAAGAAGTTTAACGACCCGAATGTTCGCATTATTGTTACCACCATTCAGAAACTGAACAACGCTATTTCGGGCAGAAATTTATTGAAAATGAAATCAATTCAGAACGAAAGAATGGTTTTTATTTTTGACGAATGTCATCGTTCGCAATTTGGGGATACGCATAAAAACATTGTCAGTTATTTTACCAATATTCAACTGTTTGGCTTTACAGGAACACCTATTTTAGCAGAAAACGCAAACGGCGAAAAAACCACAGCAAGTTTATTTGGAAAATGCCTGCATAAATATGTAATTACAGATGCCATACGTGATGAGAATGTACTGAAATTTTCGGTTGAATACATTCAGACCTTCAAGCAGAAAGAACAAATTATAGATTTGAAAGTAGAGCAAATTAACGAAACAGAAGTTTTTGAAGCACCTGAACGTAAAGAAGCCATTGTAGATTATATCATCTTACATCACAATCAAAAAACCCAAAGCAGAAAATTCTGTGCAATGATGTGTGTGCAAGATATTGATGCAGTAATTCAGTACTATGAAATTTTCAAACGCAAAAAACAAGAAGGGGCTCATCATTTAAAAATCGCTACTATTTTTAGTTATGCCCAGAATGAAGAGGAAATGGAAGACGTAACTTCTTCTCAACTTGCTATGGTTGCAGAAAACCGAGCAGAATATGGCAATCCAAAGCCACACCGTAGAGAAGTTTTAGAACATTATGTAGAAGATTTTAATGAACTGTTTGGAGAAAAACACAACATCAAAGACACCGAAAGTTTTTACCATTATTACAATGCGGTTGCCAAAAAATCGAAGCAAAACGAAACGGATATTTTGTTAGTCGCCAATATGTTTTTGACAGGTTTCGACAGCAAACATCTGAACACATTGTATGTAGATAAAAATTTACAATATCACGGATTGATACAAGCATTCAGTAGAACCAATCGGATTTTAGATAAGAACAAAACACAAGGAAATATCGTTTGTTTCCGAAATTTAAAAGATAAAACAGACGAAGCCATTGCGTTATTCAGCAACAAAGAAGCAATTGATGAAATTATTGTAGAGCCTTATGAAAAATATGTAGAGCAATTTAATGAAGCAGTAGAAAAATTACTAACCATTGTTCCGGAAGTGAAATCGGTGGACGGATTGTTTACCGAAGAAGATCAGTTGCAGTTTATTTTGGCGTTCCGTAACTTAATGCGTTTGCACAAAAAAATGAGCCATTACACCGAATTTACTTGGGAGGATTTGCAAATGGAAGAGCAGCTTTTTGCTGATTATACCAGTAAATATCTTGATCTAAAAGAAAAAATTGGTCCTCATTCTTCACCAGAAAAAACATCAATTCTGAATGATATTGATTTTGAATTGGAACTAATAAGGCGTGATACCATTAATGTAACCTACATTGTTCAGTTATTGATTAATTTGAAGTCAAAACACAGTAAAAAAGACAAAGAAAGTATTGAAAAAGATATTTTCAACTTACTAAACACAGATGTTTCACTAAGAAGCAAAAGAGCGTTAATTGAAAAATTTATTCAAGAAAATTTGCCATATATTGAAGATACAGACACTATATCGGAAGAGTTTGAAAAATTCTGGAATATCGAACAAGAAAAAGCGCTTAAAGAATTAATTGAATCAGAAAATTTAACGAAAGAAAAAACAGAAAGGTTAATAGAAAACTATCTTTTTACAGAACGAGAGCCCATACGTCAAGAAATTTTGGATTTACGAAATGAGGGGAGACCAAGTGTTTTAAAATCTAAAGAAATCGGAGACAGAATCTTACATAAAATAATCAGTTTTGTAGATACTTTTGTGAATGGAATATCTGGGAATTAAAAACAAATTACAAAAAAAGCCACCCTTTTAGCCACCCTTAAAAAACAAAAACGCTGAAAATCAAATGATTAACAGCGTTTTTTGTACCCCAGACGGGACTTGAACCCGTACGTCCTTGCGGACACAGGATTTTAAGTCCTGCGTGTCTACCAGTTCCACCACCAGGGCGAGTGAACTAGAGCGAAAAACGGGATTCGAACCCGCGACCCCAACCTTGGCAAGGTTGTGCTCTACCAGCTGAGCTATTTTCGCATTTCTATTTCGTGTGCGGATGAAGGGACTCGAACCCCCACGCCTCACGGCACCAGATCCTAAGTCTGGCGTGGCTACCAATTACACCACATCCGCTTTTAATAAAGAACTCTGTTCGTTTTTTGTGAGTGCAAATATAGAGACTTTTTTTTAATTGTCATAATTTATTTTAATTTTTTTTATTTTTTTGAAAAATTATTTCTAAAATTTAAAATTGTTATTTGTTTTTATTACTTTTACAACCTCAAGAATTAAGTATATGGAACTACAAGGAACGGTAAAAAAAGTATTTGAAACTCAGACATTTGCAAGCGGTTTTCAGAAGAGAGAAATGATTCTTCTTACGCAAGAACAGTATCCGCAGCCAATAAGTATCGAATTTCTTTCGGATAAAATAAATTTATTAGATAATCTTCACGAAGGGGAAAATATTAAGGTTGGTATTAATATTAGAGGTAGAGAGTGGACTAATCCGCAAGGAGAAGTGAAGTATTTTAACTCTATTACTGGATGGAGAGTAGAAAAAGCTACAGATAGCCCGAGTGAACCTGTGCATGCAACTCCTGCGGCGCAACCAGCAGCAGCGGCGTCTAACGAAAATCCTTTTGCTGATGAAGAGGATGACGATTTGCCTTTCTAATTTGAATAAATTAATAGAAAAATAATTTTGAAATCCTGCTTTCTATAAAGCGGGATTTCGTTTTTGGTTATGACATGGTAATTCTAGACGAAAATGAAATTTCTTTTCCGGACCCACATTTGTATCATCCAAAAGATGGATTAATTGCAATTGGAGGTGATTTGTCTGTGGAAAGAATTTGGTTTGCTTATCAATTGGGGATTTTCCCTTGGTTTAATCCAGAGGAAGAGATTCTTTGGTGGTCTCCAGATCCTAGGTTTGTTCTTTTTCCTGATGAGTTGAAGATTTCTAAATCTATGAAAAAGATAATCAGAGATGAGAAATTCAGAATTACAGAAAACGTCTGTTTTGAAGAAGTGATGAAATGTTGTGGCGAAATTCCTAGAAAGGACCAAGACGGCACTTGGATTACAAACGAAATGTTGAATGCTTACACTGCTTTACATCAATATGGAAAGGCAAGAAGTGTGGAAGTATGGATTGGGGAAGAATTGGTTGGAGGTTTGTATGGAGTTGATATGGGAAATGTTTTTTGTGGCGAAAGTATGTTTGCAAAAGTAAGTAATGCTAGTAAAGCAGGTTTTATTTGGTTTGTAGAAAAATATAAAAATAAATTTGACGTAATTGATTGTCAGGTTTACACAGAGCATTTGGAAAGTTTGGGAGCACGAAGTATTCCTAAAGAAGATTTTTTAAATTTTTTGAAAGCTGAGAGTTAAATTTTCAATACAACACAAAAAATGAATAAAGAAAAAGAAAAATGGATTATTTTGGCGGTGCTTTCGCTAATTTGGGGCTCATCATTTATATTGATAAAGAAATCGTTAGAGCATTTTTCTCCTTATCAAGTTGGAGCGCTTAGAGTTCTTATTTCTGGAATTTTATTGTCGCCAATTGCTATTTTAAATTGGAAAAATTTTCCTATAAAGCAATTGAAATGGCTTTTATTAGCAGCTTTTGCTGGGAATTTTATTCCTATGTTTTTATTTCCGATTGCAGAGACCAAAGTGAGCAGCAGCATTGCAGGAATTATGAATTCTATGATGCCTATTTTCACAATTATTGTAGGGGCGTTGTTTTGGAAAACGAAGACCACTTCTAGACAGATTTTAGGAATTCTGATTAGTTTTTCTGGTGTAGTTTTGCTGATGGTTTCTGGTGAAAAAAGTGCCGAAACACCTATTTTCTATGTTGGTTTATTGCTTTTTGCCGCTTTTCTGTATGCAGTAAGTGTAACTACAGTTGGCGCAAAGCTTACACATATTCCCGCAAAAATGATGTCTTCGTTTGTATTTTTCTATGTTTTGTTTTTGCCTTCGTTGTTTAGTTTGTATTTCTCAGATTTTTTTAAAGTATTTAGTTTTACAAAAGAAAATATGATTGGAATGGGCTTTGTAGCAACGCTTTCGGTTTTAGGAACTGGTCTTGCAATGATGCTTCAATATAGATTAATGAGTATTTCTAATCCTCTTTTTGCTTCTACCGTTACATTGTTGATGCCGGTAGTTGCTGTAATTTGGGGTGTGATAGATGGCGAAAGCTTTACCGTGCCTCAGGCTTTTGGTGCGCTTATAATTTTTTTGGGATTAATTTTTCTGAGAAAGAAAAAATCTTAAAAAAAGAAAACTGCAAAACTCATTTGAGCTGTGCAGTTTGAAATAAATCTAATAAAAAGTAAAAATGAAAGGCGACAAAGATAGAGATATTTTTTAATTCTTTGCAAGAAAAAATGTAAAATTTGTATGATTTTCATCATTTTTTTGTTTTCATCAGAATTGAGTACCTTTGCAATATGTTAATTCAAGAATATATTTCTAAGGATTTCCCTGCATTTGAAATAAATGCAAAAGTAGAAGACGTACTCCAAATAGCCGAAGCTTTTGGTTTTACACATGTTTTCGTAAGAAAGCAAGATGTTTTTTTAGGCGGAATTTGTAAAGAATTTTTAGAGGAAAATCCTGAGAAAAGACTTGAAGACCTTCAGATGCATTTAGAAAGATTTGCGGTTTTAGAAGAAAGTACTATTTTAGATTGCATTAAACTTTTTTATACATTTAATGCAAATGTAATACCTGTTCTTAGTCGTACCGAAAATTATTTGGGCTATGTGGCTTATGATGATGTTTTTGGTGAATTGTCTAAGTACCCACTGTTTTCGGAGCGAGGAGCTGTTCTAACGGTAGAAACAAGTCTTAAGTCTTATTCTATGACCGAAATTGCTAAAATTGTAGAAAGCAATAACTCTAAATTTTATGGGGCTTTTATTAGTTTTGCCAATGATGAAATAGTGCAAGTTACCATGAAAATTAGCAACGAAAATCTTAGTTCTATAGACGAAACTTTCGATAGATACGGTTATCACGTAGTACGAAAATTTTATAACGACGAAAAAGAAGATTTGATAAAAGACAGATATCAATATTTTCAAAAATATTTAGAATTTTAATGTATTTTTGATTAAATAAAAAATAAAATTATTTTGAAAGCTGCCATATATTCCCAGAAAAAAGACCTAGATACTTTTCTTTATCTTAGTAAGTTTATTTCGGAGCTTACCAATAAGGGAGTAAAGCCTGTAATATATGAGCAACTTCATAAGAATTTAGAATTTCCAAAAGAGTTTTCAACTTTTAAAGAAAAAGCAGATTTGGAATCTGGCAATGTAGATTTTTTCTTCAGTTTCGGAGGAGATGGTACAATTCTTAATGCCTTGCAGTTTATTCAAGAATTAGAAATTCCTGTAATTGGAGTTAATACTGGTAGATTGGGTTTTTTGGCAAGTTTCTCTAAAGAAGAAATTTTCGATCATATTGACGAAATTATCAATAAGGATATGAATTTTAGTAGAAGAAGTGTTTTGAAAGTAGCCTCTTCGGGAACACCTTTTTCTCTTCCTTATGCTCTTAACGATGTTTGTGTTTCTAGAAATGAAACCACTTCTATGATTACTATAGAAACTCATATCAACGAACAATTTCTTACCTATTATTGGGGAGACGGACTTATAGTTTCTACGCCAACAGGTTCTACGGCGTATTCTTTAAGTTGTGGAGGGCCAATTATCTCTCCAGGAAACGGAATTTTAGCACTTACCCCTATTGCTCCTAAAAATTTGAATGTAAGACAAATTGTTTTAATAGACGCTTTTGAAATTACTTTGAAAGTAGAAAGTAGAGTTCCTCAATATACCGTTTCTCTGGATTCTAGATTGTATCACATGAACACAGGAGACATTATTACCATTAAAAAAGCACCATTTCAATTGATATTAATGCACCCAAAAGACCTAAGTTTTTTTGGTACGTTAAGGCAAAAATTGCTTTGGGGCAAAGACAAAAGAAATTAGTATTTAAAGCATAAATTCATTAACTTTACAAACTATAATTTAACTGATTATCAACAATAAAATAAAAGCAAGATGAGTAGAATTTTCCCGGCAGGAGTTGCCACAGGTTCTTTAGTTTCAGAAATTTTTGCACACGCAAAAGAGAATAAATATGCGCTTCCAGCAGTAAACGTTATTGGTTCTAGTAACATAAACGCAACTATGGAAACAGCAGTAAAACTTAACGCTCCTGTTATCATTCAGTTTTCTAATGGAGGTGCCGCTTTTAACGGAGGTAAGAGCCTTAGCTCAGAAAACCAAAAATCAGCAATTTTAGGAGGTATCGCAGGTGCGAAACATATCCATACTTTAGCAGAAGCTTATGGAGCTACAGTTATTCTTCATACAGACCACTGTGCTAAAAAACTTTTACCTTGGGTAGATGGTCTTTTAGATGCAAGCGAAGAGCATTACAAAGCTTATGGTAAATCTCTTTTCTCTTCTCACATGTTAGATTTATCTGAAGAACCAATTGAAGAAAACTTAGATATTTCTACTAAATATTTCGAAAGAATGGCTAAAATGGGCATGACTTTAGAAATTGAATTAGGAGTAACAGGTGGTGAAGAAGATGGTGTAGATAACTCTGATGTAGATTCTTCAAAATTATACACTCAGCCAGATGAGGTAGCTTATGCTTACGAAAGATTAAAAGCTATTTCTCCTGAATTTACAATTGCTGCAGCTTTTGGTAACGTACACGGTGTTTACAAACCTGGAAACGTAAAATTAACTCCGAAAATCTTAGATAATTCTCAGAAATATGTACAAGAAAAATTCGGAACTACAGAAAAACCAGTAAACTTTGTATTCCACGGTGGTTCTGGTTCTACTTTAGAAGAAATTAGAGAAGCTATTTCTTATGGTGTTATCAAAATGAATATCGATACAGACCTTCAATTTGCTTATGCTGAAGGTATTAGAGATTACATGGTGAACAATTTAGAATATTTAAGAGCTCAAATTGGTAACCCAGAAGGTGCTGATAAACCAAACAAAAAATTCTACGATCCAAGAGTTTGGGTAAGAAAAGGAGAGGAAACTTTTGTAAAAAGATTAACTCAAGCTTTCGAAGATTTAAATAATATTGATACTTTGAAATAATTTAAATTTGAGGTTTCGAAATTTATTCTTAGTTTCGAAGCCTCAATTTTAATTCAAAAATATATACAATGGCTTTCGATTGGTTTAAAAGAAGTAAAAAAAACATCACTACCTCTACCGAAGAGAAAAAAGATGTACCAAAAGGACTTTGGCATCAGACACCATCTGGAAAAATAGTAGAGCACGAAGAGCTTAAAAGAAATAATTATGTTTCTCCGGAAGATGGTTTCCATGTAAGAATAGGAAGTGCCGAATTCTTTAATATTCTCTTTGATGATGGTAAATTTACAGAACTAGATGCTAAAGTAGAAAGTGTGGATATGCTAAAATTTGTAGATTCTAAAGCGTATTCAGACCGTCTAAAAGAAGTAAAAAGCAAAACCAAATTGAAAGATTCTATCAGAAATGCTAAAGGTACTGTAAACGGAGTAGAAATAGTGGTTTCTTGTATGGATTTTGCATTTATTGGCGGTTCGCTTGGCTCTGTAATGGGCGAAAAAATAAGACGTGCAATAGATTATTGTATGAAGCACGAACTTCCCTACATGATTATTTGCCAATCTGGTGGTGCCAGAATGCAAGAAGCAGCTTACTCTCTAATGCAATTGGCAAAAGTTCAATCTAAATTGGCTCAGCTTTCTGATAAAAAATTACCATATATTGCATATCTATGCGATCCTACTTTTGGAGGAATTACGGCATCTTTTGCAATGACAGCAGATATTATTATGGCAGAACCAGGAGCACTAATTGGCTTCGCGGGACCTAGAGTAATTCGTGAGACTATTGGTAAAGATTTGCCAGAAGGTTTCCAAACTTCAGAATTTCTACAAGAAAAAGGATTTGTAGATTTTATCGTAAAAAGAACCGAAATTAAAGAAACGGTTTCTAATACTTTAAAACTATTGATGAATAAATAAATTCTTGAAAAACAACTTAATATTAAAGAATCGTAAAATCTGAATTGATTTTACGATTTTTATTTGATGACAGAAGAAACATTTTAGAAAAAATTACTACTTATTAATAGTGAAAAAACTTTTTACCATTATAAGAATTATATTTTTAAATTTAAAAAGATTAAGTTTTAAAAGTCTTTTTAAGTTATTTTATGCAGTTTTTTCTCATCCTTTATTCTCTGTTCAAACACTTTGGGCTACTGCCAAAAAGTATGCTATTTCAGAGAAACTTTTCCCAGTTACGCACAGTACTGATGGCGAAGGAAATGCTTTTAGACATGCTTTGTGGAATTGCTTAATTATGATGTATTGCTGCAAAATTTCTTCTCCTAAAAAATCTCTTATTTGGACAGAAAAAATAACCAATTTGCACGAAGAATTATTCCCAAATGAAGAATTACAAACAAAAATGGATCTTCATAATAACGAAATTGGAAGGCAATATTTTTTGAAATTGTTACCCGGAATTCACCGTCAATTTTTTGAAACGAGTTTTTTCGTTGATAAATTATTAGAATTAACCAAAAATATTAAAACTTTAGAAAATTTGAATCAAAATATTGGTTTTGAATTGGTGAAATTAGAAGAAAAAAGAGAAACTTTAGGATAAGCTTCTCTTTCTTTTTTATTACATGTATTTTTCTCCTTTTTTGAAATTTTTGAGGTCTAATACATAGTTTTTTATAAGCTGGTCATTATTTCTAGGACAAATAAGCAGTGCTTTTTCTGTATCTACCACAATATAATCTTCCAAACCATCAATAATGGCAGCTTTCCCTTTTTTTATTCTTACAACATTGTTTTTGGAGTTATAAGTAAGAACTGTTTTAGAATCTATAGAATTGTTATCTTCGTTTTTTTCTGAATTTTCATATACAGAAGTCCAAGTTCCTAAGTCGCTCCATCCTAAATCTGCTGGAATAACATATACGTTTTTAGCTTTTTCTAAAATTCCGTTATCGATGGATATTTTTTCTACTTTTGGATAAATAGTTTCTATACAAATAATTTCTCTATCCGAATTGTATTCGCAAGAAACAAATTCTTGTGTCATTTCGGGAAGATATTCTGCAAATGCTTTCTGAATAGATTTTACATTCCATATAAAAATGCCTGCATTCCAAAGGAAATCTCCGGTTTCTATAAAAGATTTTGCAATTTCTAAATTAGGTTTTTCGGTAAAAGTTTTTACTTTAAAAAAATCAGAATCTTGCTTTTCAGAAAATTGTATATAACCGTAGCCTGTATCTGGTCTTGTAGGAGTGATGCCAAGAGTGATTAGCACGTCATTTTTACTTGCAAAATCAAAAGCTTGATTCACTTTTTCTAGAAATGCATTTTCTTTTAAAATTAAATGGTCTGCAGGTAATACAATAACGTTGGCATCAGGGTTAAGGTCTGCAATTTTATTCACCATATAAATGTTACAAGCTGCAGTATTTTTCATCATTGGTTCGCCTACAATATTTTCTATAGGAAGTTCTGGTAATTGCTGATGAGAAAGTTCTGCATATTCAGTATTGGTAATAACGAAGATGTTTTCAACAGGAACAGTTTGTTTTATTCTATCAAAAGTTTGTTGAATCATCGTTCTGCCCGTTCCAAGAATGTCGTGAAACTGTTTAGGGAATTTTTGGGTAGACATGGGCCAAAATCTACTTCCAATTCCTCCTGCCATTATTACACAATAATTGTTTTTATTCATATTTCTACAGTTTTTGAACCTTTGCAACAGATTTGAATAGATATTCTCTATCGCTCGAAAGATTTTTGCAAAGATAACGTTTTTTTATTTTTTCTTTAATGATATATGTCTCCTCTTTAAACATAAATTGGGTTCCAATTTCTAAATCTTCTACAAAACTGAATCCTTCTTCATCTTTGTGAAAATATTTTACCAATTCTGGACTAGCCATAAAATTAGCTTTAGGAGATTTAGAAAATTTCTTAATAATTGGTTTTAAATCTTCTTTATAAATTTCAATACTTTCTATTAGCATTTCTCTAAAAGTAGATTTCCATTCTTCGCCGTGAGGAGAAATTTTTCTTCCATATTTTTCAAATGCCAATAAATGAGCTAATTCGTGGGTTAGTACAAAGAAAAATAATTGAGGTTCTAGAGTTCCGTTGATGGTAATTTGATGAGTTTTGTCTGGTAGTTTTCTGTAATCTCCTAATTTTGAATTTCTATTTTTAGTAATTTTTAAATGACAATGGTATTCGCCAAACCAAATTTTTAGGAAGGGAAGAGTGTTTTCGGGTAAAAAATTTTCTAAAATATTAATCGACATTATACTACAATAAACTTCATCACTACGAAAATAAAAAAAATCTTCATTATAAAAAACGAAGATTTCATTATAATAGTGTTAAATGTTTAACAATAATTGATTTATAAGTTTTCAGTCAAAGGAATTCCGGCGTAGAAATTTAATAATTTCATGCTGAAAATATAAGTGTATTTCGCTTGTGAAACCGTGCTTTGAGCATTTACATAGTTGTTTCTGGCGTTGTTCAAATCATAAATGGTAGATCTGCCAGCTTCGTAACTTTTCTCTGCAAATTCTAGCGCTAGTTTTGTAGATTTTTCTGCTTCTACTGCTGCCATAAAGTTTTCGTAGTTTGCATTAGCATCAAAATAAGCTTTTTGTACATCTTGTCTTACCGATTGCTTTTGTTGGTCTAGCGTATTTTTAGCAATATTTTCAGAGATTTTAGCTTGTTCTACCTGTAATTTAGTATTTCCTTTATTAAAAATTGGAATGTTAGCAGACAAAGCAACTTGTTGACCAAAATTATCCTGATATTGCTTAAATAATCCGTTATTATTAGAACTGAAAGGGTCATAATAGGATGTTCCTAAACCTGCTGTTGCAGAAACTGAAGGTAAAAATTGGGTTTTAGTAATTTCTACTTGTTTTTGAGCAGAAAGAATTCTTGTTTCTGCAGCTTTTATTTGTGGTTGATTTTCATAAGCTTTTTCAATAAAACTGTCTGTAGAATTGAGAGGCGTTGATAACATGTCTGGAAGAGGAAACTCTTGAACATCAAAATTTTGAAAATCTTTAAGCTGAAGAATCATAGCAAGATTGAACAAGGCTCTTTCTATATCTATTTCAGCAGATTTCTGTTTTTGCTTTTCTCGGGCTAGGCTTGCTGTAGCTTCTGCCTCTACCGTTTTAGCGGTTGTCCCTACTTCTGTAGTTGCTTTTGCTCTGTTCAGAATTTTTTCAGCATTTGCAACAGATTCGTCTGTAATTTTTTTAATTTCTTTATTTAATAATACTTGTAGATAATATTGTGCTACTTGTACAGAAATGTCATTTTTAGTCTTTTCGGTATCTAAAAGAGAAGCATCTAAATCGAATTGAGATTTTTCTGCAGTTTTTTTTATTCTTCCGCCATTATATATTTGCATATTTGCACCTATAGAAGCAGAGTTGTTGAAAGCGTCGGTTCTAACAGATTGCCCTAAATAATCTCTTCCTTGTCCAAAATTAGCATTATTATTAAAAGTTCCTGAAACAGAAGGCAGATAATCATTTTTAGCCATGGCTAAATTTTTACTTTGTATATCTGCATTGTATTGGTTATTAATTACCTGAAGATTATTCTTCACGGCATAATCTACACACTCTCTAAGCGTCCATTTTTTTTGTGAAAAAGCTAGTGCAAACAATGCTAAAAATAAAATTGAAAAATATTTTTTCATTTCAAAAAAGTTTCTTAATTAGACGGCGAAAGAGGTTATTTGTTACACTAATGAAGTGAAATTATTTGCTTTTGCCACATAGATTTATAAACGGAATAAGCAAAGATTAAATTTCTAAGACTTCCTTCTTCAATAATATTTAAGTAAGCAACGTTTTTATACCAACAAAACTCATTTTTTATTTTCCTTTAGCGGAAGCAATTAGACCTTCAGTAAGTTTAGATGAGGCACAATTCTAATAGATTAAAGAAAATATAAAAGTAGTTTTGGTTTAGCGAAAGCAATTAAGCCTTCAGTAAGTTTAGATGAGGCACAATTCTAATAGATTAAAGAAAATATAAAAGTAGTTTTGGTTTAGCGAAAGCAATTAAGCCTTCAGTAAGTTTAGATGAGGCACAATTCTAATAGATTAAAGAAAATATAAAAGTAGTTTTGGTTTAGCGAAAGCAATTAGACCTTCAGTAAATTTAGATGAGGTACAATTCTAATAGATTAAAGAAAATATAAAAGTAGTTTTGGTTTAGCGAAAGTAATTAGACCTTCTGTAAATTTAGATGAAGTTTAATTTTATTTTGATAAGCGAAAAACAAAAACAAAAATTAATTATCTTTACCTTAATAACTTAAAAAACATTAACCCCATGAAAATTACATTACAAAAACTAAGTACCAAAGACCTTGCTACACTAGCACAACGTATCATTAACTCTTCTAAAAACGGTAATTATAAGGTAGTAGAAAATCATGAACTCCTTATTGCTTTAGAAGAAGAATATACACTTTATGATAAAGTATATGCTAAATTGGCTTTTAGTGGCAAAGGACAAACTGTAGCAGAGGCAGACCGAACAAGAGACCACCTTTTCTCTGGGATGAAAAAATTCTTGAAAGGTTATGAAGGTCTCCCCTCTTTAGATAATTACCAAATTGCTATGGATGTGCTTTCTATTTTTAAAACATACGGTCTAGAGCTAGATAAGCTGAGCTACTCTTCCGAAACAGCTCAAATGAGAAAACTAATTGAGGAGCTAGATAAGCCAGAAATATTAAGCAAAATAACTGCATTAAATTTAATAACCATTTTTAATCAATTAAAAACAGCCCAAGCAGACTTTGAAGCCATCTATTCCGAACAGGCAGAAGCCAATGCAGAACTTAGGCAGTTGCCATCTGCCAGCACTATTAGAAAAAATTTAGAAAGTGCAATTAAGAATTATCTTGCATTATTAACAGCTATGAAAAGCGTAGATAACTGGAAACTTATCTTTGCCGACATCAATGAAATTGTAAAAGCAGCTAAGAACAGTACACTTACGATTAAAGACAATAGCGAGCAAGAGCGTAAATAAAAAAAGTGTGGAGATTTAGACATCTCCACACTTTTAATAAAAAATCAGAATAAAATTGCTTTTACTCTGATTTCAGTTTCTAATTGAATTAACAATGTCAGTCTGTGCGGAGGCAAAGACTTAAAATAAGAACTTCGTACTAAGGAAGCTAGACTCTTGTTCAGAAACAATATTGTTAAAAATATCTTTATTCAGTTCGCTTTCTTTGGTGGCTACCATAGTTCTGATAGAGAAAGAACGCAATGCATCTGGTACAGAAAGTGTTCCTTCGGCAGAATCTTTTCTTCCTGTGAAAGGGAAAACATCTGGTCCTCTTTGAGATTGTGTATTCACATTTACTCTAGATACCAAGTTTACAAAACCATCAATCATTTTAGCAATTTCTTCATGGTTTTTGCTAAAGATACTTACTTGTTGCCCGAAATCACTTTGTATCATATAATCTACAGGTTCGTGTAAATCTTTGAAAGGAACGATTGGTACCACAGGCCCAAACTGTTCGATATGATAGATTTTCATATTTTCGTTTACAGGATAAAGAACTGTAGGTGCAAAAAGATTTCCTACGGCATTTCCTCCAGATTTATTTACAATTTTTGCTCCGTAGTTTTCAGCATCTTTTATTAGACCATTTAAGAATTCTACTTTTCCATCTTCCGGAAGTGGAGTAATGGCAGGATTGTTCCATGGCATTCCTACTTGCAAAGCATCTACTTTATCACTAAATTTTTTAATAAATTCTTCGGCAATATCTTCGTGTACAAAAAGAATTTTAAGTGCAGTACATCTTTGTCCGTTGAAAGAAAGAGAACCGGCAACACATTCTTCTACCGTAAGGTCTAAATCTGCATCTTTTAAGATAATACCAGGGTTTTTAGCATCAAGCCCAAGTATAGAACGCAATCTGTTTACTTTTGGATGCGCTTTTTTTAATTGGTCTGCCACTCTACTAGAAGCAATAAGGGTAAGAACGTTAATTTTACCAGTGTTCATCATTGGTTCTATTACTTCGGCGCCTTTTCCGTAGATGTAATTTACTACCCCTTTTGGGAAACTTTTTTGTAAAGCTTTGCTTAGTGCATAATGAAGAAGACAACCATATTTTGGTGGTTTAAAAAGCACTACATTCCCCATAATAAGCGCAGGAATAAGCAGTGTATAAGTTTCGTTGAGAGGATAATTAAAAGGCCCAATACAAAGAGTAATCCCAAGAGGCGAACGACGAATTTGTCCAATAATTCCGCTTTCTATAGTAAATCTAGAACTTCTACGGTCTAGTTCTTTCAAAGCATTAATGGTATCGTAGATATAAGCAATTGTTCTGTCGAATTCTTTTTCAGAATCTGCTCTGTTTTTACCAATTTCCCACATAAGAAGTTCTACTACTTCTTCGCGAAGACCAATCATTTCTTTAATAAAATGCTCTACGTGTTTTATTCTTTCTTCTACAGAAAGAGTAGGCCAATATCCGAACCCGTTGTCATAAGCTTTTTCGGCAGCATCTAGGCATTCCATGGCTTCATCTAGTCCCGCATTAGGAATTTTACCTAAATATACGTCTTCTAAATTTCCTTTATTATTAACTTTAATAGCAGAATATACTTTTTTGAAATCTCCGTTCCACTGCTTAAATTCGCCATCTACCAAATACTCAGTTTGCTCTACTACAGGATGGTTTAGCCATTCCGTACCCGGAAATAGCGAGATGTTTTCAGAAAAATGTTGCATACTTTTTATTTTTTGAACAATCAAAGGTAAAAAATTATCAATTAAGAATTTGTCAAAAAATAATTTAATTTCTATAGAAGAAATAAATAAACTTACTCCTCAAAAATTCAATTTAGAATAAAATTTTATTATTAATTCGTAAATCGAACGAAATCAGTTTTTTAGGATTCTTTAGCCGAAAAATAAGTAAGCCATTAGAATAGAAACGGTAATTCCTACCAAATCTGCCAAAAGCATTGCGCCAACAGTATAACGAGTATTTTTGATGCCAACAGCCCCGAAATATACTGCAATTACATAGAAAGTAGTGTCTGAACTTCCTTGTAAAATGCCAGAAAGTCTTGCAGGAAAAGAATCTGCCCCAAAAACATTCATGGTATCTACCATCATTCCTCTTGCGCCAGAGCCAGAAAGCGGTTTGATGAGTGCTGTAGGTAAACCATCAACAAATCTGGTGTCTAAATTGGCAACTTGTGCAAACCATTTCATTCCATCAATAATCACATCAAAAACTCCTGAAGTTCTCAACAGAGAAATTGCAATCAACATCCCAACCAAATATGGAATAATCTTTACACAAACGTTGAAACCTTCTTTTGCCCCATCAATAAATGCGTCAAAAACATTTATTTTTTTGTAAACAGCTCCTAAAATAATTCCGAAGAAAATTAAGAGAATCATTCCGTTGCTTATCAATTTACTGGCATTGTCTAGTTCTTCTTTGTTGAGTTTTACCAAATACCAAACTAAAAGTGCAATAAAAACAGAAATTCCGCCAATAAAAGCCAAAAGTGTAGGTTGAAAAAGATTTATTTTTTGTTTGAAGGAAACTATAATCATAGCAGCCATTGTTGCACAAAAAGTAGCAATCATGGTAGGTAAGAAAATATCAGTTGGTGTTGCCGAATTCATAGAAGCTCTAATCGCAATAATAGAAACCGGAATTAGCGTAAGACCACTTGCATGAAGACACAGAAACATAATTTGTGCATTACTTGCTCTGTCTTTATCGGGATTTAATGATTGAAGACTTTCCATAGCTTTTAAACCAAATGGCGTTGCAGCATTGTCTAATCCAAGTAAATTTGCTGCAAAATTTAGCGTCATGTGTCCAAAAGAAGGATGGTTTTTTGGTATTTCTGGGAATAATTTAGAGAAAAAAGGCTGAATAATTCTCGAAAGGAAATTGATGCCTCCAGCTTTTTCTGCGATGCTCATAAAACCCATAAAAAGCGTCATAATCCCGATTAAACCTAGAGAAATTTCAACCGCTGTTTTACTGGTAGAGATTACGCCATCTGCATTTTGAACTCTGTAAACAGTTACAGCATTGGTAGAATCTTTTTTATAATTGATTCTAGAAATTTCAGTTTCAGGTTTTTCAGCCAAAGATTTTTGGATTTCTGCGGATAATGTTTTTGCAGGAACCTTTGTAATTTGAACCGTATCACCGCTTTTCCCAACCACCAAATCGTTATAAATAGCTTTGTAATTGTCACTAAAGATATATTTAATACTTGCTACTACAATCGCCACGATAATAAACGCACTCCAAATTCTGCTTAAAACCATTTCCTTGAAAATTTTGATAAAAGTAACATTTTTTGTTGGATGTTAAGTGCAAAGAGAAGGATGTTTTTTAATAAATGAATTTCTTAATCCCCAAAAAATCGTATTTTTAGCCAAGAAATAAAATTTAAAAAATAGAAATGTTTTTAACCGAATGCCCAAGAGATGCTATGCAAGGTTGGGGAGAATTTATCCCCACTTCGCAGAAGATAGATTACATTAATGCTTTGATGGAGGTAGGTTTTGATATGCTAGACTGTGGAAGTTTTGTTTCACCAAAAGCTATACCACAAATGGCTGATACAAAAGAAGTAATCTCAGAAATCAATAAAAAGAACAATACTAAAATTTCTGTAATTGTTGCTAATCTTTCTGGGGCAGAGCAAGCGTTGAAACAAGATAAAATTGATGTTTTGGGGTTTCCTTTTTCTATTTCTGAGACGTTTCAATATAGAAATACCAATAAAAACCAAGAGGAAGCTTTTGAAGAAGTGGTGAGAATTTTAAAAATTTCTAAAGCAGAAAATCGTGAACTAAACCTCTATTTTTCGATGGCTTTTGGCAATCCTTATGGAGAAATGTGGAAATTGCAAGATGTAGAATTTTGGGCAAAAAGATTTTCGGAAATTGGGATTAAAAATATATTACTTTCTGACACAACAGGAGTTGCCGATGTAGAAAAAATACATTTGCTTTTTGAGAAAATTCCAGAAAAATTTCCTCAAATTAATTTTGGTGCACATTTTCATAACAGATATGAGGATAGTTACAAAAAACTGAAAGCTGCTTATGACAAAGGTTGTAGAAGATTTGATTCTGCAATTAAAGGTTTGGGCGGTTGTCCAATGGCTAAAGATGAATTGGTGGGGAATATGCCTACCGAAAAAGTGATTAATTTTTTGCAGACCGAAAAGATAGAACATCGCTTAAATCTTCTTAACTTTGAAGCTGCTTGGAACAGAGCAAAAGATATTTTTAAGTTTTAATTTACACAGATAAACATTTCGATTTGCGAAGCATTTAAGTGCTTTTGCTGAGTGAAACGACTTAAAATTTACAGAAATAAATAAAAACCTTTGCGTTTTAAAAATCACACACAATGAAACCAATTATCACCGCAACCGAACTTTCAGAAATATTTAATCAAGAAAATTTAATAATTCTTGATGCTAGAGTTGGAAAAAATGCAAGAGAAAATTACTTACAAAACCATATAAAAGGAGCTTTATTTATCAATTTTGATGAAGATTTAGCCGACATTGGAGAAAATGCTGCTTTTGGTGGAAGACATCCTTTGCCAAAAGTTTCAAAATTTGCTGAGGTTTTACAAAATTTAGGAATTTCAGAAGATTCTCACGTTGTAATTTATGATTTAGCCAACGGAGGAAATGCCGCAGCACGTTGTTGGTGGATGTTGAGAGCGTTTGGTTTAGAAAAAGTTCAGGTTTTGAGTGGCGGTTTTCAAAAGGCAGAAAAATTGGGAATTACTACCAATTCTGGAGAAGAATATTCAATAAAAACAGGGATAATTGCGCCTGAAAATTGGCTTTTAAAAACGTCAACTTTAGAAGAGGTAGAGAAAGAAATTGCAGATAATTCTGCCACTGTAATTGATGTAAGAGACGCTTATCGTTATCGTGGAGAAAGTGAACCGATAGATTTGGTAGCTGGTCATATTCCTGGTGCTATTAATATTCCTTTTTCTGAAAATTTAGATGAAAATGGCGAGTTTCTGTCTCCTGAAATTTTAAAAGAAAAATATCAAAATATATTAGCAGATGTTTCGACTCCGTTGAATAGGACAAAAAAACTCATTATTCATTGTGGTTCTGGAGTTACGGCTTGTCATACCATTTTGGCTTTAGATTACGCAGGTTTCCCAATTCCGAATTTATATGTTGGCTCTTGGAGCGAATGGAGCAGAAGAGAAGGAAAAGAAATTGCGACTGAAATTTAGCGTTCATTTATAAATATTGGATGTATTGATTTTCCAAATTTTTCTAATGAAACACTTACTTGCTTATTACTTAATTCTTTTGCTTCTTCTGTGTAAAAAAAAGGAATTTTTTTCTTTTTTAGAGTTTTAAGTTCAGACAAAGTGATTTCCTTAAGTAATTTTTTTGTAGCAAAGCCGTTTTCGCCTTTTAAAAAAAGTAAATGGTCGTAACTACTAGAAACTAGAACTACAGAGTTTTTAGGGAGTTTTTCAATTTTATCTAAAAGAATGGCTGAGTTTTTTAGTTGCTGATTTTCCATTTTTTCATTACTAAAAACTATTCCTAAAATATCAAACTTTTGTGCTGTTAAAAGAAGAAAAAAAGGTGAAATAAACATAGAAATTAAATATAATTTCATAGATTGTTTTGATAGAAAGTTAGAGAAGATTATAAAAAGGAAAGGCACGGAAGGTGTAAGGTATCCTGCTTCTAATGGGAATTTAATAAAAAACAATAGATTAATAAAGACCATGATTGCTGAAAAAAGCATAAAATTATCTTTATCAATTCTAAAGTAATTAATTGTAATTATTTTTCTATCGACCCAAAATTGTTTTATCGAAAAAAGAAATAAAGACAAACAGCCAATAAAACCAAAAATGTATAATGTAGAAAGACTTATTATTTGTTTTAGTGAAGTTTCATCTGCACCATAATGATATAAAAATTTGCCATCATATCTAATAATTACAGGAGAAAAAAATAGTAAAGAAAAAAAAGTAGCACTTTAAAAAAATCTAGTAGTATAAATTATTCTTTTTTCTTGAAATTCAGTGTAAATAAAAAATAAAAATGGAAGAAAAAATATAACGTTATTGAATCTTGTGCTTATAATTAATCCAAAAAATATTGAGGCTGTTATTATTTTTTCTTTCATCAAATAATAAGTGCATGCTAGGATAAAGAATAAAGACCAATTATAGTCCATTGCAATTGTACTATTAATAAAAATAAGTGGCACGAAAGAAAAAGCCAAAGAAATTAGAAATGATTGCTTATTCTTTTTTAGCAGAAGTATTTCATAGAAAAAAATTGTACTTCCAATAGTAAATAGTACAGAAAAAGAATTAATAAGCCAATAAGGAAATTTATAGATTAATGAAAATAAAAACTCTGGAAAAGGATAGCCTGGAAATCTTGAAACATTATAAATATGTTGTTCTCTAATCATTTTACCTGAAAAAGCTTCTCTCCAAATATCATTGTCACAGCCAATGCTATTAAATATAAAAGGAAGTCTGGATAAAGTAATTATAATTACTAATGTCCAGACTTCTTTAATCTTGTTTTTTAACATATTGTGTTAGAATAAAATTCCTAATTCAAATTTTGCTTCTTCGCTCATCATATCTTTGTTCCAACTAGGCTCGAAAGTGAGTTCTAAATCTACAGATTTTACGTTTTCTACAGCCGCTACTTTTTCTTTCACTTCTTGCGGAAGAGATTCTGCAACAGGACAATTGGGCGTTGTTAAAGTCATTACAACTTTTACGTCACCATCCTCAGAAATTTGCACATCATACACCAACCCTAATTCATAAATATCTACCGGTATTTCTGGGTCGAAAACCGTTTTCAATGCTTTTATAATGTTTTCTCCTATTGTTGCTATTTGTTCGTCTGTATATTTCATAATTAATTTAAAAGTAAAAATTCAAAATTTAAATTTTGAAAATCAGTCTTCTCGTCTTTTTAATAAATCTTCTTGTCTCAATCTGCGAAAGACATTTGCCAAAGTTAGCACATCTTTTTCGCAATATTTTACAATTCTAGGCAAGTCTTTTTCTATATAATAAATAGACGAGACCATAGAACCATCTATATCATCTTTTGGAGTAGGAACACCAAAAAGATGCGCCATTAATTCTAAAGAAATAAAACTTTTCCAATCTCCAAATTTCCACAATTCCATTGTGTCGATATGTGGAATTTCCCAAGGTTTTTTCCCAAACATCTGGAACGGAACTGGCGGTTGCATCCCGTTGATGAGAAATCTTCTGGCAATCCAAGGAAAATCAAATTCTTTTCCGTTGTGAGCGCACAAAATTACGTTTTGCAATTTCGGACGATTAAAAATTTCTCCAAATTCTTTTAATAATTCCTCTTCATTATCTCCAGCAAAACTTCTGATGAGAAGTTTTTCGTTTTTATCATAAATCCCAATAGAAATGCAGATAATTTTACCAAATTCTGCCATTATACCAGCTCTTTCTCCGTAGAAATCTTCGGCGGAAACGTCTTCGTTTCTTTGTTTTGCCGTTTTTTTGTCCCAAAGTTTTTGCTCTGTTTCAGAAAGTTCTGCAAAATTTCCAACTTGCGGAACGGTTTCTATATCCAGAAAAAGCACTTTCTCTATTGGTATGTTTTTAATCATTTTTGGTTAGTTTTTAGTTATTTGAGAAAATTATGAAAAATAAATTCTAATCTAAATCTTCAAATTCAATATTTACCTCTAATTTCTCTGCCAAAAGTTTAGAAATTTTAACCTTTAATGGTTCAATATCAATATTTTGCATTGCATCATTAGCGAAGGCATATAATAACAACGCTTGAGCTTCTTTTTTAGAAATTCCTCTTGCTCTAAGATAGAAAAGTGCATCTTCATTCAACTGACCAACTGTACAACCGTGAGAACATTTTACATCATCTGCAAAAATTTCTAATTGAGGTTTGGTGTCAATTGTAGCTCCTTCGTCTAATAAAATATTGTTGTTTTGTTGATAAGCATTGGTTTTTTGAGCAATTTTATCTACAAAAACTTTGCCGTTGAAAACACCGTGAGCTTTGTCTTTATAAACGCCTTTGTAATTTTGATACGATTCACAATTCGGTTGCTTGTGATGAACTGCGGTGTGATGATCTACCAA
>JADHED010001216.1_pt1 | contig 23375 bp, 17 predicted proteins | sample 8952041 | NCBI WGS metagenome assembly JADHED01 (sample SAMN16124423, study PRJNA663239) | bioreactor sludge metagenome | isolation source: sludge (control) | place: India:Bengaluru | collected 2018-09-08
CTACCCTGAGCGCCCGCCCCTACCCTGAGGGCCCGCCCCTACCTTGACCGTGCGGCGGGGTCAGTGGGACTGGGCGACGGCGCGGGCGCGGTAGGCGCGCAGGGCGTCGGCCAGCGCGTCGGCGAGACGGGCGCGGTGGTCGGGCGAGGCGAGCGCCTTCTCCTCGTCGGCGTTGCTGAGGAAGCCGAGCTCGACGAGCACCGCGGGGCAGGTCGCGCCGCGCAGGACGCGAAACGGGGCCTGGCGCACGCCGCGGTCCTTCAGGCCGAGGGCGCTGTTGAGGCGCTCCTGGATCACGCCCGCGAGCCGCATGCTGTCCTCGAGATAGCTCACCTGCGCGAGGTCCCAGAGGATCAGCGGGAGGTCGCCGTCGCCGGTCGCCGCGGCCCCGGCGGCCGAGGCGCCGCCGGCCTCGCCGATGCCGACCGCGTCGTTCTCGAGCGCGGCGGTCGTGCGCGCCGCGTCGTCGGTCGCCTCGCGCGAGAGCACGAACGTCTCGGCGCCGTGCGCGCCGGTGAAGCGCGACGCGTTGGCGTGCAGCGAGAGGAAGACGTCCGCGCGCTGGTTGTTCGCGAGGCCGGCGCGGTCGTCGAGCGGCTTGTCGTCGTCCCCCTCGCGCGTGAGCGTGACCTCGAAGCCGTCGGCCCGGAGCAGCGCCGCGAGGCGCCGGGCGACGTCGAGCGTCAGCTCCTTCTCGACCACGCCCGACTTGCCCTGCGCGCCCGTCTCGGAGCCGCCGTGGCCGGGGTCGATCACGATCCGGCGGACCGTCGCGGCCGCGTCGCGGTCCGCGGCCGAGGCGGCGAGCGCCGGGGCGGCGGACAGGGCCAGCAAGGCCAGCGCGGCCAGCGAGGACAGCGAGGCCAGCACGGAAGGCCGGGCCAGCAGGGGCCGCCCGCCGGTGGGCCGGGGGGAGTTCACGAGCATGCGCGGGATTGTAAGCTCCACGCGATCAAATATCTGCGGACGGGGGCGGGCGGTCCAGTCGGCGGCGGGATCCGCCGCCGCGGGCGGGGGGATCCGTCGTCGCGGGCGGGCCTCGATTCGTAGGGGCGGGCCTCGATTTGTAGGGGCGGGCCTCGCCCGAAGGGCGATGGTCCGCCCGGGGTCGTCCTCGCCTGGCCTGGAAAAGACGCGGGCGGACCATCCCGCTTCGCGGGAGGCCCGCCCCTACGGATTGAGGCCCGCCCCGACGAATCGGCGGGAGGCCCGCGCCTACGGACTCGCGGGTGGGGCAGAGCCCCACCCCTACGACGAGGGACTCAGACTTCGAGGCGCTCGGCGAGGCGCGCGACTTCGCGGTCGAGGGCGGCCGGGAGCTTGGCCCCGAACTTGGCGAAGTGCTCGCGGATCAGCGGCACCTCCTCGCGCCAGCCCGCGACGTCGACGCGCAGCAGCGCGTCCACGTCCTCGGGCTTCAGGTCGAGGCCGCCGAGGTCGAGGGCGCCGCGCGCGGGCAGGCGGCCGATCGGCGTGTCCACGGCCTTCCCCGCCCCGTCGCAGCGCTCGAAGATCCACTTCAGCACGCGGCTGTTCTCGCCGTAGCCCGGCCAGAGGAAGCGGCCGCCGGCGTCGCGGCGGAACCAGTTGACGTAGTAGATGCGCGGCAGCTGCGCGCCCGGGCGCTCGCCCATCTTCAGCCAGTGCGCGAAGTAGTCGCCCATGTGGTAGCCGCAGAACGGCAGCATCGCCATGGGATCGCGGCGCAGCTGGCCGACCTTGCCCGCGGCGGCCGCGGTCGTCTCGCTGCTCGCGGTCGCGCCGAGGAACGTGCCGTGCGTCCAGTCGAACGACTCGGTGACCAGCGGGACGATGCCCGCGCGCCGGCCGCCGAAGAGGATCGCGTCGATCGGCACGCCCTTCGGGTCTTCCCACTCCTTCGCGATCACCGGGCACTGCTTCGCCGGCGTCGTGAAGCGCGCGTTCGGGTGCGCGGCCTTGCGCCCGACCTCGGGCGTCCACGGCCGGCGCAGCCAGTCGATCAGGTGGGCCGGCTTCTCCGGCGTCATCTGCTCCCACCAGATGTCGCCGTCGTCGGTCATCGCGCAGTTCGTGAAGATCGAGTTCTTCGCCGCCGTCAGCAGCGCGTTGGGGTTCGACTCCATGCTGGTGCCGGGCGCGACGCCGAAGAACCCCGCCTCGGGGTTGATCGCGTACAGCCGCCCGTCCGGGCCGAACTTCATCCACGCGATGTCGTCGCCCACGGTCTCGACCTTCCAGCCGGGGATCGTCGGGATCAGCATCGCGAGGTTCGTCTTGCCGCAGGCCGACGGGAACGCGCCCGTCATGTACTTCACGCGCCCCTCGGGGTTCGTGATCTTCAGCACGAGCATGTGCTCGGCCATCCACCCCTCGTCGCGCGCCTGCACCGACGCGATGCGCAGCGCGTGGCACTTCTTGCCCAGCAGCGCGTTGCCGCCGTAGCCGGAGCCGAAGGACCAGATCTCGCGCGTCTCGGGGAAGTGGCAGATGTACTTGTGCTGCGCGTTGCAGGGCCAGGGCGCGTCTTCCTGGTTCGGCTCGAGCGGCGCGCCGACGGAGTGCAGCCCGCGCACGTACTCGCCGTCCTTGCCCAGCACCTCGAGCACGCGGGCGCCGACGCGCGCCATGATGTGCATGTTCGCGACGACGTAAGGCGAGTCGGTCAGCTCGACCCCGATCTTCGCGATCGGCGACCCGATCGGGCCCATGCTGTACGGGATCACGTAAAGCGTGCGGCCCTTCATCGCGCCGCGGAACAGCTCGGTCAGCTTCGCCTTCATCTCGGACGGGTCGGACCAGTTGTTGGTCGGTCCGGCGTCGTCCTTGTTGCGCGAGCAGATGTACGTGCGGTCCTCGACGCGCGCGACGTCCGCCGGGTTGGAGCGGACCAGGATGCTGCCCGGCCGCCGGGACTCGCTGGTCGGGATCGCCGTCCCGGTCTCGATCATCAGGCGAACCATCGCCTGGTACTCGGCCTCGGACCCATCGCACCAGTGCACGCCGTCCGGCGTGCACAGCGCGGCGATTTCGTCCACCCACTTCCGCAGCGAGGCGTGCTCGATCATCTCGTGGTCTCTCCGGACGCGAGGCGTGGGCGGGGGCCGGGTGGGGGAGAACTCCGGGCGACCCGGGATGTGCCACGCTATCGCGTATCTTATTCGCCATTTACGCGGCCGGGCAAACGTTCGCGCGGCCGTTTGCATGGCTGTCCCCGGCGGCGCCCGCGCGCGGCTGCCGCGCTTCGAAAGAGTCGCGGAGACGGCCTCCGGGGGCGTTGCCGCGCCGCCGCGGCGGGGCTGCGTTGACACTCCCGGGGGGCCGACCTAAACTCCGTCGCCGTCGTGAATTGACCCCATCGTCCAAGGGTCAGGACATCAGCCTTTCAAGCTGAGAATAGGGGTTCGAATCCCCTTGGGGTCGCCATCCCCCTTCGCCGCGTCGTGGGGGCGGGGCTGTGCCCCGCCCGGGCGGGGCGAAGCCCCGCCCCCACGGCATCCGGCAGAGGCCCGGTCTGACGGCGTGCGCGGGTCGAAGCCTGCCCCCCAACGGGGCGGATGCGGACGCGGGCGGAGCCCACGGAACGGGCGGGACGCGGATCCGGACACAAATCCCCGTCTTAGTCCCCGTTGGCGGTACTCTTTCCCTCCCCGTGGAAGACCGGAACCTCGTCACGCATGCGGGCCAGGTGGGCCCCGCGGACCGCGCGCGCCTGCTCGGGCAGCGGGGCTGCGTCGTGTGGCTGACCGGCCTGTCCGGGTCGGGCAAGTCCACCCTCGCCCACGCCCTCGAGCGGCGGCTGCTCGACGAGGGCCGGCTGGCCTACGTGCTCGACGGGGACGGCGTCCGCCAGGGTCTCAACGGCGACCTCGGGTTCAGCGCCGCGGACCGCGAGGAGAACATCCGGCGCATCGGCGAGGTCGCCGCTCTCTTCGCGGACGCCGGGCTGATCACGCTCGTGTCGTTCATCTCCCCCTACGTCCGCGACCGGGAGCGCGCGCGCGCCGCCGCCGGGCCGGAGCGGTTCTGCGAGGTCTTCGTCGACGCGCCGCTCGCCGTCTGCGAGCAGCGCGACCCGAAGGGCCTGTACCGCCGCGCGCGGGCCGGCGAGATCCCGGACTTCACGGGGATCAGCGCGCCGTACGAGCGGCCGCCGCGGCCGGACCTCGTGATCGACACGGCGGCGGAAGGGCTCGACGCGTCCCTCGCGCGGCTGCTCGCCCATCTCGTCGAGCGCGGGTTCCTCGCGCCGGAGGCCCCCGCCCGATGAGCGTGACGGCCGCGGGCCGCCTGCCCGCGCACCTGCAGATGCTCGAGGCGGAGAGCATCCACGTCCTCCGGGAGGTCGCGGCCGAGTTCGCGAACCCGGTGATGATGTTCTCGATCGGCAAGGACTCGATGGTGATGGTCCACCTGGCGCGGAAGGCGTTCCATCCGGGCCGCCTGCCGTTCCCGCTGCTGCACGTGGACACGACCTGGAAGTTCCGCGAGATGATCACGTTCCGCGACCGCTACTGCCGCGAGAACGACCTCGACCTGATCGTGCACGTGAACCAGGACGGCGTCGCGAAGGGCATGAACCCCTTCGACCACGCGAGCCCGGTCTACACCCACGAGATGAAGACCGTCGCGCTCAAGCAGGCGCTCGCGCAGGGCGGCTTCGACGCCGCGTTCGGCGGGGCGCGCCGCGACGAGGAGAAGAGCCGCGCCAAGGAGCGCGTGTTCTCGTTCCGCGACCGGCAGCAGCAGTGGGACCCGAAGAACCAGCGCCCCGAGCTGTGGAACCTGTACAACACGCGGATCGCGAAGGGCGAGTCGATCCGGGTCTTCCCGCTGTCGAACTGGACCGAGCTCGACGTCTGGCAGTACGTGCTGCTCGAGGGGATCCCCGTCGTCAGCCTGTACACCGCCGCGCCGCGCCCCGTCGTCGAGCGGGACGGCGCGCTGATCATGGTGGACGACGACCGGCTGCCGCTGCGCCCCGGCGAGACGCCGCGGACGATGACGGTCCGCTTCCGTACGCTCGGCTGCTACCCGCTGACCGGCGCGGTCCCGTCCACGGCCGCGACGCTGGCCGAGGTCGTCGAGGAGATGTCGCGCGCGCACACCTCCGAGCGCGAGGGGCGCCTGATCGACCACGACGAGGCGAGCTCGATGGAGAAGAAGAAGCGCGAGGGGTACTTCTGACGATGACGACGGCCGGGGTCCTCTGACATGACGGGCGGCAACCCCTCCCCCGACAGGCTCTCCGCGGCGCTGCCGGACCCGGCGACGGCGGACGGCGGCGGCGTGAGCCCGCGCAAGGACCTGCTGCGCTTCATCACCTGCGGCAGCGTGGACGACGGCAAGAGCACGCTGATCGGCCGCCTGCTCTACGACGCGCGGCTCGTCGCCGAGGACCACCTCGCGGCGCTGACGCGCGACAGCGCGCGCTTCGGCCACGCCGGCAAGGGCAACCTCGACTTCTCGCTGCTCGTGGACGGGCTGGGCGCCGAGCGCGAGCAGGGCATCACGATCGACGTCGCGTACCGCTACTTCGCGACGCCGCGGCGCAAGTTCATCCTGGCCGACACGCCGGGCCACGAGCAGTACACGCGCAACATGGCGACCGGCGCGTCGACCGCGAACCTGGCCGTGATCCTTGTGGACGCGCGCCACGGCGTCCTGCCGCAGACCCGCCGGCACGCGTTCATCGCGTCGCTGCTCGGCATCCGGCACGTGGTCGTCGCGGTCAACAAGATGGACCTCTGCGGGTACTCGCAGGAGGTCTACGAGGCCGTCCGCGCCGACTACACCGCGTTCGCCTCGCGCCTCGAGACGGCCGACCTGCACTTCATCCCGGTGGTCGCGACCGCCGGCGACAACGTGGTCACGCGCAGCGAGAACATGCCCTGGTACAAGTCGGGGCCGCTGCTCGACTACCTCGAGACCGTCCACATCGCGAGCGACCAGAACCTGATCGACATGCGCTTCCCGGTCCAGTACGTGGTCCGGCCCGACGTCACGTTCCGCGGCTACTGCGGCACGGTCGTCTCGGGCGTGCTGCGCGCCGGTGAGGACGTGCTGGTGCTGCCCGGCGGGCGCCGCACGCGGGTCGCGTCGATCGAGACCTTCGACGGTCCGCTGGAGGAGGCGCTGCCCCCGTCCGCCGTCACCGTCACCCTCGCCGACGACGTGGACGTCAGCCGCGGCGACGTGCTCGTGCGGCCGGGCAACGTGCCGCGCTCGGAGCAGGCGTTCGAGGCGATGATCGTCTGGATGGCGCAGGAGCGGCTCGAGCCGGGCAAGCCGTACCTGCTCAAGCACGTCAGCGGCCAGGTGCAGGCGACGGTCTCCGAGCTGCGCTACAAGGTCAACGTCAACACGCTGCACCGCGAGCCCGCCGACGCGCTCGAGCTGAACGAGATCGGCCGCGCGCTCGTCGGCACCAGCCGCCCGCTGCTGCTCGACGCGTACAAGAAGAACCGCGCGATGGGCGCGTTCATCCTGATCGACCGGCTGACCAGCGCGACCGTCGCCGCCGGCATGGTGCTCGACATCGCGACCGCGGCGCCGGGCGGGCCCGACGACGGCGCGAGGCCGTCCTCGCGCGTGGCGCTCGACCGGCAGCGCAGCGCGATCCCGGCCGAGGCGCGCGCGGCCCGGCTGGGCCAGGCGCCGTTCACGATCTGGCTCACCGGCCTGCCCCGCTCGGGCAAGTCCTCGCTCGCGTTCCGCCTCGAGAAGCTGCTGTTCGACCGCGGCTGCCACGCCTACGTGCTCGACGGCAACAACCTGCGGCTGGGGATCAGCCACGACCTCTCGTTCTCGGCGTTCGACCGCGCCGAGAACGTCCGCCGCGCGGCCGAGGTCGCGCGGCTCACCTGCGACCTCGGGCTGATCACGATCGCCGCGTTCGTCGCGCCGTTCGAGGCGGACCGGGCCGCGGCGCGCGAGCTGCTGGGCCCCGGGCGGTTCGTCGAGGTCTTCTGCGACGCGCCGCTCGAGGTGTGCGAGGCGCGCGACACCTCGGGGCTGTACGCGCGCGCCCGCGCCGGCGAGGTCCGCGACGTGACCGGCATCGACGCGCCGTACGAGGCCCCGCGCGCGCCCGAGGTGGTGCTGCGCACGGCCGAGCGCACGGTGGACGAGTGCTGCGCCGAGGTCCTCGCGTACCTCGAGGGCGCGGGCCTGCTGAGGAAGGACGCATGAGCCGGAGTCCCGCCCAGGCGAACCCGCCGGTGATCGTGACGGGCATGCACCGCTCGGGGACGACCCTCGCGGTGAAGCTGCTCACGCGGCTCGGCGCGTTCTTCGGCTCCCGGCAGGACCCGAACGCCGAGGACTACTTCTACATGCGCCTCGACGAGTGGATCCTGCGGCGCGCGGGCGGCGCGTGGGACTACCCGCTGCCGGCGCGCCGGTTCCTCTCGTTCCCCCGCTTCTTCGAGGACACGGTGGCGTTCCTCGAGCAGCGCGTCGCGGAGCAGCGCGGCGGATCGCCGGACGGCGGCGTGTGGGGCTTCAAGGACCCGCGCCTCGTCTTCACGTTCCCCGCGTGGGACCGCGTGTTCCCCGGCGCGAAGCTCGTGTACATCCGGCGCAACGGCGTGGACGCGGCGAACAGCCTGTTCGTGCGCGAGGCGGCCCGCTGGCGCGAGGCCGATGCCGGCCCCGGCGCCGGCGACGGCGCCCGACCGCCCCGCGACACGTCGTACCTGCAGATCCGGCCGCTGATCGGCCGCTTCCGCGACGCCCTGAAGTCCACCGAGTCCTACGAGCCGTACCTGCTGTCCACGCGCTGCCTGACGCTCGAGGAGTCCTTCCGGCTCTGGGAGGAGTACGTCGAGGAGGGCGAGCGCCTGTTCGCCGCGCACCCCGGGCCGAAGATCGACGTGCGCTACGAGGCGCTGATCGAGGACCCCGAGGAGCAGCTGCGGCGGCTGGCGCCGTTCTGCGGCCTCTCGCCCTCCGCGGAGCAGGTGCGCGAGGTGGTGGCGCACATCGACCGCTCGCGCGCCTACGCGTTCGTCAAGGACGACGCGGCGCGGGCGTTCTACGAGACGGTCAAGGGGACGCCGCTGATGCAGGCGCTCGGCTACGGCGACATCCTCGCCGCCCCGGGCCGGCGATGAGCGCGCCGACGAACACGCCGACGAACGCGCCGACGAGCGCGCCGGTCGTCCCGCCGCCGCTCGTGATCGGCGCGCTCGGCGGCAGCGGCACGCGGCTGATCGCATCGATCCTGATCGAGTCCGGCTACCACCTGGGCGACGACCTCAACCCCGAGCGGGACAACCTCTGGTTCACGCTGCTGTTCAAGCGGCCGCGCTGGTACGCGGCGCGCGTCGCCGACCCCGCGCACGCGCACCCCGGCGAGGTCCACGCCGGCCTGCGCCTCTTCGAGCGCGCGATGATCGCCGGCGGCCCGCTCGACGAGGGCGGCGGCGCGTTCCTGCGCGCCGCGCTGGCCGACGCGCTGCTCGGGCGGCACGGCCAGACGCGCGCGCACACGAGGGGCTGGCCGCTCAAGCAGGCCTGGGCGCTCTGGCGCGCGGCGGGCGCGGCCCGGCACCAGGGGCAGCCGTGGGGCTGGAAGGAGCCCAACTCGCACGTCTACCTGCCGCAGCTGGCGGAGCACTACCCCGGGATGCGGTTCGTGTACGTGATGCGGCACGGCCTCGACATGGCGTTCAGCGGCAACCGGCAGCAGCTCGCGAACTGGGGGCCGCTGTTCGGGCTCGGAGAAGATCGCGCGGGCGGGCCCGCGGCCGCGGGGCCGTCCGTGCAGGGCAGCTCCGGCGAGGCGACCCCGCCGGAGGTCGCCCGCGCGATGCTCGAGTACTGGATCCGGGCCACGGAACGCGCCGTCGCCGAGGGCGGGCGGCACCTCGGCGAGCGCTTCCTGCTGCTCGACTACGACGCCCTGTGCACCCGCCCGAAGGAGCACATCCCGCGGCTGCTCGCGTTCGCGGGGCTGCCCGCGGGCGGGGCCGAGGTCGACCGGCTGGCGCGGCTCGCCGACGTGCCGGCGACGATGGGCCGCTACCGCGGCCGGGACCTCTCGCAGTTCGACCCGCGCGCGCTCGAGGCCGTGCGCGCGTTCGGCTTCCCGCTCGATTGACGCCGTGGCCGCATCCGCCAGGAGGCCTGTCCGGACCATGACCTCCCGCCGCTCGTTCGCCGCCCGCAGCGCGGGCGTGCTCCTCGCGCTCGTGGTCGCGCTCACCGCGGTCCACCTGGTCGCGGCGCCGCCCGCGAAGCCCGCAGCCGCCGCGACGCCCGCCGCGGGCACGGGACCGTCCGCGGCGCCGGCCACGCCGCCGAAGCTCGCGACGAACTGGCGCGCGCCGGCCACGCCCGTCGTGCAGCTGCTCGCGCAGGAGGCGACGTTCGTCGGCGACAAGCCCGAGACCGAGACGGTCCTCGCGCGCTGGGCCGGCGACGACGTCAAGAAGTGGGCCCGCAGCGCCGTGCGCGGCGGCGTGCAGTTCGTCAGCCCGCCGCTGCCGCCCGCCGTCGGCGAGGCGTTCCGGATGCGGCTCGTGCTCCGGCCGGGCGGCGCGACGAACATCCACGTCCTGCCGGTGCTGGCGGTCACGCAGGCCAAGGCCGTGCAGAAGAACATCCGCGGCTTCGACATCCCGCTGCCGTCGGGGTCCGACCCCGCCGAGGCCGTCACGGTCGAGTCGGAGGTCAAGGAGACGCTGCGCGGGAACTGGGCCGACGAGGCGGACGACACGAAGCTGCAGCGGATCGAGATCACGCTGCCGGGCGGGTCCAACGCGGTCGCCGCGCTCGACGAGGTGGTGTTCGAGAGCGAGGCCGCGCTGTTCGCGAAGGACGCGGCGAGCGCGGCGGTCGTGGACCGCGGCGGCGTGCTGCGGCCGGCGTTCTTCGCCCACGCGGGCGCCGCGGTGAAGGTCACCGTGGACGTGCCCGCGGGCCGGCCGGCGCTGCGCTGGGACGACGCGCGGATGGGCGATCCCGGCGCGCGGGTGGTGTCGGTCGTGGCGGGCTCGTCGCGGACCGAGCTGGCGCGCCTCGAAGCCGGCGGGGCCGCGGGGGGCAACGACTGGGTGCCGCAGGCCGCCTCGCTTGCAAAGTGGGCCGGCAGGAAGGTCACGCTGGAACTCGCGACGGAGGACGCGACGTCGCGCGTCCTCGGCTTCGCGACCGGCAAGCGGCGCACCGGCCTCGGCTTCTTCGCGGTGCCGCGGATCGTGCAGGAGGGCGTTTCTGCCACGGCCTCCACGCCCGACGTCGTCGTCTACATGGTCGACATGCTGCGCGCGGACCGGCTGGGCGCGTGGGGCTCGCGGATCCCGCAGGTCTCGCCGAACGTCGACCGGCTCGCGCGCGAGGGCGTGATCTTCCGCAACATGATCAGCTCGTCGAGCTGGACCAAGCCCGCGATCCCGACGCTGATGACCGGCCTGTGGGAGACGACGCACCAGGTCGGCTCGCACTCGTACACCGACAAGCTGCCCGACGGCGTGCCGATGATCCCGGAGCGCTTCCGCGCGGGGGGCTGGCGCACCGTCTCCGCGGCCGCGAACCCGCTGGGCAGCACGCTGTCCGGGCTGACGCGCGGGTTCGACGCCGCGCTGCCGCCGCGCTTCTGGAAGGGCAAGGTCGGGCCGCTCGGCGCGCCCGCCGCCGACCAGCTGCAGGACGAGGTGCTGGCGTTCATCGCGGAGGAGCCGGACCAGCCGGTGTTCGCCTACATCCACACGATGGAGGTGCACCGCTTCAAGGAAGGGATGTACGCCGGCCCGCCCGCGGGGATGTCGGAGTACGACGCGGCGGTGCAGGACGCGGACCGCAAGCTCGGGCGGCTGCTCGAGAAACTGGCCGCGGCGAAGCGCGGGCGCGACCTCCTGCTGATCCTGGTCGCGGACCACGGCCACTCGCTGATGGACCACGGCAAGGAGGGGCACGGGCTGTCGCTGTTCCAGTCCGAGGTGCACATCCCGCTGATCTTCTGGTCACCGAACGGCAGGCTCCCGGCGCGCGCCGTGGAGCGCATCGCGGGGCTGGCGGACGTCGCGCCGACGCTCGCGGACCTGTTCGGGCTGCCGCCGCTGGCCGGCGCGCAGGGGACGAGCCTCGTGCCGCTGCTCGCCGGCGACACGCGCAACGTGCACGACTTCGTGCCGGCGGCGCTGATCAAGTTCGTGCGCTTCCCCGACGCGCCGCAGCAGTACGCGGTGGTCGACCCGCGGCTGCAGAAGGTGATCCGGGTGCTGGGCGCCGACACGAACCTCTACGACCTGGCCGCCGACCCCGGGGAGAAGCGCCCGATCGCGACGGCGGGCAAGGCGCAGGCGCCCCCGCTGGTCGGCGTGCTCGAGGGCTGGATGCAGGCGCAGAAGGCGGCAGGCGCCGCGTTCCGCGAGAAGTTCGGCGCCGCGTCCGAGGTGCTGGACCCCGAGCAGGTCGAGCGCCTCCGCTCCCTCGGTTACGTCCAGTAGGGGCGGCCCTTGGGCCGCCCTCCCAATCGTGTCCGTAACAGTTCGTTTAAGGCCGTATTAATCCGCAACAGGGGCGGCCCAAGGGCCGCCCCTGGCGGACGATTCTTGCGTTGACCCGCCTCATTAAGCCCGTACTTTCCGAACGGGTTGGCCGCGGGCAGGCCGTCGCCGCGCGCGTCGCGCGCGGGGCGGCGCCTCCGGCGTGCCGGCGCGTGCGGAGGGGCTGGGCCGATGTCCGAGTGCCGGGTGTCCGTCGTCGTGCCGGCCTGCAACGCCGTCCCGTACCTCCCGCGCTGCCTCTCCGCCCTCCAAGCCGACGCCGGCCCGGACGTCGAGATCATCCTCGTCGACGACGCCTCCACCGACGGCACGCCCGAGCTCGCCGAGTCGATGGGGATCGAGGTCTTGCGCCTCGCCGGCAACGGCGGCCCGTCGCCCGCGCGCAACTCCGGCGCGCGCCGCGCGCGCGGCACGTACCTGATGTTCGTGGACTCCGACGTCGCGATCCGGCCGGGCACGCTGCGGCGCGCGATCGCGACGCTCGACGCCCACCCGGAGATCGCGGCGGTGTTCGGGTCGTACGACGCCGAGCCGGAGGCGAAGGGCGTCGTCAGCGAGTACCGCAACCTGCTGCACCACTACACGCACCAGAACGGCAACCCCGAGGCGTCGACGTTCTGGTCCGGCTGCGGCGCGGTGCGGCGCCAGGTCTTCCTCGACGTCGGCGGCTTCGACGAGAAGGAGTACCCGCGCTCGATCGAGGACATCGAGCTGGGCTACCGGCTGCGCGCGGCGGGGCACCGGATCCTGCTCGACCGTGACATGCTCTGCACCCACATGAAGCGCTGGACGCTCGGGTCGATGGTCCGCACCGACGTGCTGGGCCGGGCGATCCCGTGGACCCGCCTCAACCTGCGCCGTCACGCCGCGCCGAACGACCTCAACATCAAGCTGGGCCAGAAGCTGTGCGTCGTGCTGATCGCGCTGGCGCTGCTGTTCCTGCCGCTGGCCGTGCTGAATCCGTTCTTCCTGGCCGGCAGCGCGGCGGCGGTCCTCGCGATCGTGGTCATCAACGGGGACATGTTCGGCTACCTCGCGCGCCGCCGCGGCCTCTGGTTCGCGGCCCGCAGCCTGCCGCTGCACCTGCTGTACTACGCCTACTCCGGCATGAGCTACGCCTACGTGCGCGCGTTCTCCGCCCTCGGCCTCCCGATCGTGGACGGCAACTCGCCGCGCCCCGCCCGCATCCCCGTCGCCGGCACCCCCGCCCAGCGCTGACGCCCTTCCCGCGCCCTCGCGCTTGCGTAACGGCGGCCTCGCGCGCCTTCACGACGCCCTCGCGCGCCCTCGCGACGCTCGCACGCCCTCGCGACGCTCGCGCGCCGTCGCGACGCTCGCGCGCGCTCGCGACGCCTCGCGCGCCGTCGCGACGCTCGCGCGCGCTCGCGGCGCTCGCTCGCCTTCATGCGCCCTCGCGCGCCCTCGCGACGCTCGCGCGCCCTCGCGACGCGTAGGGGCGGCGCCTCGCGCGCCGCAGGCGCGCGATGGTCCGCCCCGCCGTCCCGTCGCACGCGCGCCGACCTCGCCTCCCCGCCTCTCACGTCGGCGCACGACCGCACGGCCGCGCGTACGCACGGCCGCACAACCGCACGTCCGGGTGGGGCACAGCCCCGCCCCCACGACACCGGGCAAGGCCCCACCCACGGCCGCGGTCACTTGCCGGAAGATTTCCGCCCGCCTCCGCGGGCCGTGACACGCGCCACGCGCCCGCCGGTGGCGCGGGAACACCGTGCGACGCCGGCGAAGGAATGGCGGTCCGACCCTCACCCACAGGCGGGCGCTCGACGCGCGTCAGCGTGTTCGCTGGTGTCCGGCGGAATCGTCCGGCAACTGACCGCGGCTCCGCGTACCCGCCTGCGGCCGTCAGCAGACGAGGAGACGATCACGCGCGGAGACGATCACACGCGGAGCGATCACGCGAGGAGACGATCGGCGGAGACGATCGCCGTGACGTGGCGCGGGCCGGCGTCGGGTGCCGCCGGCCGGCGTCGGTCAGCCGCGCGGGACCAGCGCGACGGCTTTCTTCTCGAGCGCGAGCGCCTCGGTGACGAGGGCCCAGTCGGGGGAGCCGGGGTGCGCGACGAGGCGGCCCGGGCACACCGCGGCGCCGGGCCGCTGCGCGAGCAGTTTGCCGCCGTCGAACACATGGCGGACACAGTCCGCGCTACCGTCGCCGTCCACGTCGAGGGGGACGCTCGCGGGCATGCCGAACGCCGTCTTGACGCGCATCAGGTCGGACAGCACGCCGCGCAGGTCGTCGGGGAGCGCGTGAGGAGAGATGGCAGTGGGCCCGCCGCAGCGCACGCCCTTGGCCGCGTAGACGTCGGTCCCGAACGTGGGGTGGGGCGACGGGAAGAGGAAGCAGTCCACCGTTGCGTCCCCGTCCTTGTCGGTCGCGATCCAACGCTCTCCGCGAACCAGCAGGTCGACTTGCCCCGGGCCGGGCTGGTGATTCTCAGGAGCCTCCCCTACCCCGCCGAACCATCCGCCCATCCCGCAGAACCCCATGAACACGGCGACGCCCGCCAGCAGCAGCACGATGCCGAGCGAGCGGGACTGGGGCGTGGGCGCAGCCATCAGCGCTTGTGGCGCAGGTCCACGACGAGGTTGTAGACCCAGGTGACGCTCCAGCCGCCGAAGGCGCCGAGGAGGACGCCGTACAGCAGGCCGACGAACGCGCCCGGCCAGGTGACGCTGTAGCCGGGGAAGTAGTTGCTGAGCAGCGCGAGGTGCGGCCCGACCACCTTGCCGCCGCGGATCAGCAGCCAGGCGGTGGCGACGAAGATCGCCGCGCCGCCCACCGCGCCGAACACGATCGCCATCACCGAGGCGCGCAGGCGCGCGATCGCGCGCTGCAGCTGGCGCACCTCGGCCTCGTACCGGGCCTCGTACCGCTTGTCGGTCGTGACGGCCATCGCGTTACTCCAGGATCCGCGCCGCCTCGGCGCGGCGGAGGAAGTTCGACTCGTGGAAGCCGATGGCGAGGTTGATCACCTGCGCCAGGAGGTAGCCGAAGACGAAGCCGAAGATCGCCGTCTCGAACAGCCCGACGAAGGCCCCGGCCCAGGTCACCTTGTAGCCGATGATGTAGTTGCCGAGCAGCGAGAGCATCGGCCCGACGACCTTCCCGCCGCGCAGCAGCAGGACCAGCGTCGCGAGGAACAGGCCGACGCCGGCGATCGAACCGACCGCGGTGCCGAGCGCGACCGGATCGAAGCGCGCGAAGGCCTCGCGGACCATCCGCGCGTATTCCTCCGCGGGATCGACCTCGCTGCGCGAGGCGGAGACCGGCATCGGGACGGCGCGGCCCGTCACGCGCGCGGCCGCGGGGGCCGGCACGGCCGGCGACGCGGCGAGCGCCGGGGACGGGACGGAACCCGCTCCCGCCGGCACGCCCGCGCCTGCAGCTGAGCCCAAGCCTGCGCCCGCGCCCGCCATCGCGCCCGCGCCTGCGCCCACCATCGCGCCCGCGCCCACGGTCACCGCCGCTCCCGCGCCCGCGCCCGCCATGGCGCCGACCGGAACGCCGACCTCGACCGGCGCGGCGGCCTTCTTCGGCTTCTCGCGCAGCTCCTCGTGGTACTCGGCCTCTTCGTTGACGGCGAAGACGTCGTAGTCCGCGCCGGCGACGTTGCGCGCCGCGTAGACCGCCGTGGCCATCGAGTGGTCCTGGTTGTTGTAGCGGTGCTGGCCGTAGCGCCCGATCAGCTGCAGGTTCGGCAGCGTCTCGAGGTACGCGCGGATCGTGGCCACCGCCTCCTTGTAGCCGGCGTCGTACACCGGGTAGGCCTTCGGCATGCGGACGACGCAGCCGTCCACCACCTTCGCCGGGTCGACGAGGCCGAGCACGCCGCACTCGCGCCCGCCGAGGGCGACGAGGTCGGCGTCGGCCATCGACCACACCTCGTCCCCCTCCTGCACGAAGTACTCGAGGCCGAGCGCCGTGCGGGACGGGTCCGGGACCATCTCCGGCGACCAGTTCTTGAAGTTCTGGATCCGGCCCAGCTTCACGTCGGCCGAGTGGATGTAGATCCAGTTGTCCGGGAACAGCTCCGGCGCGTCGACGACCAGCACCACCGTCAGGAAGTCGCGGTAGCGCAGCCGCTCCGCCGCCGCGCGCACGTCCGCCGGCGGCGCGGGGTCGAGCGCGCGCACGAGGTCCCGCATCGGCATCGACGAGATCACGTGCGCCCCGGGCTCGAACCGCACCTCGCCGTCCGGGCCGCGCACCTCGACGCCGGTCACGCGCGCGCCGTCGTGCCGGATGCGCACGACCGGCGACTTCATCCGCGTCTCGTAGCCGCGCTGCGCGAGCAGCTCGGTGCAGCGCTCCCACATCTGCCCGGGGCCGAGCCGCGGGTAGAGGAACGCGTCGATCAGCGTGGTGATGACCTCGCCCTTGGCGCCGCCGCCACCACCACCGCCGCCGCGCCCTCCCAGCAGGGCATTGCGCACGGCCTTCAGCAGGTCGAGGTTCTTGATCCGCTGCGCGGCCCAGTCGGCGCCGATCTCGGTGCAGGGCATGCCCCACACCTTCTCGGTGTAGGTCTTGAAGAAGATCTCGTACAGCCGCCGGCCGAAGCGGTTGCACACCCACTGCTCGAGGTTGATCTCCTCGGGGTGGGGCGTCACGCGCGCCTTCGCGAACGACAGCATGCAGCGCGCGGCCTCGATCGGGCCGAGGCCGAAGAGCGCGTTCGCGGGCCGCAGCGGGTAGTCGAAGAACTTGCCGCGGTAGTAGATGCGCGACAGGCGCGGCCGCTCGAGCAGATCGTCGCCCAGGATCTCGCGCCAGATGTCCTCGACGAACGAGACCTTGGTGAAGAAGCGGTGGCCGCCGATGTCGTAGCGGTAACCGTGGTGGCTGCCCGTCCGCGCGATGCCGCCGACGATGTCGTCCGCCTCGAAGACCGTCGCGGGGATGCCGAGTCGCGACAGTTCCCACGCGGCGGTGAGTCCGGCGGGGCCGGCGCCGATGATGACGACGCGGTCGTCCGCGGAGCCGCCCGGACGGCCGGATGCGCCGCCCGCGCCCGTTAGCGAGGTCTCGTACAAGGTCCCGTCCCCGGCCCGCGGTCCCGCCCCGTGCGGGGCGCCCGGCCGCCGTGAATATACGAGGGCTGTTCGCTCGTTGGGGCGCCCCATGTGTTGTAGGGGTGGCCCTTGGGCCACCCTACGCTCATCGGCGCTCCAGCTTCCCCGAGGCGCGATCCGATCGAACCGCAGGGTGGCCCAAGGGCCACCCCTACAACCCTGCGCGGCGTCGCTTGGGGCGGCCTCGGGCGGATCCGCCTCACGAGCGGGCCAGTCCGGTCACGAGCGGGCCAGCCGGGCGCGGACGCGGGCCAGCAGGTCCCGGTCCTCGGGCTCGAGGCCGGCGGCCCACAGCACGCCCGCGAACACGAGGCCGGCCGCGGCCGCCGCCGGCACCGCCGTCGCAATGGGGCCGAGCACGGGTCGCAGCAGCGCGAGGACCGCGCCGCCCGCGCCGCACCCGAGCCCGAACGCGGCCAGCGGCTTCAGGAACGTCCTGTCCCAGGGCACCAGCCGGAAGATGAACCAGATCTCGACGCAGCGGGCGACGTTGACGAGGGCCCACGACAGCGCCGCCGAGAACGCCGCCCCGGTCGCGCCGTAACGGGGGACGAGCAGGAAGTTCAGGCCCAGGTTCAGCCCGCCGAGCAGCAGCGCGTTGATCAGGTTGACGTGCGGGCGTCCGGTCATCGTCAGCAGCATCCCGTTCGTGCCGCACGCCGCCGAGAACAGTTGCCCGGCCGCCAGCAGGCCGACCGCGAGATAACCCGCCACGAAGTCGCTGCCGAAGACGCGCAGGATCGCGGGCCCGCCGAAGACGATGCCGAGGAAGACGAGCGCCGAGAGGGCGAAGATCCACCGCGTCGAGGTGTGGAACGTCCGCGTCATCCCCGCGCGGTCGCCGCGGCCGTGCGCGTCGGCGTAGCTGGGCGCGAGCGACGTGTTGAGCGCCTCGGTCGGCATGTTGACCGCGACGCCGAGCCGGGACGCGACCTGGTACACGCCGACCTCGGCCGAGCTGCGGAACATGCCCATGACGAGGACGTCGGACCAGAGGATCAGGTAGTTCAGCAGGTTCAGGAACAGGACCGGCGTCGAGAACCGGAGCAGCTCGCCCACCCGCCCCGGGGGCGGCGCGCCGGCGCCGTCGGCGGCGTCCGGCGGGGGTGGCCCGGGCAGCTCGCGCACGCGCCGCGCGAGCCACGTCGCGCCGAGCGCGGCGACCGCGACCGACGCCAGCACGAAGGCGGCGAGGACGAAGCCGAGGGAGCGGAAGGCGAAGCCGGCGACCAGCAGGACGGAGAAGATCACCGGGTGCGCGATCCGCTCGAGGATGACCTTCGCGCGGATGTCCCTCAGCCCCTGCAGCCCGCTGGCCGCGACCGCGTGGATCCCGAGCAGCGGCAGCGCGACGGCGAGGCCCATCAGCGGCAGCGCGAGCCGCGGCTTGTCGAAGATCGTGCGCGCGCCCCAGGGCGCGGCGACCAGCACGATCGCGGCCCACACGACGCTGGAGAGGACGACGAGCCGCAGCGCCGCCCGGAGCACCCAGCGGACGCGGCCCCAGTTCCGGGTGCCGGAAGCGGACGCGACGAACTGCACCGTCGAGACGGGCAGCCCCATGTTGGCGGCCATCCCGAGCAGGCTCACGACGGTGTTGGCCAGCGCGAAGTCGCCGTAGGCGGCCTTGCCGAGCACGCGCGTCAGCACGGCCATGTTGCCGTAGCGCGCGGCCGCGCCGACGAGCGCGAGCACGCCCGCGACGCTTCCTTCGCGCGCGACGAAGCGGACGTCGTCGGAGGCGGGGGGGCGCGTGGCGGTCTCAGTCATGCGGCGTTCGCGTCTCGATCGTGCGGGCGGACCATCGCCTGCGGCGAGGCCCGCCCCTACGTTCGCGTCTCGATCGTGCGGGCGGACCATCGCCTGCGGCGAGGCCCGCCCCTACCGGGCGTTCGCGTCTCGATCGTGCGGGCGGACCATCGCCTGCGGCGAGGCCCGCCCCTACGGAGAGGCGTCCACGGGGGCACCAGGGGCACCAGGGGCACCAGGGTCACCAGGCCTCGTCCTTCTCGTAGCCGAGCTGGACCAGCAGCGGGCCCGCGACCTCGCGGAAGGCGGCGCGGTGCTCCGCGGTGAAGTGGTTCTTCCAGTCGCCGATCTCGCCCTTGCGGAAGGTCAGGCTGCCCTTCGAGAACGTGGCCTCCGCGATCCGCTCGACGTCGCTGCCGTCGAGATCGAGGCCCAGGAAGTCGAACAGCCGCGCGAGCTCGGCCCGCTGCAGCGCGTCGTCGCCGCCGCCCCGGGCGCCGACCAGGTCCTCGAAGCGGCAGGTGTGCGCGGCGCGCTCGGCGGCCCACGCGAGGTACGAGCGGTACAGCCGCCCCACGTCGGGCGTCTCGCGGCCGTCCACGGCGTGCTCGCCGCCGACCCCGCGGATGCAGGCCATGATCCGCTCGGCGTCGGTCTTCAGCGTGTGCGCGAAGTACGCGTACTGCCGGTGGTGGATCTCCGGCCGCACGACGTACTTCGCGAGCGAGACCACGACGTCGCGCGGGTCGCGGATCATCAGCACGACCTTGATCCCCTCGCGCGCGACGACGTCCGCGATCTCCGGCTCGTGGACGATGTGCCCCAGCAGAACCTGCCCGCGGCCGAGCGCCTCGAGGCGGCGCACCTTGCCCGCGGTGTCCACCTTGCCGAGCACGATGCCGGGGCAGACGCGGATCCCGGGCACCTGGCGCAGCGCGGAGAGGACGAGGTGCGTGCCCGACTTCGGGACGGTGGTGACGAGGACGCGCGGGCCCTGCCGCGGGCCGAGGTACTTGTGGCGGAGGTCGCCCAGGCGGCCCGCCCAAACGGTGAGAGTCCCGGGCACGTCATCTCCTCCGGCGCGCGGGTGTAGGGGCGGCCCTCGGGCCGCCCTACCATCGTCGCCGCGGAAGCCTCGCGTCCGTCGCGCGACCCATGGCAGGGCGGCCCAAGGGCCGCCCCTACGTCGATCTCGGGAAAGCGTACGGCGCCGGGATTATTGCAGCGGGGTCCACGCCGTACAATCACGGCGACCATGCCGACGACCGCCGCCCCCGTGAGCGAGACCGAGCGCGTCCGAACAGGCGCGCCCGCGCGCACCGTCCTGCGCCTGCGTCCCGGCGGGGCGACCCTGGCGCTCGCGGCGGCGATCCTCGCCCTGCTGGGCGGGGCCCTCGAGCTGGCCGCGCGCAGCCCCGCGCTGCAGGACCGGCTGCCCCCGGAGAGCATCGGCAGCGGCCAGCCGCAGCTGGACAAGAAGCTGGTGCTGCTGCGCGAGTTCATCGCGAAGAAGGGCGCGGCCGACGTCCTGTTCGTGGGCAGCTCGCAGGTGTACCGCGCCGTCGACCCCGCGCTGATCGAGGAGTCGTACCAGCGCGCCGCGGGACGCCCGGTGCGGACGTTCAACTTCGGGCTGGGCGGGATGTCGGAGACCGGCGAGGAGCCGCTGGCCGCGATCCTCGCCGACACGTACCGCCCGCGGCTGATGGTCGTGGGCGTCTCGTCGTACGGGCTCGACGAGCGGCGCGACCTCAGGTTCGGGCAGTTCCTCGACAAGAGCGCCTGGTTCCGCTACCACCGCGGCGCGCCGAGCCTCGACGGCTGGCTGCTCGAGCACTCGTTCGCGTTCCGCCGCTGGCACGGGCACCTGTTCTGGAAGGACCCGCCCCCGGAGACGCTCGAGCTCGTGCAGCGGTCCGTCGCGGACATGCGGCCCGACGGCCACAGCTCGTTCGAGATCGGCAAGTTCAACTCGATCGACAGCGACACCCGCAAGACGCTGCCCGACTACGCGCCGTCGCCGCGGCACCTCGAGGCCCTGTCGGCGGTGCTCGGCCTGCGGCGCCCGGGCCTCGACGTCGTGCTGGTCGAGATGCCGGTCCACGAGACCGTCATCCAGCTGTACGGCGGCGGTCAGGCGGACCACGAGGCCGCGCTGGACGAGATCGCGCGGGTCGCCGCGCGGCACGACGTGCGCTTCCTGCGCTACCCGTACGCCGAGCGGCCGATCCCCGGCGGCGGCTGGTACGACTTCATCCACCTCAATCGCATCGGGACGCAGGTCTACAGCCGCTGGCTCGGCGAGCAGCTCGCGCAGGTCCCGCTCCCCCGCTGACCCCGGTGCGCGCCGCGCGCGGCCTCGAGCGTCTGGTTGCGCGACGAGCGCGTCAGGGCGCCTCATCGAGGGGATCGTCATGCGCTCACCGAGGAGCGTGATGGGCTCACCCCCACCCGCCCCCGTGGCCCTGCGGTCCCGCGGTCACTTGCCGGAAGATTCCGTCGGACACCTGCGAACGCCGTCCGCCGTCGTGGAGGGCGCTCTGCGCGCCCGCCCGCGAGGCGGGTGGACAGAGCCGGATTGCGGGCGCGCGGACGGCTTCGGCGGGCGCCTCGAGCGCGAGACAGGGCTTGCCGCGCCCCGGGAATCGTGCGGCAAATGACCGCGGGCGCGCGGGGGCGCGGGCGGTGCGGGGCGCGGCGGCGCGACGGGGGGCGGTGCGGCGGTGCGAGGGCAGGCGGACAGGAGCGGTTTGCCGACGCGTTTGTCGAGCGCGTGCGAAAGACGAGGGCGGACCATCCCGCTTCGCGGGAGGCCCGCCCCTACCTCTCGGTCCGGGACGCGAGCGGGGGCGGCGCGCGGCGGTGGACGCGGCGGTGCGCGACGGTCGGGCGGCGGGGGCGCGACCGCGGGCGCGCGGCCGGAATCTCGATTCCGGCGTGACCGTATACTACGGGCGCAAAAAGGACGTAAACGACGCCATGACCCCTCCGGCCGGCGCGTCCCGCGCCGAGACGACCGCGCTCATCCTGTCGTTCAACGACGGCGCGGCCGTCGTGCGCTGCGTCGGCTCGCTGCGCTCGTCCACGTACCCGGTGGACGTGCTGGTCGTGGACAACGCGTCGGTCGACGGCGCGCCCGAGCTGGTCCGCGACCGCTGCCCCGAGGCCGAGGTGCTGGTCAACGAACGAAACCTCGGGTTCGGCGCCGGCTGCAACGTCGGCATCGAGGCCGCGCTGACGCGCGGCGCCGAGTTCGTCCTGCTGCTGAACCAGGACACCACCGTCGCGCCCGAACTCGTCGCGGCGCTCGTCGCCGCGATGCGCGCGCACCCGCGCGCCGGCGTCATCGGCCCGAAGACGTACTCGGGCACGCCGCTCCCCGACGGCCGGCAGCGCCTACTCTATGCCGGGTCGTGGCGCGGCCGCCTGCCGCTCAGCCAGCGCCTGCCCGGCATCGAGCAGCCGGACGACGGCGCGTACGACCGCGCCGCCGAGGTGGACTTCGTCTGGGGCCACGGGATGATGCTGCGCGCCTCGGCGCTGCGGCAGGTCGGGCTGTTCGACCCGGCGTTCTTCATGTACTACGAGGACCTGGACCTCTGCCGGCGGATGAAGGCCGCGGGCTTCGAGGTCCGGTACGAGCCCGCGGCCGTGATGTGGCACGACATCGCCGACGGCGCGCGCGCGAGCCGCTCCGAGGCGTGGCGCTGGCGCCACAAGGTCCACAGCTTCGGCGTCTTCCACCGCAAGTACCACGGCGCCGCCGCGGCCGCGGGCCTGACCGCGCTGATGGTGCTGTCGGAGGCGCGCATGCTGCGCCGCAACCACCGCTACGCCGCGATCCGGCAGCTGCTGGGCGCGTACGTGCGGGACGTGGTGGGAGCCGCATGAGCGACGTGAGGCCCGTGAACGAGGTGAATGCACCGACGTTCTCCGTCGTGATCCCGACGTTCGCGCGGCCCGAGCGCCTGGCGCAGTGCGTCGCCGCGCTCGCGCGGCTCGACTACGACCTCTCGCGCGTCGAGGTGGTCGTGGTGGACGACGGCTCGCCGGACGCCGCGGCCGTCGCCGCCGCGGTCGAGCCGCACCGGGAGGCGCTGCACCTGCGGCTGGTGCGCCAGGCGAACGCCGGGCCGGCCGCCGCGCGCAACCACGGCGTGCGCGAGGCGTCGCACGAGATCGTCGCGTTCACCGACGACGACTGCCGCGTCGACCCGGCGTGGCTGTCGTCGTTCGCGCGGCAGTTCGCGGCGCGGCCGGGCTGCATCGCCGGGGGCCGGACGGTCAACGCGCTGCAGGACAACATCTACACCGCCGCCAGCGAGAGCCTCGTCGGCTACTTCCACCGCTACCACCTGAAGAAGGGCACGCCGTTCTTCGCGACCAACAACGTCGCGCTGCCGCGCGCGCTGTTCCTCGAGATCGGCGGCTTCGACGAGCGCTTCCCGCGCGCGGCCGGCGAGGACCGCGAGTTCTGCGGCCGCTGCGTCCGCCAGGGGCGGGCGTTCGCCTACGTGCCCGAGGCCGTCGTGCACCACCACCACGCGCTGACGCTGCGCCAGTTCTGGCGCCAGCACTACAACTACGGCCGCGGCGCGTACTTCTACCGCCAGCTGCACGCGCACGAGACGGGCGCCGGCAACGTCGAGCTCGAGCCGCTCTCGTTCTACACGGACCTCGTGTTCCACCCGCTCTCCCAGCGCGAGCGGCGCGGGCTGCGGCTCGTTGCGCTGATGGTCGTCACGCAGTTCGCGAACTCGACCGGCTTCTTCGTCGAGCGCGCCCGCCGCCGGCGGGCCGCGCCGCCCGACCCGCTGCTGCCCGCCCGCCCGGACGCCCGCCGATGACGTCACCCGCACGCCCCCCCGGCCCCCCCGGCCCGCCCCCCGCGGGACCCGGCGCCGCCCCGAAGTTCAGCGTGATCATCCCGACGTACCGGCGGCCCGACCCGCTGCGCCGCTGCCTCGAGGGGTTCCTGAAGCTCGAGCACCCGTCGTGGGAGCTGATCGTCGTCAACGACGGCGGCGACAACTCGTTCGC